>Ga0209382_10005068_pt1 | contig 17229 bp, 13 predicted proteins | sample SoiMetdeltSBSDD5_FD_187599 | JGI IMG/M metagenome (GOLD analysis project Ga0209382, IMG submission 187599) | Bulk soil microbial communities from a Populus tree surrounding site in Tennessee, USA - Soil MetaG P. deltoides SBSDD5 (SPAdes) (version 2) | ecosystem: Environmental > Terrestrial >...
ACGGTCTTGGTGGGCAGGAGCTTGAAATCCTGGAACACGAAGCCGAGCGAGCGGCGATAGGCCTGCACTTCCTGCGCGGTCAGCGTCGCGAGATCGCGGCCCCCGACGACGAGTTGGCCCTCGGTCGGCACGTCGCGTCGCAGCAGCAGGCGCAGGAGCGTCGACTTACCCGCGCCGCTCGGTCCCGTGAGGAAAACGAACTCCCCTTTGTCGACGCGAAGAGACAGGTCGCGGAGCGCGAAGACCCCGCGGCCGTACAGCTTCGAAAGATTGTGCGCTTCTATCACGATTCGAATCTCAAGATTCGAGCAGCTTCTTCATCAGCGCGTTGACCGTTGCCGGATTCGCCTTGCCTTTGGTTGCCTTCATGACCTGCCCCACCAGGAAACCAAATGTCTGCTGCTTTCCGGCACGATACTGAGCGACCGCGGTTTCGTTCTTCGCCAGGGCGTCACGCACGGCGGCTTCGAGCGCGGCGTCGTCGTTGATGCTCGCCAGGCCCTCGGCCGCGACGATCGATTCGGCGGATCGTCCGGTGCCATACATCTTCTCGAAAACGTCTTTGGCAATCGGCCCGGTGATCGTGCCTGAGTCCACGAGCCGGATCAAGCCCGCAAGTGCGTCGGGGGAGATGCCCGCGGCCTCGATTTCGATCCCGAGCTCATTCATCTTGCGAGTCAACTCCCCCATGATCCAGTTGCTGGCGGCCTTCGGACTGCGGGACGCGGCTGCCGTCGCCTCGTAATAGTCGCCGAGCGCCCGGGACTGGGTCAGGATGGCGGCATCGTAGTCGGGCAGGCCGTACTGGGTGACGAAGCGCCTCCGGCGCGCGTCGGGAAGCTCGGGCAGCTGACACCGAATCTCCTCGATCCACGCCGCGCTGAGCTCGAGCGGCGGCAGGTCAGGCTCAGGGAAGTATCGATAGTCGTGCGCCTCTTCCTTGCTGCGCATGGACACGGTGCGGCCGGCGGCCGCGTCCCACAGGCGCGTTTCCTGTTCGACCTTGCCGCCGTCGCGTAGCACCGCCGCCTGTCGGGCGATCTCGTACTCCAGGGCCTTCTGGACGTAACGAAATGAGTTCAGGTTCTTGACCTCGGCCTTTGTGCCGAAAGGCGCATCCTCGCTTGGCCGGACCGAAACGTTCGCATCGCACCGGAGGCTGCCCTCTTCCATGTTGCCGTCGTTCACGCCGATGGCGACGAGGATCGCGCGCAGACGGCTGAAGAACTCCCCAGCATCCGCAGCGGATCGAATATCAGGTTCGGTCACGATCTCGAGAAGGGGGACGCCGCTGCGGTTGAAGTCGAGATAAGTCCGACGGTCGGAGTCCGGAAAGCCCTCGTGCAGCGACTTGCCGGCGTCCTCTTCCAGATGCGCCCGGGTAATGCCGACGCGGCGCGAAATGCCACCGGCCTCGTATTCCACGAAGCCGCCAAGCGCAACGGGCCGCTCGTACTGCGAGATCTGATAGCCCTTGGGGAGATCGGGATAGAAGTAATTCTTGCGCGCGAAAATGGACTGCGCCTGCACCTCGCAATTGAGCGCATGCGCCGCGCGGATCGCAAACTCGACGGCCCGCCGATTCAGCACCGGCAGGGCGCCGGGCATGCCCAGGCACACGGGGCAAATGTTCGTGTTGGGCGGCGCGCCGAACCGCGTGCTGCAACCGCAGAAGATCTTCGTGGCAGTCAGCAGCTGCGCGTGAATCTCGAGGCCAATTACCGCATGAAAAAAGGTCACGGAGCGTGAAGCTTGGATTTTACTTCACCTATCAAGCACGGTGCGGTCCCGCCGCCCTCACGTCGGGTGTGGCGTCGGCCTCGAAGGCCTTGAAGTTCTCACCGAACATCCGCGCCAGCCGGCGCGCCTGCTCGTCGTAGGCGGCGGGATCCTTCCACGTATTGCGCGGCTTGAGCACCTCGGTGGGGACTCCGGGCACCGCGGCGGGAACCGAAAGGTTGAACATCGGATCCGTTTCGTACGCTGCCGAGTCGAGCGCGCCGGACAACGCCGCGCGAATCATCGCGCGCGTGTGCGCGATCTTCATGCGCGAGCCAACGCCGTACGGTCCGCCGGTCCATCCCGTGTTCACGAGCCACACGCGAACATCGTGCCGGGCGATCTTCTCGCCCAGGAACTTCGCGTACACCGTCGGGTGGAGCACCATGAACGGCGCGCCGAAGCAGGTGCTGAATGTCGCTTTTGGTTCGGTGACGCCCTTCTCGGTTCCGGCAACTTTGGCCGTGTAACCCGAGAGGAAGTGGTACATCGCCCCGGCTGACGACAGCCGGGCAATCGGCGGCAGCACGCCAAACGCATCCGCGGTGAGCATCACGATGTTGCGCGGATGACCGGCCTGGCCTGACGGGACCCAGTTGTCGATGTACTCGAGCGGATACGCTCCGCGCGTGTTCTCCGTCAGCGAGTCGTCGTCCAGATCGAGCACGCGTGTTGCCGCGTCCATCTTGACGTTTTCCAGCACGGTCCCGAATCGCTCGGTCGTCGAGTAGATCTGCGGTTCCGCTTCCCGGGACAAGCGAATCATCTTGGCGTAGCAGCCGCCCTCGATGTTGAACACCCCGTCCTCGCTCCAGCCGTGCTCGTCGTCGCCGATCAAGTTGCGCTCTGGATCGCTCGAGAGCGTGGTCTTGCCGGTGCCCGACAAACCGAAGAACAACGCCACGTCACCTGCCGGGCCGACGTTCGCCGAGCAGTGCATCGAGAGCACGTTGCGCAATGGCAGGACGTAGTTCATCACGGTGAAGATCGACTTCTTGATCTCGCCGGCATAGCTCGACCCTCCGATGAGTACCAGCTTCTTCTCGAAATTGAGCAGGATGAAAACTTCGGAGTTGGTTCCGTGATGCGATGGCTCGGCGTGCAGCCCGGGAGTATCGATGACGGTGAAGTCCGGCTAGTTCATCACGGTGAAGATCGACTTCTTGATCTCGCCGGCGTAGCTCGACCCTCCGATGAGTACCAGCTTCTTCTCGAAATTGAGCAGGATGAAAACTTCGGAGTTGGTTCCGTGATGCGATGGCTCGGCGTGCAGCCCGGGAGTATCGATGACGGTGAAGTCCGGCTGAAGGTGACCGGGCCGGCCAGGCGCCTCTGGCATCTCGATGAACATGTGCCGCGCAAACAGGCTGTGCCAGGCCTGCTCGGTGATGATGCGAACCGCAAGCCGGTACCGCGGATCGGCGCCGGCGAAGCAATCCTGAACGAAGAGCTCCCGGCCTTCGACGTAGTTGAGGAGGCGCTGGTGCAACGCGTCAAAGTGCCGTGCTTCGATCGGGCGATTCACCTTGCTCCACCACACGCGATCTTCGCTCGATGGCTCTTTGACGATGAATTTGTCGTTCGGCGATCGGCCGGTGTGCTGCCCGGTTCGGCAGACGAGCGGACCGTTCGTCGAGATCAGCGCCTCGCGACGGCGAACCGCTTCTTCATAGAGCGCCGGGATGCTCTCGTTCCAGTAGACTCTCGCTACGTTCGTGATGCCATGGAGCTCGAGCCCACGCGCCTGCTGCGACTGTCCCATCCAGAAGACCTCACACTGCCGCGAGCCTTCGCGGCCAGCGAAAGGGGCGATCGTACCGACACCCGTGGCAGGAAGTCAATTATTGGGCTGAAACCGTGGCGCGGAAGGCCCCGACGACGCCGGAGTCGAACTGCGTGCCGGCGTGGCGGGCCAATTCGTCGAGAGCGGCGGCCGGAGGCAGCGGGTCGCGGAACACGCGGGCGCGAGTCATCGTGTCGTAGACGTCCGCCACGGACACAATCCGCGCCCCAATCCCCACGCTGTTCCCTCGGGTGCCGTTTGGGAAACCCAAGCCGTCGGGACGCTCCTGGGCCTCGCGGACGAGAGATGCGGATGCGGCGACATACGGAATGCTTTCGACGAGCGCGCTGCCGAGCGTGGGATGGCGCCGGATTAGGCGCTGCTCCTCGACCGTCAGCGGGGCCGGCTTGCGAAGCACGGCTTGCGGCATCGCGAGTTTCCCGAGATCGTGCAGCAGGCCGCCGTGCTCGACGATCGCGATCTCGGCTTCCGTCAGCGCCAATGTTCGCGCCAAGGATGCGGACAGGGCCGCAACCCGGCAGGCGTGGGCGTAGGCGTCGGGATTGTCGGCCATCAGTCGCGACACCAACGCGTCGAGCGTGTCGTCCGAATCGACCGGCCAGCGCTCGATGATGTCGGCGAGCCGCGCATAGCGCATTTGCATCTCGCCTTCGAGCATGTCGCGCCAGCGCTTTGAATCGGCGGCGGCGTGGTGCCACTCGATCGCGCGTGAAAGCGCCTCGAAGAGACGGCCGCGATCGAACGGCTTGGTCAGATAGTCGACAACCCCCTGGCGCAATCCCTCGACGGCGGCTGCAACGTCGTTGATACCGGTCGCGACGATGACGGCCATCTCGGGATAGTGCTGCCGCAAATGATCCGTGAGCCAGAGCCCGTCCTGTCCAGGCATGCGGACATCACACACAGCCACGGCCACGCGTGAACGCTCGAGGAACGTCAACGCCTCCGTGGCGTTCGCGGCGACGCTGACCATGTAGCCGCGTGATTCGAGCCACCGCCGCATCAGATGGCGCACACCCGGCTCGTCGTCGACGATCAAGACCGATCGCGGCGGCTCGGCGCTAGGCTTCCTCGCCGAAACGGGATCCGTTTCAGCAGTGGTATGCGGCGGCTGCAACATTACGCTTCAGCCATCGCGGAATGCCGGCGTCGCGAGATCGTCGCCGACAGGTCAAGGCGTTCCAGACGGCGGTAGAGCGCACGGCGGCTCAGGCCAAGCATCTGCGCCGCGGCTTTCTTGTTCCCGCCCGTGCGAACGAGCGCCCGCTGAATGTGATCGCGTTCGACGTTCACCAGCAGGTCGGTCTCGATTTCCAACGCCGTCGGTACGGTCGCAGCGCTCGCCGGCCGGCTGCCGGGCATCGTCACCGTCGGCGGCAGGCAGACGGCCAGCTCGCGCTCCGTCACGAACTCGCCGTCCGCGAGAATGCACGCCCGCTCGATGACGTTGCGCAACTCGCGCACGTTGCCTTCCCAAGGCGACTCGGTCAGGAAGCCTTCGGCGCCCGGCGTCAGGCCACGCACCGGCTTCTGCAAGCGGTCCGCAATCTCGCGCACGAACGCCGCCGTCAGGTACGGGATGTCTTCGCGCCGATCGCGAAGCGGCGGCAGCTTCACTTCGACGATGTTGAGGCGGTAGTACAGATCGCCGCGGAATCTGCCCGCGGCGACTTCGCTGCGCAGCTCGCGGTTGGTGGCCGCAATCACGTGAACGTCGACCCGCCGGGACTCCAGCGCGCCAACGCGGCTGACCTCCCCCATTTCGAGCACGCGCAGCAACTTCGCCTGCGCCGTCGCTGGAAGCCCGCCAATTTCATCGAGGAACAACGTCCCGCCGTCAGCGAGCTCGAACAGGCCGGCTTTGTTGTCGGTGGCCCCGTGGAATCCGCCGCGCACGTGGCCGAAGAGCTCGCTCTCGAATGCCGTGTCGTTGACGGCTGAGCAGTTCACGGCGACGAACCGGCGATCGCGGCGCGGTCCAAGGTGGTGCAGCGCTCGCGCGACGAGTTCCTTGCCGGTACCCGTCTCGCCAGTGACGAGCGCGAGGCGGACGTGCGGCGCCAGGCGGCGGATCATGCCGAAGAGATCCTGCATGCGCGGCGAGCGGCCGATCATCCCGCAGAACTCGAGCCGCCGGGCCAGATCGCCTTCCATCGTCAGCACGCTCCGCCGCCGCTCGATTTCCTCGCGCACGTTCGCGAGCAATTGTTCGAGGCGGCCGAAGTCGAGCGGCTTCGTGAGGTAATCCATGGCCCCCAGCTTGACGGCCTCGACGGCCGTCTCGACCGACGCGTAGCCGGTCATGAGGACGGCCTGGCAGTGCGCATCCACGTCTCGGATCGAGCGCAGGATGTCGATGCCGCCAACCTCCGGCATCCGCAAGTCGACGAGCACGAGATCCGGACGCCGCGCCTGGATGAGCGCAATCGCCTCGCGTCCTCGCGAGCAGGCCTCTACCTCGAACCCGGCCCGTTCGGCGAACCTGGAGACCACATCGAGAATCCCCTGCTCGTCGTCCACGATTACCAGCATCGGTTTGTGCGCCGCCATTAGCCCCTCCCCTTCATTTCTCCACCACTGCTGCCAACGCCGCCCGCAACGATCGCAATTGAATGGGCGGCGCCAGTACTGCACTCGCTTCCTCGTGCCCGAACCGTTCCACGTCCCCATCGTCTGTCGCAGTGGACATGACGATCAGGGGCACCTTGCCGTCGACGTGCGTTCGTGCGTCGCGCCAGGCCGGCAGATCCGCCGCCAGGATCCCTCGGTGGATCAGCGCGGCGCGCAAAGTGCCGCGGCGATAACTCCGCAGCGCTTCATCACTGCGGTCGGTCGACGTCACCGCGTAGCCCCAGGCGGCCAACGCCGCGCGCACAAACTCGCGGTCGCTTTGATCGACATGGGCGACGAGAATTTCCTGATCGTCCGAACCGAGCTCGGTCCGCGCAGGCAGCAGAATCGTGAACGTCGTACCAACCTGCACTTTGCTGGAGACCGAAATCTGTCCGCCGTGATCGCGGACGATCCCGTAGCAGATGCTGAGGCCGAGACCGGTGCCCTCACCGACATCGCGCGTCGTAAAGAACGGATCGAAGATGCGATTCAGGTTCGCGAGATCGATGCCATGGCCGGTGTCGGTGATCGAGAGTTCGACCGCGCCTGCGCGATGCTCCATCCGTGCGCTGACCACGAGCCGGCGCGTTGGACGGCCGCGCATCGCGCGCTCGGCGTTGAGTACCAAATTGAGCAGCGCTTGCTGGAGCTGTCCGCCGTCAGCAATCAACGTTGGTAGATCGGGCTCGAACTCGGTGACGAGCTCGATGCTGTTGAGCCTGAACTCGTAGGTACGCAGGGCGAGCACGCGCTGGACGAGATCGGTAATGTCCTGCGGCACGCGCGCCGCGGTTTGACGCCGGGCGAACGCCAGCAGATTACGCACGATGCTCGCCGCACGGCCCGACTCCTCGGCAATCCGCCGGAGGTCCTGGCCGATCGCTTCCGTCGATCGGGCCGCGTCCCCGGAGCGCCATTCGCTTTCAAGCAGTTGCGCAAACCCAATCACGCTCGTCAGCGGATTGTTCAACTCGTGAGCAACGCCGGCCACGAGCTGCCCGATAGCCGAGAGTTTCTCCGCCTGCAGCAACTGCGCCTGTGTTGACTTGAGCCGCTCGAGCGTGGCGGTCAACTGCGCGTTGGCCGAGCTCAGCTCGTCGCTCAATGCCTTGAGCCGACGCGCCGACCGCGCTTCTTCAGTGACGTTCTTCGCGACCTGCACGACCGAGCCATCGGACACGCCATTCATCGGGAACGTGGTGACGCTCAGGATCTGGTGATCGCCAAGCGTGATCTCCGCGCGGCTGACCGCGTCCTGCACGAGGGAACGGCCGACCGCGCACTCCGGACAACGGCCCCCGCACAATCCCACTTCGGCGCACGTCGATCCCGGAATCTCAGTCACGGGACGCCCGAGCAACGCGGCCAGCGCCGTGTTGCCACGCAGCAGCCGGCGGTGGCTATCGAAGACCGCGATCGGGTCGCTGATCGCATCGAACGTGCGTTCCCATTCCCTCTTGCCGCGGCGCACCGAGTCATGCAGCCGCGCGTTCTGGACGGCAACGACGATCTGACTGGCAATGAGGGCGAGCAAGCGCTCGTCCGCAAGAACGAAGCGGCGTGGGCTGGACGCGCCCAGGCTCAACACGCCGAGCAGATCACCGCCGGCGAGCAGCGGAAGGCTGATGCCGCTGCGCAGCGCGTGCTCGCCGCGAGAGGCGGGCGGATGCTTCATGTCCTCGGCGACAATGGCGGTGCGCGTGGTGATGACCTGGTCGCTCAACCACGAATGCGAGTCGTCCCAGAACGGCTGCAGTCGCGATGGACCAACCGAGGCGGCCAACTCGAAACGGCCGCTGCAATCGTCGCGCAAGCGGATCGATGCCACGACCGCGTCGAACGCCTTGACGATCTTCTGCAGCGCTCCGGTGAGCACATCGTCGAGTTCGAGCGACCGGCTGATCCCGTCGGCAATTTCGTTGATCGTCTGCAGCTCCCACAGGAGGCGACGGTTGTCCACCGTCATCTGATCGACGAGCAACGTGCTGGGCATTCGAGTAGGCATGCTGGCGAACACGTCGTGTGCAGCTGGCGCACGGACGCGTGCCAACCGAACTGGCAAATCCCAAGCCGGAAGCGCACACGACGCCATCCGGGTATTCAGAGAGTCTTTGTCGTCAGAGATTTAGCGCGTGTACACCGGTGCACCGGGCGCGCCGGTCACACGGTGGATGTTTCAGGAGTGAAAAATTGAGACGTTCCGCAGCTGAAACAGCCTGCCCGCTGCCGTTACGTCTCGATCCCGTGTTTTTTCATCAGCCGCCACATCGTCGTGCGACTGACCTGCAGCTCGCGGGCGGCCGCGCCAATCTCCCCGCGATGCTTGCCAAGCGTCGCGACGATCATCTCGCGCTCCGCTTTGTCACGCGCGGCGGCGACGGTGCCCTCCGTGGCGGGCAGGCCGGGCTCGGCCAGCAACTCTTCGGGAAGATCCTCCGGCAACAACTCCGGACCGCGCGCCGTCGCGACCGCGCGCTGGACGATGTGTTCGAGTTGGCGAACGTTGCCGGGGAACGAATACGCCAGCAGGATGTCCATGGTGGCATCGGCGCACGACGTCACGTTTCGCGCGCGACCGTTGCGGGCGAGAAAGTGCGACACGAGCAACGGGATGTCACCGGTCCGCTCTCTCAGCGGAGGCATGTGCACGTGATGCACGTGGATGCGGTAGTAGAGATCGTTGCGGAACTCTCCGGTCGATGTGGCGGCTTTCAGATCGATGTTGGTGGCCGCGACGAAACGCACGTCCACGGTTCGGCTGTCGTTCTCGCCGATTCGCCGGATCTCGCCGGACTCGACCGCGCGCAGCAGCTTCGCCTGCAGCCCCTTCGAGAGCGTGCCAATCTCGTCGAGCAACAACGTACCGCCATCGGCGTGCTCGATGAGCCCGGCGCGTGCGCCGGCCGCGCCGGTGAACGCGCCCTTTGAATGCCCGAACAGCTCGGCCTCGAGCAGCGAGTCGGTCAGCGCCGCGCAGTTCACCGCGACGAACGCCTTGGCCGCGCGCGGGCTGCCCGCATGAATCGCCCGCGCCGCCAGTTCTTTGCCCGTTCCGGTTTCTCCCGTGATCAGCACCGTCCCGGGCGCCGCGGCCGCGCGCTGGATCACGTCCTTCACTTTCGCCATGGCGCGGCTGTCGCCGACGAGCGCGTCGAGCGACGCGTCGGGCTGATTCTGCCGTTGGAGCAGGTCCACCTGCCTGGCCAGCTGGCGTCGATCCGCCGCGGACCGCACGCGCATCACGAGCTCATCGCGAAAGAACGGCTTCTGGACGAAATCCACCGCGCCCAGCTTCATCGCTTCGACAGCCGTCTCGACGGTGCCGAAACCGGTCATGATGATGAACGACGCATCAACGCGCACGTCGCGCAGTTTTTTGAGGATGTCGAGGCCTGACAAGTCAGGCATGCGCATGTCCGAGAGGATCACGTCGAACGCGTCACCCCTCGCGAGATCGAAACCTTCCTCGCCGCTTGACGCCGTCTGGACCGTATACCCAGCAGCGCGCAGCGTCCGGGCCATACTTTCCCTGACCCCGCCGTCATCATCTACGACTAGCACTCGAGCCATCGGTGCCCTAACTGTAACATCGTGATACACCGATACAGCGGTCATGGGACGTCTTGCTTGCTTCAGTCTCACGTGCTTTGCAGTTGCTGGATGCTTCGGCCTATCCGCCGAGCCGCAGTTGCCGGCCGCCGAAGCGGTCGTGCCCGCGCGACTCCGCGTACAGGTTGTCGAAGGCGGGAAGCCCGTGATCCGCACTGTTCCCCTTGAAGAGTATGTGCAGGCGACTGCCCTGAGTGAGTTCGCACCACCCTCCGGCGACGAGGCGATTGTCGAGAAGATGCTCGAAGTGCAGGCGATCATCAGCCGGACGTTTGCCGTGTCGCAGATAGGGCGTCACGGCCGCGAGGGATTTGATCTCTGCTCCACCACGCACTGCCAGCTCTTCGATCCGGCTCGATTGAAGACGTCGCGGTGGGCGGCTGCTGCTGCGGTCGCCGTTGAACACACAAACGGCGTGGTCGTCCTCTTCGACGGGCAGCCGGCGCATGCACTCTTTCATGCGGACTGCGGCGGTCACACGAGCGCTGCAACAGCGATATGGGGCGGGCTGGATCGCTCGTACCTCGCGCCTCGTGAGGACGACGGCCCCGCACGCAAGGCACACTCGACGTGGGAGTACGAGGTGTCGCGCGACGCGTTGACTCGCGCGCTCAACACGGATCCGAAAACCCGGCTGACCGGTCGACTCCTTGATGTTGTCGTGGTCGAGCGAGATGGCGGAGGCCGGGCGCTTGAAATTGCGGTGCGTGGATCGAACACTTATCAGGTGCGCGCGGAAGAGTTCCGGCAGGTGCTCAGCCGCGCCTTCGGGCCTCGAACGATCAAGAGCACGTACTTTCAGATCAAGCGGCAAGGCAACATGGTCACGTTCTCTGGACGCGGCTACGGCCACGGCGTCGGACTCTGCCAGGCAGGCGCGCTCGCGCGCCTCACCGCCGGCGCCAAGCCGCGCGACGTGCTGAAGTTCTATTACCCCGGAACTGAATTAGCGCCGGGGTCCGCGGCCCGGGGCCCGGCTTAGCTCGTCATCGCATAGACGACGATGTTGACCCCGAACTTCGTGTTGTCCTCACGCTGAAATCGTTTGTTGCGCCAGTCGTAGTCCCACTCGCAGCCGTAGTCCTTGTTGCTGTAAAGCACCCCTACGCGGCGGTTGTGTTCAATGCCCCGCAAGTAGTCGTGCACGATCTCGTCGCCCCATCCGTTGAGCTCGTGCGACGTCGTGGGCGGCCCGTCTTCGAAGGTGAAGAAGCTTCGGTAGATGGGATGCCGCTTCGGCAGCTTCGGCATCGGATCGTGCGGGAAAATGGCTTTCATCTCCTCTTCGAAGCTGCGCGCGTACAAGCCCTCGCGCGTACAAGCCCTCGATATCGTGGTTGCAATCGTCTGAAAACAGCAGCCCGCCGTGCTCGACGAAGCGGCGGAGACGCTCGCGCTCGTCGCGAGTGAAGCGCACCAGCTTGTGTCCCGTCATGAACAGGAACGGGAACGAGAGGAGCTCCTCCGACGATGGCGCGATGACCACCTCTTCGGGATAGACCGGAATGGTCGTGTATTCGACGACCGAGTTCAGGATATTGGCCGCGACCTTCGGGTTGTAGTCCCAGTCGCCGGACTCATAGCGGAGCCGGGCAAACACGAATTCCGAGCTGCGGGGCCGACCTTGGGCCATTGAACATTGTTAAGGCAGAGGGCAGAAGGCAGAAGGAAAAACGGAGATTAAACGGAGATGAAAAGACGGCTTGGGTGTCCGCTATAATGGACGCCAGCGAGCGATGCGGTAAACGGTGACAGCCGGGAAGCGTAATCACATGGCAGGAGCTCAGTCCGCGGGCATCCCCACCCGCGAAGCTGATAGCGCAGCCGCCTCCGCGGTGAAAGCCCTTCAGGCCGAGGGCCGACATGCTGAGGCGCGCGAGCGATATGCGGAGCTGGTTTCCCGTCACCAGCGACGTGCGTCACGGATTGCGTTTCATTACCTGCGCGACTCGGCCGAGGCAGACGAAGCCGTGCAGGATGCGTTGGTGAAGGCGTACTCGCACCTCGCGTCGTTCCGGGAAGAACTCCCGTTCGAGGTCTGGTTCACGCGCATCCTTATCAATGGATGCCTGGATCGGATCAAGGCGCGGACGCGGCGCGAACGGTGGCTCGTGCCGATGCCGGAATCGCCTTACGGCCAGAGGGACTTCGCCGAACGGGTGCCGAGTATCGGCCCCTCCCCGGAGGATCATGTGCTCGGGCGAGAGCGGCGGCAGAAGCTGGCCGCGGCCCTCGCGCGATTGCCGGAGCGGCAGCGATCGGTGTTCATGCTGAGCCACTACGAGGGATGCACGTCGCGTGAAGTGAGCGCCCTGACAGGACTCAACGAATCGACGGTCAGGGTTCATCTCTTTCGCGCGATTCGACGGTTACGAACGCTCTTGATCGATGACGGGTCTACGACAGGTTTAGGGGGAGAAAAGCGCCGTGTCACTTCTTAAGAAAGTCGGGTTGCGCGGACACCTCGACGATGGCGCGTTTGCGGAGATTTGGAGCGCGTCGGTGCTGACCGGCGAGGCTGCATCGGATCCACACCTGGACGCGTGCCAGCAGTGCCGGTCCCGCTACGAAGCGTTCACCGGGTGGCTCGCCCGAATCCAGGAGGATGCGCGAAGCGAAGCGGACGAAGCGTTTTCGCCCGATCGGCTCGCCGCGCAACAAGCCCAGGTCATGCGCCGGCTCGAAGCGATCGAGCGTCCAGCGCGTGTCATCGCGTTCCCGAAATTTGCACGACCCATCACATCCACGCAGGGACACGCGCAGCGTTGGGTCGCGACGGCGGCCGCCGCCGGCCTCGTGATTGGGTTGGCAGCCGGACAGTTCCTCGACATCCGCGATGCGTTCGGCGGCGGACGGCGAAATCCAACCGACACGGTCCTGCAGACGACGGCCCGCAATGACATTCTGCTGCCAGCGCAAATCGCGACGCCAGCGGCGTTCCCCGGCGTCTCGGACGAAGCGCTGTTCTTTGGTGAAAGCGAAAAGCGCGTCCGCCTGGCGACTCTCGAGTCGGTTGACGACATCACGCCGCGAGGGCGAGATCTCGATCTTCCGCGGTAACTGTGGCCACACAACCACTGATCTTTCGTAAAGGCCTCGACATGAAAGAGGCCGTGGCTGGAGAACTGGCCGCGGCCTATCACAGCGGGATCGTCGACGAGGTCCGCGGCAACGACTTCCAATACTCGGCCGGCCGTCTGACCGTTCACCTGGCTCGCGAGTTCGGCTTCTGCTACGGCGTCGATCGCGCCGTGGATTACGCCTACCAGGCGCGCCGGCGGTTTCCAAATCAAAACGTCTTTCTGACCGGCGAGATCATCCACAATCCGCACGTCAACGACCGCCTCCGCGCGGCCGGGATCCGATTTCTCAGCGACGATCGCGAATCCTGGGACCGCCTCGGCGCTGGCGACGTCGTCATTCTCCCCGCGTTCGGCGTCACTGTCGGCGACATGTCGCGCCTGGTCGAACAGGGCTGCACGCTTGTTGATACGACCTGCGGGTCGGTGCTCAACGTCTGGAAGAACGTCGTCCGCTATGCGCAGGATGGTTACACGGCGGTCATTCACGGGAAGGTGAAGCACGAGGAGACGCGCGCCACGGCGTCTCAAGCGCTCAAGTATCCCAAAGGCCGCTTTCTGGTTGTGCTGGATCGCGACGAAGCGCAGGTCGTCTGCGACTTCATCCGCAACGGTGGCGAGGCAAGTGCGTTCCTCGCGCGCTTTGGCGATGCTGTCTCACCCGGTTTCGATCCGTTTCGCGATTTGGAGCGCATTGGCTGCGCGAACCAGACGACGATGCTGATGTCGGAATCACTCGAGATTGGCGAGATGCTGCGCGCGGCGATGGCTGATCGCTATGGTACGGATGGCCTGACCGAGCATTTCCGCGCGTTCGACACGATCTGCAGCGCAACGCAGGAGCGCCAGGACGCGGTCATCGCCCTGCTCAACGAGCGGCATCTCGATCTCATGCTGGTTGTCGGCGGCTACAACAGCAGCAACACCTGCAATCTGGCCAGGATCTGCGCCGAACGCGTCCCGACCTACCACATCGCCGACCCGAACTGCCTCATCTCGGCCGGGGAAGTGCGCCATCGGCCGGTCGGCGCGCCGTCAACGACGGTTAGCCGCGAGGAGACGACGCGGGGCTGGTTTCGCAGCCACGAACCTCTCGTGATTGGGCTGACGGCAGGCGCCTCGACGCCGAATAACATCGTCGGCCAGGTCATCGAAAAACTGGGGCAATTCGCGGCAGTTTCTAGCGCCACTTAAGCGCTACCGTCTGCCACAGTTTTGTCTTACACTTGCCCCGCTCTCCGGGGGCCCAGCCGTTCTATGATCGTTTGTACTTCTCCATTGTTTTCAGCGATATACAGCCGCCGCGCGAGCAGCGAGTCCGGCCCAGCCGTGCCCGTAAATGGTAAACACGCGACTATAGCTGGTCGTATTACCGCCTGTAACGTTCATCAATCGGAGAGCACGAAAGAAATGGCTAGGTACTTTTCTGCGATTCTCCTCTTTGCCGCCCTCTGGTCGGGTGCGCCGGCTGCCGCGGCTGCTGTCTGCGAGCAGCAACGCAGTCAGGACCCCAAGGGTGCGCCGCCCGCCGGTCAGCCACAGGAGATCCCGCGCTTCAAGTGGTGGCTGCATCCCGACACGCGCAAAGAACTCGGACTGAGCGACAAGCAGTCGAAAAAGATCGACGAGATCTGGGAAGCGACCGCGCCGAAGCTGCGCGAGCAGTGGCACGAGCTCCAGAAGCTGGAAGACGCGCTCGACAAGATGTTCAAAGAGAACACGGCCGACGTTGCCACCGTCCAACAGCAGGTCGAGCGGGTCGAACGGCTGCGTGCCGAGAACGCGGCAACACGCACGGTGATGATTTACAAGATGCATCTGCTGTTGACTGCGGAACAGCGGCCGAAGGTCGAAGCGATTCGCGCGAAGTTGGATGAAGAGCGCCGTCAGCGCCAGGCTGAAGAACGCAAGCGCGAAGGCAAGATCGGCAAGTTCTAGCACTTTCTCTGGGGAGGCATTTCGTGAGCAAGACCGCAACTTTCATCTGGACGGCCGCACTCGCATTCGCGCTGGCGGCACCAGCGGCGGCACAGCAGTCGCAGGCGAAAGACGTCCCGACCGACGCGCACGTCAAGGCGTTGATCGATCAAGCGATGGTGCAGTTGAACACGCAGAGCCAGGACGCGCAGGGCCGGCCGGCCGCTCAAGGCGCCCGGGTCGATCTGACGGCGGATGAAGCCGTTGCGCGTGCGCTCGAGCGCAACGTCACCCTCGCGTCGCAGCGGTTGACGCCGCAGACGTTCGACTACTCGCTCGCGGCGACGCGCGCGTTCTATCGTCCCAATCTGACGTCCGCCTACATCGGGACATCGTCGACGACGCTCGCCCGACAGACCATTGAGGGCGCGCTCAAGGTTGAGGAGGATCGATCGGACTGGAACGCCGGCGTCACCCAGAACATGCCATGGGCGGGTGGCAACTATCAGGTCAGCTGGACGAACAACCGGATTGCATCCAATCAGAACAACAACGTTTTCAACCCGTCGTATCAGTCTGGCTTCCAGGCGGTCTATACGCAGCCGTTGCTGGCCAACCGTAGGATTGACAACACCCGCGCCAACCTGCTCACGACGGGGATCGAACAGGACATTTCGGAACTGGATCTCCGGGCAACGACCGCGAGCACCGTTGCAGACGTGAGAAACGCGTATTGGGAACTGGTCTTCTCGATCATGAACCTCGATAACCAGAAGATCTCGCTGGATCTCGCATCGAAGCTAGTGTCGGACAACAAGGCCCGAGTCGAGATTGGCACGATGGCACCCATCGACGTCGTCCAGGCCCAGGCAGAGGAAGCGACGCGTCGCCAGGCCGTCGTAAACGCAGAGGCCACACTCCAGAACCAGGAACTTGCTCTCAAGAGGCTGATCGTCAGCGGTACCGACGATCCACTCTGGACGGCCACCATCAACGCGACGGACAGGTCGGTACCGGATTCCGAAGCGATCGATTTGGAAGGCGCCGTCCGCAACGCACTCGCGAATCGAACGGATCTGATCACGGCAAAGAAGAGGATCGACTCGGCGAACGTGACGCTCCGTAATCTGAGCAACCAGTCGCTGCCGTCATTGAACCTGCAAGGCACCTATCGTCTGAACGGCCGCGGCGGCACACCCGTCGATCCGACCGTCAACCCGACGAACTGGTTTAATGCGCTCGGAGGCATTGGCAACCTCGACGCGCCGACCTGGACGGTGCAGATGAACTTCGCCTATCCGATCGGCCAGAGCCAGGCGGAAGCGAACAAAGCCCGACAGGAAATCATCATCCGGCAGAACGAGAGCACCGTCAAAGCAACCGAGCTGCAGATCGCGACCGAAGTGACGGCCGCCGCGATCGCGATTCGCAACTCGCTCGAAGCCATTCAGGCCGCGCGCGTGGCCCGCGAGCTGTCGGATCAACGCTATCAGGCAGCGCAGAGCAAGCTCGAAGTCGGCATGGCCACGAACTTCGAAGTCGTCCAGGCCCAGCGCGATCTCGCCGATGCCCGCAACCGCGAGCTGCGCGAGCACTTGAACTACCGCCGCGCGCTGGTCGACTTCCAGCGGACGCAGGTCAGCCCACGGTAAGCGGGCTCCCCGCCTCCGGCTGGAAGCCTTCAGGAATCAGTATGCGTAGAGCAATTGCCATCTCCATCGTGGCTGCTTTGGGACTCGGCGGCGTCTTTCTCTACAACCGTAGTGGCGACGCGGCCGATCCCGCGAGCGCCGGCGGTGCCGCAGGCGGTCGCGGCGGCAGAGGCGGACGCCCGCCAATGCCGGTCGAATTCGCGGCCGCCAAGCGCGCGTCGGTCAGCGAGCAGATCCTCGTCGTCGGCAACTTGATTGGTGCCGCCACGGTCGAGGTCGTGCCGCGCGTGAACGGCCGTCTGCAAGCAGTCAACGTGAAGCTTGGCGATCAAGTCAAGGAGGGTCAGGTCATCGCCCGGGTAGAGGACCTCGAGATTCGCGAGCAGGTTCGACAGGCGGAAGCCACTTACAACGTCAGCCAGGCCTCGATCCGCCAGCGTCAAGCGGACCTGACGCTGGCCAAGAACAATCTCGATCGATCGAAGAACCTCTACGACCGTCAACTGCTGCCGCAGCAAACCTTCGACGATGTGGACGCGCGCCACCAGGCCGCGATGGCGCAACTCGATCTGGCGCGGGCGCAATTCGAGGTCTCGAAGGCGCGGCTCGACGAGCTGAAGATCACGCTCTCGAACACGCAGATCGTCGCACCGGTCGACGGCTTTGTCGGCAAACGCTATCTCGACCCGGGTGGCTTCGCCAGTACGAACGCGCCAGTCGCCTCGGTTGTGGACATCCGGACTGTGCGGATGGTGGCGAACCTTGTGGAGCGCGA
>Ga0209382_10005070_pt1 | contig 17224 bp, 15 predicted proteins | sample SoiMetdeltSBSDD5_FD_187599 | JGI IMG/M metagenome (GOLD analysis project Ga0209382, IMG submission 187599) | Bulk soil microbial communities from a Populus tree surrounding site in Tennessee, USA - Soil MetaG P. deltoides SBSDD5 (SPAdes) (version 2) | ecosystem: Environmental > Terrestrial >...
CGGCCAGGTCCACATCGAGCGTGACGGGGACCGGCGAGCGGGCCACGACTGCGGACAGGGCGGCGTCCAGGCCGCGGTCCTCGAGGATGACCGGATGGATGCCGCGCACCAGGTCGCGGATGTCCTTGAGGGCGGCCTTGGCCTCCTCGTGCGCCTCGGCCACCAACTGGCGGCCGCCCTCCGGGTCGGTCTCCAGCCGCTCGCGGGCCGTGCCCAGGTCCATGGCCAGCGCCACCAGACGCTGCTGTGCGCCGTCGTGCAGGTCCCGCTCGATGCGGCGGCGCTCGGCCTCGGCGCTGTCGACCGCCGCCGCCCGGCTGGTCTCGAGGCGGGTGACCTGCTCGCCCAGCTCGTCCTGGCGGCGCGGCCCCAGGAGCCAGCGGGCCACGGTCAGGTCGAGTCGGGCCAGCGCCCGGGTCAGCCACGGCGCGGCCAGGGCGACTCCGACCAGCCCCACCACGCTGAGCGCCAGGGTGGTCAGGCCCTGCGAGGCGGCGAACAGGCCGAGCTTGGCGGCGTTGTCGGGCAGGGCATTGACGTACAGCGGCAGGAACAGCAGGGCGGCCGAGAGGCACCACACCTCCAGCGCCAGCACGGTCGTGAACACTCCCAGCGGCAGGGCGAGCACCAGGTAGGCGATCTCCCGCCAGCGGGGACGGCTCTTGGCCCGTTCCACCAGCCGGCGCCACCAACCCTTGGACTCCAGCGGCGGGACCGGATCCTCCAGCCGCTCGCCGAGCAGCGCCGCGATGCGGGATCGCTCCACGCGGGCCATCAGATGGGACAGCACGAACAGCAGCCAGGCGAACGGCAACGCCAGCGGGAAGGTGATGAGCAGGGCCACGGTCGTGGCCAGCAGCGTGACCACCACCGAGAACGTGAAGCTGCCGACGAACGCGTCGAGCAGCAGGTGGGTCAAGGACCACCAGGTCGACTGCTCGCGCCACGGCCGGAACAGATCACGCATCACGCATCACGCTGACACCGTAAGCAGGGCCGGACCTCCCCACCATGAAGCCCACCTGTGTCCGCCAGGTAGGGACAACCCCACCTGGGCCATGGCTATTGGAGCTTGGACCGGCCACCGGTGGCGAACCAGCTGGCGGTGAGCTTCAGCTCCGCCGGGCGGGGCTCGATCTCCTCGTAGACCCGCTTGTAGCCGGTGTGGGCGAACACCCAGCGGCCGTCGCGCTTCACGTAGCGGTCCTCGTAGAACGACGATCCGCGCACGGTCAGCCCCAGCTCACCCAGGATGACCACGTCGTCGAGCGCCCAGATGCCTTCGGCCGTACCGGGCCCGGTGAGCGTGATCTCGGGCTGGTGCATCTTGTGGCTGGTGAGCATGGACTCGTCGCCCATGGCCCCGGTCAGGAACTCCATGATGGCCACCCGGCCCTCCAGCTCGGTGGCCCCGCCGCCGTAGCTCGCAGTGGCGTCGGGGGCGAACAGCTCGGCCAGCTCGTCCCACCGCTTGGTGTCGATCAGCCGCGCGTAGCGGTACTTCAGCTGGTGGATCTGCTCGATCTCCACGAGGTCGCCCGGAGTCATGGCCGGTGATCTACCACAGCCGCGGTAGGCGGGAACGGTCCGGCCGTACGATGCCAGTCCCCGCCCGGCGCCCTACCGTGCAGGCGGTGTCCGGCACGCTGACCACAGGACACGGTGTGACCGACGCCGACGCCCTGCTTCCCAGAGTGGCGAAGGCGCCAGGCTGGGTGCGCGACGTCGTGCCCGCGCTCGTGGCCGCGGCCATCCAGGTCGGCATCACCCACCTGGCGTCGCGGGGTCAGCCCGAGGCCGAGCCCTTCGACGCCTACGCCATCCTGCTGCTGCTGGCCGGCCCGGCTGCGCTGCTGCTGCGGAGGCGGCAGCCCAGCCTGTGCGTGGTCCTGGCCTTCGTGCCCACCGCGCTCTACGGCCTGTCGGACTACCCGCGGGGACCGTTCGTGGTGGCGCTGGCCTTCGCCTTCTTCAACGCGGTGCTGCGGGGGCGGCGCCGGGCGGCGTGGGGCACCCTGGCGGTGGGCTACGTGCTCTCGGTCGCGCTCCACCCGACGCTGCAGGACGAGGCCTCCTCGTGGGGGTTCGCGGCCGCGTTGCTGGCCTGGTTGCTGGTGCTCGGCGCCGGAGCGGAGCTGCTGCGCAGCCGCCTCGAGCGACGGGCGGAGGAGGCCGCGGCTCAGGCAGAGCAGGCCCGGCGGCGGGCCAGCGACGAGCGGCTGCGCATCGCCCAGGAGCTGCACGACGTGCTGGCCCACAACATCTCCCTCATCAACGTGCAGGCGGGCGTGGCCCTGCACCTGCTGGACGAGCGCCCCGAGCAGGCCCGGCCCGCGCTCCGGGCCATCCGCGACGCCAGCAAGGACGCGCTGGGCGAGCTGCGCTCGGTGCTCGACATCCTGCGGGCGGGCGAGGCCGCCCCCCGAGCGCCGACCGCGGGCCTGTCCGACCTCGACGCCCTGGTCGAGCGGACCCGGGGAACGGGCCTCACGGTCGAGGTCTCGGGCGCCGACGGGCTGGACGGCCTGCCCGCGGGCGTGGACCTGGCCGCCTTCCGCATCGTGCAGGAGGCGCTCACCAACGTGGTCCGCCACTCGGGCGCCACCCGGGCCACCGTCCGCCTCAGCCGTTCCCCCGGCAGCCTGGTGGTCGAGGTGGACGACAACGGCCACGGCCCCGCCGGGACCGGGGTCGACAACGGCGGCCGCGGCCTTTCCGGAATGCAGGAGCGGGCCCGCGCCCTGGGCGGCTCGCTGGAAGCCGGTGCCCGTCCCGGCCGCGGCTTCCGCGTCCACGCCCGCCTCCCCCTCGGCCCGGAGGACCAAGCGTGATCCGGGTGGTGCTGGCCGACGACCAGGCCCTGGTGCGGGCCGGGTTCCGGGCGCTGCTCGACGCGCAGGACGACATCGAGGTGGTGGGCGAGGCGGGCGACGGTGAGGAGGCGGTGCGGGTCGCCAAGCGGACCAGCCCGGACGTCGTGCTCATGGACATCCGCATGCCGGGGACCGACGGCCTGGCCGCCACGCGGGCCATCGTGGGTGACGAGCGCCTCGCCGGTGTCCGCATCGTGATCCTGACCACCTTCGAGCTCGACGAGTACGTGTTCGAGGCCATCCGGGCCGGGGCCAGCGGCTTCCTGGTCAAGGACACCGAGCCCGTCGAGCTGCTGCGGGCCGTGCGGGCGGTGGCCGCAGGCGACGCCCTGCTGTCCCCGGGCGTGACCCGCCGGCTGATCGGGGCCTTCGCCACCCAGACCAAGGCCGCGCCCCACCGTCCCGAGCTCGACATGCTGACCGACCGCGAGCGTGAGGTCATGGCGCTCGTGGCCGAGGGCCTGTCCAACGACGAGATCGCCGAGCGGCTCTACGTCAGCCCCATGACGGCCAAGACCCACGTGAGCCGGGCCATGACCAAGCTCGCGGCCCGCGACCGGGCCCAGCTCGTGGTGCTGGCCTACGAGTCGGGCCTGGTCCGTCCCGGCTGGATCGACTAGCTCGTCCCCCGCCTACCGCGGGCGTGGCAGGCGCGAAGCCTCCCGGGGGAGGACGAACCCGGACCGTCCGGAGCGGACGATCGAGGCATGTTCACGACACTTGCCTACTGCGGACCGGGTCCGTGGATCCTGGTCTTCCCCCTGTTCTGGTTCGGCCTGCTCGCCCTCTTCGCCTGGCGCTTCGCCCGTTGGGGCCCGCCGTGGCGCCACCGGTTCGGCGGCGGCCAGTCCGTGCTCGACGAGATGTACGCCCGCGGCGAGATCGATGCCGACGAGTACCGCCGGCGCCGTGACGTCCTGCAGGAGACGCGGCGATGAGCGCCGCCGCCCAGGCCCTCGGGGCCACGAAGGTGTACGGGAGCGGGGACACCGCCGTCCTCGCCCTCGACGAGGTGGACGTCGCCTTCGAGCGCGGCCGCTTCACCGCCGTCATGGGGCCGTCGGGCTCCGGCAAGTCCACGCTCATGCACTGCGTGGCCGGCCTCGACAGCCTCACCGCCGGGCGGGTCCTGATCGGCGACGTCGACCTGTCGACGCTGTCGGACCGGGACCTGACCCGGCTGCGGCGGGACCGGATCGGCTTCGTGTTCCAGGCCTTCAACCTCATCCCGACGCTGACCGCCCAGGAGAACATCGTGCTCCCCGACCGGCTGGCCGGCCGGCGGGCCGACGCCGCCTGGGTGGACCAGGTGGTGGCGGCCGTGGGCCTGGGCGACCGCCTGCGCCACCGGCCCTCCGAGCTGTCGGGCGGCCAGCAGCAGCGCGTGGCTGTGGCCCGGGCGCTGGCCGGGCGGCCCGACATCGTGTTCGCCGACGAGCCCACCGGGAACCTCGACTCGCGCACCGGGGCCGAGATCCTCGGCTTCCTGCGCCGGGCGGTGGACGACCTGGGCCAGACCGTCGTGATGGTCACCCACGAGCCCACCGCCGCGGCCTATGCCGACGAGGTGGTGTTCCTGGCCGACGGCCGCATCGTCGACGGGCTCGCCGCCCCCACTGCCACCACCGTCCTCGACCGCATGTCCTCCCTGGGAGCGTGAACGATGCTGTGGATCACCCTGCGCGAGATGCGGGCCCACACCCGCCGCCTGGCCGGCACCGGCCTGGCGGTGGTGCTGGGCGTGGCCTTCCTCACCGGCACGCTGGTGCTCGGGGCCACGCTGCGGGCCAACTTCGACGACCTGCTCACCGAGGTCAACGCCGGCACCGACGTGGTCGTGCGCAACGGCACCGACCTCGAAGCCGACATCGCCCGGGCGCCCATCGACGCCGGCCTGGTCGACCGCATCGAGGCGGTCGACGGGGTGGCGGCGGCCGAGGGCCAGGTCAGCGGCTACGGCGCCCTGCTCGGCAAGGACGGCACCGCCATCGGCGGCAACGGCCCGCCCCAGCTCGCCGGCAGCTGGGTCACCGACCCGAAGCTCAACCCCTACCGCCTGGCCGAGGGCCGGGCGCCGCGGGCCGACGGCGAGGTCGTGGTCAACAAGGGCGCGGCCGACGCCGGCGGGCTGCACCTGGGCGACACCACCACCCTGCTCACCCCCGAGCCGGTGCCGGTCACCATCGTGGGCCTGGCCACCTTCGGGGACGCCGACGGCCTGGGCGGTGTGACCTACACGGCCTTCGACCTCGCCGCCGCGCAGGAGCACGTGCTCCGCTCGCCCGACCGGGTGTCGAGCGTGGCGGTCCGGGGCGAGGACGGCGTCGACCAGTCCGAGCTCGCGGACCGGATCGGCGAGGTGCTGCCCACCGGCGTCGAGGCCACCACCGGCGCCCAGGTGACCGACGAGGCCACCGAGGACATCAACCGGGACTTCCTGAACCTGCTCACCACGTTCCTGACCATGTTCGCGGGCATCGCCCTGCTGGTGGCCACGTTCAGCATCTACAACACCTTCTCGATCATCGTGGCCCAGCGCACTCGCCAGGCTGCCCTGCTGCGGGCGCTGGGAGCCGGGCGGGGCCAGGTGATCCGGTCGGTGATCTTCGAGGCCCTGCTGGTGGGCATCGTGGGCTCGCTGGTGGGCCTGGCCGCGGGCATCGGCGTGGCCGGCCTGCTCAAGGGCCTGTTCGACGCGGCCGGCTTCGCCCTGCCCGCGGGCGGCATCGCCGTCACCGGTGGGACCGTGGTGACCGGGCTCGTCGTCGGCGTGCTGGTCACGCTGGTGGCCGGCGTGGTCCCCGCGGTGAAGGCGTCCCGGGTGGCGCCGCTGGCCGCGTTGCGGGCCGTGGCCACCGAGGGACGCGGCCCGTCCGTGGCCCGGGTGGCGGCGGGCGCCGTGCTCACCGCCGCGGGCGTGGGCCTCACGCTGGCCGCGGTGATCGGCGGAGGCGGCGCGGTGGGCCCGGCGGGGATCGGCGCGCTGCTGACCGTGATCGGCGCGGTCGTGTGCGGTCCCGCGGTGGCCCGGCCGGTGGCCCGGGTGCTGGGCACCCCGCTGGCCCGGCTGCGGGGCATGACCGGTGGGCTCGCCCGCGAGAACGCCATGCGCAACCCGCGGCGCACCGCGGGCACGGCGTCGGCGCTCATGGTGGGCGTGGCGGTGGTGACCCTCTTCACGGTGTTCGCTGCCTCGCTGAAGGCCTCGGCCGGGTCGAACATCGACCAGGCGATCTCCGCCGACGTGGTCGTGTCGGCCGGTCGCTTCGGCGACGGCGGCGTGAGCCCGGAGCTGACGGCTGCGGTGGCCGAGCTGCCCGAGGTGGGCCGCGCCGTGGGCGTGAGCCGGGCCTCGGTGCGCATCGACGGCGACACCAAGGAGGCCAGCGCGGCCGACCTCGGGGACCTGTCCCGGGTGCTCGACTTCGACGTCACCAGCGGCTCGCTGGCCGACGTCGGCGACGGCGAGCTGGCCGTGTCCGACAACGTGGCCGAGGACTTCGGCTGGCATCAGGGCGACACGCTGACGGTCACGTTCCCCGACGGCGCCGAGGAGGACCTGACCATCGGCGCCACCTACGACAGCCTCATGCTGGTCGGCAACTACCTGCTGCCCCGGTCGGTGTGGGAGCCCCACGCCGTCCAGGTCATCGACCCGCTGGTGCTGGTGGACTCGGCGCCGGGCGTCTCGGTGGCGAAGACCGAGGCTGCGGTCGAGCGGGTGGCCGAGAGCTACGGCGACCCGGATGTGGCCGACCGGGCCGAGTTCGCGGCGATCGCGTCCGGCAACGTCGACATGCTGCTCACCATCATCTACGCCCTACTGGCGCTGGCCATCGTCATCGCCCTCATGGGCATCGCCAACACGCTGTCGCTGTCGATCCACGAGCGGACCCGGGAGCTGGGCCTGCTGCGGGCGGTCGGCCAGACCCGGCGCCAGGTGCGGTCCATGGTCCGGGGCGAGTCCGTGCTCATCGCCACCTTCGGCGCCGTGGGCGGCCTGGCCCTGGGCGTGTTCCTCGGCTGGGCGCTGGTCCGGGTGGTCGGCGCATCGGCGGGCACCATCGAGGTGTTCGACCTGCCCACGACCCGCCTGCTGGTGGTGCTGGCCGTCGGCGCCCTGGCCGGCGTGGTAGCGGGCATCCGCCCCGCCCGGCGGGCGTCGCGCCTCGACATCCTGGCCGCCATCGGCAGCGAGTAGCGACCTGGTCAGCGGCGCTCGCGGCGCAGGTCATCCGCCAGTCGGGCCTCCTTCGGGAGGTCCGACTGGCCCGCGAGGACCCGGGCCACGGCCAGGTAATCGGCCACCTCGGCCACGTCGTGGACCCGCAGGATGGTCCCCGGCGCGGCCGTGTGGCCGACGGCGGCCAGCGTGCCCGCCAGGCGCCGCCGGGGCGGGCGGCCGGTGATGGCGCCCACGAAGTCCTTGCGGGACAGGGCCAGCAGCAGCGGGCGGCCCAGCGCCCGTACCCGGTCCAGCTCCCGGAGCACCTCGACGGTCTGGGCCGGGGTCTTGGCGAAGTCGGGCCCGGGGTCGACGATGGACGCCTCGGGCGCCAGCCCCGCGTCGGTGACCGCGGCCAGCCGCTCGGTGAGGAACGCCACCACGTCGTCGGTGACGCCGGTGCCGTCGTAGAGCCCGTCGTCCAGCACCTTGTGCTTGGGCCGCGCCCGGGTGTGCATGATCACCAGCCCCGCGCCCGCCTCGGCGACGAGTCCGGCCACGTCGGGGTAGAGCAGCCCGCTGATGTCGTTGACGATGCCGGCGCCCGCCTCCAGCACGGCGGCCACCACCGCGGGCCGGTAGGTGTCCACGGAGATGACGACGCCCGGCGCGGCCTCGTGCAGCCCGGCCACCAGGGGCACCACCCGGGCGATCTCCTCGGAGACCGGCACCTCGGGCACGCCGGTGATGCCGGACTGGCCGCCGACGTCGATCATCCCCGCCCCCTGCGCCACCAGGTCGAGCGCCCGCGCCACCTGGGCCTCGGTGGTGGGGTGGTCGCCGCCGTCGGAGAACGAGTCCGGCGTGGCGTTGACGATGCCCATCAGCACGGGCTCGCTCAGGTCGAGCGCGCGGCCGCGCACGACCAGGCGGGGAGCGGCGGTCACCGGCTCAGGCTAGTGCCGGCGTGCGCGCCCGCGAGTCGGGCAGCGTGGCCAGCGGGGGCAGCTCGGAGAAGCTGCGGACCAGCGGCGGCAGGCCGGGCCGGCAGAGGACTGCCGGGTTGGCCGAGCGCACGCCGGCGCGGTCGAGCGCGGTCTGCAGCACGGTCAGGGACTGCGGGCCGAGCTCCTCCAGCGGCCGGTTGCGGTGCACCCGGGTGCCGAGGTCGACCTGGACGATGCCGGTGGGGCCCACCGCCTCGGCCACGTCGATGAGCAGGCCGATGTCCACGCCGTAGCCGCGCACGAACGGCAGCTGCTCCAGCAGGCTGCGCCGGCCCGCGAACTCGCCCGACAGCGGCTGCACGATGGTCGACAGGTGGGGGAACAGCGTGGCCAGCACCGGGCGGGCCATGAGCTCGGTGGTGCGCCCGCCGCCCGCGCCGCCGTGGCTGGGCCGCTCGTAGTAGCCCTTGACGTAGCTGACACGGGGATCGGTGAGCAGCGGCCCCAGCAGGCCGACGACGAAGCGCGTCCCGAAGTCGGTGATGTCGGCGTCGACCCACACGACGATGTCGCCCTGGGCGACGTACAGCGAACGCCACAGGGCCTCGCCCTTGCCCGCCCCGCCGGCCACATCGGCCAGCACCTCGGAGGCCTCGACCACCCGCGCGCCGGCCGCTTCGGCCACCTTGGCCGTGTCGTCGGAGGAGTGGTCGTCCACCACCAGGACCTCGTCCACCAGTCCCAGCCGGTCGACCAGGTGGCGCCGCACCTTGGACACGACCCTGCCCACGGTGTCGCCTTCGTCGTGCGCGGGGATGCACACCGACACCGTCTGGTCGCCCTTGGCGTCGACCAGTCGGTGAAGCGGGAAGTCGCGGTAGTGCCGGCAGGCGATCGGCATGGCCGATCGGTCCGGTGCCGCGATCGTCGGTAGCGATCGACGCATCGTCATCAATCAGTCAGACAGAGAGGGGACCCTGCGGGAACCATAACCGTCGTACCGACGACCTCCACCGCGGCCCGGTTCCGCTCGTGGCAGGAATCGTCACACATTGGTCCTTGCTGCCAACTACGGGGACAGCGACCATGGCGGCCATGCAGCCCATCGAGCCCCGGTCGGTCGTGATGGTGGCCTACCCGGGCGTGCAGTCGTTGGACGTGACCGGACCGCTGGAAGTGTTCGCGATGGCCAACCGCTACCGCCCCGGGTCCTATCTGACCACCCTGGTCGCCCGCGGGCCGAGCGAGACGGTGCGCACGTCGTCGGGCCTGGGGCTCGTGATCGACGAGCCCCTCCCCGCCGGGCGCGGGCCGATCGACACGCTGGTGGTGGCCGGGGGCGAAGGCACCAGGGACGCCCTGGACGACACCGCGCTGGTCGACTGGATCCGGGACGCGGCGCCCCGCAGCCGGCGGGTCACCTCGGTGTGCAGCGGCGCCTTCCTGCTCGCGGCGGCGGGGCTCCTCGACGGCCGCCGCGCCACGACGCATTGGAGCACGTGCGACCTGCTGGCCCGCCTCCACCCGCAGGTCGCGGTGGAGGGCGACCGCATCTACGTCCGCGACGGCCGGGTGTGGACCTCGGCCGGGGTGACCGCGGGGATGGACCTGGCGCTGGCCCTGGTCGAGGACGATTACGGCGGCGCGCTGGCCCTGGAGGTGGCCCGCCAGCTGGTGCTGTTCACCCAGCGGGGCGGCGGCCAGTCACAGTTCAGCGCCCAGCTGGCGGTGCCGCGGGCCGAGCGCCGGCCGCTGCGGGAGGCGCTGGCCCACATCGCCGACAACCTCGACGCCGACCTCTCGGTCCCCGCCCTGGCCCGCCACGCGGCCATGAGCCCCCGCACCTTCGCCCGGACCTTCCGGGCCGAGGTGGGCACCACCCCCGCGGCCTACGTCCAGGCGGTGCGGGTCGAGGCGGCCCGCCGCCTGCTGGAGACCACCACCGACGGCACCGCCGAGGTCGCCCGCACCTGTGGGTTCGGCACCGTCGAGACCATGCACCGGGCGTTCCGGCGCACCGTCCACACCACGCCCGGCCAGTACCGGCGCCACTTCGCCGCTACGGCCTGACCCCCGGAGGAGACACCATGCTCGTCGCCATCCCCCTGTTCGACCGGTTCACCGCGCTCGATGCCATCGGGCCCTACGAGGTGCTGTCCCGGCTCCCCGGGGCCGAGGTCACCTTCGTGGGCGAGCGCACCGGTCCCGTACGCAGCGACAACGCCATGCTGGCCATCACCATCGACGCCCGCCTCGACGAGATCGATGCCTGCGACGTGCTGGTCGTCCCGGGCGGCCCCGGCACGCGGGCCATGCTCGAGCCGGGCCCGCTGCACGAGTGGGTCGCCCGCATGCACGAGGGCACCCAGTGGACCACCTCGGTGTGCACCGGGTCGCTGATCCTGGGCACGGCCGGCGTGCTCCAGGGCCTGGAGGCCACCACCCACTGGGCGGCCATGGGGGAGCTCGCCCCGCTGTGCGGGCAGGTGGTGAACGACCGCCGTGTCGTTCCCCAGGGCAAGGTCGTCACGGCCGCGGGCGTCTCGTCCGGCATCGACATGGCGCTGTGGCTGGCCGCCCAGATCGCGGGCGACGACGTGGCCAAGGCCATCCAGCTGGGCATCGAGTACGACCCCCAGCCGCCCTTCGACGCCGGGTCGGTGGCCAAGGCCGGCCCCGACCTGGTGAAGCTCCTGGCCGACATGGTGTTGGAGCGCACCTCGTAGCCTGTTCCGTGTGGTGCGGTGCACGACGTGGGCAGCGGCAGCCCTGCTGTTGACGATCCTCGGCGCGGCCGCCTGCAACGGCGGCGACTCGGACGAGAGCGAAGCGCCCGCCCCCACCGCCGAGACCACCGAGCGGGACGAGACCACCGAGCCCGAGCCGAGTGCCGGCGGCGAGCCCACCAGGGAGGACTACGCCGCCGCCCTCGGCGAGGGCACCGTGGGCCTCTCGAACGCCGACAGCATGTGCTTCGGGCTGGCGATCGTCGACGCGGTCGGCTTCGAGCGCCTCCAGCAAGCCAACGCCTTCGACCTGATGGCGGCCAACTCCGACGCATCACTGGCCGACATGGGCATCACCCTGGACGAAGCGCAGACCGCGGCCCTGCTCGACGGCCTGCACCAGTGCGGCGACATGCGGGCCATGTTCAAGAACGTGCTCGCGGCGGGCGGGACGATGCCGCCCGAGGCGGCGAACTGCGTGATCGACGGCCTCGACGACGCCCTGTTCGACCGCCTCCTGGTGGTCAGCATCGCCGGCGGCGAGCAAGCGCTCAACGCCGACCCCGGGCTGGTCACAGGCCTCCAGGATGCCGTCCTCACCTGCGTGCAGGCCGGCGTCGGCCAGTGACATGAGCCTCACCGGGGCGCGGTCCGCGGCCGGCCCCCGCCCTCTACGCTCGTCCCCGTGACGCGGACGCGACATGCGGGGTGGGCGGCGACGCTCCTGATCGCGACTCTGGGCCTGGCGGCCTGCGCCGGTGAAGGCTCGGAGGACGTCAGTCTGGAGGAGGTGGCGGACGACGAGTCAGCCGACACGGCGACGACCACCACCACCACGGAGCCAGAGGAGACCGGCGAGTCCACCAAGGAACAGGTCGCGGCCGCGCTCGGGGGAGACGCCGACGGCGTGTCGGACGAGGACGCGATGTGCGTGGGACTGGCGATGGTCGACGTGGTGGGCCTCGAGGTCCTGATCGACACCGGCGCCCTCGAGCGGATGGACGACGACTCCGTGGGATCGCTGGCCGATCTCGGCATCACGCTGGACGACTCCCAGAAGGCGGCCCTGGCCGACGGTCTGCACGAGTGCGGCGACCTGAGGGCGATGTTGCGGGACGGGCTGGCCGCGGACGGGTCGATCCCACCCGACGGGGCGGCGTGCATCGTCGATCACCTCGACGACGCGACCATCGACACCCTGTTCGTGACCAGCATCGTCGGAGGGGAGGCGGCGCTCGACGCCGACCCCGAGCTGTTCGACACCTTGGCCCAGGCCACCGTCGACTGCGTGCAGGCCGGCGTGGACGTCGGCTAGACGGCCTAGCGGGCTTCGCGGGCCGGACCGGCGCGGCTGAAACGGGTGTCGGGTGGGTCGAGCGCCCAGGCGGTGCCGGCGCCCCATTCGTCGTCGTAGACGACCTCCCGTAGCGGCAGGCGGCGGACCGGCCCGTGGCGGCCCTCGGGGACGCCCAGGGTGATGGTGGCCGCGATCACGACCTCGTCGGGGATGGCGAGGACCTTGCGCAGCTCGTCCTCGACGAAGCTGTGCCACATGGACAGCACGCCGCCGTAGCCCAGGGCCCGGGCGGCCAGCAGCAGGTTCTGGCAGGCCGGGTAGACCGACCCGCCCTCGGAGATGTGCGGCCGGCGCCAGCGCTGGATGCAGGCCAGGACCACGACCGGGGTCTGCTCGAAGCGGTCGACGAAGACCTGCATGGCCCGGGCGGCGCGGGCCTTGGGCGACACCGGGTCGGCGCCCGATCCCTTGTCGAAGTCGTGGTCCGTGCGCTTGGCGCCCCAGCCCTCCCGGAAGGCCCGGCCCAGGATGGCCTTGGCCTCGCGCGCCTTGGGCCCGTCCCGCAGCACCAGGAAGCGGGTGGGCTGGCGGTTGGAGCCCGACGGCGCCCGGGTGGCGTGCCACAGCAGCGTGGCCAGGTCTTCGTCGGGGATGGGGTCGGGCCGGTACCGGCGGATGGCGCGGGTGGTGGCGATGCCGTCGAGCAGGTCCATCGGTTCCTTCCTAGCAATCGACGGGGGTGACCACGGCACGGCCCCGCAGCTCGCCCCGGGCCAGGGCCTCGTAGGCCTCCGCCACGCGGGCCAGCGGGAAGACGTCGACCTCGCTGCGAATGCGGCCCGCCTCGGCCAGCGCCACCACCGCCTCCACGTCGGCGATGTTCGAGCCCTGGAACGTGAACACCTCGCCGTCGCGCGGCAGCGTGCCGAACCACGGCCGCCGCAGCCGCCCGCCCGCCGCGCCCACCAACCCGAAGGCGCCGTAGGGACGGACCGCGGCCAGGCCCGCCAGGATCGTGTCGTCGCTGCCCACCAGGTCGAGCACGGCGGCGGCCGAGCCGGGGGCCACCGCGTCGCCCACGGCCGGGACCGCCTCGTGCGCGCCCAGGTCGAGCGCGACGGCCCGGCGGGCGGGATTGGGGTCGACGGCCACCACCCGGGCCGGGCTCAGCGCCCGCAGCAGCTGCACGGCGAAGCCGCCCAGCCCGCCTGCGCCGATCACCACCGCGGTCGCATCGCCACCGTCCAGGCGAGACAGGACCCGGGCGACCGCGTGGTGGGAGGTCGCCCCGGCATCGGTCAGCGGACCGGCCACGAGCGGGTCCAGGCCCGACAGCCGGACCAGGCCCCGGGGCGCGGGAGCGACCACGTAGCGGGCCAGGCCCCCGTCCCGGCCGTAGCCCCGGCCGGCCAGGCCGTTCGGGCAGGCGCTGTCCTGCCCCCGCCGGCAGGCCGGGCAGGTCCCGCAGGAAGCGGGCGACACCAACGCGACCCCCTCACCCACCGCGAACCCCGAGACGCCGGGACCGAGGGCGGCGATGCGCCCGCCCACCTCGTGGCCCAGCGTGAACGGCAGCGACCAGCCCAGCGCCTCGGCGATCTCCGCGGGCATGGCCGCCATGTCCACGTCCGAATGGCACAGGCCGTTGCCCACCACTTCGACCAGCACTTCGCCCGGACCCGGTTCGGGCACCGGCGCGGTGCTGAGCCGGGGCGGCTGGCCCCAGCTCACGATCCGGTAGGCGGTCATGGTCTCCCCCACGACCGTCATGCTGTCAGAGGTCGGCGGCGATCCGCCGGTGCAAGCGATCGTCAAGCGGGCGGTGAGCGCCGTGGGAGATAACGGAGTCGACATCGCCGCCTCTGCTGGAGGAGATCCCATGAGACTCGGCGTCGCCCTCGCCCAGGCCGGTTGCCTGGCCGACCCGGCGTCGGTGCGTTCGGCTGCCGCAGGCGCCGAGCAGGTCGGCTACTCGTCGATCTGGGTGGTCGACCGCGTGTCCGATCCCGATTCCGTCCTGGACCCGATCACCGTGCTGGCCTACGCCGCGGCCGTCACCGATCGAGTGCGGCTGGGAACGAGCGTGCTGGTCGCCCCCTGGTACCAGCCGGTGCTGCTGGCCCGATCGCTGGCCTCGCTCGACCTGCTGAGCGACGGCCGGCTGACCATCGGGTTGGGCCTCGGCGCCTCACCCGAGGAGTACAAGGCCGTCGGCGTCCCCCACGCCGAGCGCGGCCGGCGGCTGGAGGAGGCGCTCGACGTGCTCGACGCCGCCTGGGCCGCCGCCCCCGACCCCCGGGACCGGCCCCCGGTGCTGCTGGCCGGCACTTCGGCCGACGGGCTCGACCGGGTCGCCCGGCGCGCCGACGGCTGGAACCCGCAGGGCGTGCCCGTCGACCGCCTCGGCGCGCTGTGGACCACGGTTCGCCACCTGGCCGTGAGCCACGGCCGCGACCCCGATGGGCTGGAGCTGGTGGTGCGGGCCAACGTCACCCTCAGCGACGAGCCGCTCCCCCCGGGCCGCCCGTCGTATCACGGCACCGTCGATCAGGTGGCGGACGACCTCCGTGCCACCCGCGCCGCCGGGGCCCATGAGGTGATCCTCGGCCTGGACGGCGACCACTGCCTCCACGAGGTCCTCGAATACTTCGCGGCCCTGGCCGAGGCCATCGACCTCACGGGGTGAGCAGGCGCTCGGCCGTGGCGTGCACGCGGCGGGCGATGGCGTGGGCGCCGCCCGCGCTGGCACGCTCGGTGGCCCGAGCCAGCAGGTCCTCGGCCCCGGGCTCGCCGGCGGCGTGGCGGAAGCGGGCGTCGGCCTCCAGGACCAGCGGCTCGGCGAAGCGCTCGCCGTAGGTCTCCAGCTCCTTGTAGGCCGACGTGACCGCCTTGGCCGCCGCGTCCAGGCGCCCGGCGCCGGCCAGGCCCGCGGCCCGGGCGGCCTTGTAGACCACCACGCCGGTCCGGCCGCCGGCCTCCACGAAGCGGTCGATGGCCACGTCCAGCGCGGCGAGGCCCTCGTCATAGCGGCCCTGCTCGATCAGCGCCGCCGCCAGGTAGCCCTGCAGGCCCCGGCCCCAGAAGCTGAACGTCGACTCCGGATCGGCCTCGACGCCCTTGCGGGCGGCGCGCTCGGCCCACTCGAACCGCCCGGTCTGGAGTGCGCCCCCGGCCGAGAACATCTGCACCAGCGACACCGCGTAGCGGTCGGGCGCCGCCGCCGCCAGCTCCTCGAAGGCGGTCTCGGCTTCCGCGGCCCCCTCGAGGGCCCCGGTCAGCACCTGCAGGTAGCGGCTGAAGGGATGGGGCAGCAGCAGCACCTCCAGGTCGAGCCCGAGGGTCATGGCCGGGACCGGCACGCCCGAGCCCACGACCACCGCCTCGTCCAGCAGCGTGCTGGCCTCGCCCACCTCGCCCCGGTGCCAGCGCGAGATGCCGAGCGAGGCCAGGCCCGTGACGCGCACCAGCGGATCGCTGGACCCGGTGCCCAGCTCATGGAGCTGCAGCGCCACCGCGTCCGATCGGTCGAACTCGCACATGCTGTCGTAGGCCGCCCACTCGGTCCACAGCAGGCGGGCCAGGATGTCGACCCGCTCGCTGCGGCGGGCCAGCTCCTTGGCCCGGCGCAGGTGCGGTGATTGGGCCACGCTGGCGTAGCCGTGCACCGAGCGCTGGATGGACAGCAGCCGGCACGACGTCACCAGCTCGGCCTCGATGTCGGACGCCTTGGAGCCCGCGGTGCGCCGGAGCTGCGCGGCCCGGGCCAGCAGCCCCTCGGCCGACTCGAAGGCGTAGCGCCGCACCGCCACCTCGGCCGCGTGCTCCAGCGCCTCGGCCGCCCGCTGGCCCACGCCGAGCGGGGCGGCGGCCCACAGGTGCTCGGCCAGGATCTCGGCCGCGTCGTCGAGGCCCCCGGACCGCTCGTCCAGAGCGTCGGCCACCGCCAGGTGGATCCGTGCCCGGCGCAGGGCGGACACGTCGTCGGCCACCACCTCCCGCACCAGCGCGTGCGAGAACCGCAACGTGGTGGGCTGGTCCGGCAGCGGCGCCATGAGCCGGTGCACCACCGCGGGCTCGATGGCGTCGAGCACGCCGTCGAGGCCGTTGCCCGCCGCGGTGGTCAGCAGATCGACGTCCACGTCGCGGCCGATGACGGCCGCCACCTGCAGGACCGGCACGGTGGCCTCGGGCAGCCGCGCGATGCGGCGCCGGACGACGTCCCGCACGCCGGACGGCACGCCGCCGCCTGCCGCCACCGCCACCAGCGGGTCGGCCTCGTCCCGCTCGGCGTCGAAGAGCCGGGCGAGCTCGGTGGCGAAGAACGGGTTGCCCTCGGCCCGCTGCTGGATCGCCGCGGTGACCTCCGGCTCGACCGCCCGCCCGGTGGCCGACGCCACCAGCTCGGTCGTGGCCCCCGGCGACAGGCCCTTCAGCAGGATCCGGCGGGTGGCCGGTACCCGGGACAGCGCCGCCAGCGTCTCCACCACCGCGTCGTTGCGGCCCACCTCCAGCTGGCGGACCGTGCAGGCGAGCAGGACCGGCGAGTCGACCAGCTGGCTGGAGACATAGGCCAGCAGCTCGAGGGAGGCCAGGTCGGCCCACTGGATGTCGTCCAGCACGACCAGCACCGGGCGCTCGGCCGCCGAGCCCCGGACGAGGGCGGTGACGGCGTCGAACAGCTGGTAGCGGGTGTGATCGCTGCTGGGCGCGGCCGCCCCGTTGGCCCCGGACGGCGAGGCCAGCGCCCGTAGCTCGGGCCCGATGTCGAGGCCCGCGGGCGGCTGGGCCACCAGCGCCCGCAGGGGCGGGAGCCAGGGCCAGAAGGCGGGGGCCGCCCCGCCCTCGAAGGCGCGGCCCCACAGCACGGCCATCCCCCGGCCGGTGGCCACGGCGGCCAGCTCCTCCACCAGGCGGGTCTTGCCGATGCCGGGCTCGCCCTCCACCAGCACGACGCGGGGCGCGCCGCGCGCCTCGTCCAGCGCGGCCAGCACCTGGCGCAGCTCGGCGTCCCGTCCCACCAGCCGGGCCCCGGGCGCCAGCGACGCGCCCGCCAGGCTCGCGGTGACCGGAAGCGTCGCCGCGGCCGGCACCGGCAGCGGCACGACCGGGACCTCGCCGGTGGGATGCGGGGCCCCCAGGGGCGCGAGGTCCAGCGCCGGGTCCTGGTTGAGGATGGCGGTCTCCAGCTCGACCAGCGGGCGACCGGGATCGATGCC
>Ga0209382_10005071_pt1 | contig 17223 bp, 14 predicted proteins | sample SoiMetdeltSBSDD5_FD_187599 | JGI IMG/M metagenome (GOLD analysis project Ga0209382, IMG submission 187599) | Bulk soil microbial communities from a Populus tree surrounding site in Tennessee, USA - Soil MetaG P. deltoides SBSDD5 (SPAdes) (version 2) | ecosystem: Environmental > Terrestrial >...
AACGTTGCCTTCTTCACAGTGAATGGCTATATCAGCATTCTTCTGTTGTTGGCAGTAGGGTTGGACAAGTTGAGCTGACGTCCACCGTTGGGTGCTCACCGCTCATCTCCCTGTAACTCGCATTCTTGTTTTTCCCCTGTGAGGATACGAACATCATGAAGATCTTCCTGGTGCTTTCTTTTGCTGTCTGCGCCACAACACTGTTTGCCCAAGGTCCGCAAAAGCAGCCGGAAAAACCTCGTCACCAGGCACGCTCGATGGTCATCAGTCAGTTCGGCATTGTGGCCACCAGCCAGACGCTAGCCTCCGAGGCTGGGGCGCAGATCCTGAAAGCTGGGGGCAACGCGGTGGATGCAGCTATTGCAGCCAATGCGGTCCTGGGACTTGTGGAGCCGACCGGTAATGGCATTGGGGGCGACCTCTTCGCTATCGTTTATGAAGCGAAATCTGGAAAAGTCTACGGACTAAATGCCAGCGGGTGGAGCCCGATGGGGTTAACCATCGAGTTTCTGAACTCGAGGGGACAGAAGACCATGCCCCTACGAGGAATTCACTCGGTGACGGTGCCCGGCGCTGTGGCAGGGTGGGACGAACTGCGAAAGAAGTTTGGCACGATGCCCTTCTCGAAGTTATTGGCCCCGGCGATTTTCTACGCAGAAAAGGGATTCCCGGTCACAGAGATCATTGCCGAAAGCTGGGGAAGCCCTGCGTCGCTCGAGCTTTTGCGTGCCCATCCAAACTCTAAGGCTACCTATCTGCCCGGCGGCAACCCACCGCGCACAGGCGATATCTTTCGTAATGACGATTTGGCTCAGTCCTTTCGCCTGATCGCAGAGAAAGGACGCGATGGCTTCTATAGGGGCAGCATCGCTGAGAGGATCGTGGCCATTTCCAAGGAAAGCGGTGGAACCTTCGAACTCTCCGATCTTGCCGAGTTTCAACCCGAGTGGGTCGAGCCGATCTCGACGACTTATCGTGGGTGGACCGTCACTGAATTGCCGCCAAACAGCCAGGGCATCGCCGCACTCTCCATGCTGAATCTGATGGAACGATTCCCACTGAGGGAATATGGGCACAATAGTGCCAGAGCCTTGCATGTAATGATCGAGGCAAAGAAACTGGCCTACGCCGACATGTTGAGATACGTGGGTGATCCGCGTTTTTCGAAAGTTCCTGTGAATGAGATGATCTCGAAGCCTCTCGCCGAGGCACGCTCCAAGCTGATTCAGCCCGGCAAGGCCAGTTGCGAGGTGCTTCCCTCCGAGTTCGAGCAGATTTCCAAGGCATTCGGAGGAGACACGATCTACATGTCGGCCATCGATAAGGAAGGCAATATCGTTTCCCTGATTCAGAGTAACTTCATGGGATTCGGCTCAGGGCTGGTTCCTTCGCAGGCAGGATTCATGTTACAGAACCGGGGAGCCCTTTTCAGTCTCGAACCAGCCCGTCCCAACGCGTTAGCGCCACGCAAGCGTCCCTTGCACACGATTATTCCCGCTTTCATGGAGAAAGACGGCGTCCGTATCGGCTTCGGCATCATGGGTGGATGGAATCAAGCCCAAGCTCACGCTCAGTTCGTCTCGAATGTCGTCGATTTTGACATGAATGTTCAGGCCGCTCTGGAAGCCCCACGATTCACTAAAGCAACTTTCGAAGGCTGCGACGTGACGCTGGAAAGTCGCGTCGCCGAGTTAGTTCGAAATGAACTCATCCAACTAGGCCACAAGATCGAGGTGGCAGTCCCTTACTCTTCTCAAGTGGGTGGCGGACAAGCCGTCATGCGCGACGTCAATGGCGTCAACTATGGGGGCTCCGACCCGCGCAAGGATGGCGCGGCGGTGCCTGAAGGTCCACCCCTTGTTCAGTACCGATGAGAGGTCCTGCCTTGAGCGATGCACCTCAGTCGAGGTGCTAGCGCACCGGTTCCCCGAGACGAGGCATCCACACAAATTCTGAGTAAAGCAAAAGGCAATGGTGCAGGGACAAACATGGTGTTCGTTCCTGATCAGTGGACAGGGTGAACGTGAAACTGACAGGTTCGAACAATCTTGCGCTCCACGGGTGTTGGCAAGTAGCTATCCGATCAGAAAACAACTGTTGATCTCGCAAAATGTCACGCGCGCGATCTGAGGAGAGCCCATGAAGATCCAGTTTGTGAATCCGCATAATGATTCGAACATGTACGCGGCGCCGAAGTTCTTCCGTTACGCCTCGAGCATATCAAACAGCCTAAACTTCAAGGCCAGGGGTGCTTTATTCCCTCCGCTAAACTTGGCGACGTTGGCGGCACTGACTCCACCGGAGCACGAAGTCGCCATTGACGATGGTTGCCTGGCTGGGGTAGCCGCGACCCGATCGGCCGACCTAGTGGCTATTACAGCGATGACCGCACAAGCCCCGGCCGCCTATGCCTTAGCAGACCAGTACCGAGCCCGAGGCATTCCGGTGGTGCTCGGAGGGATTCACCCTTCCATGTGTCCGGAGGAGGCTGGCCAGCATGCCGATGCGGTGGTCTTGGGCGAAGCCGATCGTCTTTGGCCGGATCTGGTGCAGGACTTAGCCCATGGCAGGATGAAGTCTCGTTATCACGACCCGGACCCCATCGATCTCGCTAAGCTCGCGATTCCCCGCCGGGACTTGCTCGATCCCAGCGGCTACGTCATTTTCAACTCCGTGCAAACTACCCGCGGATGCCCCTTTAACTGCAACTTCTGCTCGGTCACGACTATGTCCGGCGTCAAATACCGTTTTCGCCCAGTCGAGAAAGTTGTGGAAGAGGTCCGCAGCTTGGATAGCCGTTTCATTTACTTTGTTGATGACAACATCATTGGGGTACCTCGCCGGTCCAAGGATCTGTTCAAAGCTTTTCTACCCCTGAAGCTGGGCTGGGCCTCTCAGGTCACCATTAATTTCGCACGCGACCCGGATCTGATGAGCCTGGCTCGCCAGAGTGGGTGCTACGGAGTTTTTATTGGCTTTGAGACCTTTTCCAATAAGAGCATTCGCGACGCCGGCAAAGGTGTCAACCGTCCGGACGAGTACCTGCGTGACATTCGCCGCATCCACGAGGCCGGCATTAAGGTGTGGGGATCATTCATCTTTGGTTTTGACAACGACGCCCTGGACGTGTTCCCGCAGACCCTCGAGTTCATCGAGAAGTCCGGCATGGAGTTTGCTCAATTCTCGTTGTTGACTCCCCTGCCAGGCACGGCCTTGTTCCGGCAGTTTGAAGAAGAGCAACGCATCGTTCACCGGAATTGGTCGAAATACGATCTCGGTTCCATTGTTTTCGAGCATCCTCTCCTTGGCGCCAAGCGACTACATTTTGAAAAGAACCACGCCTGGCGACGCTTCTACTCCTTTCGCTCCATCCTCAAGCGGCTGGGGATGCCGAAATCCCGCGGCGACCTTATCCTTTGGATTGCCAATCTAGCTGTCAGTGGTGCTCTGACTGTTCGCTGGGGTCAAGACTACTGGAAGTGGAAGGCCAAAGACCCCGGTTTCGCGGAGCAGCCTCTGTCCCCTTCGTCGCGTCGCGATCATCCAATCAAGGTGGAGGAGGCCGATCGCTTGGTCAAGGTTGTGTCGTCTGGACGATGAGCCTGATCGGCTTGCCCCGTCGGTGTTCAGCACGTCGTTGCCTTGGCCCTCCGAAAGGAGAAATGTTCCGCAGATCCCTTAGGGTGCAGAGGACGCTCCTGCGGTATACTCTTCTTGTTGAAGCGTCGAGGGGGTAGCTGCATGGATCCTGATCGAAGTCTGAGAGACCAGGAGCGCGCGCGTGATCTCTGGGAACAGGGCGTTGAGGAGCTGTTGGCCGGTCGAATTCAGTCGGCTGTTTCCTGTTTCAACGAGAGTTTGGAATTCTCTCCAACAGCGGAAGGTTATACCTATCGGGGCTGGGCTATCTCCTTTCTGGGGATGCTGGAACAAGCGATTGAAGATTGTAAGAAGGCTATCGCAGTCGACCCCGAGTTCGGAAATCCGTATAACGACATCGGTGTGTACTTGATGCAACTGGGTCTCCTGGACGAAGCCATCCCCTGGCTCCAAAATGCGAAGCTCGCCAAGCGCTATGAGCCGCAGCATTTCCCCTACTTGAACCTGGGCCATATATTCCTGGCCAAAGGGGACCAGTCGAGAGCCTTGGAAGAATTTGTAAAGGCGCTGGACCTGGACCCTGAAAATCCTGTTGCACTCAAAGCGATTGCCAACATGGAGTTGGAGTTGAATTAGGCTTGAGTCCTTGAGGCTTGAGTAGGCTCTCGTTTGAACGAGCTCAAGCCTGGAGTTTCCAGGAGTGAACTTCTGCTTCTCACCCAACCTACTGAGCTGTTGCCCTCCGCGGTCCAAAGCCGACTGAGTGAGATCATTTTTGGCAACGGCCGCCGTGTAGACTTCCCAGTTATCTTCGCGCCAATGGCTGGCTTGTCTCATGTTGCCCTTAGGCAGGTGATCCGCTCGTATCTGCCGGGAGGGGTGAGTGCGCTGCTCTTCACCGAAATGTTATCCACCCGGTTGCTGCCGCGCGAAGAAGTTGGGAATACTCCTCAGACCCGCGTGGCGCCAGGTGAGGATGACCTTATTCCACAGCTTCTCGGAAACGACGAAGAACTCATCGCAAAGTCTTTGGAAAAGCTTGAGGCGATCCAGCCTGCGGGCATCGACATCAACATGGGATGTCCCGTCAGCAAAGTCCTCAGACACAATTGGGGTGTGGCGCTCATGGGCGACATCCGCTACGCCGAGCAGGTGGTCCAGCAGACGCGGCGGCTGACGAGGCGCCCCCTCTCGGTAAAAATGAGAACAGGATTGAACGATGATCCGGAGTATCTGGTGGATTTTGCGCGCATGCTGGAGGAAGCTGGCGCCGATTGGATCACGTTGCACCCCAGAATTCAGGCGAACCATCGCCGAGGGAAGGCCAACTGGGAGTATATTGCCCGCGTGCGGGAAGCAGTGCAGATTCCGGTCGTCGGCAACGGGGACGTTCAGGAAGCACAAGATATCTTGAAAATGCGGTCTGAGACCGCCTGTGACGGGGTGATGGTCGCGCGTGCTTCGACCGCGCGTCCCTGGATCTTCTGGCAGGTGGGCGAGACGCTGGGTCTACCTCCTCCAGCAGGACGCCAGAATGACTCGGCACCGCGCACTCCCGAAGAAGAAGGTCGCGAATATTATCGCGCACTGATACGATTTTGCGATGAACTCGAGACGCGCTTTGTCGGGGAAGAGCAACTGCCCCGCCTGCGGCTCTTCCTGGCCTGGAGCCACAAATGGCTCTTCTTCGGCCATTACCTTTCGACGCGAATCAACCGCTGTGCCGACTTGCCAAGTGCTCGCCAGGTCATCACGGGGTTCTTCAGCGAACCTAAAACGCTTCAGCCGCGCACGCTGCTCCAATAATCGCACTTGAGTTTTGGGTTGAAAAAGGCGGGTTCTACGTGTATTTTGTTCAGACCATGCTGGAGGGTGTTTTGGATGAATGTTCCGACGTGGATCCCTCCCTCTGGCCAAACTCTGACGCCGAATTTCGTCCCGCCTTATGAATCCGGCAGCCGTTGCCGAACTTCTGGGTCGCTTTAAGTTCAGCCAGGAAGACGGTTTCAATGATCCAGTTTGATCCCCTATGGGCTCAGAACTTGTTCCTTGATTTTGACAACACTCGCGGCCAGAAACCGGAGTTCTTATGCCAGTAACAGTTCCGATTGAGAAAGACCTCGAGAAATCGCATCGAGGGGGGGAATTAAACCTACTCTACTTGATGCTCCTGATTCGCCGTTTTGAGGAGCGCGCTTCTCAAGCTTATCAGCAGCAGAAAATTGGCGGGTTTTGTCATCTCTACATTGGGCAGGAAGCCGTGGTCGTTGGAGCCGTTGCAGCCGCTCGCAACAATGACTATATGATCACTGCATATCGCGACCATGGGCATGCGATCGCCCGCGGAGCAAGCCTCAACGCCTGCATGGCTGAGCTCCTGGGCAAGTCAACCGGGATTTCGAGGGGCTTGGGTGGCTCGATGCACTACTTTGACAGGGCCAACCACATGTACGGCGGGCACGCCATCGTCGGTGGCCATCTTCCTCTAGCCACAGGACTGGCCTTCGCTTGCAAGTACCGCAATGAAGACCGCTGCACCTTGTGTTTTTTTGGGGATGGCGCTCTCAATCAGGGGGCTTTCCACGAAGCCTTGAATCTGGCAGCCCTGTGGAAGCTGTCGGTGGTTTTTGTCTGCGAAAACAACCTGTTTGGCATGGGTACCCACGTGGAACGAGCGACAGCGGTAAAGGAACTGACGAACCGTGCGAAGGCGTATGACATGCCTTCAATGGTCGTGAACGGCATGGACGTTCGACAGGTGCGGGACAGCTTGCGCACCGTGCTGGATGCGATGCGGAAGAGGCCCTACCCGTTCTTCGTTGAAGCGCGCACGTATCGTTACCGCGGCCATTCGATGTCTGACCCTGCGACCTACCGCACGAAAGAAGAACTCGACAAGTATAGGCACGATGATCCCATCGTCGGTTTCAAATCAGTCCTCCTCAACGAAGGCAAGCTCGACGAAGCCCAATTTCAGGAAATCGACCGGGAAGCCAAACGCCTGGCGGCGGAATCCGTGAGGTTCGCCGAAACTAGCCCGGACCCTCCAACAGAAGACCTGCATAAATACACCTTTGTGGAGGGCGCGAATCAGTGAGAGAGATTACTTATCGGCAAGCCGTGAACGAAGCTCTGGAAGAGGAAATGGAGCGAGACTCCACCGTGTTCCTGTTGGGCGAGGAGGTCGCCGAATACAGCGGAGCCTACAAGGTCAGCCAGGGGCTTTTGGACAAGTTCGGTCCGAAGCGTGTCTTGGACACGCCGATTAGCGAAGCAGGTTTTGCCGGGCTAGGCATTGGCGCGGCCATGGTAGGCCTGCGGCCCGTGGTTGAATTCATGACCTTCAGCTTTTCGTTGGTGGCCTTCGACCAGGTGGTGAACAACGCGCCCAACATGCTTACCATGTCGGGCGGTCAGTTTAGCATTCCCATTGTGTTTCGCGGTCCCAACGGTCCCGCTCACCAGCTCGGCGCAACCCACTCTCATGCGACCGAGCCACTCTACGCCAATTTTCCCGGTCTCAAAATTGCGATTCCCGGAACGCCGCGCGACGCCAAAGGACTGCTGAAAACAGCGATTCGTGACGACAATCCGGTCCTGGTTCTCGAGTCAGAACTTCTCTACAACACGACTGGACCCATCGAAGACAAAGAAGTCGAACTGCTGATTCCGCTGGGCAAAGGTGAGATTAAGAAGACAGGCTCCGACGTCACCATCATCTGTTATGCGCAAACGCTTCGCCTAGCTCTCGCGGCGGCCGGGACCTTAGCCGGCCACGGAGTAAATGCCGAGGTGCTGGATCTGCGCTCCATAAAACCTTTGGACCTTGACCTAATTTTGAACTCAGTTGCCAAGACCCACCGTTGCGTAATAGCCGAGCAGAATAAGCCCTTTTGCGGGATCGGCGCAGAATTGACGTACCAGATTCAACGGGAGATTTTTGATGAACTTGACGCACCGGTGGCGCGAGTTGCTCAGGAAGAGGTGCCAATGCCCTACAACGAGAGTCTGGAAGAAGCCGTCCTGCCGAGCGAGGAGAAGATCGTTCAAGCGGTCTATCAAGTTTGTTACTTATAGTAGGAGTTGGCGCTCAGGCCCTCGATGGTTCACTGGGCGCTTGCCTCCGGTTCCCGTTGCCCTCTGTCGCGGCGGGGCGCTGACAACCGAACGCCCCTTACCAACGAGGATCTTTCAGTCATGGCCGAAATCACGATGCCCAAGCTCAGCGACACAATGACCGAGGGGGTTGTCGTCCGCTGGCACAAGAAAAAAGGCGATGTGGTCGCCACCGGTGACGTGCTTGCCGAAATCGAAACCGACAAAGCCACCATGGAAATGGAGGCCTTCGACGACGGCATCCTGAAGGAAATCTATGTACAGGAGGGACAGAAAGTCAGCGTGGGTGAACGTATAGCGCTTATCGGGGATGAGAACGAGCCCGGCACCTCCGCTCCTGTGCAGAAGGTCGAGGCCTTGCCCAAGCGGGTCGTTCAGCCTGAGAGGGCGCCAGCCCGCCGTCCCCAACCTGCAGAGATTCAGCACGCGCGAGCAACGGCAGACCTCGAAGAGGGCTACTCCCAGGCAGTGCCGAGGAGAATCGACGCAGCGGTTGCAGAAAGCGCGAAGGTTGTTCGGGTGAAAGCCTCTCCTCTGGCCCGGAAGACAGCAGCCAAATTAAAGGTGGACCTTGCGGCTCTCGATGGCTCAGGGCCTGGCGGAAGAATTATTCAGGAGGATGTGCTCACCGCCGCCCAGCAGAAAGCCCCCACCATCCCCGCAGCGGCGGCCCCGGGAACCGAGTCAGAGCTAGTTCCTCTGAGCCCGATGCGGCGCATCATCGCTCAGCGCATGGTGGAAAGCAAAGCGCAGATTCCGCATTTCTACCTTACTGTCGAGTTGGATGTGGCTCCGCTGCTCCAACTTCGAGCCCAGGCAAACGAAGCGCTCGGAAATACCGGGGGCGGGAAACTCAGCATCAACGATTTTGTCTTGAAGGCTTGTGTCGAATGTCTGCAGCGCGTTCCTCAGCTCAACTCTTCATTCACAGAGAACGGTATTCTGCGATTCACTCATGTCCACTTGGGTTTTGCCGTCGCCCTGGAGGAAGGCTTGATTACGCCAGTGCTTCGGAACGCGGAGCAGAAAAGTCTGCGCCAGCTCAGTGACGAAGCCAGGAAGCTGACTGATCGTGCCCGATCCAAGAAGCTCAAACCCGACGAATATCAAGGTGGCACCTTCACCGTGTCCAATCTGGGCGCTTCCGGCGTCGATAGCTTTCAGGCTATCATCAATCCTCCGCAGTCCGGCATCTTGGCAGTCGGGAGCGTGGTGAAGAAACCCGTTCTGAATGCCAATGATCATGTCGTCGCTGGTCAGCGGCTGAATGTGACCTTGTGCTGTGACCATCGGGCTGTCGACGGAGCCGTAGGTGCCAGGTTCTTGCAGGAGTTCCGCAAGCTCATCGAGAACCCTACCTTGATGCTGATTTGACTCGCCCACCGCAGCGTGTTTCACTTTGGCAAGCCTTAGCAAGGGACCGCCGCGTTTTTTGCGCCCAGGGTCCGAGGACCACCCACCTTGAGCCATCCGCCACTGCACACCACCCCTCCCAGGAGGGGGATCTTTAGGAGAGTCCTGTGAGCGACAACAAGAATCAATTCGATTTGGTTGTAATCGGATCTGGCCCTGGCGGCTACGTTGCGGCGGTCCGGGCTTCTCAGCTAGGACTGAAAGCGGCGATTGTCGAGCGAGATCGCCTTGGCGGCGTGTGTTTGAATTGGGGTTGCATCCCAACCAAAGCTCTGTTGAAGAATGCCGAGATCTACAAGCTTTTCAAGAAGAGTGACGAGTTTGGCATCAGCCACGACAACTTGCGTTTTGACTTCCCGAAGATTGTGGATCGAAGCCGGGCCGTAGCCGACAAAAGTGCCAAGGGTGTGAGTTTTCTAATGAAAAAGAACAACGTTGCCGTCTTCTCCGGCACTGGAGAGCTAGCGGGCAAGAATACGGTTGAAGTCTACGATGCCGATCACAAACCTAAGGATACCCTGACGGCTTCTCGCGTCATGGTCGCCACAGGCGCCCGAGCCAAGGCTTTGCCAGGGATCTCGTTCGATGGGAAGCGGGTCATCAGCAGCACCGAAGCGATGATTCTTAAAGAGGTGCCCAAGACGATGTTGATCATTGGCGCTGGCGCCATCGGCGTCGAGTTTGCCTATCTCTACAACGCCTTCGGAACGACTGTCACTCTGGTGGAAATGATGCCGACCATCCTCCCTATTGAAGATCATGAAATCTGCGATCTGCTGGCGCGCTCGTTCAAGAAAAGCGGTATTCAGATTCTGACGCAAAGCAAGGTCAGCACGCTGAAGTCCAGCAATGATGGAGTCGAAGCGACTGTCCAGAATGCGAAAGGGGAGGCGAGTCAAGTCAAGACCGAGATTGCCCTGATGGCCGTAGGAGTGACCGGCAACGTTGAAGGCCTCGGGCTCGAAGCCCTGGGCGTGAAAATAGAGAAGGGACATATTCCTGTTGACTCCAATTTCCAGACCAGTGTACCTGGGATTTACGCTATCGGCGATGTCATCGGACCTCCCTGGCTGGCCCATGTGGCTTCGGCTGAGGCCATTTCGGCCGTTGAGGGCATGGCTGGCCTGGAGGAGCGGCAGAAGGTCGTCTACGAAGACATCCCAGGTTGCACGTATTGCCAGCCGCAGGTGGCCAGCTTGGGCCTCACTGAACAGAAGGCCCGCGAAAAAGGCTATGAGCTGAAGATCGGAAAGTTCCCCTTCAGCGCCAGCGGCAAGGCCAGGGCAACAGGCGAAACGGAAGGCTTAGTCAAGTTGGTCTTCGATGCCAAGTATGGCGAGTTGCTGGGAGCCCATATTATTGGTGCTGACGCCACTGAGATGATTGCCGAACTTGGCCTGGCAAAGAATCTGGAAGCCACATACCAGGAAATCCTCAAGACCGTTCACGCGCATCCGACTCTTTCCGAAGCGATCATGGAAGCCGCTGGAGATGCTGCTGGCGAAGCAATCAATCTGTAGCAGTTCCTAAGTAGGCAACTGAGATCCAAATGATGTCTGCTCAACCCGATGTCTATCGTCCCCTCGGCTCTACCGGACTAGTCTGCCACGCTCTGGGTTTCGGCTGTTACCGAATTGCCGATGGGAATGAAGACCATGAAGCAGCGCTAAGGCATTATCTGGAGCGCGGTGGAAATCTGATCGACACCAGTGCCAACTACACTGACGGGCAGTCGGAGATTCTAGTCGGCAAGGTTCTGAAGAGCTTCCCGCGCGACCGGGTGATTGTGGTAACAAAGGCCGGTTACATCCAGGGCCAAAACATGACACTCGCCCGCTCCCGGCCATTTCCCGAGGTGGTCCAATATGGGGCCGGCATCTGGCACTGCATTCATCCTGAATTTCTGGAGACCCAAATTGTACAATCATCCCAGCGACTGCAGTTGGAGATGATTGACGTTTTCCTCTTGCACAATCCGGAGTATTTCCTGAGTCACCAGTCCCATGGCAAGGAATTGGCCGCAACCGATCACGATGAGTTCTATCGACGCATCGGCCAGGCGTTTCAGTTCTTGGAAGATCAGGTTCAGACCGGCAAGATTCGCTGGTATGGCATCAGCTCTAACAACTACGGATTGGCTCTTTCAGATCCCACGATGACCAGCGTCCAGCGTTGCCTGGCTGAGGCCGAAGGGATTGGCCGCGATCACCACTTCCGAGTCGTCCAGCTCCCCATGAATCTGTACGAAAGTGGGGGTGCCCTGGAAAAGAATAACGCTGGCAAGACGGTGCTGGAGTTCAGCCGGCAACGCGGATTGGGAGTATTGGTCAATCGGCCTTTGAATGCATCCTACCGCGACCAGTTGGTTCGGTTAGCTGATTTTGCGAAAAGAGGCCAAGGTCCGAGGACGAAGGAGGACCTGCTATCACTGCTAAACCCCTTGCGGGAGCATGAGCACCTACTTGGGAGCCGGCTGGGTATCTCGCTAGAGATCGAAGACACGAAGACAGGCTTGGCTGACCTGCTCGAACAAATCGTGCCTCAACTCCGGTCGGTCGATGATTGGGATCGAGTGGTCGGGAAATATGTTGCAAGGCCGCTGCGGCGCTGGATCGAAGGTACCGAGAGCGAGCACGGCAGCGATCCAGCCTGGAGTCTATGGATTCAGCAATTCTTCCCACTCGTCCAGTCAACATTCGAGGAAATCGAACGGTTGATCCAAGGCGGTCAACAATCGGTGTCCGACGAAGTTCGGAAGAAACTCCTTGAGGCCGGCTACCCTGAAAGCGCGTCTCCGCTCAGTCAGATCGCTCTGAGTCTCCTCCTGAACCTCGAAGGCCTCTCTTGCGTGCTCGCCGGCATGCGCCGCCCTGTCTATGTCGCCGACGCTTTCGCAAGCTTGAACCTGCCGAGGGTGGACTCGGCAATGGTGTTGAAGAACTTCCGTGATCTCTCGTGACGGATCGGCGAACTAGGGTCATTTAGGCAGACTCTCGACAATCCCCGCCCGCAGCAGTGGAATGAAACAATTGCGAACTAGGTAAAGAACGCCGCCGTGGCATTCCCTATCCTCGACCAAGCCACTCATGGCCAACCTTGTGACCCAACGGGAGTGTCTCGGGAGGCAGGGAACGCTGTCATTTTTTGATGCTTGGTACATGCACCCAAGGCGGCAAGCGCGGCTCCTCCGGAAATCGAGAGCCCGCTTACCAGGCCTACTGGATTCGATTGTTAAGCTAAAGACCCGGGCCAAGTTTCCGATAAGTGAAGTACCTGCCGTAATTTGGGCTGGCCCCGGAAGTGAATCTTCTGGTTTCGGATTGGAGAGCAGCTCGAATTGATGCTAGTAGCCACCATTGCCGCCCTTGTCTTTTCTGCCTTCGCATTTGCGTTTTCCCTCTATACGCTCTGGGTTGTCCGCGTCTCTCCCTATCGACTGCTCGTCTATCCTCCCGCACTGTCCTATTTGAACCGCAAAGAATCTTCGCTCGTTCTTGACCTGACATTCTTCAATCCAGGCCGGGTCAGAGTGGCGATCCTGGACTTGGAGATTACACTTTGGAGCAAAACGCAGCGTGCGATTGTCGGGCGTCTCAGACCCCAAGCCTTCCACCAGACCCTCTTTCCACAAGGGAACCTCGCCGAACGGCACTCCCTAATTTCACGGTTTACACCATTCCTGATTGATCAGCAAGAAACGGTCAGCAAGACGGTTTACTTCGCGGCGGCAAACAAGGAGCTGGGGCCTGCTTTGTCTCTCCCGGCCGATGATCTGGACCGCGTCTGCATCGCGTTCAGGGTCAACAATCGCTGGAACAAGAAGACCTTCAGCCTGGACTACGCGGACCTGCAGGTTTTTGAAAGGGAAAAGGCTTCGCCCATGAAGCTCCCGTTTGCCCCGTCGTTTTTCGCTGATGTTAGACCTCTGGACCTGCGAGGCTCAATCTTCGACCCAGTTTTCTAACGCCGCTTCGCCCGCAGCCAGACGAGTCCTTGAGGCTGGTCCAACGGTCTATGGTCGCTCGCTCCTTGTTGCCAGCGAGTTCACACCGCTGACGACCGCAGCTCGGTCGCCAACTCACCGCTAACCGGGCCCCCACAGCCACAGCGGTCAAACGCGCCCTTGAGTTGGACCGCGGTCTTTCGGCCACTCTCACCCAACTGCGGAAGCGGGCAAGTAAATTGAGTGAACTTCAGCGGGAGCAAGTTAAGCTAGCCACGGCCATAACCGGGACGTAGCTCAACGCCCGTCGAACCGGCGTCAAAGCCGCATCACTCACAATTGAGCAGCCATCGACGTGCTTTTGTCGAGCGCTGTGGCAATCAGGCAGAGCGATTCCTTCTCAGCAGCTTGAAGAGCACATTTTCGTTGTGATGATTGTTTAAGAAGCGGACATCCCACTCAATGGAGTGGATGTGCATATGCTTGACGTGTTGCATAACTTCCAGCGCTGTGACTCCCAAAGCACGTGCCATCTCCGTATAGGAGACGTGCCCCAAGGGGGTCTTCAGCCGGTCATAGGCTTCCAACAGGTGTTGGGCTTGAGCAGACTGCAACGACACAGGCCGCGTCTCGGCATACTTCATGATGTCCAGATAGAAACCACGCCTTTGCACCAGTTGCGGGAAGCTTTCCATTCTCTCTTGCCAGGGTTTCATAAGATTTCCGTCTATTCACCGTCTAATCTATCCAACATATCGACGAATGCGTTGAGAAAATTAATCTGCCAGATTTCGACACAAGCAGATATTCTTTCGACGTCAATCTCCGTCGCCAATTCTAGCTTTCGGCTGAAAGGCCCTCCGGCTCGATTCCCTGAAACGCTGAACCAGAGGTCATCTTCGCAATAACGACTTTTTGCTGGCCTTCCCTTCAGGATGCCATTAGAATGCTGCATTCTCATGATTCCCCTGAAAGACACCTACCACTCGCAACGCCTCCCTTTGTTCACCATCGTTTTGATCGTGCTGAATGCCCTGGTTTTCTTCTATGAGCTTTCGCTGGGCAGGCAGTCCCTGAAGGGTTTCTTCTACACATTTGGCGTAGTGCCTTCATTCTATCTGGATCCCGACTATTGGCAATCCACGGGTCTCCTCAGTGGGGTGCTGCCACTTTTTGCCTCGATGTTTTTGCATGGTGGTTGGTTGCATTTCTTGGGAAACATGCTTTACTTGTGGGTCTTTGGCGACAGCGTGGAAGACCGGATTGGCCACTTCCGGTTTCTGCTGTTCTATCTGATCTGCGGACTGGCGGCCGCGGGCTTGCACATCTTCACAAATCCATCCTCGAATCTTCCGACTGTCGGCGCCAGCGGAGCCATTGCTGGGGTTCTGGGCGCTTACCTTATTCTGTTTCCCGGTGCTCGCGTGTTGACACTTGTGCCTATTTTTTTCTTCTTCCAGTTGGTCGAATTGCCCGCACTGATTTTTCTAGGCCTTTGGTTCGTGATGCAATTCTTCAGTGGGGCTCTCTCTTTGGCAGGAAGCAACCAGGAAATGGACGGAACAGCCTGGTGGGCTCACATCGGCGGATTCCTAACCGGCGTCGGCCTGATCTGGAAACACCGGCGTTGGCGCCCGAAGCGCGTGTACGACTATTGACTGCGGACCACTTCATGTCTCCAGCGTCTTCCCCCATCCGGCCTCCGCAACCGCGGTCGCTTCGGCCAAGCGTCCCCAAGCAGAGAGAGCTTGAGGACAAATTTTAGACCTTTACGGATTGTGATTCTGATTGACCGATTCAGGTACGATTCAAGTTGTTTCACCTGCAGGAAGCACGCTAAAGTTGACGTCGGGAGGAGATATGCGTATCGCCCTAGGTGCAGATCATGCCGGGTATCCGTTGAAAACGGAGGTGGCTCGATTCCTTGAGAAAGAAGGCCACGAGATCATCGATGTGGGAACGCATAGCACCGAGCCCGTCGATTATCCCGACTATGCCAAGGCTGTGGGTAAGGCTGTCCAGCGAGGACAAGTCGAACGGGGCATCCTGGTCTGCGGCAGCGGAGTGGGCGCCTGCGTTGCGGCCAACAAATTGCAGGGCATTCGCGCAGCCCTTTGTCACGATACGTATACTGCCCATCAGGGTGTCGAGCATGATGATGTCAACGTCCTTTGCCTGGGTGGGCGAGTAGTCGGACCGGCTCTGGCCTTTGATATTCTGAAAGCCTGGCTAGGCGCGCGCTTCAGCGAAGGTGAGCGTCATCGGCGCCGCGTGGCAAAGATCATTGAATTGGAGAAAACAGAATAGAAGGTTGCGGGAGGGAGATCGAGGGAAGGTCGCATTCTGACCAAGTGTTCCTCGATGCTATCCTCCTTCTGAGGGTATTCGAATCTCACCACCTGGAGGTGTCCTCATGAGTTCAAACCTAACTGATATCAAGGTCGCCAATCCGTTGTTGGAGCTGCAGAGCTTTGGCCAGAGCGTTTGGCTCGATAATATCTCTCGTGGAATCCTGGATTCCGGCGAACTCAAGAAGCTGATTGAAGAGGATGGTTTGCGCGGCGTCACGTCGAATCCCACGATTTTTGAGAAAGCGATTAACGGCAGCCGGGACTACGACACCGCCATTAAACGTCTGGCTCAAGGTGGAAACAATGTCGATGCCATCTACGAAGCACTGGTGATTGGCGACATTCAAAGAGCTGCTGATCTTTTCCGTCCGGTGTTTCACGAAACTGAAGGGATCGACGGTTACGTCAGCCTGGAAGTCTCACCCAAGCTGGCCAATGATACTCCTGGAACGCTTGCAGAGGCTCGCCGTCTGTGGAAGCAAGTGGACCGGCCCAACGTCATGATCAAGGTTCCGGCCACCCCGCCCGGTATTCCGGCGATCGAACTGCTGATATCGGAAGGAATCAACATCAATGTGACATTGATGTTTTCGCTCGACCACTATGTCCGCGTCGCAGAAGCCTACGTCCGGGGATTGGAGATCCGCGCCAGCCGGGGCCATTCCCTTTCAGTGGCGTCGGTGGCGAGCTTCTTCGTGAGTCGCGTGGATACTCTGGTGGACAAACTGCTGGAGGAAAAGCTGGCGCAGGCAAAGACACCGCCGACGCAGGCTGAGATCGGGTCACTGTTAGGGAATACCGCCATTGCGAATTCCCGGCTGGTCTACCAGAAGTTTAAAGAGATTTTCGGACGCCCCGGATTCTTGGCTTTGAAGGCAAAAGGTGCCCGTGTCCAGCGCCCTCTTTGGGCCAGCACAAGTACCAAGAACCCGAAGTACCGGGACGTGGTCTACGTTGAAGAGTTGATCGGGGCCGACACCGTAGACACCATGCCTCCAGCGACCATCGATGCCTTCCGAGATCATGGCAAAGCGCGCCACAGTCTCGAAGAAGACTTAGCTGGGGCCGGCGAACTCTTCAGCCGCCTGGCAAAGCTCGGAATCAATATGGAGACGGTTACGGAGAAACTTCAGGTGGATGGAGTCAAGCTCTTTGCCGATTCGTTTGACACGTTGATGCAAGCCCTGGCCGCTAAGCGGCAAGCGCTAGCTTGACAAAGAAAGTAGTTGAACTTGCGCGTCACCTGCGGCAATCAAACACATCCGCCTAGACTTCAGCTAGACCGTGCGCCTCATAAGCGCAAACCAAACAGAGAGTCTGGGCAAGCTCTCCTGAAGTAGCGCCCATCTTGGGTACGAAAGTTGACTCTGTCTCGGGTGTCTTCGTGCCTCTGTGGCTAGCCCACCTAGAACACAAGCTTTAACCCAAACTGAATCTGCCGCGGAATGCCGACGATGCTGGTGATGGTTCCCGCCGGCCCACTACCAATAGTGGCATTCGGCAGATCGAATTGTGGAGTGTTGAAGAGATTGAAGAACTCTGTCCGGAACTGGATCTTTAGCGATTCGGTAATCCTGAAGTCCTTGAACAAGGAGAAGTCAAAATTCACCCGTCCGGGGCCATACAGAATGTTTCGTCCGGCATTGCCATAAGTGAACTGAGCCGGGGTAGCGAAGGCGCTGGTATCAAACCATCGACTGGGATCTGGATTATCGAGCTTACCGCTTCCAATCCGGTCCGGACGGCTGCCGCCGCCGGTATTCACAGTGGCTGCGTTTAGCGTCGGCGTGAAGGGCAAGC
>Ga0209382_10005072_pt1 | contig 17218 bp, 15 predicted proteins | sample SoiMetdeltSBSDD5_FD_187599 | JGI IMG/M metagenome (GOLD analysis project Ga0209382, IMG submission 187599) | Bulk soil microbial communities from a Populus tree surrounding site in Tennessee, USA - Soil MetaG P. deltoides SBSDD5 (SPAdes) (version 2) | ecosystem: Environmental > Terrestrial >...
CGGGCCGAGTCGCGACGCCGAGCCGCGACGTCGCGTCGAACGTCATGTCGTGATCGAGGAACTGCCCCAGGAACGTCATGCCGGCCGTCGTCGTCGGATTGTCGGGATTGTTCCTGCTGAGTGCGGGATCGATGATCAAGTTGATGGGGCCGGCACTCAGATCGTCATTGGCATCGAGCAAACCTCCCTTGGCGCCCATCTCGCGCAGTGCGGTTTGCACTCGAATGTTGTTGTCGACAAACGGCGCCAAGTTCGGGAACAGTCGGCTGAAGCGGTCGGCACTTCCGGCAGTGGTCGCCGGCGGACGCTGCGCGATCAGTTCTTCCGGATTGGCGATCGCGCTGGCGGCGCCGATCGCGGCGGCACCAACGGTGCCGGCGCCGATTCCGCCCAGAAATCCGCGCCGTGTGAAACGAGACGTGGCGTCTCGTGTTCCACGAAACGTGGTTTCACCATGAATGTCCTTGCCCATGTGGATCTCCCCGCCAAGCCTCGCCGCGCACCTGGGGTCAGATCTTGATTTTTGCGGCACGCGGCTCGTGCTTCGCCGGTGCAAAAATCAAGATCTGACCCCAGCGGTGCGTACGGAGCCCCGCTAAGCGTGTCTAGAAGCAGAGTGAGAAATGGAAGAGCGCGTCAGCGCGCTGCAACTGTCGGGCCGAACGCGAACAGCCGTATGGCCTGAAGGCTCAGGCGTTGCGGCTGTTCAGCTCGCGTGTAAAGGCTGCTTGGCGGTGACGACGAGTGGACGTCAATCCCACTCGATCTCGACACCGTGGCCGCGGGCCTTGTCGCCATGCATGGGCGTCACGAAGCCAAGCAGGCAGCCCTTGCCGCCGTCGCGCAGCAGATGACACCGCACTTTGATTTTGTCGCCGACCTGTACATCTTCCTTCTTCACGCCTCTGAGGAGGATGCCCTGCGGGTTGGTCGCCTCGAGCGCCCAGGTATCGCCTTTCACGTCGATGTAGACGATCGAATGCGGGACGATGAAGACGACCTGCTTGACGGTGCCTTCCATTACCGTCCACGTGTTCAGGTCGTAGTTGCCGTGCGAATGATGAGCGAGCAGAGGCACGCTCAGGCACGCTGCACACAGGATCGCGACGCCGACCGTCTTGAGCTGCATCACGCCTCCTCTCACTTCGGTGGCCGCACCACAGTTCCGTCGATGGACGTGTTGAGATCGCGAACGGTGAACGGCGGCGGCTCGTGCGGGAACTTCCACTCGCCGTAGCCTTCCGTATAGATGGTGCGATAGCGAATCGCGAGCCCTTTGTCGTCGGCCCAGGCCAGCGACTGCATGAACAGAATCGGCTCCGGCATGCCCGGCGGCACAGTCGCCTGATGAATGTAGAGCCGGCCGGCGTGCTGATGGATGGCCGCATACGTGCGTGTCTTGTCGGCGTTGGTCATCTGCAGCAGGCGGCCTGACACCAGCTCGACGAAGTAGAACATGTAATGCGTGATCTTCACGCCGTCGCGGTTCATGTAATTCCAGACGGCGTGATCCGTCGCGCCGGCGACGTCGACGCGGAAGTTGTTGTTGCACGTGTCGCCGTCCTGCTGATTCGCACCTTTGGCAGCTTGACACTTCGCGGCACGGTCGGCGTGCATCTTCTCGATGCCGCGGTAGTCCACGACGGTAGTGGAGTAGCGTCCCAGTGCATCAGCGGCGCTGTAGACCTTGGCCGGCAGCTGCTGGCGATACTCCGAGGTGTACGTGGTCGTTTCGACTTTCGGCTTGCCGGGATAGTTCGCGCTGAATCCGTCTTCCGGGCTGACGAAACGGGTCCAGTCCTGGGCCAGGGCGGGCTGCGAAAGGCTGAGGATCAACGCCGCCGGAATCAGGGGAATGACGCGCATGGTTCCTCCTCGGCTCCAACCGCGGCACGGACGTCGATAGGTGTCCAGATACTGCCCAAAACGATGGGGGTGTGCAAGCTATAATCCGCGCCACCATGCGACTGGGCACGACCGCCTGTCGTCACGCAGCGAGCCTCGCCTGCGTTGGAGTGTGGGTGGGCGCCCTCACACTGGCCGGGTACGGGCAAGCGCGGTCGATCGCCGATCGCGTGTACTCCGACGCACAGGCCGCTCGCGGTCAGCAGCTCTATCAGAAGGAATGCGTCACCTGCCATGGCGCCGCGCTTGAAGGCGTCATCGGCCCACCGCTGGCCGGCGACGGATTCCTGTCCGTCTGGGGGGCGCGTACGCTCGGCGATCTGGTCGACAAGATCGAGCAGACGATGCCGCCGGGTCAACCGGGGCGGGTGTCACGGCCGCAGGCGATCGATCTCGCGGCGTTCGTCCTTCGCAGCGGCAAGTTCGCCGCCGGCCAATCCGAGCTCGGCGCCGCGGAGTTAAGACAGATCACGTTCCCACCGCGCGCGGCTCCAGCGACTGCGACGGGCGGCGCCGTCTCGGTTGCTCCCTCCAGCAACCTCGCGCAGCTGATGCGAGGCGTGACGTTCCCCAACGCCAACATCCTCTTCAACGTGCAAGTGAAGGATCCCGCCAAAGACAAACCGGGAATGCCGATCCCGTTCGACTATGTCCTGTGGGGCTCGACCGTGTACTACGGATGGCAGGCGGTCGATCAAGCGGCGTTGGCGCTCGTCGAGACGGCGCCGTTATTCCTGGTGCCGGGACGTCGATGCGAAAACGGGAGGCCGGTGCCTGTCGATCGCGCCGACTGGAAGCAGTACACCGCCGCACTCGTCGACGTGGGCAAGGCGGCGTACACCGCCGCTCAGTCGCGGAACGCAGACGCGGTCAACAAGGTTGCCGAGCGGCTCAACGAGACTTGCGCGAACTGTCACAAGGTGTATCGAGACGGCGCGAAGGAAGGAAGTGTCGCCGGCGCGAGCCGCTGTCAGTAATTTCGCTCACTCCGTCGATGGGATGCTAAGGCTTCAACGTTTGCGGCCAGTTCAGCACCACACTTATCGTCGCGCCGTTGGCGGCTTCGGCAACGGTGTTGATGAGGAACCGCTGCCCATCTGACGTGACACTGTAGTTCGTGCGATTTGCCGTCCTCGCGGCGCGAAACAGCGGTTCAGTCTTCGTGGCTCTGAAGCCCGATTCATCGGCGCTGACCGTTACGGCCGACAACGTATCGTTACCGGAAAAGTAGAGCAGCTCCTTACCGCCGCGAGCCCACCGCGGATCCATCCCACCCGCGCTGGAGATCTGCCACTTCCCACCCTGCGCGTTCGGAAACGGTCGCACGTAAATCTCGAAGCGGCCGGATTCGTCGGACTGATAGGCAACCCACTGTCCATCTGGCGAGATGTGACCGTTCTGTTCATTGAACGGGCCCTCGAGGTAGGACACGCGCTTTGCGCCCGAAATCGCAACATAGTTCACGTCGGTGCCCCATGCCTCCCGCGCCGATGGGGTTCAGGATCTCGTACGAGCCTAGTCGTGTTCCGGCAGCGAGCGTCACGCCAACCCGAGCGGATTATATGTGCGAGGCGGCGCGGACGCTCGCCGACTTGCGAATTGTCACAGGGTCTATCGTGACGGCGCTAAGAAAGGGAGCGTCGCCGGCACGTCACCATCGACCTCACCTATACGTGATCGGGTCGCGATCGTCGAGCTCGAGGTCCACCATCAGGTTGTCGGCCATTGCCTCGAGGTCCGCTCGAACATCATCGACGCTCGTTCCATCCGGGAGCCGCACGCGAGCGCGGGCGTGAAACGTCGGTTCGCCTGACATTGCCGCCCCGCTGACCTCGGTTTCCAGTTCGTCGATATTCACACCACGTCTCGCGAGCACGTGCGAGATGTCACGAACGATGCCCCGGCGATCATGGCCGACGATTTCGATGGCGAGGGCCCGAAAGCCCTTTACGTCGCCTTCGTGGCCACGTTCGATGACGACAGTAAGGTCGTCTGACGCGAGCGCGCGCAAGTCATCGGCGAGACGATTCGCCCGCTCCACGTCCACACTCACGCGCAGGACGCCCGCAAACTTGCCGGCCAACCGCGCCATGCGGCTTTCTTCCCAGTTCGCGCCGGCGGCAAGCACCTGGTCGGAGAGCTGTTCGACGATTCCCGGCCGGTCGGCGCCGATGACCGTGAGCACCAGTGACGTTCGCATGACTATCCTTCCTCAGCGCGAGCGGGGCGGCGTGGGAAAGCCGTTGTGATAGAGCGTTTGATAGCGGATGCTCCTGCCGTTCTCGTCGATGAATCCCAGCGCCTGCTGAAACAGCCCAGGCTCCGGTTCGCCGGCCGGCACTGTGGCCTCGCCGATATAGAGCTTGTTCTCGTGCATGAAGATCGAGGCGTAAGTGCGCGACTGGTCTTTGTTGGTCAAGTGCAGCAGGTGACCCTCAACCAGATCGATGTTGGTCCAGACGAACTCCGTGACGACAGAGTCACGCCTGATGAACTGCCAGGTCGCGTAGACCATCGCGCCGGCGAGGTCGGCCTTCCAGTATCCGGCGCCAGTCGAGCTCACAGGATTGCTGCCGCCGCGGCAGGTCTCGGCGCCTTCCGGGCAGGACTTGGATTTCTCGGTCAAGATCTTCTCGATCGACCGGTAGTCGACCACGGTCACGGAGAAGCGGCTCGCGCCGCGCGTGGCGCTGTAGACCCGCGTCGGCAGGTCAGCGCCGAACTGCGACTTGTATGTCGACTCTGTCACCTCGGGTGCGCCAGGAAAATTCGTCGTGAATCGGTCGTCCTTGCTGACAAACTCGGTCCACTCCTGAGCGACGGCAGGCGCCGACATCAGCACGATCGCGATCGCCGCCGCGATTCGATGCAGATGCATGTTATCGGGGGACGATGGCGGGGACGGGATACAGCCCGAAGGCGTGGAACGAGTTCGAGTAGAGCGTCTGGTAGCGAATGCCTTTGCCATCCTTGTCGATCCACTGCATCGACTGCTGAAAGAGTCCGGGCTCGGGATAACCAGCCGGCACCGTGCCTTCGATGATGTATAGCTTGTGCTGGTGCATGCCGACCCACGCGAACGTGCGCGACTGATCGGCATTCGTCAGCTGGACGATGTGGCCCTCGACGAGATCCTGCCACTCCCAGGTCAGCTGGTTCAGCTTGGCGTCACGCTGCAGGAGCTTGAACGTCGCGTAGACGATCGCGCCCCGTTCATCATGATGGGCATATCCGGCACCGAGCGTGGCCGGCGCATTCGCGCGGCAGTTGGCGTTACCCGGCGGGCACGACTTGGCGCGCTCGATGCCTTGCTGCTCGATGCTGCTGTAATCGACGACGGTGACCGAGTAGCGCTCCTTGCCTCGCTCGGCGCTGTACACCCGCGCGGGGAGCGTGTAGTTCAACTGCGACGTCCAAGTACTCGTGCTGACCTTCGGCGTGCCGGGGAAGTTGATGCGGAATCCGTCCTGCAGGTTGAGGTACGCGTCCCACTCCTGGGCGGTCGCCGTGTTAGCGATCGACAGCAGCGATCCGAGTACGAGAGCGATGACGCGCATGGCGTGCTCCATGTGGCCGGTCCGAAAGGACCGGCCCTACGAGGTCGCGCTAGAAATCCTTGGGCGGGGGAGCCTTGCCACCGTCCCAGTCCTTGACCGTTCCATCCTTGGTCTTCAGAAATCCGAGAAGGCAGCCGTTGGTCTTGTCCCGCAGCGGGTGACACCGCGCTTTGATGGTGTCGCCAGGCTTGAGGGAATCGCGCGTGACGCCAATTCCTTCGAGCTGTGCCCGGGTGGTGGCTTCGAGCGCCCACACTTGCGGTTCGCCCTTGCCGTCCTTGACTTCGATGTAGAGCCACGAGTGCGGCGTGAGGAGGTGCAACTCCTTCACGACGCCCTCGATATCCTGAAAGGTTTCGGCGTACTGCCCGTGCGAGTGATGCGCCGATACCGACAGCGTGAGACTCACGACGCCGACAGCCGCGATCGCTGCGCGCACTCGCATGCTGGTCACCTATTTTCCTGGACCACCACCGCGCGGCGGGGGCGGAGGCAGTGTTCCACCTTCAGCGAGCGTCTTCATGTTCTGTAGAGCGCGTGTGAACGTCGCCGTCCGCGTTTGCCGATCCTTTTCCTTGGCGGCATCGTCGCCCAGCGTCGAGTTGTCGTAGACCAGCGTGTAGACCAGCTTTGACGTCGTCGCGGTCACGGGCCTTGCTTCGAGTGTGCCGTGATAAAGGATGTACGGACGGCCGGGGCGCACCGGCTGCGTGTAGGTGTACGAGAGCTCGGTCTTGCCGACGAGAATCTCGTTGGCAACGGAGCGCACAGCGCCAAACTCACCGTCTTTGCCCTGTGTGATCGTGCAGGGAATCTGGAACCACTCGCCGATATCGCAGTACTTGCCGATCCGCTTCCACACTTCGGCGGCCGGCTTGTTCACCATGATCTCGAGTGGAATGGAGACGTAGGTGGGGTTGGCCACGACAGTGGCATCGGCCGCGGGCGGTGCGGCCGTGCCCGGCGCTTGTGCAGCAGCGGCACTCGCGAGGCCCACGACAAGGAGAGCGACGAGCATTCGAGTCATGATTCCTCCGGTGGGCCACCTGAAGGTGGCCCTTACGTACCACTTCACCGTGCGCGGTCGGCTCCGTTGACCCGCTCGAACACGCGCTCGGGTGGCGGGAGACCTTTTTCTTTGGCTTCGGCCGTGGCCTTTTCATAGGCGCGCTCGGCGCTCAAGGCATTGCGCATCGCGTTGTTGCCTTCATGACAGCCGTACTCGTAGATCTGATAGTCCGGCTGCGTCGTGATCGTCATCCGCATCGTCCACGGCTTGACGAAGGTATCGGGATCGTCGACGTGGATCTCGTAGTCGATCATCTCGGGATCGATCCGGGTGAACCGCTCTGTCATGCGCAGCTTCTCGCTGTGGCGCGCGCCGCCAACCGCGGTCCGATCGGTGAAGTTCCGCGATTCGACGACCAGCATGTCGCCTTCCCAGTGCCCGCGCGAATCACCCATGAAGAGATGAATGTCGTCGTTGAGCGGCGGGCGGTTGTCGAGCGGGATGACACGTGTGTCGTGCACCATCTCGTAGCTGATGACGACGGCATTCGGCGTCTGGACGATGCGGGCGCCGTTGCCGTAGACAGCCGGCATGAAAGAGCCGATGGCGCCGCGGGTGATGCAGCGATCGTAGAGGGAGAAGTCCTGGACCTTGTTCCACGGTCCCACGCCGAACGATCCCTGGCCGCCCGACGCGCGTCGCGCCTGTCCAGCCGGCGACAGCGCTGGCACTCGGCCGTCGGCCGGATCGATGACCATCGAGGTGTAGCTGAAGTCGCGTGAGCCTTCCTCGTTACGGAACGTCCCGGTTCTGGCATCGTCGACGTCGCGCGCGTTCCGGCGCTGTTTGGCGCGCGCCGCGAATTCTTCGTCCGTGAGATAGAGCCGATTGCCAAATTGCTGCGGCCGTGACATCGGAACGCCGCGCATGTCGTCGGTCGTCCAGATGCCTTCGAGGTCGGGATGGCCCCAGGGGGTTCGCGGCACCTTCCAATGCGGATCGACGCGCTTGGCCGCTGCGGCATCTGCCGATCCCTTGGCTTGCGCTGCGGCCGGGGCTGCCTGGGCCAGTACCAGAGTGACGCAGACAGCCGGTATCGCGAGGCCGGCAAGGACTCGTTGAGGTATCGATGATTCCATGGCCGCGCAGCGTAACACTCGCGTTACTCCTGCCGCAAGGCGACGACAGGATCGACCTTCAGGGCGCGCCGGGCCGGCACGTAGCTGGCCGCGAGGGCGACGATGGTCAGCAGAAGTGCTACCGCCGCGAAGCTGAAGGGATCGAACGGACTGACGTGGTAGAGCAGACTGCGGGTCATCGGAGTTCCCAGCGCAGCTAGTACGAGGCCGATGGCGACTCCCATGGTCGTCAGCACGAGCCCCTGTCCGACGATCAGCCTTATGACGTCGCGCTGGCGGGCGCCAAGCGTCACCCGTACGCCGATCTCCTGCGTACGTTGCGACACGGAGTAGGCGAGAACGCCGTAGACGCCAATCGAGGCGAGCAGAACGCCGATGAAGCCAATCGTGCCGAAGATCCATCCATACAGTCCGAACTGCCAGAACTCGTTGCGGCGTATCTCGTCGAGTGTCCGCACGTTGAACACCGGCAGGTTGGGATCGGACTCGCGGATGGCGGTGCGAACGGAGCGTGCGAGCCCCGCCGGTTCACTGTTCGCTCGAATGGTGACGCCGGTGTTCGCGAATTCGCCATACCGATACGGCACAAACGCCGTCATCGGCACCTGCGAGTTGTTCGGGTCGATGCCAAACAAGTGCAGATCGGGCGCAACGCCGATGACCGTGATCGATTCCGGCGCCGCACCAGGTGTCACGAGCCTGAATCGCTGATCGACCGCGGGTGCATCCGGCCACAGGTGTTTTGCCATCGCCTCGTTGACGACGGCCACCGACCGGTTCGAGTCCGTATCCGAAAAGTTCCGGCCCTGGCTCATGGGAACGCCGAGCGTCGAGAACATGTGCGGCGTGGCGGCAATGAACGAGATGTCGTGACGTTGTTTGTCGGCGCGCCCTTCGACCTCGATCGTCGCGCCGTCGCCGCCGCCCCAGATCGGCACCAGATTGGAGGCGAAGGCGGCTCGCACCCCCGGCAGCGCTTCGATGCGCCGGACGATGTCGTCCACGCGCTGGGCCTTCGATCCCTTCATGGCGTACGCCTCGCCAGTCATGAAGAACCGCATCGTCAACGCCGATGTCGTCTCGAAGCCGACGCGGAAGGTCTCGAGGTTGGTAAAGCTGCGGACGAAGAGCAGCGCCCCGACGAGCGCGACGAGTGCCAGCGACACCTGCGACACCACCAGCGCATTGCGCACGATCGCGCCCCTGCTGGTGGTACCGCGCGCACCTTCCTTGAGGTTCTCCTGCAACTCGCGGCGGGTGATCTGCAGGGCAGGCACGAGTCCGAAGACGAGCGAAGTAACGAACGCCAGGGCGATGGCGTACACGAGCGACCGGGCATCGACCGCGAACTGGACGTAGTACGGGACGGTGTCGGGGGGTATCTGCGTCCAGATCAGGCGAATCCCGGCAGCGGCGACCAGTACGCCGAGCGGCACGCTAACGAGTGCGAGCACGACGGCTTCGGTGATCAGCTGCAGCACGAGATGTCCGCGTCCGGCGCCGAGTGCGACGCGCATCGCCAGTTCGTGACGGCGAGCGGTCGCCCGGGCCAGCAGCAGGTTCGCGATGTTCGAGCACGCGATGAACAGAACGAGCGTGACGCCCGCCATCATCAGGCCGATGATGAGGGGGACGTCAGCCGGCAGAAACGCCTCGCGCAGCGTCCTGATCCGAGGGCGCCAGCCGTCGTTAGTTGCCGGATACTCGCGCGCCAGACGCGCGGCGATGGCGTTCAGGTCGTCGAGGGCTGGCGCGGTGGTCAGGTTGTCCCGCAAGCGGGCAAAGGTCTGAACGTATCGCCGATCTCGAGGATCCCGAAACAGCGTTGGCTGCATCGCGATCCACACCTGCTGCATCTCGGGGAAGGCGAAGCCTGGTGGCATGACGCCGACGATTGTGTGGGCGGTCCCGTTGATAGTCACGCCGCGCCCGATCACCTGCGGATCGGATCGATACCGCGTCGTCCACAACAGGTGGCTAATCACCGCAACGCCGCCGGCGTTCGGCTGATCGTCGGTCTCGAGAAAGTCGCGGCCCAACATGGGACGGACGCCGAGCAGCCGGAAGAGATCCCACGATACTCGCGCACCGTTGTAGCGTTCCGGCTCGCCGGCATCGTCGGTGATGGTGATCGACCCCTCTACGAGTCCGGCGATCGTCGTGAACGACGTAGTCGCCGCTTTCCAATCCCGCAGATCCGGGATCGACACGCGGTCCCGTGCATCGTCGCGCTGACGCCACGTTTCAAGAGAGACGATTCGATCCGGGTCCTCGTACGGGTACGGTTTGAGGAGCACGCCGTCGAGGATGCTGAAGATGGCGGTGTTGAGGCCGAGGCCGAGGCCGAGGCACAGGATGCCGACGATGGTGAAGCCCTTGGTGTGGAGGAGGCTGCGGACGGCGTAACGGATTTCACGCAGCAGCACGGCGGATCAGGCGGGTGATGGAGGAGGCGTCATCGCGTCGTTCCCACGAGAGTCCAGCAGCCGCGCCACGCAGGTGAGCAGCTGTTGTGCCGAGAAGGGCTTGGCCAGAAAGGCGTAGCGGCCCGCCGTGATACCGCGGCGCAGCAAATCTTCCTGCACGTGCCCTGAACACACCAGCACCGGCATCGCCGGTGCGAGCACCTGCGCGCGCTCGATGACCGCGGCGGTCTCGAGGCCGGGCATCACACCGTCGATGCACATCAACACGAAATCATTCCGTTTCGACAGCATGCGGAGCGCGCTGTCTCCATCGTGCGTCTCGCTGACGATGAAGCCGTGGTGCGACAGGAGTCTGGCCATGCTGGCGCGAACGTCGGGGCGATCTTCGACAACGAGCACGCGTTCACCTTTCGATCGTGCCGGCGGTGCACGCTGTTCCGGTGCCGTCGCCGGCGCAGCCGGCAGGCCGGCAACGGCTTCGGGCAGGTTCATCGTGATGGTCGTGCCGCCGCCGGGAGTCGACGTTGCACCGACCGCACCGCGCGACTCTTTCGTGAAGGCGTACACGGTGGCCAGGCCAAGGCCGGTGCCGCCCTTCTCGCTCTTGGTCGTGAAGAATGGATCGAAGATGCGATCCAGCCTCTCCCGGTCCATGCCTTCACCGGTGTCGGTGACGGTGATTGAGACGTAACGGCCATCGGCGAGGTCGGGCGCGCCGCTCGCGTCGACAATCCGCCAGGCGATCGTCAGCCGGCCTCCCCGCGGCATCGCGTCCCGTGCGTTGAGCGCCAGGTTGAGCAGCGCACGTTCGAGCTCGGCTTCGTCGATGAGTGCGATGGCGTCCTGGTCTGGCGCGTTCACCACGAGTTGGACGTCGTCGGGCAGAATGCGGCGGATCGGCATCTGCAGCCGTTCGAGCAACTCGGCGATGGAGGTGGGACGCGGTTTGGAGATGTGCTGGCGGCCCAGCAGCATCAAACGCCGGGACAGATCGGCGGCGCTGCTCGCCGCGCGCAGCACCTCGTCCAGGCACAGTTCCACTTCGACGGGCGAGTCGCGGTGAAGCTTCGCCATCTCGGCTCCGCCGACGATCACGGTCAGGGCGTTGTTGAAATCATGCGCGACGCCACCGGCCATCCTGGCGAGGGCTTCGATCCGACGTGACTGCTCGAGCGCGCGCTCGGCCTGCGCTCGCTCACGTTCGGCTCGCTCGAGTGCCAGACGCTGTTCGCGTTCGCGCGTGGCGAGTCTCTTATGCACCTCCACTTGGTGCGCCAGGCGCTCGACGACATACAGCTCCGTTGCGGCCAGCACGGAACCGAGGAACATCATGATCAACACCTGCCGGACCCAGACCCCCCCATTCGCTGGGTCCCACAACTCGAGCGCGACCGGCTCAACGTAGCCCTGTACGACAACAAAGCCGATTCCGGCGATGACGAGCACGACGGCGACCAGCGACGTCACCGCGCCTGCACGTCCGAAGAAGAGCGCCGCCATCATGATCATCAGGACGCTCAGCGACAGGCTCCCTGCTGTGTAGCCGCCACGGCTCGCCACCATTGCCGCGCCGATGAGCAGCGCGACGAGCAGCGAGAGCGCCGCAGCACGGAACGTCATCGACGCTCGAATCGCACGAAGCACGATGGGAATCACGGCCCAGCAGCTGAAAGCGAATGTCAGTCGAGTCAGGGATCCAGCTCGATACAACTGCCAGACGAAGAACACGCCTACCAGCGGCATCCCGACGGCCAGCACGTTCAAGGCGACCAGGAGCACGCGCGCTCTGAGTAGCTGAAGGGTGTCCTCGACAGAGTCGGCGCTGGAGGCGCCGGCCGGCGGCGCTGGTTCGTGCATTGGGGCGGACCTGCGTTTACTGTGGCGTGTCCCCGGGCTCACTGTCCAGCACGTAATCCAGGAGCTCTGCGAGGTCCGCCCCCACGCCAGTCCCCATCGTCTGTCGACAGGAGTTGACACGGCCGGCATGTCAGCCCGATACTCTCCATCGATAAACGATGGGAGTGACCAACGACGCACCCGAACTGCTGCCCGGCACGCTGGATCTGCTGATCCTGCGCACGCTGCAGCGCGGCGCCATGCATGGCTACGGCATCGCACAGCACCTGCGCGTGACATCCGACGACGTCCTCCAGGTCGGCGAGAGTTCGCTGTATCCGGCCTTGCAGCGGCTGCTCGTCAACGGCTGGATCACCGGCGAGTGGGGGCTGTCCGACAACAATCGCCGCGCCCGCTACTACTCGCTGACGGCGGCGGGACGCAAACGCCTCGCCGTCGAACGCAAGGGTTTCGATCAGATGGTGCTCGCGATTCAACGCGTGCTCGAGGCGTGATCGACCGATGACCTACCTCCGCCGGCTCGTGTACTGGCTTCGCGGGCGTCGCGCTGCGGCGGACCTCCAAGAGGAGTTGCAGTTTCATCGTGACATGGTCGAGCGCGATCTCCGTCTCAACGGGGCGACGCGCGCCGACGCCACTCGAGTCGCGCATCGCACGCTGGGGAACACAATGCTCGCGCGCGAGGAGGCACGGGCCATCTGGGTGGCCCCGTGGATCGACGCGTTCTGGCAGGACGTCCGTCATGGGGCGCGCAGTCTCGCGCGCAGTCCCGCGCTCGTGATCGTCAGCGCGCTCTCACTGGGGCTGGGCATCGGTCTCAACACGATCCTCTTCATGGGGATCAGCACGATCTACGGCCATCAGCCAACGATGGTGGAGCCGGAACGCGTGGTCGGGGTCGAGCCGGGATACGCGAATCAGTTCTCGTATCCCGACTACCGGGATCTGCGCAGCAGCGGCATCTTCATGGACGCTGCAGGCTTCAGGACCGGTGGCCTGAATCTCGGCGCCAGCGGCCGCCTGACACCGGTGTCACTCCTGGTCGTCACTGCAAATTACTTCGACATGCTCGGGATCCGCGCGCAGATCGGTCGGACCTTTACCGCCGCCGAGACCGCGGCGGAACGCGAACCCCGACTCATCGTCGTGACCGCGGCGTTCTGGAGGAACTGGCTGCGCGGCGATCCGGCAGCGATTGGCGAATCGCTGGTGCTCGGCGGTGAGCCGTTCACGGTGGTGGGCGTGCTTCCCGACGATTACCGCGCCATCTTCGGCTGGATCGGTCCGCAGATTTACGCCCCGGTCAGCAGACTGACGCTCTCGGCTCTCGACGAGCGTGGCACGCCCAGTCTCAGCGTGCTTGCGCGGCTGCAGCCGAATGCCACGACGTCGCAGGCGCAGGCCGCCGTCACCGGCTTCACGGCATCGCTCGAGCGCATGTATCCGGATCGGCTGACGTCGAAAGGCCGTTCGGTACGGGTGTTCCCGGCTCAGGCCATGCAATTCCGCGGCGCCGAAATGGGATACAGCGCGGCCAGGGTGTTGTCGTCGATCACAGGCGGCCTCGTCCTGCTGATCGCATGCGTCAACGTTGCCGGGCTGCTCATGGCTCGCGCCACCGAACGACGGCGCGAGATTGCCGTGCGCGTCGCGATCGGCGCCGGACGTGCGCGCGTCGTGCAGTCGATGCTGGTCGAAAGCATGCTGCTGGTGGTGACGGGCGGGGTGATCGGTCTGGCCATGGCGCTGGCGATCAACTGGGTTCCGATGCCGTCTGAGATGGGAGCGCTGCGCAATGTCATGACTCCTGACGGCCGGCTTGTCCCGTATGCGATTCCGTTCGTGTTGTTCACGGCGCTCGTCTGCGGCTTGCTGCCCGCGCTCAGAGCGACGCGCAAGGGCGTCGTCGATCACGTTCGGCAGGGCGGCGAGGGTGTGACGCCCCGCACGCGGATGCGGCAGGCGCTCGTGATCGGGCAATTGGCGATGTCGCTGTTCCTGGTCGTCGCGACGCTGCTGCTCGTCCGCAGCCAAATCCGGATCAGCCAGATCGACGTCGGTTTCGATCTCGACCACGGGATCGTGGCCAGGTTCGGCCTCGACCAGCGTCAGTATCTCAACGACGCACGCGCACAGTTCGCCGAGCGACTCGTCGAGCGGATCGCGCAGGTGCCCGGCGTGTCGCTCGCCAGCGTGGCAAACATCGTCCCGCTCGGTGGCGACTCACTGCTCAGAAGCTTTCACCCAGCCGGTCGCACCGATATCCCCGGCACCCGTCCCTCCACCTATAGTGTCGGCTCGGACTACTTCCGAACGCTGGGCATCCGTCTTCTCAAAGGCCGCGAGTTCCACAGCACAGATCGCATGGGCGCGCCGGCCGTGGCGATTGTCAACGAGACCTTCGCCAGGACGTACTTCCCCGGACAGGATGTCATCGGACAGCGTGTGCAGACCGCAGACGAGCCTGAGGCCGACGTGATCGGCGTCGTGCGCGACCACCGCATCGGCACGATCGGCGAGGCGCCGCAGTCGGTGATCTACTACGCGTTCGCGCAGCGGCCGCGTACGCTGATCGTGCACGCGCGAGCCGCGTCTCCAGACGGGCTCGTCGCGTCCGTTCAGCGGGCGATCGACGAGATCGATGCGACGGTGCCCGTCAACGTCCAAACACTGCGCAGCGCAACGAGCCTGGAGATGAACATGCGCCGGCTGGGGACGATGCTCATCGGCGCGATGGGGTCGGTGGGACTGTTCCTGGCGATGATCGGACTCTACGGCGTCATGAGCTATGTCGCTGCTTCGCGAACAGCCGAAGTCGGCATCCGCATGGCACTTGGTGCCTCTCGTCCGCGCATTCGGCGGGAGATGCTGCTGCGAGCACTGAAGGTGGTGACGCGCGGTGTCGTGCTGGGGGCACTCGCGTCGCTGGCGATGACACCACTGTTCAGAACGTTCCTCGCCGGGATCAGTCCGTTCGATCCGGTGGCCTTCGCTGGCGCCGCCATCCTGCTCGCGCTCGTCGGTCTCGCCGCCAGCTACGTGCCGGCGCGACGCAGCTCCCGCCTCGATCCGATGCGCGCGTTGCGACAGCTGTAAGCGCAACCACGCCGCTCTTCTACAGTTCCGCTTTCTACCTGGTGCGTATACGGTTAGGGCATTCTCCTTGCACCTTCGTGCCAACGGAGCGCGGAAGCTCCCAAGCTAACGGAGGAGTTACGGATGCACATTCGCAGATTACTCATCATCAGCGCACTTGCCCTGGCGCTGGTTCCAGCCACGGCAAACGCGCAGCAAGGGTGGTTCTTCACGCCGTTCGTCGGCGCCAACTTCGGCGGAAATGCGAACTTCGAGGACTTCGACGACCTCGACGATGAGGTCGAGCAGCGTATCGACTTTGGTGCAACGTTGGGGTGGAATCCGCGCGTCGTGGGCTTCGAGATTGACCTCGGCTGGTCACCGAATTTTTTCGAGAACACCGTTGGCAATTCGAACTTCGAGTTCGGCGACAGCAACGTAACCACGCTGATGGGAAATGTGCTCATCAGTGCCCCTCCGGGCCGCGGCGTCCGTCCGTACGGTTCTGCGGGTCTTGGCCTCATCAGAAGCAGCATCAGCGGTGTCGGGGATCTCTTTGACGACGTGACACGGAACGACCTTGGGATGAATATCGGCGGCGGCGTGAACGGGCAGTTCACTGACCACATTGGTATCCGCGGTGACCTTCGGTACTTCCGTTCGTTCGAGGACGACGAGAACGACGACGAATTCGATCTCGGCCTGAGCGATTTCGACTTCTGGCGCGGCACGGTCGGCGTCAGCTTCAATTGGTGACGCGCGAGTCTCTCGAGGTGCGGAGCCGGACGTTCCGCACCTCGACGTTCGTACGCCGCAGAACCTGCATCGCAGTTCCTCTTGACTCACCTTCGCAACTAAGTTAGAAACCCTTTCAAAGCGGTCGGCGTTCCGCCGCTCGTCTCCGTACATTTCGACTTCTCGCTTTGTCCCGTGCGCAAGCACCAGGTTCTCGGTATGGGTGTGCTTCGGCTGTGCCTCGTCTGTGGGATTCTCGTGATTCCGGCATTCGTGGCCACGGCACATGCGCAGTACTTCGGGCGCAATAAAGTCGAGTACGCCGATTTCGATTTCCGCATTCTGACGACCGAGCATTTCGACATCTATTACTACGAGCGCGAGGAGCGCGCGGCCCGCATCGCGGCGCAACTCGCCGAGCGCTGGTACGTACGCCTCTCACGCGTGCTGCAACACCGCCTCGAGCGGCGCCAGCCGCTGGTCGTCTACGGCAGCCAGGCGGAGTTCGCCCAGACCAACATCGTCTCCGGTTTGGTGCCCGACTCGATCGGCGGCGTCACCGAGTCGCGGCGCCGCCGCATCGTGATGCCGTTCGCGCCGACGATGGCCGAGACCGATCGCGTGCTCGGTCATGAGCTCGTGCACGCCTTCCAGTTCGACATCGCGCATCGGTATGGCGGCGGCTGGGGGCAGCCGCTGTGGTTCGTCGAAGGGATGGCTGAGTACCTCGCGCGCGGCGCGGCCGACGTCGAAGCGGGGCTGTGGCTGCGCGACGTCGTGCAAAGCGACCGGGTGCCGCGCAAGCAGTCCGATGCCGCGAGGCAGCTCTCGCCGTATCAGTACGGCTACGCGTTCTGGTCGTATCTCGGCAACCGGTTCGGCGACGAGGTCGTGGAGAAGGCGTTGAAGCCGGACAAGAAGCATCGGCCGCTCGCCGCCCGCATGCGGTATGCGACAGGCATGGACCTCGAGACGCTGCACAACGACTGGCGGCGCAGCGTCTACGAGCGTTATGGCGCCGTGCGCGGAAACGACCGCGTCCAGTTGTGGAGCAGCGACGGCATGCAGCTCGGACCGTCACTCAGCCCCGACGGCAAGCGCGCCGTGTTCTTCTCCGAGCGCGATCGGCTCTCGATGGACCTGTTTCTCGCCGATGTGAAGAGCGGCCGTATCATCCGCAAGCTGGCGACGACCGCCGCCAGTGCGCGATTCGACAGCCTGCAGTCGCTTCGCTCGACCGGTGCGTGGAGTCCCGAAGGCGACGTCTTCGCGTTTCCAGCCGTCCGTCAGGGGCAGGCCACTCTGACATTGGTCGCGATGCGGGACGATGGACGCAACCGCGAGCTCGTCTTCACACAGCTCGGACAAATCCTCTCGCCGACCTGGTCTCCGGATGGCACGTCCATCGCCTTCTCAGCGCTCGCTGGTGGCTTCACCGACTTGTACGTGTTCGAGCTCGCCACGAGCACGCTTCGCCAGCTCACTGACGATGCGCCTGCCGATCTGCAGCCGTCC
>Ga0209382_10005074_pt1 | contig 17212 bp, 9 predicted proteins | sample SoiMetdeltSBSDD5_FD_187599 | JGI IMG/M metagenome (GOLD analysis project Ga0209382, IMG submission 187599) | Bulk soil microbial communities from a Populus tree surrounding site in Tennessee, USA - Soil MetaG P. deltoides SBSDD5 (SPAdes) (version 2) | ecosystem: Environmental > Terrestrial >...
TCCCGGGAAGGTCAGGCATACACGCCCGACTCCATGCTTGTACTGACGGAGAACCAGGACCTTGCCCTCGGTCGTCACGGCATACACGAGCGCGTAATCGCCCATGCGGGCGGTATAGAAGTCAGGCACGATTCGGCCATCCGGCAGCTGAACCGTCTCCTTGGCGATTTCGCGAATCGGCCCACCGGAGAACTCCACGCGACGATCGAGCGTTGTCCAAGGCTTCAGAGCAATCATGGGTTATACAATAATCTCGACTGTGAACCGCATACAGTAACCTCCCCACACAGGAGATGCTTGAAGGCATGAGCCATTTGCTGCGGACCGATCTGGTTCTGGTGAACCCCGGGGCACGCACCGAGATTTATCAGTCACTCGGGAAGCGGCTGACAGCCGTTGAAAATCCGATCTGGGCCGGGCTGATTGCGACCTTCGTGCGACGCCGCGGCTACTCGGTCGAGATCATCGACGCCGAAGGCGACGAGCTTGCCCCCTCTCAGATTGCCGATCGCATCGCCGATATCAAGCCAAGGCTCGTCGCGGTGGTCGTCTACGGCCACCAGCCGTCGGCATCGACGCAAAACATGACGGGCGCAAGCCTCGCGTGTGCCGCAATTCGCGAGCGCGTTCCCGACGTGCGCATCCTGATGCTCGGAGGGCACGTCGCGGCGCTCCCTGATCGGACCCTCGCTGAAGAAGCGTGCGACTTCGTCGCCCACGATGAAGGCCTGCACACGATCGTCGACCTGCTCGAAGCCGCGCGGCAGGGCGACACCAGCCTGAGCAAGATTCGCGGGCTGACCTATTGGGACGGAGGACGGTTGCGCCAGTTGCGATCGAACGAAGCCGCACCGCTCGTCAAGGATCTGGAAGAGTCCATGCCGGGGGTTGCGTGGGATCTGCTTCCGATGAACCAGTACCGAGCGCACAACTGGCATTGTTTCGGGCATTTCGAACGCGAACCGTACGCGGCCATCTACACGACCTTGGGCTGTCCGTACAAATGTTCGTTCTGCTGTATCCAGGCACCCTTCAAGGCGGGCGAGAAAGAGCTCGGGCTGAAGGAGACCGTCAATTCCTATCGCTTCTGGAGCCCGCAGCGCGTCATCGAAGAGATCGATCTTCTCGTCAACAAGTACGGCGTCCGCAACATCAAGTTCGCAGACGAGATGTTCGTACTGAACGTGCGTCACGTCTCTGGCATCTGCGATCTGATCATCGAGCGTGGGTATGACCTGAACATCTGGGCGTACGCGCGCGTCGATACCGTCAAGGACGGCATGCTCGACAAGCTGAAACGAGCCGGTTTCAATTGGCTCGCTTTCGGTATCGAAGCCGCCAGCGATCGCGTCCTGAGCGACGTGGACAAGCGCTACGAGATCGAGCAGGTCTACGACACCATCGCACGTGTGAAGGCTGCCGGGATCAACATCATCGGCAACTACATCTTTGGGCTGCCCGAGGACGATCTCGACAGCATGCAGCAGACATTGGATCTCGCGCTCGAGCTGGAAACCGAGTTCGCCAACTTCTACTCGGCAATGGCCTACCCTGGGTCGTCTCTCTATCGACAGGCCGTGGCGAACGGCTGGCCGCTTCCGGCGACCTGGAGCGGATACTCGCAGCATGCGGTCGACACGCTACCCTTACCGACGAAGCACCTGCCTGCGAGCGAGGTTCTCAAGTTTCGCGACTCTGCGTTCCAACGGTACTTCACGCATCAACCGTACCTGGCCTACGTCGAGCGCCGATTCGGCGCCGATACCGTGGCGCACATCCGCGAGATGTCGGCACACAAGCTCGAGCGGAAATTTGCCGCTGCCTGACACCTGTGGAACGTAACGCACGCGTGTATGTCGCGGGCGCCGATACGATGATCGGCGCTTCGATCATTACAACGCTACGCCGGGATGGCTACGACGTGCTCGATGGTGCGGGAGACGCGCGGCTGGATCAGCCCGACACCGTCAGCCGATTCTTCGAGCGTCATCGCCCGCAGTATGTGTTCGTGGCGGCGGGAAAAGCGGCAGGGATCGGTGGCAATCAACGACACCCGGCCGATCTGATTCACGACAACTTGCTCGTCGTGACCCATGTCATTCACGAGGCCTGGCGGTCCGGCACACGCCGCTTGATGTATCTCGCCAGTTCGTGCAGCTACCCGAAACTCGCCCCACAGCCGATGCGGCCCGAATCGTTGTTGACGGGTCCACTGGAGCCGACGAGCCAGTCGTACGCCATCGCGAAGCTGGCTGGCATGCAAATGTGCACGGCATACAGCCGTCAGCACGGCGTCGAGTTCTTTGCGGCGGTTCCTGCAGATGTCTTCGGACCGGGTGATGACTTCAGCCCGGAGGATTCGCACGTGGTGGCCGGCCTGATTCGCCGCATGCACGAAGCCAAACAGGCACGAGCCTCATCATGCGACATCTGGGGCAGCGGCCAGCAGCGCCGCGAGTTCATTTACACCGACGATATGGCGAGCGCGTGTGTCTTCGCGATGAAACACTACGCCGGACCGGGTCCGCTCAACCTGGGCGGCGGCCGCGACACGTCGATCGCCGAGCTCGCACGCGAAATCAAAGAGGTGGTCGGCTTCGAAGGGACGCTCCGGTTCGACACGACGAAGCCTGATGGCATGCCACTCAAGGCGCTCGACGGGTCGGAGCTCGCAGCGCTTGGGTGGCGACCCTCCGTCCCCTTCTTCGATGCGCTCTCGCGCACCTACCGGTGGTTTCTGAGCCACCATCCGACGGCAGGCTGCAGCGAAACGCCCGTGCAGAGTCCCCTTCAAGGCGGAATTCACGGGCACTTCTAGCCAAAAACCCACATCGAGGGCGGCCCGGATTTTGGCGGCGTTTCGTGCTCTTACGTTAGGATCACGCAGACAGCGATTACGTCCGGCAGCCCAATGGAATTGCCGGCGATGGCGTCCGGCAGTTCGATGGAACTGAAGCACATAGGACGGTACGAAATCCAACAGCGCCTGGGTAAAGGCGGCATGGGTTCGCTGTACCTGGCGCGGGATCCGGGCCTGGATCGCCTCGTTGCCATCAAGCTCCTCAAAGAGGACTACCTCGAAGAGCAGGAGTTCCGTGAGCGCTTCGCTCGTGAAGCGCGCGCCCTAGCCCGCCTTCGCCATCCAAACATCGTCGTCGTCTACGACTTTGGCCAACATGAGGGGCGACCCTTCATGGCCATGGAGTACATCGACGGCGAGACGCTGAGCCGCCGACTGGCGCGTACGCCGCCGTTGAAGCTGCCACTCGGCCTGGCGATCGTGGAGGACCTGTGCGCCGGGCTCGCAAGCGCTCACGACGCCGGCATCGTCCATCGCGACATCAAGCCTGACAACATCATGATTGATCGGCAGGGAGTCCTGAAGCTGCTCGACTTCGGGATCGCCCGCAGTGCGCACGCCGAGTCGACCCACCAAATGACCCAGCCCGGCATGATCATGGGCACCTACAACTACATGTCACCGGAGCAGTTGCTCGGTGAGATGGTGGACAAGCGAAGCGACATCTTCGCCGTGGGTGCGGTGCTCTACCAGGTCATCGCTCGAGAGCAGGCGTTTCCCGGTGCGTTTGGCGCGGTATATCACCGGGTGCTCACCGCCGGCCCGGTACCGTTGGAAGAACGGGTCCCGGGCGTCGATGCCAATCTCGTGCGAATCGTCAGGCGCGCGCTCGAGCGCGATCCACAGGATCGCTATCAGAGCGCAAACGACATGAAGCAGGAGCTGGCACGCGCGCGGCAGCGGATTGGTGAACGCGCTGGTGGCGCAGAGGGCTCACACGAAACCATCGTTCTGCCGCGCACTCAGAGCTCCCGCCGCCAGAAGGACAGCGAGGCCAAGCGCGGGCTGGTCACCGAGCAGCTTCGATTGAGTCAGGAGGCGTTCGCGCGTGGCGATTTCGACATCGCGCTCCAATATGGCGAGCGGGCAGCCTTTGTCGATCCCGATAACGAAACGGCACTCGAACTGATCAACAAGTCGAGGGTCGCGATTGAAGCGAAGTCGGTCCATGCGCTGCTCGGGGAGGCGAACCGACTCCTGGCGAAGAACCAGATTCGAGACGCCTTGGCCAAGGCGGAGGAAGCGGCGGCTGGAGTTCCCGACCTGTTCGAGGCCGAAGACCTCCGCAAGCAAGTCCAGGCGGTCATCGACCAAATCGTCGAGACGCGCGAGCGCGAAGATCGCATCAACAGTTCGCTCGAACGGGCACGCGGTTCGTTTGATCGCGGTGAGTACGAGACGGCGTTACGAGTCGTGTACGAAGTTCTCGCGCTTGACCCCGATCGCGCGCCGGCACGGGAGCTCGAGCAACAAGCGAAGGCCCAGCTGCAGGCGAAGCGCGAGCACGAGCGGGCCCGAGCCAGCGCGCTCGATCGGATCAGCGCCGCGCGCGCGCTGGCCGACAAGCGCCAGTATGACGACGCACTTGCCGCGCTGCACGAGATCACACCGCCTTCGGACTCAGTACGCTCGGCGGTTGCGGACGCGCTGGCGACCGTCGAGCGCCAACAGCTCCAGGCGCGGACCGATGCCGCGGTGGCAGAGGCGCGCGAGGCCGCCGCCGAGGGTCACTTCACGCACGCGGTGTCGATCATTGATGCCATCCCCCTCGACAATCGCACACCGGACGCTCACCAGGTCCGAGCTGACGCGCTCGAGTCACTCAATCATCAACGCCAGCTCCAGAAGAAGCGGCAACAACTCGAGCAGGCGCTTGCGTCGGCCGAAGCACTGATCAGCGCGGGTGACGCGACACAGGCCCACGAGCGCCTGGAGGACGCATCTGAGCTCGGTCTTGATGATCATCGCATCGACGTTCTCTCGCGACGACTCGACGAGTTGGTCGCACGCGTCGACGAGCAGCGTCGCAAACAGGCGTCGGATCGAGAGGCGGCGGATTTGGTCGCGAAGGCTCACCAGCTTTTCACAGCCGGCAACCTGCACGAGGCCGTCACTGTTCTCGAAGACAGGGGCTCGGCGCACCCAGATGTGACGGATGCGCTTGCTGAATTACGCGGCAAGCTGACTCAAATCGAAGAACGCTCAAGAAAGGAGCGCGAGCGGCGGGAAGAGGAAGCGCGCGAACGCGAGCGCAAGCGCCTTGCCGGCGAACGTCAGCGCCAGGAGGACGATGCGCAGGAACGCGAGCGTAAACGCATCGCGGCCGAACGAGAGCGACAGGAGGCCGAGGCACGTGAGCGCGAGCGCCAACGCATCGCGGCCGAGCGAGAGCGACAGGAGACCGAGGCGCGGGAACGCGAGCGTCAACGCATCGCGGCCGAACGAGAGCGACAGGAGACCGAGGCGCGGGAACGCGAGCGTCAACGCATAGCAGCCGAGCGAGAGCGGCAAGAGACCGAGACCCGCGAACGCGAGCGAGAGCGCATCGCTGCCGAGGATCTGCTGGCTCAGACTCAGCTTCGCCAGCGAGAGGAGCGTCCGACTGCAACGGTCGTAAGACCAGCGAAAACACCAGTTCAAGAGGCAAAGCAGGCCTCGGCAGCGACACAGGGAGGGCTGAGGAACAAGGCCCTTGTCGCCGCGGCCGCGCTCGTGGTCCTTGCCATCGGCGCCTGGCTCGCGATGTCAATGAACGACGAACCCGGTGGACGGGATTCGGCACAGGTCGTTGCCACTGACCAGCCCACGCCCGCACCCGGCCAACAGCCAGGCAACCCTGCGGTTGCGCCGCCGCCACCCACAGAGCAACAGCCTCCTCCGCCAACGCAGAATCCGCCGGCCGACGCGCAGCCACCCACGCCGCAGGCGCCGCCAGACAACAAGGCCAATCCGCAAGTACGCCGGCAGGAGGAAATTGCGACGGCCCGAACGGCGATCCAGGGCGCGATGGATAAGGGAGATCTTGACCTCAGCGAGCGTCTCCTGGTGGATGCGCAGCGACGCCTTGGAGCTGACAACTTCCGAGCGCAGACCGAGGCGTTGGCCCAACGTCGTGCCGCCAGAAAAGATGAGGACGTGCGCGCGTCCGTACGGGACTTGCTAGAGAAATCCAGGCAGGAACGCGACAATCAGGCCGCCATCGGATTGCTCAAGAGCGCGCTTCAGTTGGCACCCGGCGATGCGGCCGTTCAAGCTGAACTCCGTCGCCGCAATGAAGCGCTGACCGCGGAGGCGCGGCAGAGGGAAGCCGAGGAACGCGAACGGCAGGCAGAACGTCAGGCGGAGGATCAGCGTCAACGCCAGGCGAAGGAGCGGGACGAAGGAATCAAGAACGCGCAGGCTGCCATCGAACGCGCTCTCGCCCGCGGTGACCTGGACGGTGCGGATACCCTGGTTCAGGATGCCGAGCGAAGATACGGCGCGAATCTATTTGGGACCCAGCGCCAGCAGTTGTCGCTCAAGCGCGAGCAGGCGGTCGCCGCCGACGCGGAGAGAATCCGGACGCAGATTCGGGCGGTGCTCGCACAGTTCGCTCAAGCGTACGGGGCCAAAGACGAAAAAGGCCTGGCGGCTGTCTGGCCATCGTTCCCCCAGGCATCGTTCAGAAGTACTTTCAGAAGCTTCGAGACGCTCTCGTGGGTGTTCGGGAATTGTGACATTGATGTTGCCGGCGCGACGGCAACCGCGACCTGTCCGGTGACACTCCGCCGAGTCGATGTGAGAGGACGCGAAACGTCAGAGACCGGTCGCCGTCGGTTCACCCTGCGCAATGCTGGCGCCTGGCGCATCGAGGATATGCGGGTGCAGTAGCTGACGCGGACCATCTCACCCGGTCTTAGTCAAGGTACGGATCGTTTGGCCAGTTGACGCAGACCCGCTGCCTTGTGTCGTGGTCCATGACGTCGACCACGACCCCGTCATGCTCGTACCGGACGCGATCGTGCTCCAGTTCATCAGCGTAAGCGTCACGCTAAGGTTCTGAACGACGACCCCGCCGCTTCCACTCAAAAGCAAGCGACCGTCATTGCCAATAACGCCGGACACGGGAATAGACACACTCCCGAACGTGCCACTGCCCGAGACCTGAGTCCCGACCACGGAGAGCGTCAGTCTCATCGGCAGTACTGTTCCCGACTGGAAGGCAGTGCAGAACGCGGGTGGGCCTGCGAAGGTGCCGGTACCGGTACATGACGACACGGTGAAGTCGCCGGTCCACTGGCCCTGATAGTCCGGCACTGACGGAGTACTCGGCGTCGTCGGACTACTACCGCCGCAACCAACCATCCATACAATGCAGGCGACGCTGGCAACACGATTCATGGTGTGCGTCCTAACCCTCCGGCGATTCATCAAGCTGACGACGAAACTCCCTCAGGCGCACGATCGTGACCGGCATCGTGAGAGTCTACCTCGCTGTGAAGCCAGAGCACGCGATTGCTCACACCGGCACATTCAATGTTGATCCAAATCAAGATCGGCGAAGGGCGCGGCGTTCGGACCGGCCGACGCGCGCGTTACATCAAGTGATATGTCGCGGACCGGCATGTTGCGCGGGGGTTTGGGGGGTTAAAATAACGGCTCGCGGCAAAAGACATCGGGGACACGTTTGATGGCCCGGGTCGCGCGGCGGCGCGGTCGATCCGTTGAGAGTGAGGGACTGCATGTTCTATCAGAGGCACGAGGCGCGTGGGCGGTGTGGTAATCCGAAAGTTCTCGTCCTGGTTCTGTCGTCGGTGTCCGTCCTCGCGTTCTCGTCGGAGGCGATTGCGCAAGCACGTCCCTCGAACCTCGAGTTCGTACGCAATCTCTTTTATCTGGGACCATTGGATCAGCAGGAGACTCTCCCGGGTACATCACAGCGGATCGACCAAAGCACGATCGATTCGGCCAACGAGATTGCCAAGTTCGTCGCGGCGGGTATTTCTTCCGTGCCGCTGGGCTCCTCCTCCGCGGGCTTCAGTTATGCGCGAGACGCGGTCACCGGCGAGCTCACGCTCAAGAGCAGGAGCTTCGGGTCTGTCTTCGCCGAACGGCCGCTGACCAACGGGCGCGGCGTCTTCAACCTCGGATTCAACTACCAGCACCTGCGGACCGAGTACAACCAGGATTTCGACACCGAAGACGGACGAGAGACCGGGATCCCGATCTTTGATAACGGCGTCACGTTCCTGAGAGACGGGTTTCACCAGTTCGTGACCAGGCGGGCATTCCTCGAAAGCAACGTGGATTCGTTCAACATGTTCGCCTCGGTGGGGCTGACTGAAAGAATCGATGTTGGTGTGAACGTCCCGATTGTGTCGGTCGAGCTCACCGGGCACACCGACGAGAAATACGACATCACGCGAACGTTCGGATCCCCGACGATCCGAGGGGCGTTCGAACGCGCGTATCGAGGCGTTCCGGCCGGCATCTTGAATATCCCGGTCCCTGGTAACCCCGATCAAACCCAACGCGCCAGCGGCATTGGCGATATGGTCGTCCGCGGCAAGATTGCCTTGACTGGTCAACAGAACGGACAAGGTGTGGCGGTGGGGATGGATCTCAGCCTGCCGACCGGTGACGAAGAGGAACTCCTGGGGCGCGGCCAGACGACGTTCAGACTGATGCTTCTCGCCTCCAAGTCACTCGGGACGCGCGCATCTGTCTATGGCAACGGTGGCTACAGATTCGGTGAGGATAATGAAGAAGCTGACTTCATCACGGGCGTCGACATGTCCGTGCTTCCGAGAGATCGCCTGACCATCGCCGTATCGTTCCTCGGGCGCTCACTGAGAAACGCGGCCAGTCTCTCGCGCGTCCCGACTGTCTCACGCGTGTCCGGCAACCTTGGCGCCACCGAGCCGGACGTGCCGAACCCGGAACTGTCGACCGTCTACATTGACCGGTTCTTCTGGAGCCAGGACACCATCAATCTCAATCGCCTCTCCACTGAGTTCAAGCTTCACCTGGGTGGTCAGTGGTTGGCGACTGGTGCCGTCCTGTTCCCGCTCAACGAGAGCGGACTTCAACCCAGCCCGACGCCCTTTATTGGGCTGGAATGGACGGGCGGCCGCTGAACCTGATTTTGTCGTCAGTGATCGCGGTCGTCGAGTCAGATCCTCGCCATCTGCGACACTCGACTGAAATCGACCAGACGTGCCACCGCCGACCAGTCGAAGTCGAGCCATATGCGATGCGGCCCGAGTCGGCGCTCCGGCGCCGCCGCAAGGCCCCAGGAGTCAGGGTTCAGGTACGCGACACGGCTCCGGCTGCCCGGTGCTCGCTCCACGGTGCGCCACCCTGGGGTATCCGACGAGGCGTCGAAAGCGCGGTACACCGGCGCGCCGAAACTCTCAGTGGGCCATCCGTTGGCCGAGGCGCGTGTCACCAACTCCTGTCCCATGGGTCGGCCGTTCAACGTGTAGAGCTCCGCAAATCCCCGCAGCTCGTGAAAGCTCGCGCGGTCGAGCAGGATGAAATCGGCTGCGTCGGCAAGCCCGAAGTGGCCAATGACTCGTCGTGGCTCCTCGAACGCGTCGCAGCCCTGACTATCCCGCCAGTTGTCTTGTCGTACATCGACGCGCGGAGCGCGATAGAGGACGCCCGACTCGATCCTCGCGCTGCCGATCTTGTCCAGTACCCGTCGCCCCAGGCAGATGCCCGGGCCGAGGCAAAGGACGAACGAGCCGCGAGCGCGTCGAATGCCGACATTGTTGAGAATGAACTCGCCACCGTTTCTCGTGGCGCACATCGGACTGGCGTCATCGTAGCGGGGATCGATGGCGAACTGCGTCAGGATACCGTCACGCCCATTTGGGACGATTCGGTCCACCCAATCGACTGACGACGGATCAGTGCCGTGGCCGGTCGACTCGACGAGAAGGATCTCGTGCGGCACGCCGCGAGCCGCCAACTGTTCGTGATTGAACGAGAGCGCATCCCGCAAGACGTCGCCAGACTCCGTCCGCTTTCGAACGATGGAAACTAGACTGAGAAACGGCGCTGGTGGGTTCGTCATACTCAGTTCAGCCGTTGCTACTCGGTCATATCGAGGGAATGTCGAGCTGAGGGCACGTTTCAGACCAGCCGGCGGAACACGATCTCGAATCCGTGCTCGGTCAACCACTCCTGGCTAACATTGCGGACATTGCGCAAGATGTCAGGAGTCAACAGATCGTCGCCTTCTCGTGACACATTGAACTTCAGCACTTCAACATCTCGCCGATTTTTGAAGGCATCAAGGCCGTATTCGCCAAGTATCAGTCCATTGATGTGATCGACGGAAAGCATCTGGTCCAGGTACTCCTCGAATGTCACGTCGAAATCCTCGAGCACTTGCTTATCGATGCCGCGCTTGGCCGCGAGGCCGTGTATCTGCCTTCTCGACAACCGTAGATGAATCCACGGCTCATTGCCAAAGTACCCGAACATGTGGTGCCCAAACGGTGAATAGTACAAGGGGCCAGCCTGGACATACCCGACGCCGCCCACACGAAGGACCCGGAGCATTTCATCGAGCGTCTTCGCCGGACGAGGGAGGTGCTCGAACGTCGCTATCGAATACACCAGGTCGAATGAACAATCGGGAAACGCCAGCTTCGTCGCGTCCATCGATCGATAGTCGATCGACGGACTTGGATAGGCGCACCCGGTCGTCTCCATCACATCGATGCCGATCACGCGTCGGGCTCCCAGGTGAGACATGATGTCGCACACGAGCCCATCACTGCAGCCCACCTCCAGCACGTCCTTGCCTGTCGGCAGGCCCACCGTGTTGAAAAGGCTCGCGAGGTACGCCTTGTTGTAACCAAGACGATGCTTGTCTTCGTCGGAGTAGGTCCGCCGTACGCCATCCGGAAATACGACTTCGACTGAAGGTGCAATGGCGGCGGCCGCCCGCTCGAGCGCCGCGCTTTCAAGCGCGCGCGGTTCGTCCCAGGACAGCATCACTTGTGTGAAGCTTTGCGCCTTCAGGCGATCGACGATCGAACTCGACGGATCGGCATACAACAGATGCACAGCATCGGCAGGCGCGACCGCAGCGTCGATCGGCAGACAATGCGGGGTCTGCAGGGCGGGTGAGTCAAGCGAAGACAGAACAAACACGTGTGTGCCCTCGTTGTGACCAAGCAAGTCCTCCACCGCACGATGCAGGGTGGGCGGAAAGGAATTGCTGAGCACGAGGACCCGACCGGTTTGTTTCAGAGCCGAGATCTTTCGGCGGACCTCGCCAATCGAGTGCCCGACGATGTGATTCCGGTACTTGCCGGCGATGTACTTTTGATAATCGAATGGAGCTTCGTCGCTCGGCACCGCAAAGAACTTGTATTCGAGCGCAACGACATCGAACCCATCGATCGGAATGATGCTTCTGATCGGGCTCCGTTGTAACCATCGTTTCGAGTCACGGGGTCGATCGAGATCGTTTGCCGGCTCAGGGATAGAGAGACTATCGCGGCCCGCTGTCGTCACATTGAACGGCACGGTCGCAGCGATAACCCCCCGGAGCACGTCCAAGCGCCGCGCGCGCAGACAATGACGATCGTTGGCGGACAGACTACGAACGTCGACAGATCCCGCGGTGACGGGCAACGCGAAGTACTCACCGCCATAGAGGACGATATTGAAGCCCTCGCGGTCGGCCTCTACGAGCACCGGGTGATTTGTGAAGCCGAGAAGACACGCGACGTGCCAGCCCTCGGGATCACTCAGTGTTGGCCGGCGGTCACCGACGACCTGCCACAATCGGGTGGCGGCCCACTGGTGCAACGTCGGTATGTCGCGAATCTCCTCGAACAGGCGCTGGGCGCGCGAGAGGAACGGTTCGATGCGACGGATCCGGGGCTGCTCCATCAGCGCGTCGAGCTCGGCTGGAATCTCGAGAATCGTGGCGATTTCGGGCACCGCCTGCCACCGCGTCCAGGCGATCGCATCGAATCTCCCGGTGTCCATCCATTTCCGTACAAACTGGCGCCGCTGCGCCTCGAACAGCTCGTTCGACTTGTCGCTGCCTTGTTTGAGGGTCGCCCCGGCGATGTGGGTGACCACTGTGGGCGCGCACACGACTTCGTATCCCGCCTCCCAGATACACAGGCCGTAATCGATGTCGAGAAAGTACTTCGAGTACCGCTCATCGAAGCGAATCGAGCCGCACTTCGACATGTCGACCACAAGCGCAGCGCTGCAGAGGGTTTGTACCCGCACCGGCTCCGCGCTCGGCCTGAGATCGTGGCTGTGGTGACCGCTGCCATCCGGCCGCATGACCACACCCATGTACGAGAGGCGTCCGTTAATGTCTTTGTGGGCCGGTGTCACTACACCCACCTTTGGCCCCATAGCGGCGAGCAGACTGTCGAGCCATCCCGATTCCATGATCACGTCGTCATCGAGCAGTACCAGGTAATCCGTTCGGCACTGATCGAGCAACTTGTTCATCTCGTGAGAATGATTGAAACCACGCGCCCGATTGTTGTCGACGACCACGAGATCGAAATTCGCCGTGTATGACTTGAGCGCCGCCACGCACGCGCGAGCGTGATCGCCGGTCATATCGGCACTGACCACGGCCACGGTTACGCGGTTCTGCCTGGAGGTCGGTCTCAAATAAGGAGCGACCTTCTTGACGTACTCAGGCTTGCGGAGAGAGACCGAGTCGGTAATCGGGGCGAGACGATCGCGTCGCACGCGAGCCCGCTCGCTGTGCCGGTGGCGATCGACGTGATCGAGTAATCGGACAGCCAGATCTTTTCGAGCGTCCAACCACCCGTTGAACAAGTCCGTGTCGGATTTGTGGATGACCGGGTCGGGCTGGTACTCAATCGCGCCACCAGCCAGCCGCACGTAGTTGTTGTGCTCGAATCGCACGTCCGGCAGGTACAGGATTCGGTTCTTGCCCAGCACGCTGAGCAGATTGAACACGTTGTAAATGTGATCGTCGATTCGGTAGCGGCGATATTCGGACGGGCAGATCCCACCAGCCAGCTCGCAGTATTGTCTCGAGACCAGTGGAAACGTGCACAGCTTGTCCTCGAAGATGCCGTCGTTGACGTGCACCAGGAACACGCCATCGGAATGTTGCCGGATGACGTCGAATACCTGCTCGTCCCATCCTGGCGACTGGACGACGATGTCATCGTTGACCAGCATGACGTTTTCGCCCGAGCTGACGGAATAGCCGGCCATGTTCAGTTGGCCCATCGTCATTCCGGGCGACACAATCTTTCGGACGACCCGCATCGACGAGTCCGCGACGTACTCGACCGACGATGGATCGTCATCGTCCACGACGAGAACGACTTCAAGCCTGTCGAGACTGGTTGCCGTCGCTGCGATGCTGGCCAGAAACCGCGTCAGTCCTTCAGGGCGCTGACGCGTGGGCAGGATGAGAGACAGGAACGGGGCAGCCCTCCTGGCAGTTTCCATGACGATGTCTCGGTGACAATCAGCTAGAGTCGCTGCTCGGCGCCGTCGCGTGGTGGATCGGCACCTACGATCCGCTCGCGCAGTTCCTCCAGTGTGGTGCCGCGCAAGATGTGCGGTGGCAGCTCGCGCTCGCCAATCCTTTCGAGGCCCAATAAAACGGTTCCCAATGAGCGAGCCAAGGCGACGTAGTGGGACCCAAAGCGTACCAGATTGTAGCTCCGCGTTTGGTCAACCAGATCGATATCCGGAGGCGGCGCCGGTTCGTGAGCCTCGGCCCGAGAACGGATCTCGTCAACAGTGGTGGCCACGAGAATCAGGGGCGCGAGCTCCCGATCACCGACGCGTTCAGTGCCCAGCGCCAAAGAACCGAGCACCTTGGCAACGGCAATGAATCGCGAGCCGATCCGAACAAGGTTGTAGCTTCCGGTCTCACCAACAAGCTCTGGCTCTACAAGTAATGTCTGGTCTTCCGTTTGCCCAACACGAACCCGCAGTGCTTCCAAGGTGGAATTGCACAAAACCTGAGGCGGTAGCTCCCGCTCACCTATCTTCTCCGAACCCACCGCTACGTCGCCGAGGCTTCGAGCGAACGCAACATACCGAGTGTCAAAGCGTAGGAGGTTGTAGTTTTTTGTTTGAGCCACGAGCTCTACGTCCGCGACGGTTGGCTCGTTCGCCAAAGCGCGAGCACGTATTTCTTCGAGGGTATCCCCGACAAACAGTGCCGGCTCGATGTCTCGTTCGCCGATCCGCTCGATTCCGAATCCGAGGGGACCCAGGGCCTTCGCTGCGGCTATATATCGCCCGCCGAGGCGAACCAGGTTGTAACTCGACGTCTCACCCATGAGTTCAGGCGAAGGCTGCGGCTCGAAGAGCGCCTCTCGCTCTCGGACGCGCGCGCGAACATCGTCGAGAGTGGTGCCGACCAGCAACACGGGGTCGAGACTCCGCTCGCCGAGTCGCTCGATTCCAAGAGCCACGGGTCCCAACGCCTTCGCGGCAGCGACATACTCAGTACCGAGTCGAACCAGGTTGTAGTTCGGCGTTTCGCCCACCAGCTCTGCCACGATCCGAGGCTTCTCGTCGTCGGTTCCTTCGATCGCAACATCAGCGGCGGATTCGTCGAGTGCTCGAGCGATATGAGCTGGCAGCTCGCCGGGTTGGATCTCTAGCCACTCCCATCCCGTATTCACGCGCCTGACCGCCCAGAAACCGTTCCAGCTGAAAACGCGTCCGAAGAACCGCGCGACTGCCTCGGTTACGCCCGGGTGATAATCCCCGGCCGAAAGGGATCTGACGTAGTCTCGTCCACTCGCCAATGCGGCCTCGTGCTCCGCAACATCGATCGCATCGCGTTGCAGTTCCAGGTCGTCACCGCAAATGATTCCGCCGTTCCTGATGAGCCGAGCTGCGTTCGACAAATCGGACATCACGTCGTCCATGGCATGGGAGCCATCGATGTAGATGACATCGAACGACGCCGTCTCCAGCTGCGGCAAAATCTCCCCACTGGCGCCGACACGATAGTCCACGATGTCGGACACACCGGCGGACCGAATGTTGTGAACGAAGAGTTGAAGGACATCGCCTTGCCGAGCCACCTCGTTCATCGCCGCGTAGACGAAGCCACGCTCGACGTGGAGATCGAAGTACGGCTGCCAGGGATCGACACAGACGACGCGGCCGGCATGAGGCAACGACTTCACGGCCTTAGCCCACGAGACGGTGGAGGCTCCAGCCCAGGACCCAATCTCGAGGATCTGCAGCGAGCGCCCGGCGTTGAACTCCGCGGCCTTCTCGACCACCGGACGCATGCAGCGATGCCGCTCAGGTAGTCCCTGAAGGCTCTCGAGCGCTCGGCCGTAGTATTCACGGCCGTGCAGGAGAGCGCGGGCCAGGCGTTGGTAGGACATCAGCGTGAAGGCTACTACACGTTCGAGTAGAGCCCGTTCCGCAACATCGCGTAGCCCTTGATAAGTTCGCGAATGCCGTCATCGAGCGAGAGTCCCGGCCTGAAACCGGTACGTTCGATCTTGTCGTTCGACACGATGTAGTCACGCTGATCGGGATCCTTGCCGACTTGCGATTCGAGGAAGACGAACTTCGGCAGTTGCTTCTGGATCCGTTCGCACAGTTCCCACTTCGACAAGTTCGCATCGGACAGACCGACGTTGTACGGCTCGCCCTTCATCGATTCGAAGTTGTCGATGGCATGCAGAAATGCCGCCGCGGCGTCGCGGACGTGCAAATAGTTCCGCTTGAAGTGCGCCTCGAACAAGACGATAAAGCGGTCCTTGTGCGCACGATAGGTGAAGTCATTGACCAGCAGATCCAGCCTCATTCTTGGCGACATGCCGAAGACGGTCGCCAGCCGCAAGCTGATCGAATTCGGATGACTGTCGAGCACCGCACGCTCGGTCTCCACCTTGTCGCGGCCGTACAGAGAGACCGGGCGCATGGGTGTCTCTTCGGTACAGAACTTCCCCGTTTCGCCGACGCCGTACCCGCTGTTCGAGATTGGAATGACGATACGTTGCGCGCGTGACAGTTCCTTCGCCATCCAGACAACGGCGTCCTTGTTGATGGTCGTAGCCGCGAGCGGATCACGATCGCACAGAGGCGCGCCCACCAGGGCCGCAAGCGGAATGATGACGTCAGCATGTTTGAACAGCGGTTGCATCAGCTGGCGGTCGCGAACATCGCCGCGTATGAGTTCGAAGCAGGGGTGATAACAGACGGCCGACAGGCTGTCCTGACCGAACATGAAATTGTCCACGACGGTCACGTGGAAACCCCGTTCCAGCAGTTTCGGCACGAGGATCGAACCGATGTATCCGGCACCGCCGGTCACGAGTACACGTTGCACGGCTGTATGTCCTTTCGAGGAACGAACGGAGCGTGGCTCTCGATCGACCTACACGGGCACCACGGCCTGGCGGGGCGCTACTGCAGTTCGATCGAGCACCTGTCGCAATCGTTCGATCTGCGGTCGCAGGTCGCGCGGATGGTTACCGACAAAGAAGCCACGATCGTGGGCGATGTTGGCGTTCACGATCTCTCCGACCGTGTCGTAGTCGAAATGCTTGATCACGTCGTGGCGCAGGAAGCACCCGCCGGTGATGATGCGGTAGCCGATTCCCGCGTCCTTGAGCGCCGCCATCACCCGCTGCCGATCGATGTCGAGCTTGGGGTTGAGGATGACGGTGAACGAAAACCACGAGCTGCGTGCTCCCGCCAATTCACGCTGAATGATGAAGCGCTCGTCGTGCTCGAAGAGCGATTGAAACACGGCGGCATTAGCGCGGCGGACGGCAATCATCCCATCGAGTTTTTTCAACTGTTCAACGCCGACCGCGCCCGCCAACTCGAGGGGCCTGGCGTTGTACCCGGGAAGGATGAAGCGGTAGGCCTCGAAGAAGTCGTCGGCGCGACGCTCGTAGATCGTCGTGTCCTCGGGGAGATCGCGAGTCCAGCCATGCGCCCTCAGCGAACGCGCAAGGTGGTAGAGCTCAGTATCGTCGGTTGCGAGAACGCCCCCCTCCATCGTGGAGATGTGATGCGAGAAGAACGAGCTGAACGTGTTGATGTCACCAAAAGTACCACACGGCTTTCCCTCGAGCGTGGCCCCCATCGATTCGCAATTGTCTTCGAACAGATATAGACCTTGGCGATCGCAGAACGCACGGAGGTCGTGCAGCGCGCACGGGTTACCCAGAATGCTCACGGCCACGACCATCCGCGTACGGGGGGTCAACGCTCGCTCGAGCTGCGACACATCGATGTTCAGCGTAGACAGATCGACATCGACGAACCGGAGGCGCAGCCCGTACTGCTGGAGCGGATAGTAGGTCGTCGCCCAGGAGATCGACGGCACGATGACTTCATCACCAC
>Ga0209382_10005075_pt1 | contig 17212 bp, 9 predicted proteins | sample SoiMetdeltSBSDD5_FD_187599 | JGI IMG/M metagenome (GOLD analysis project Ga0209382, IMG submission 187599) | Bulk soil microbial communities from a Populus tree surrounding site in Tennessee, USA - Soil MetaG P. deltoides SBSDD5 (SPAdes) (version 2) | ecosystem: Environmental > Terrestrial >...
TTCCTGGTGGGGGTGATTCTGGCCTTCGTCAGCGCAGTCCAGCTGCAACAGTTCGGCGCCCAGATCTACGTCGCCAATCTGGTCGGCGTCGCCATGACCCGGGAGATGGGTGCGCTGATGACCGCCATCCTCATGGCGGGCCGGACCGGGGCCGCGTTCGCCGCCGAGCTTGGCACCATGAAGGTGACCCAGGAGCTCGACGCCCTCACGACCGCAGGCTTTCCGGTCTTTGAGTTTCTGGTTCTCCCCCGGGTCGTGGCCCTGGTCCTGATGATGCCGTTGCTCTGTCTCTACGCCGACTTCGTGGGCGTCCTCGGCGGGGCCACGATCGGGGTCGGGATGCTGGACCTGTCGTGGACCATGTACTTCCAGCAGACTATCGACGTGGTCCGCCTGGGCGACACGGTCGGTGGCGTGTTCAAGAGCGCGGTGTATGGCCTCCTGATCGCGCTGGCCGGCTGCTGGCGCGGGCTCCAGGCCGGCAGCAGCGCGTCCGCCGTAGGGGGCGCAGCCACCTCGGCAGTCGTGACCAGCCTGGTTGCCATCATCGTCGCCTGCGGACTGTTCGCCTTCCTGTTCTACGTCCTGGGGCTGTGATAATGATCCACGAGCTCGGCACCGGAACCGGAGCGAGGCCCTGCATCAGCGTGCACGATCTCACCATGGCATACGGCAGCTATGTGCTCATGCGGGACATGACGTTCACCATCAAGCAGGGCGACGTCTTCATCATCATGGGCGCGAGCGGAAGCGGGAAGAGCACCCTGCTGCGTCACCTGATCGGCCTCAACCAGCCGGCCCACGGCAACATCTATTACCAGGCAGAGAACTTCACGACCGCGGACTCGGGCCAGCGCGACCGGATTCTCCGAAACGTCGGGGTCCTGTTTCAGGGCGGCGCGTTGTGGAGCGCCATGACCCTGAGTGAAAACATCGGGCTTCTACTGCAGGGGTACACCGATCTCACACCGGCCGAGATCCGCCAGGTTGCCTCACTCAAGCTCGCGCTGGTGGGTCTCAAAGGGTTCGAGGACTACTACCCATCCGAGATCAGTGGCGGGATGCAGAAGCGGGCCGGATTGGCTCGAGCCATGGCTCTGGATCCCAGCATCCTCTTCTTCGATGAGCCATCGGCCGGGCTGGATCCAATCAGCGCGCGCCGGCTGGACCAGCTGATTCTCAGCCTGCGCGATAGCCTCGGAATGACCGTGGTGGTGGTGAGCCACGACCTGGCCAGCATCTTCGCCATCGGCACCAACAGCATTTACCTCGACGTGCCGAACCGCGCGATCACCGCCAGCGGCCCTCCCAAGGAGCTGCTGGCCGGGACCCAGGACCCCACCCTCCGGAGCTTCCTGACGCGGGGAGAGAAGCCATGACACAGAATCGGCAGGTGAGCCCAACCCTGATCGGCGCCTTCGTGCTCGGCGCAGTGGTGCTGGCCGTGATGGCAGTGGTCCTGATCGGCTCCGGGCGTTATTTCCATCGGACCACCCCATTTGTGCTCTACTTCCCCGGATCGGTGAACGGTCTCCGAGTTGGGGCAACGGTCAAGTTCCGCGGTGTCGAGGTCGGGTCAGTCGAAGACATTCGAATTCGCCTGGAACCGGAGCAGAGTGGACACCGGATACCGGTCATCATCGGCATCGATCCCGAGAAGATTACCAGTCTCGGTGGGAGCGAGACCATTCTGAGCAGCTCGGCAGAGTATCAGAGCGCGATCGATGGCGGGTTCCGAGGGCAGCTGCAGACCGAGAGTTTCCTCACCGGGGTGCTGTTCGTGGCGCTGGACTTTTTCCCCGGTAGCCCGGCTGTCTTTGTTCAGCAGCCGCGCACCCGAAAGTTCCGATACCGCGAGATTCCGACCGAGGCGTCGTCGACCGAGAAGGCGCGCATGGCAGTGAGCGAAGTGCTCACCAAGCTGGCAGCAAGCGACCTGGTGGGCCTGGTCGACTCGGCCCGGCTGGCCCTGTCGGAGCTGCACCAACTGGTCGGCTCGCCCGATCTGAAACTGACGATCCGATCCCTGGGCGCGGTCGCGGGCCAGCTGGGCGAGGCGGCCGGCAGTGTGTCCCAGCTGGCCACCGGCCTCGACACCAATGTCTCGAGGCTTACGACGGATCTCCACCAGACCAGCATCAAGGCAGGGGCGATGATGGATCATGCCGGGCAGGTCCTGCAGCATACGGACGCAGCTCTTAACGAGGCCCCTGTGGTGTACCAGCTCACCCGGACTCTGCAGGAGGTTTCGGCTGCGGCGCGGTCGATTCGTATGTTGACTGGATATCTGGAGCGGAACCCGAGCTCGCTGATCTTCGGCAAACCGGTCGCCCGGGAGAAGTGATGCGGAGCCTGTCTCACCGACTATTGGCCCTGGACCTGGTCTGGATCTGGTTCGCGGCCTGCGTGCACGTCGGCCAGCAGCAGGAACAGTCCTGGAGGCTTCTTACCCTGAGCCCGCTTCCTGAACCCGCAGCTCAAGACGCGGGGGACCCAAGCTCGCCCGGGCCGGTACAGTCGGCGATTGGCGTCGGTCCCATCCACCTGCCCGGATATCTCGATCAGGATCAGCTGGTGACCCGGATCTCCGAGAATAGGGTCACTTTATCCGAGAACGATCGCTGGGCAGAGCCCCTGGAAGGCAATATTGCGAAGACGCTGGCTCACAACTTGTCGATCCTGCTTCGGACCGATCGGGTCATCCTGCACCCCTGGCCGGCCCAGCAGCAGCCAGCGTATCAGCTCGAGATCGACGTGCTGAGGTTCGAGACGGACACCGCCGGGACGGCCCAGCTCGTGTTCCGCTGGTTCCTCCGCGATGTGGCCAGCGGGCAAACGATTGCTCATGAGGAAGCTCATCTCAACGCCATGGCAGCGGGTACCTCGAGCGAGCGGTCGGTTGCGTCGTTGAGCAAAGCACTGGGCGATTTCAGCCTCGGAACTGCAAACCTGATCCGCGAGATTGTCCAGCACGACACGACGCAATCAGCTTTGGAGCCCTAAGTTGTTGTGACCTAATCACTCTGCTGCTATTTTCAGCTACCTCCCCCTGCGAAGTCCAATCCGGGCAGCCCTTAGTCCTCCCATAGGGCGGCCGCTCTCCTTTCAGGGAACAAGCTTCCGGATTATGACCAATACCTCCGACCCCACTTCGGATTCGTGTCCACCTTCGCCTCCATGCGTTAGCGAAGCCGGATGCAACATCCTAGTCGTAGATGATGAGCGCGCAGTCCGGCGCTACGCTGCGAGGATCCTACAACAGGACGGCCATACGGTATACGAGGCCGCTGATGGGGCTGAAGCGCTTGATTTGATTGAGCGCGACACCATACCGGCGGAGCTGGTGGTCTCAGATATCATCATGCCCCGGCTCAACGGCGTCGAGCTGATGAAAGCGCTGGCGGTTACCCACCCCGGCGTTCCCGTAATCCTGATGTCGGCCTACGCCCAGGGAGAGCTATCGGAGATGGGGGTGGTGGCGCCTTGCGGGGTGGTGCCCAAGCCGTTCGGGGCCGAGCGCCTGCTCCAGGAAGTGCGCCAGTGTCTCAGTAAGCGGCGGGAAAGGGAAGTCTCAAGTCATCCGGGTAAGTGAGCGCGTCGGGCGAGGGTGTCGCTCACTACGCTGACCAGCGCGTCGGGCGTGAACGGCTTCTGGATGAAGCTCGTGCGCTTCAGCTGGAGGCCTCGCCGCTCGATCTCCGCACCCGGATAGCCCGACATGAAGAGGATCGCCAGCTGCGGGTGCGTAATTCGGAGCTGGTCCGCCAGTTCCCTGCCATTTACGCCCGGCATGACCACGTCGCTCACCACCAGATCTATCTCCTGGGGATGGGCCGCCATGAAGTTAATCGCTGCCAGGCCGGTGATCGCCTCGTACACCGCGTAGCCTGCGCCTTGCAGCGCCCGCCGCACGATCGCTCGTACCTGGGGATCGTCCTCCACCACTAAGATCTGCTCACCCGTGCCGCGCACCGGAGTGGCTACGCTCCGCTCCATTGCCGGCTCCTCGCTCACCGCCGGGAAGTACACGGCTACGGTGGTGCCCTCGCCCGGCCGGCTGATGAGCTCGGGAAACCCGCCGCTCTGTTTCATGATGCCATACACCATGGAGAGACCTAGGCCGGTCCCTTCTCCCAGCGGTTTGGTTGTGAAGAATGGTTCAAACACCCGGATCGCGGTTTCGGGGGGAATACCTGCGCCGTTATCTCTCACCGCCAGCCGGACAAAGGGCCCGGGTGAAAGCTCCTCTTCATGATGCCGTCGCAACTGCTCTTCATCCAACTCCACCATTCCGGCTTCCACGATAATGAGCCCGTCGGTCTCGGTCGCATCCCGGGCGTTGGCGACCAGATTGATCAGCACCTGCTCGACCTGGCCCCGATCGGCCCGAATCCACACCTCCTCCGGGGCATGCCGCACCGCGAGCTGGCGGTCCGAACCGCTGAGCCGAGTGAGTGCCGGGGTGAGGTCGCGCACTACCTCGTTGAGGTCGAGAACCTGTATCTGGAAGACCTGCTGGCGGCTGTAGGCGAGGAGTTGGCGGGTCACGTCGGCAGCTCGGCTGGCCGCCTTCACCATCTCCTCCACTTCAACCCGCTGAGGGTGCTGCGGAGCCAGCGACTGGAGCGCGAACCCGCCACACCCCATCACGATGGTCATCATGTTATTGACCTCGTGAGCCACGCCTCCTGCGAGCTGACCCGCGGCCTGAAGCCGCTGTGCCTGCTGCAGCCGTTCATCCGCCATGACCTTTTCATGGATGTCGGTGGTACTGCCGAACCACTTGAGGATCCGGCCATCGGCATCGCGGTAGGGCAGAGCAGTCGTGAGCATCCAGTGGTAAGTCCCATCGTGGCAGCGGAGCCGGTGCTGGATCTGGTAGCGGTCGCCGTTGGTCCGGATCGTCTCCTGCCATAGCTCAATTGTCTGGGTCCTGTCCTCTGGGTGAAGCAGTTGCTGCCAGCCGTCCATCAAGAGCTGGTCTCGTTCCACGTGCGTGAACTCTACCCAGCGCCGGTTGAAGTAGTCGACGGATCCTCCGGGATCGGCGGTCCAGATGAGCTGGGGCAAGGAGTCGGCCAGGAACTGGTAATGCCGTCCGGTTTCAGTGAGCCGCCGGTGCGCCTCTATCGCCTCACCCCGGAGATACACCTCGGCCTCAATGGTGGCGGCGCGGGTTTCCACCTCTTCCTTCCGGAGATTCTGTTCCATCATCTGCCGCTTGAGTCGTATGAACTCGGTCACGTCCTCGACCCAGTGAATGATGCAGCGGACTTGACCCCGCTCATCCAACACCGGGCTGTTGAGCGGGCTCCAGTAGCGCTCCTCGAAGCCGCCTCCCTCCGCGTCAGGGCGGCGGATATCGTACTTCTGCACCGGCATCCGGTCGGGGTGCTTGTCTGACAGGACCCGCTGGAGCGACGCGCGGAGGTTCCGCACCCCGTCGGCGTTGGGATCTTCCGGATTGTCGGGAAAGATCTCGAACAGGCCTCGGCCGACGATGTCTTCCCGTCGGGTCATAGTGGCCGAGAGGTAGCATTCGTTGACGCCGATGATGGTCATATCGGGACTTAGGAGCAGGTAATTACCGGGAGTGGCGTCGAAGATCGCCTGGTAATCCTGCGGAATCGCACGCTGCGGCATACCCAACTCTCTAGGGGCGGCTGGGTCCGATTCTAAAGCACTCTTGATCCGGGATGCGACGGACTTTCACACTAACAGTGAGTTCTGCAGAAGGCAATGCGGGAAGGCACCGGTTTTGCAGTTCCGGTCGCTAGCGATAGCCTCAGAAGGTCGCCCCGATCGAAAAGTGCAGATGCCAGCGCCGCGACGACGATGCCGGCGCAGATTCAATCGGAAGGCCGCGCTGCAAAGCGTCGGCCACATCCTGCGGGTCTCGCAAGTCGAGGGGCGAGGGGTTGAGCTTGTAGCCGAGCCCGACCTGGATCGCGCCGACCACGGTCTCGTACCCGATTCCGAACCCCACGCTCTGATAGAACTCGTCCTGGTCAATGATGCCCGCGTCGAGCGCGAAGCGGCTGTCCGGGGTCCAGATGCGTCCGCCATCATAGAAGAAGTACGGCTGGAAGGCTTCGCTCAGGAGCGGCATCGGAAAGTGGAACTCGGCGCTGGCCAACAGCCGAGCCAGCCCGCCGATCGGCGTGTAGCGATCGGAAACAACTACCGTACTATCACCCTGCTGCTCCAGTATCACCTGGGGCACCTTGGGCCCGAGCAGAAGCGAGCCCCAGCCGCGGACGTCGCGGGTGCCGCCGGCCATGAAGGCGGCGTCCCGCAGCTCGAGCAGCGACAGGAAAGGAGACTCCGCGCCTACCGCGTCGAGGCTGTTCCCCCAGGGATAGATGCGTCCGATGCCCCCGCGCAGCGTCAGACCTGTGGTCCTGCTGAACGGCAGATACGCCGTCGCGCCCAGATCGAGCAAGACGTACTCGCTGGTATTGTAGAACGGCAGAGTGGTCGCGATCCGAGGCCGAATGACGTATCCCTTGCGCGGGTTCGCGATCTGATCGAGCCGGCCGTAGCTGCCCTCCAGCGAGAGAAGGTTCCGGTTCTGGGTCTGGTTCAGAGAGCCGACAGTGCTCGGATCCGCGAGACCCAGCACCGGCAGATACTGCTCCGGCGGGAGATCGGAGCCAGAACCATAGTCGAACACGTGCCGGTGGGAGATGGAGTAGCCCAGCGATACCGAACGGAGCGGCGCCGGTGCCCAGACCAATGCCCCCTCGAGCCCGGCTGCCCAGCTCCGATCTCGCAGATCGTTCCGGTACTCGATGAACGGCCCGCCTGCGAGGGAGAGCCGGCGGTCGCCGACGTAGGGTTGGAAGGCGCTGAGGCTGAGCCGGTAGTACTGCTGCGCGGGATATTCGAGTGCGGCGACGCCGGTCTGTGCGGTCGCGGCCACCGTCAGCGTACGGAGGCCGCCCAGCCAGCTGCGGTTCGTCCAGGTGCCTTGGACGGTGAGCCCGCCTGACGCGATGTACCCACCTTCACCCTTGATCAGGTACTGAGGGTTCTCGGCCATGTGGAGCCTGACCACCACGCTAGTGTCCCCGGCCGAGTCTCGGGGCACGTCCACCGAGGCGAGCCGCACGATGTCCATCTGGGTGAGCTGCTGGCGGGCCTGCTCCAGCGCCTGCGCATCAAACCATTGCCCGGCGTGCACCGAGAGCTGGCGGACGATCTCATGCTCGGGAATGGTCTTGGTCCCAGTGACCTGAATGCGTCCGATTCGGTATCTGGCGCCGGGACTCACCTGGACCGCGAGGTTCGCACGGTTGGCAGCGCTGTCGATCCGGGCCACGACCCGGGCGTTGGCGAACGGGTACCCATGGGCGCGGAACCATCGGACCGTGCTGTCCGCGAGCGCCCGTCGTTCGTCCTCACCCGCACGCTGGATTTCCCTATGCTGTTTCCGCGCGAATTCCTGCCAGCTCCGCTCGAGCCCCGTCGGCAACGTGAGCGCGGTATCCATCCCCTCGAAGGAGAGGGAGTCCACCATCAGCGGCGGTCCCTCGGCGATCCGATAGGTAACCGACACCAGGTCCGACTTGGCCAGGTACTTCGCCTGGTAATCCACATCGGCCTTGGGAAAGCCGGACCGCTGATAGTAGTGGCGAAGCCGAACCACGTCCCGCCCCATTTCCACCGGGTCGAACGGGTGCGCGCCGACCGGGGGTACGAAAGGAAGGAAGCCGAGTGTGCGGCGCAGACCGACCATGCTCCCCTGGCCGGTCAGCGCGATCTTCGAGCGCAGCTGGTCTTCCTCGAGCGACGACTGGTCCTCGAACTGGAAGTCCACCGAGCGGACCTGAGTCTTGGGTCCTACCCGGTTGAGCGCGTCCTGTCCCGCGAGCGGAGACGCTGAGACCAGCCCGGCGGCGACCAACGCCACCCAGTGGTCAGTACGCACGGCGCGCTCGGAACAGAAGACCTGGCGAGAGGCTCCCGCCGCGAATGCTGGTTCTGAGCCAGCGCTGCAGACTGTACTCCAGCTCGAAGCCAGGACCGAGGTTGGCGCCGGGCGTCTGGCCTGCCTGGCTGCCAAGCTGAAGCGGGAGCTGCATGTCGAGGAACAGACGCGGGCCCACGTAGCGTCCCGCCGTGAGCGTGAGCCCCCGACCCGGCTCCTGACGGATCTGGAATACGTCGAGACCGAGACTCTGGCCCGCTGCGTTGGAGATGGCGCTGGTGAGGGTACCGAGCGCTACCTGCTCGCCCACGTTTCCTCCGCCGGTTCCGCTCCCTTCGAAGAGCGGGTTGTCCGAGGAGGGTCGCCCGGTGACGATGTACGACAGGATGTCATCCTGGCTCAGGCTCGGGTCGGAGGTGAACTCGAGCCCCAGGCTGTCGAGCCGTCCCCGGGCGTGCACATCGATGATTACGCCTTCGTCTTCGCCATTGCCCTGGGTGGGCACCTGGTAAGACGCGATGACGTCGAGCTTGGTGGAATCGATCGGGCCCGCGAGGTTAATGTCGCCCTCGGTCAGCCGGAACTGCCTGCCGCTCAGTTCGAGGGTCCCCCGGTCCGGCACCGGCTCCACGTGCCCGAAGAACTGCATCTCCTCGCCCGGCTGTTGGGTCAGCCGGAGCTTGCCCATCAGCTCGATGTTGGCCTTCGGGCTGCCGGTCCGCCGGATCCACACCTGACCAGGCATCTGGACCGACAAGTCCATCTTGACTCGGTCCATGAGGCCTGGCGTCTTCTCGCCCTGCTGGAGCACGACGGGCCCGAAGTCCCGGGCCAACTGACGCAGCTCGCCCGGCGTGAGCTCTACCTCTTCGACCTGCACTTTGGAGCCCGCTCCCACGAAGAAATCGGTCCGGCCGAGCTGTACGCTGCCGGTGAGCTCCGGATGGAGCAGCGTCCCGCCGACCTGCACTTTGCCCGAGGCGGAGGTGCGAAGCTGGTCCGAGTTGACCAGCCGGAAGTCGCGCATCGTCCCCGCGAGCTTGAGTCCCGGATCACTCAATGGCTGGAGCCGGATGTCGCCCGAGCCCAGCAGCTCCTCCTTCTTCCCGGTGAGCAGCCGGAGCTTCTCGATCCGAAGCCCGTCGCCCTCGAGCTGCCCGACCAGCTCGCCCTCTCTATATGCCACACCGATCGGTGGAAGCTCGAGCGTCGCGCGCGTGAGGTTGAGTCCACCGGTCGCCCGCGGCGCCTTGATGGTCCCGCCGATCCGCGCGTCCGTGGCAAGTCTTCCGCCCAGCCCTTTGGCGACATCGGGCGGCAGCAGTGGCTGAAACAGGGATAGGTCGAAGCTGTCCGCGCGCACCGCCAGTGAGACGGTGTCGACTTCGAGCGGCTCGCTCGCGACAGCGGCGCTGGTGTCGCGGGGGGCGAGCGTGAAGCGGTACGGCAGGCTTCCCTCGACAGTGAGCGCGCCACCATGCAGTGGTCGCGCCACGGCGGCCATCCGTAGGCCACCGCCGGTCCAGTCGAGTCTGGTCCTCACAGTGCCGCCATCGCGTTTATCCCGCGACGCGATGGCGAGACTGATGTCGCCCTGCAGGCGGGGATCCTTCGCCGGGCCGGTCAGGTGTATTCCTCCGTCGAGCCGGCCACCGACCGGCACCAGTCCGGACGCGCGGAGGGTACCGAGCTCGAGCGACTTGATACGCAGGCTCAGGTCACTGGTGCCGCGTCGATCGAGCACCCCGTTCACCACGATGCTCCGGTCCCCGGCGCGGAGGGCGAGATTGTTCACCTCGACCCGGGGTCCGAAGCCGAGCTCGGCAGTCCGCTGGAGTGCCCAGGCGCGGCCACCCTCCTCCAGCGTGAGCTGTTGCAGTTCGGCGCGCACAGTATCCCGAGCCGCGGAGACTGTGCCCCGCAGCTGGGTCCCGAGCCGCACGCTGTCGCCGATATTGAGCTTGAGGTCCAAAGCCAAGGTTGAGTCGTAGCCGCCGGAGGCGGTCAGGCTCCGGAGCGAGAGCTTTCCGAAGGCAGCGTCCGTGACACTCAGATTTCCCGAGAGCGCGCCGAGCCGGGTGCTGTCGAGCGTGGCCTTGGTGGCCAGTGAAATTTGGTTGGCGAGATTACCGCCGAACGACAGCCCAAAGGCTTCGATACCGCCTTGCACCTTCCATCCCCAGGCAGGGCCGCCGATCGCCAGGTTGATGCGGGCCGAATCCGCGCCGGCCGTGTCCCAGCCCATCAACGCTGCGACAGGTGCGAGATCACCCAGGAAACCCTTGAGTCTCAGCGTGCCCGGGTTCGGGCCCGGCCTGAGCTGCACCCGCCCTCCACCGTTCAGCTGCGCGACGTTGGACCGGATAAGTAGAGTGTCGAGCTGAAGCTGCCCATCCACCGGGCTCAGCACCACGTCGAGCGCGGGCACCCGGACCCCACCGACGCCGCCCATCGCTTTCACCGTTCCTCCGACGGTGCGTGGACCGGCGCTGTCGGTCTCGACGGTGAGAGCGATGTGCGATTCAACGCGGCCATCCGCATCCGCCCGTCCAGTCCAGCGCGCCAGGTGCTCGAGCCGGAGGTTACCATCGGCGTTCATCGCGGTGCGATTCTGCAAAGGCGTGCTGCGCACGGTGGCGTCGAGCGCGGCGTCGGGCCCATCGGCCCGAAGCTTCGCCTGGAGCTGTTTGCCGTCCATCTGCGCATCCACCGAACCGCTGGTGAGCTCCGCCTGGTTGATTCGCGAGGGCAAGAGGGTAACGCCCACAGTAGCGTGCATGCTATCGGGTGACACCCGCGTAACCTCGGCGGTGAAATTGGTGTTCAGGTCGGTGTGCAGATCCGGCCGGCCGAGCAGCGCGCCGAGATCGATCCCGCTCGAGCGGCCCTCGCGGATTCGGTATACCGGCGCCGAGGCTCCCGGCGTTCCCTCGCCCGCCGCGGAGAGCTCACCGCCGTTCGTCCGGAGCGAAGCGTCGTAGGTCAATGCCTGTCCGGCGAGACGGAAGTCCGCCGTTCCCCCCGTGATCTTCACATCTCCGAGCCGCGAGGGCTCGAGGGTTAGCCGGCCGCGCGCCACGCGATGGCCGCCGCGCAGGCGTGCCTCGCCTCTGAGCAAGAGCGTCACCGGCCCCGCGAGCTGAGGCCGGCCGAGGAAGGTGCCGAGGTCCACCGCTTCCAGCGCGGCGCGGCGGAGCACGTAGGACGCCGTGCTGTCGAATGGATGGCCGAACAGCTCGAGCAGCAGGCGGCCACCCTGTACTGCGCCCTCGCCGGTGAGCCGGAGCCGGCCGCGGTCGAGTCGAGCAATTGCATCCACCCGCTCCACTCGTCGCGCTCCATAGCGAACCTCGTCCAGGTGGAAGCTGGCAGCGACCCGCGCGGCGGCGGGAGCGGTGCCGCGGCCGCTGAGCCGGAAGCGGCCGGAGAGCGGCGCCGCAATCGTGTCGCCCGCGAGCACCCCGAGGTCCACCCGGTCGATACGTCCGTCCCGCAGCTCGTAGCTCAGCGTGTCGCCCAGGGTGATATGACCGCGCGCCGTGATGCGTCCGCCGCCGGCGAGGATCTCGGGCCGGATGTCCAGCCGGCCACCAGCCAGCCGAAGCGTGGCATTTCCGAGTGAGCGGCGCACGCCAGTATCGCGGACAGCCGCCAGGTCCACCCGTCCCTGTATGCTGGCCGAATCCGGAGAGGCGCCTTTGCCGCTGACCTGCAAACCCACGGCGAGCGCTGGATTACCATTGGAGCCGGTCAAACTCCGAGCCACGGCGGCGGTGCCCGGCATGCCCACGGCGCTGCCCGAGAGCCGATAGCTGGGGATGGAGTCGAACAGCCGCGCCCGGCCGGTCGCGTTCACGCTGCCGGAGTCGAGCGCGCCCCGGAGTGTCAGATCCGCAGTGCCATCGGTGAGGAGCGCCCCCAGCTCGAACCGTCGCACGTTCACGGAGCCGAGCCGACTCCTGCCGACGTGCAGTCGGATTCTGCCGTCAGCGCTCGAGAGCGGCCCATTGGTCTCCGCGTCGAGCCGCGCGTTTACCTCTCCGGACGGTGCCGAGGTGTGAAGCCGAGCAGGATCGATCTCCGCGACGAGCCCGTGCACCCGGTACGAAGCGGGCCGGCCGCGCTGGAGCCGGGTGCCTGCGTCCACCGTGAGGCGGCCGCGGCCCAGTGTGGCGCCGAGGTGTGCTGTGATCAGGTCGCCGCTCCCGTTGGCCCGAGCATCGATCACCAGCTCGCCCTCGGACGGCACCGAGGGGACGAGCGTTGCCAGGTCGGCCAGCGCCAGCGGCCGCGCGGCAAGCTGGACGTCCAGACGGTTTACCAGGCGGGAATCGCGGAAGCTGCGTGGCATGACCACACGACCGATAAGGTCGCTGGCCTCGGAGTGAACCCGCAGCGGGTCGAGACGGAGCTCGTCGGCCGTCACTCGGCCGCGGGTGGTCACGCCAAGCCATCGGTCGCTGTGCGGGGGACGAACCGCCAAGAGCAGCCGATCGATCGTCACCAGCGCGGTATCGCCGAGGCTGAGGTCGCGGGCGGCGAGCTCCTGCACTCGTGCGTGTGCGACCGAATCAGTCGCCAGCTCCGCCGCAACCGACACATCGTGGATCACCAGCCGATCGATGCGGAAGCCGCCGCCCTGGGCCGTCGTATCGGTCGACTTCCGCAGCGCGTCCATCAAGTCCCATTGCCCGTGGCGCCGCTCCATGCTGATGTTGCCGCCGGTGATGGTCAGCGAGTCCAGTCGGCTCACCGGAGGCCGCAGCCGCGGCAGGTGGTAGCCGACGGCGAGACGGTCGATGCGGGCGAGCTCGCGCCCGTCCTGGCGGAGCCGCAGGTCTTGAAGCACGAGGCGATGGAAGAAATCGCCCGAGACGCGGCCCACCTCGAGCCGGTTGCCGGGGTTAAGCGGTGCCAGGGTCAGCAGCTTGCGCACAACCAGCGTGGCAACCGGGGGGAGCTGAAGTAGCCCGACCAGGGCAACCACAATGACGAGGAGCGCGGTGAGTCCGATCCCTACACGCCGCAGCCAGCGCCTAGGCGGGCGAGCGGTCTGAGGGACTTCAGGGTCGTGACTCGTCATAACGCTCACCGAAACATGATGGCGACTTGAGCTGACGGATATGTCGCCAACTCTGCAGTTGGCTTCCGCATGCGACTATGAGCCACGTCACCGCGGGGCCCTACTTAGGCGCGTCCCTTGATCATGTTGGTGGTAATGAACCCTTCAATTGTGCGAGGAGTTCGTCTATGCGCCGGCGCAGACCTTCCAGCTTCATAGCTTGGCCCGCCGTAGCAGTTGGGCATTGATGGCCACGATTACAGTGCTGAGCGACATCAGCACCGCGCCCACCGCGGGCGACAGCAGGATTCCCTCGCTCGCCAGCACACCGGCCGCCAGCGGGATAGCGACAATATTGTAGCCCGCTGCCCACCACAGATTCTGGACCATCTTCCGATAGCTCGCACGGCTCAGACGAATGATCCGGGGCACGTCCCGGGGATCGTTGCGCACCAGGACGATGTCTCCAGCCTCGACCGCCACGTTGGTGCCGGCGCCGATGGCGATGCCGACATCGGCGGTGACCAGTGCCGGCGCGTCGTTCACTCCGTCTCCCACCATGGCGACTCGTTTCCCCTCCGCCTGCAGCTCCTTGATCTTGTCCGCCTTCTGCTCCGGCAGCACCTCGGCAAAGACTTTGTCGATGCCAAGCTCGTGAGCCACGGCTTCGGCCACCGGACGGGCGTCGCCGGTCAGCATCACCACCTCGATCCTCTCGGCGTGCAGGGCTTGGACAGCTTCGCGGGACTCGGGACGGACTACGTCTGCCACGGTGAAGAGGGCCAGGGCGCGGTCCTCACCCTGCGCACCCTCCTCCACCAGATAAATGGCTGACTGGCCCCGTTGCGACGCCTGCTCGGCGGCCTCAAGCAGAGATCGGGGCACCTGCACTTTTCTGCTTCGGAGCAGGGCTGGACCGCCGATCAGCAATCGCCGGCCGCGTAGGTCCGCCTCCACTCCGATACCAGGCAGGGACTGGAAATTGTCTGCCCGCGGAATCTCCAGCCTTTGCTCCCGGGCCGTCCTCAAGATCCCCTGTGCGATGGTATGCTCCGAGTCCCGCTCGACCGCAGCCGCCAGCATGAGCGCTTCCTGCTCCGGCAACCCGTCGGCGGTCGTGATGCCGACCACCCCGACCTCGCCTCGCGTCAGGGTGCCGGTCTTGTCGAACACCACCGAGCTGAGCGTGCGTGCCTCCTCCAGGCCCCGCCGGTCCCGGACCAGAAGCCCGCTCCGGGCGCCCAGGGCGGTGGAGATCGCAATGACGAGGGGAATGGCCAACCCGAGCGCGTGAGGGCAGGCAATCACCAGGGTTGTCACCAGCCGCTCGACCGCGAAGGCTGCGTCAGCGCCGGCCATGAGCCAGCCGACGAGGGTCAGCGCTCCGGCACCCAGCGCCACCAGAGTGAGCCAGTAGGCGGCTCGATCGGCCAGCGCCTGGGCGCGGGACCGCGAGCTCTGGGCCTGCTCTACCAACCGCATGATTCCGGCGAGCGTGGTCCGCTCTCCCGTGCCGGTCACCCGAACCCGTAGAGAGCCGGAGCCATTGACCGTTCCGGCGATGACCTGGTCGCTCGACTTCTTCCTGACCGGCCGAGATTCGCCGGTGATCATTGACTCGTTCACATCACTGGACCCCTCGACCACCTCGCCGTCGACGGGGATGCCGGCACCGGGCCGGATCAGCACCAGGTCGCCTTCGCGGAGCGCGCTGACGGGAACTTCTTCAGTCTGGTTGCCCATGATGCGCACCGCGGTGTTCGGCAGCAGTTTGGCCAGCTCGCCCAGGGCCCCCTGCGCCTGGGAGATGGACCGCATCTCAATCCAGTGGCCCAGCAGCATGATGGTCACCAAGGTGGCCAGCTCCTCCCAGAGCGGCATTCCCGGATAACCCAGCGTCACCGCCGCACTAAAGACGAAGGCGACCGAGATCGCGAGGGCGATCAGGGTCATCATCCCGGGCAACCGATCCTGTAGCTCACGCCAGGCGCCCTGGATGAAGACCCAGCCGCCATAGAAGAACACGGCGGTGCCGAAGACCGGCGCTATCCACCGTGCGCCCGGTATGGCGGGCGGCGAATAGCTCAGCGCCCGGGGCAGCATGTGCCCCCAAATGAGAGTTGGAACCGTGAGGGCGAGCGAGATCCAGAACTTGTCTCGGAACATCGCGACGCTGTGGCCGGCGTGCTTGTCGTGACCGGCGTGAGCATCGGCTCCGTCAGGTCCCATGCGGTCATGGCCGGCGTGCGACATCTCAGCGTCGTGATGATGACCCTCGAATCGCTCTGCTGCAGCAGGCACTTCGGTCAGTTCAGGGTGTTCCGGATATCCCGGCTCGACCGGCGCAGGAGCTGCAGGAGCGTGATGGTGATGATGGTGGTCTTTCATATGGCACTCACGTCGTGATTTCTCGACTGCGACACTCAATGGTTACGAGGGCCACCGCCGATAAGGTGCAGGACCAGGAGCAGCCGGACCAGGCCGATAACCCCAAGTAGGAGTAGTTGGTTCCAGGTGGTGGTTTTGCGGTCCGACCCGGGCGCTGCCCCGCCATGTTGCGTACGGCGTCCGTACCCCGTCATCCCCCAGGGCTTGTACACCGCCAGGACCGTGGCTGCCAGCAACACCAGCAGGCCGCCGCCAGAATGAAGCACTGGCGATTGTTTCAGGTTCCGTAGCTCTTCGAGGGGCAAGGCCGGGTTTCCTGCCAAATCTCCCAACGACCCAAGCGTTTGAGTGAATCCGAGCAGGACCACGGCGCCAACGACCGTCAGCAGGAACTTTACGAAGACCCAGTAGGATCGAAACAATCCCCAGGACGTGCCGAGTGAGACGACGAGTCCGGTGACCAGCGAGGCGGCGCAAAAGGGCACGATGACATACCACCCCAACCAGTTCCATTGCCCAGTAGAACCCGCGTACGAGCTGTGGCTCGGGGCTGCTCACAGCCGCGATAGCAAGAGCCTGGAAGGCGGCTACAGTGCCGAGCCATCCAACCGAAGAAGTCACGTGCGCAGTGAGTGCGAATTTCCGGAGCCGTGGTGTCATGATCACTGGTAAGGGTTCCCGGTGTTGAATCAATGTTGGTGCACGGTAGTGTCAGGCGGCTCTTGAACCTTTTGCCGGCTTCGACCGGAATCGGCCGGCACCTCCTGCTTCGCCGGCATCCGGTGTTGCATGTGGTCCCCTTCGGTCTTCTTCTCAGGCATCCGAGCAGCGGGCGACGGAGGCACTCGGAGAAGACCAGTGGCTGGACCACCCATGGCCGTCACTCCGCCCATGTGCTCGGCCATCATCCGCCACTCGTCTAGCGAGATCACGTCCCGTGAAGGATCCTGCAGCATATCCAGTTGCTGGTCGATGACATCACCCTTTCGTCCGTGCGGAATGGTGTCGGCGGTGAGGATGTCCGAGATGATGTCATGCATCATGTGCAGGTTGTCGAAGATCACCGCCGCCCGGGGATGGGCAGCGCTGAACCGGGGCGCGATCGCCGAGGTCATCGGCATGTATCTCGGGAAGCGGCTCGGCGAGTCTTCGAGCATCGACCAGAACCGCGCGACGGTCGCCTGAACCCCGCTTTTTCGCTCCGCCGGGGTACGCCCTTCGATGAACGGCTCGTAGAGCCCGACCTGAAGCCAGTGATAGGCCCAGATCAAACCGTTGAACTTGGGGTGCGTCTTGCGGAAGGCCTGGCTGAAGTACTGCTCGTCCATGAGGCGCATGGCCTTCGGCTTGTCGGTAAAGGCGTACCGTCGGTTGCTCAGATAGTAGTCGGTGAGCCGCTCGATCAGACTGTCCCGCCGGGCAGGGGCGAGCCGGTCGTCAGCGTAGACATCATAGATCTGTCGGTGGAGGATGTGGGCCCAGTCGAACATCATCTTCGCCCGCCAAGAGACCTTGGCGTACTCCGGCATGATCACCTCTTCGGCCACCGCGAACCGGGGCGGCCGGATCAGAAGGTCAGTAGTGAGGTACCGGTACTCCTCCTCCAGCTCCGCCTCGGCTCGCCCCCGCTTGGTATACAGCCGCTCGTACAGGACGGCGTGGCCGTAATCGAAGGCGTTGAAAAGCCGGGCGGCCTCCGGGTAATTCGCCAGGAACTCCCAATTGAAGCCGCCCGGATAGTAGAACTGCTCATCACGGCGGGTCTGTGAGAGAGCGGTGCCGCCGCAGATCATGAGGAGCAATCCACCCGCAACCGGCCCTCGTGTTAGTCT
>Ga0209382_10005076_pt1 | contig 17210 bp, 17 predicted proteins | sample SoiMetdeltSBSDD5_FD_187599 | JGI IMG/M metagenome (GOLD analysis project Ga0209382, IMG submission 187599) | Bulk soil microbial communities from a Populus tree surrounding site in Tennessee, USA - Soil MetaG P. deltoides SBSDD5 (SPAdes) (version 2) | ecosystem: Environmental > Terrestrial >...
TGCAGCCGCCTTCGTGTTCCATGTCCGCATCCATCGCGCCGGCGTGGACGGCCTCGTCAACAACGGCGGCGGAAGCTCGCTGAATCACGTGCGGGTCGCGAAGCCCGCGGGTCACGGCATCGTCGATGCGGCGCCGCTCGCGGCGGTCGGGAACTCCTACATCTTCTGCCGCGCGGTGAAGCCGGTCGGGGACGGGATCCTCAGCACCGGGCGGGGGCCGACCCTCGCGAGCTGCAGGTTCTCCCGGCCCGGCGGCACGGGCATCGATGTCGCCGGCGACCAGGCCTCGGTCAAGCACTGCCACGTCAAGGCCGCGGGCGAGGATGGCCTCCACATCGGCGGCGACCAGGGCGAATGGATCACCAACAGGTGCTTCGGCGCCGCCGGCAACGGCTACGTGCTCGACGGCACCGGCAACACGCTGTCGCTCAATGTCGGCAAGGGCAGCGACGGCTTCGACCTGCTCGACAACCAGCCCGGCCTCAACACCATCGAGGACGACAACACGTTCGGCACGGTCGGTCCCTGACCGCGGGCCGGGCGCCGTCGCGAGGCGTCGGCGCGGGCCTCAGCGGCAGAGCACGGTCACCTGCGCGGCGCTCGGCGCGAGCTGCACAGAGACCGGCTGGGTCTGGGCGCTCCCCGCGGCACGCACGGTGATTCCGTCCTGCGCGGTGATCGGCGGGCTGCTCATCGAGAAGGCCGTGGTGCGGACCAGGTCGCAGCCGGGCAGCAGCCCGGTGCGATCCGTCCGGCCCGGGACCAGCGACTGCGCTGCTCCCGCACTCCCCACCACACCGGCAGGCGGTGGTAGGTTGGCTTCGCCGATCGTGCCATGCGCCGGGGCACCCGGCACGAGGAGGGACCCGTGATGACCTCGCAGCCGGTGCGCCGCGCCGTGCGAGCGCTGCTCCTCGCGTGCACCTCGTCGCTCCTCGTCCTCGCGCTGGGCGCGCTGAGTCCCCGTGCCCGCGCGCAGTGCACGCACTCCGCGACGTATCCGCCGCCGGGTGAAGTCTGGTCCTACACGGGCGCGCTGCCCGCGAACTGCTACGAGACCTATCGGGTCTTCGTGCCCGCCGGCACGGCGCCGCCTTGCGGCTGGCCGGTCCTCATCCACCTCGACATCACCGGCAACAACGCGTCCCTCGACATCGATTGCCTGCCCGGGCTCCTGGGCAGCTCGGAGCCGATACCGTCGGGCAAGCTGCTGGCAGCCGTGCTGGAGAGCGGCGTCGCGGTCATCACCGCGCGCGCGACCATCTCGACGGCGTTCCCGGATCCGGATTGTCCGGGCTGGCCCGATCCGGGGCACGGCCTCTTCCACCTTCCCGGCGTCGACACCGTGGGCCTCGGTTCTCCGGCGTACGACGATCCGGCCTACGCGATGGCGGAGAAGGACGCCGCGATGGTCATCCAGCACGTGCGGTTTTCTGCGGACGATCTCGCGCACCCGCTGTCGATCCTGGACTCCGGGCGCATCGCCGTGCACGGGGAGAGCGCCGGCGCGACGGCGCTCATGTGGGCGGCCTGCGGAAGGGACCGGCAGGACGAGCCGCCCTTCACGGCCTTCCAGGGGCAGCCCGGGCTCGATACCCAGTTCGATGTCTCCACGCGGCCCGATGTCGCGATCCTCGAGCACAGCACCGCGTGGTGGCCGATCTTCAGCACGGAGCTCGTGGTGGGCTCGCCGCACTTCGGTGCCGGGGGAGACGTGGAACTGATCACGGTCTGCCCGCCGCCCGGCGTTCCGGGCTGCACGCCCACGGTCCTCATGTCGCTCGGCGACAGCGATCCCCGGGAGGTCGAGGAGGGTTCGGCGCTCTGGTACCAGGCCGGCCTGCCCTGGCCGAGCGTGCCGATGCTCATGCACTACGGCGACGCGCACAACAACGGCTCGGTGTGCGAGAGCTACACCGAGGAGCCAGGGACGTGCCCGTCCCCCGAGTGGAACTACGAGTTCGACTTCTGCTTCGAGGGCTGGGGCTTCGAAGGCCTGAACGACAGCTCGAGCCTGCACGCGGAGTGGTCGGGATTCGCCTGGAAGTCGCTCCACCAGGCCAGCACGACGCTCATCATCTCGCAGACGACGCCGTGGTCGCAGGCCAACGGCGTCGAGGCCATCTTCGAGGACGACGAGGACGAGCGCATCGAGGCGATGGTCCATTGGCTCCACGACGCGTTCGACCAGCTGCCCTCGCCCTGGTCGATCTTCGAGTACGCCGACACGGACACGGACCCGGGCACTCCCGCCGGCATGGTGGGAGTGCCGGGCACGCTGGGATTCGTGCCGAAGCTCACCGCCTCGGGCTCGTTGCTCCAGGGCGGCAACAAGATCCGCCTCGCCAAGGCGAAGGCCGGCGCGCAGGCCTTCATCGCCTTCTCGGACACGCACAACCCGGTCGCCCTGCTCGGCGGCGTGATCGTTCCCGGCCCGGGACTCATCGTGCCAGCGCAAACCACGTCCCAGGGCACGCTGCAGGTATCGGTCGACTTCCTCATGGGCGCGGGCGCGCCGCCGGAGGCGTGGTTCCAGGTCTTCGTCGTCGACCCGGCCGCCGTGGGGGGCATCGCCTTCTCGAATGCGCTGCGGGCGGTCAAGCCGTGACGCGCGAGCGCGGCGGCGGCCACTGGCCGCGACCGGCGCCGCAGGCCATGGCACGTGCGCCGGGACCCGCGTCGGTCTGGTAATCTCTGCGGCCAATGGAACGATTCGGCGCAGCGCTCTTCGACCGGCGGCGCACCATCCATCTGGTGCTGTTCGTGACGGCGCTCCTCCTCGGCGGAGCGGAGCGCAACGGCATGATCGTCGGCGGCGTGCTGCTGACGCTGCATCTCGGCGTGCGGCTGTGGGTCTGCCGCTACATCCGCGGCGCCGCGCGCGTGCACGCGCGCAAGGCCCAGGAGCGCAAGGTGCTCGTCACGGGCGGGCCGTTCGGCCTCGTGCGCAATCCGCTGTACGTGGCCAACACCATGGGGATCGTCGGCACCTGCCTGCTCTTCGGGCCGCCGTGGTTCGCGGCCGTCGCGGCCGTGTCGTCGATGCTCTGGTACTCGCTGATCGTGCACTGGGAGGAGTCGGTGCTCACCCGGCTCTACGGGGACGACTACCGGAGGTACTGCGCGCTCGTCCCGCGCTTCCTGCCGCGGTGGCGGGTCCGCGCGGGCCTGCCACCGGTCGACCGGAGCGAGCTCTATCCGTGGCCGAAGGTCCTGCGCCGCGAGCGCGGCGCGATCGCCCTGGGGGTCGTGGCCTGCTCGCTGGCCCTCCTGAACCAGTTCGTGCTCTGACGGGCGACCGGCCCGTTCGCGCGCCGGCTGGTAGGATGCGATCGAGACTGGAGGCCGCCATGAACATGGCTCGATTCGCGTCGACATCGCTCGCCCTCGCGCTGCTCGCGGCACCGCTGCCGGCGCAGGCCAAGGCCGGGGACCTGGACCCGGACTTCGGCACGGGCGGCAAGCTGCTGATCGATTTCAACCACAGCACGGACATCGCCTACGCGGTGGCGCTGCAGCCGGACGGCAAGCTGCTGGTGGCCGGCACGACGTACATCAACAACGACTACTCGGGCGAGGACTTCGCGCTCTCGCGCCACCTGCCCGACGGCACCCCGGATCCGGCCTTCGGGACCAACGGTCGCGTGACCACGAACTTCCCCGGCCTGGCGGCCGTGGCCTCGTCGGTGCTCGTGCAGCCCGACGGCAGGATCCTCGTGGCGGGCGGCGCGTTCCCGCTCTTCACCTTCCTCGGCGACTTCGAGCTCGTCCGCTACGAGGCGAACGGCGCGCTCGACGGCTCCTTCGGCGCGGGCGGCATCGTCACGACGTCGTTCCCGGGGCAGGGCAGCTACGGCTTTGCCATGGCCCTGCAGCCCGACGGCAAGATCCTCGTCGCCGGCACGGACTTCGTCGCCTTCTCGAGCTCGTCGTCCTCGAACACCGACTTCGCCGTCGCCCGCTTCAATCCGGACGGGTCGCCCGACAGGACGTTCGGCGTCGACGGCAAGGTGACCACCGACTTCGACGGCTTCAACGACGACGCCTTCTCCATCCTCGTGCAGCCGGACGGCAAGCTCGTCGCCGTCGGGTCCGCGGTCAACCAGGCCAGCTTCTCCGACTTCGCCGCGGTGCGCTACACCGCGAGCGGGACGGTCGACTCCAGCTTCGGCGTCGGCGGCAAGGTCCGCACGGACTTCGGCACGCTCGGCTACGATCAGGCGCGCTCGGCCGCCCTCCAGGCCGACGGGAAGATCGTGGCTGCGGGCACCACCATCTTCGACAACGGCCTGTCGCAGCCCTTCGCCCTCGCGCGCTACACCGCCGCCGGCGTCCTCGACTCCGCCTTCGACGGGGACGGCTTGAAGCAGATCGACTTCGGCAGCTTCATGCAGACCGCGTACGACGTGCTCGTCCAGCCGGACGGCAGGATCATCACGGCCGGCTATCCGAACAGCGAGTCCTCGGATTCCGACTTCCTGATCGCGCGCTGCACGACCGACGGAGCCCTCGACACCACGTTCGGCATCGGCGGCAAGGTCCGGACCTCGTTCGGCAACCTGAACGGCGGCGCGTACGGCATCGCCCTGCAGCCGGATGGCCGGCTCGTCGCCGTGGGATTCCAGGCCACGTTCACGGCGGTGGGCGTCGAGTACGCGCTCGCGCGCTACCTCGGCGATCCCGGGGCCTGGCAGGACCAGGGGGGCGCACTGGCCGGTGCCTCCGGGGACCCGTCGCTCGTCGGCAACGGCGAGCTGGCGGCCGGCAGCGTCGGCTCGATCGTCCTGAGCGGAGCGGCGCCGGGCGCGCTGTCCGGATTGTTCCTGGCGTTCTCGAGCACGCCGGTGCCCTTCAAGGGCGGCACGCTCCAGCCCTTCCCGTACGTTGGGCCCTTCTTCGCCAGCACGGACGTGGCGGGCACGATCGCCCTCCCGTTCACGGTGCCGGCGGGCATCCCGGGCGGAACGGAGATCTGGCTGCAGTGGGGCATCCAGGATGCGGGCGCCGTGCAGGGCGTGGCCCTCTCGAATGCCATCCTGGGCATCGCGCCCTAGCAGCCCGTCGAAGAAGTCATTCGGGCCGGAGAGCGGGTCCTTTGCGCGCCGGGTCCATCTTCTCCGCGCCCGACTCCCGCAGCACCGTGTAGCGCTCGATGTAGGGCGTCAGCGGGCCGCGCGCGGCGGGCTCACGGCGCAGCGTCTCGGCATCCGGCACCAGGCCGGCGGCGAGCAGCCGGGCGTGCACGCTCGGACGTCGGCGGGCCAGCCAGTCCAGGAACGGCGCCGGCTGCTGGAACAGCAGGCCCTCGTCGGGCGCGTTGACCTCGCATGTGCGCTCGTCGAGATCGCGGCACACGTGCGGGCGGCGCGCGTGGACTTCGCAGCGCCCGTCGTCGCCGAAGAAGCGGCAGCGCGTCTCGAACTGCACCAGCCAGGCAGAGGCCCGGTCCCACCAGACGCTCACGCCCTCGTGGTACAGGTACCAGACGATGCGGCTCGCGCGCTCGACGGTCGTGGGAGGGCCGATGTCCGCGGTGACGTAGGTGCAGCACAGCCCGCACAGGGCGCAGGGCACCTGCCGGCGCGGGAGGAGCACGATCCCGGGGCGGCGGGCGGCCGGCCTGGCGCGTCGGCGCCCATGTGCGGAAGGGAATGGCATCGGCAGCTCCCGGACGTGCGGCTCGCGGCGGCCATGAGCATAGCGGCCGCGCCGCCGGGCCCTCCGGGCCCAGCGCGCCCAGGTTCAGGACCCGCTCTCGAAGCTCGCTCCGCTGGCCGAGGAGAGCCTCCACGGCATCGACGGGCCGTCCATCCCGAGCGGTGACGCCATGGCGGCGCGCAGGCTCTCGCGAGCCCGCCACAGCAGGACCTTCGCGGCCTGGACGGTCGTGCCCAGCACCCGGGCGATGTCCTCGTAGCCCAGGCCTTCGAAGCGCCAGAGCATCAGGGCATCGCGCTGCGGCACTGGCAGGCGCACGACGGCGGCCTGCAGGCGCGCCCGCTCGCGCAGGTCGCTCCAGCCCGGATCGGGCGGTTGCGGCTGCGCCGTCTCCGGCCGGGTCTGCCTGTCGCCTCGCCGAGGTTCGCTGGTACCCATGCTGTCACGCGAACGTCGGACGGGACGGTGGCGCCAGGATCGACCGCAGGCTGCGCACGGCGGCGCGGAAGACGGCGTCGATGCGCGAGAGGGGCTGACCCAGCAGCGCGCTGATCTCGTCGCGGGTCATGCGGTAGAAGCCGAGCAGGATGATCAGCTCGCGCTGCTCCCTGGGCAGCTGCTGCAGGACGTCGCGCGTGGCTTCAAGCGCGACGCTCGTGGGGTGGGTTCGCGGATCGTCTCGGTTCATGGCAGCCTCCGTATCCGGGTGGGGTCGAAGGCGACCGCAAGGTCCGTGCCGGGCGAGCGAGCGGCCGGCGTGCGTCCCGGCGCGTCGTGGAGCCGCCTTTTTTGTCGGGGCGGCGGCCTCGGGCCGTTGCAAATTCTTCCATCGGCCACCGGCACGGCCGGGCTCGCGGCCAAAGGGCGGATCAGGTCGTGGTCTGCGGAACGGCGCGCAGGGCGTGCTTTCGGCGAGCGCCAGCGGGAGGACCCGCGCGTCTCACCTTGGCCAGCCGCGCCCCCAGCGTGCCCGAATTCTTGAAGTGTCCCCAGATCAGCCACTTGAGCGGAGGGAACCACCTGTACCGGCGGCACTCGAACATGGGGATCACGTGCTCGAAGCGGTCCACGGCGAGCCCCGACGCGTCAGCCAGCCGCGCGACACCCTCCTGCCCGAACGAATGCTGGTGGCCGTAGAGGAAATAGGACCTGAGGCAGTGGGGGCAGAGGGTCTTCTCGATCGTGATGGCGTACGGCACCGAGAGGATGACCCAGCGGCTCGACACCCGCGCGAGCTCGCGCACCGCCGCCTCCGGCTCGTCGAGGTGCTCCAGCAGGTCGGTGCACACGACGAGCGGGAACGAGTCGTCGGCGAAGGGCAGCTCGTAGATGCTGGACTGCACGAAGCGGCCGGCCGGTGCGCGGGCGGCGGCGTGCCGCACGCGCTCGAGCGACAGATCCGTGCCCACGGTGGGCGCGCGCTCGGCGAGCCCGGCGCTCATCGCGCCGTCGCCGCAGCCGACGTCGAGGATGCGCGCGACGGTCCCGCGCGGGAGCAGGCGCTGGACGAGCGTCCGCCGGTGCCGGAAGGCGGGCTCGGCCTCGGGCGAGATGACGTAGAGGTCCGCCTCGTGCTCGTAGAACTCGCGGAAGACCGCCGGTCGGGCCATGCCGCCAGCCTAGCAACCGGCCCTCCAGCCGCCCGCCGCGCCCCCGGGGACGGCGGCGCCTGCGTCGGGGCCGCCGAACGGGTGCGTCGCCGGGGGCGCCGCGGCCGCGGCTTGTGCGCCACGTCGAGACCGGCCACCATGCTGGCCGTCGACAGGGAGAGGTCCATGGACTCCGGCATCGCGCGCGTTGCGCTGGGCATCGGCCTGCTGCTCCTGGCGCCGGCGCCCGCCACGCACGCCACCGCCGACGACGTGCGCGTCGGCTCCCTGCTCGTGCTGCCCTCGCAGAGCAAGACGATCTACAACGCCTGGGGCGTGAAGGCCATCTACCTGCTGACCGAGCGGCGGCCGCTGCTCGTGGTGTCGTGGCGCCTCGATGAGGCGGCCAGCGTGGAGCAGGCGGTTCCCGCCGCGCTCGAGCTGCAGGAGCTTTGCGGCGAGGACCTCGCGGTCGTGTTCGTGGAGCGCAGCGGCCTCGATGACCTGGAGATGCTGCGGCGCGTGGCCGACCGGCACTGGCTGTGCGGCCTGGCGCTGTGGACGTCCGACGACCTGCCCGGCACGGACACCGGGAAGACGCCGTCGTTCGTGCTCGCGGCGCCCGACAAGCGCGTGGTGCTGACGGGCGATCCCTTGGCCGACCGCGACGCGCTGCTCGCGCGCGTGGCCGAGGTCATCGCCGTGCGGCGCGAGGGCGCCGCGGACCTGCCCGACGAGGCGCACGAGGCGTGGAGCGCGCTGCACGCGGGCCGGTACGACCAGGCGCTCGCGCTCCCGGCGGCGTCGGCGAAGCGGCGCAAGCGGGGCGGCCCCGGCGACGCCGCGGCGGCCGCGATCCTCGACGAGCAGGCCAGGCTGCTGGAGGCCGACGTCTCCAACCAGCTCTCGCTCGCCAACGAGCTCACGTTCGGCGGGGCCATGTCCGAGGCGGGCGGGCGCTACGAGCTCCTCAGCCGGCGGATGAAGGGCCTGCCGAACGACGATCCGCTGCGCGAGCAGGCGGACAGCGGCCGCCTGAGCATCGGCTGCAGCACCGAGTCGGTGGCCGAGTGCAAGGCGAGCGAGAAGCTGCTCGTGCTCAGGATCCAGCTGTGCGCCAAGGGGCCGAGCGCCAAGCTGGCCGAGGCGCTGAAGCGGCTGGCCGCGGACCACGCGGGCACGCATGCGGCCGAGCGCGCGCTGTTCCTCGCGCAGATCGCCGCGCGCTGACGGCACGTGACAGCCCCGTCACGTCCGGCTCGACCGCCGCGCCCGGCGGAAATCGCGGGCGACCTGTCCATGCCGCGTCGCACGCGGCGCGTCGTCTGCCACTCCGTAGGCCTCGCAACGCTCGCCGGGTTGTGATGCTCGGTGGAGCATGGCGCTTCGACTCTCCGGTTCCGGGGAGCTTCCCCTTCCTCGATCGGAACACGCCATGAAGAAACCCATCCTGTTCGCGGTGTCGCTGCTCGTGATCGCGACCCTGACCTTCGCGGGAGGCGGCGCCGGCAACGGTTCCAGTTCCCCGGTGGCGCGCCAGATACTGGCCTTCCACTCGATGTACGCCGTCGACGGTCCGTTCCTCGATCCGGCCAACGCGATCGATGGCGTCGAGGGCGACGAGCTGCCGTGGGTCATCAAGCTCGCGCACGGCACCCTCAGCAGCAACGGCCGCCTGAAGATCGAGGTCAAGGGCCTGGTCTTCTCGGACGACGACAAGGTGCCGCCGGACCTCCAGGGCATCAATGACGAGAAGGAGTTCCGCGCTCTCGTCTCCTGCCTGACCGAGACGGAGGACGGCCAGATCGTCGAGGCGCACGTCGTCTCGGAAGGCTTCGCGGCCACGATCGACGGCAACTCGAAGATCGACGCGCAGCTCGAGCTGCCCGATCCCTGCATCCGGCCGGTGGTGTTCGTGCTGTCCGGCAAGGAAGACAAGTGGTTCTCGGTCACGGGCGTGGAGGTCGAGGAAGATTGAGTCCGCATCCGCGACGCCCGCTGGCCGCCGGGCACGTCCCGGCGGGCCGGCGGGCGGACGGCCTGCGCTGAGCACCGCAACGAGCAACACTTCGGGCCGCGGCGGCCGGCAGGTGTCCTGAGCGCTTCTCCCAGCGGGGAAAGCGCCTTTCCCGGCCGTGTCCATCGGGTAACCTGTGGCGCCCCGTCCGTCGCCGGGATGTTCCCGGCGGCCGCGGGACGCAGCGCGCAGGCGCGGAGCAGGGCATGCCGGCGTACCGAATCCCGCTGGTGCGGGACACCATTGGCCAGGACGACCTCGACGCGCTGGCCGACTGGCTGCGCGGCGGGCCGCGCCTCACGAAGGGCCCCCTGTGCGAGGCCTTCGAGCAGAAGTTCGCCGCCTGGCAGGGCAGCCGGCACGCGCACTACGTGAACAGCGGCTCGTCTGCCAACCTGCTCGCGATCAATGCCCTGCAGGTGGCGGGCCAGTTGCGGCCCGGCGACAAGGTCATCGCGCCGGCGGTGAGCTGGACCACGACCGTCGCGCCCATCACCCAATTCAACTGCGTGCCCGTGCTGTGCGACGCGGAGAAGGACACGCTGGGCCTCGACGTCGAGCACTTCGAGCACCTGGCCCGGACCACCGGCGCGCGCGCGGTCATCATCTGCCACGTGCTGGGCATCCCCAACCGGATGGACGAGATCGTCGCCACCTGCGAGCGCCACGGCCTGGCGCTCATCGAGGACTGCTGCGAGGCGCTGGGCAGCGAGTTCAAGGACAGGAAGGTCGGCAACTTCGGCGCGATGGGAACCTTCTCGTTCTACTTCGGCCACCACATGAGCACCGTCGAGGGCGGCATGGTGGTCACCAGCTCGCGCACGCTGTCCAACATCATCCGTTCCATCCGCAGCCACGGCTGGAACCGCGACCTGGACGAGGCCGACAAGCTCGACCTGCGCAGCCGCTACTCGGTGGACCCCTTCGCCGACCAGTACACCTTCTATCACCCGGGCTTCAACTTCCGGGGCACGGACGTGGGTGCCTTCCTCGGACTGCGCCAGCTCGACAAGCTGCCGCGCTTCGTCGAGGCGCGCCACCAGATCTGGGGTGACTACAGCCAGTACACGGCCAGCGCCGCCTGGCAGCCGCGCGCGCCGGCCGATGCGATGGTCTCGGGCTTCGCCTGGCCGGTGCTCAGCCGGCGTCGCGTCGCCCTGGCCGCCGAGCTCTCCGCCGCCGGCATCGAGACGCGGCCGCTGATCTGCGGCTCCATGGGCCGCCAGCCCTGGTTCGTGGACCGCTACGGCGTGGCCAAGCTGCCCAACGCCGACCGCGTGCACGAGCACGGCCTGTACGTGCCCATCAATCCGGACCTCTCGGCGGCCGAGGTGCGCGAGATCGCGAACCTGCTGCTCGACGCGCGCGAGGGATCGATCCGCGAGCCCGCCGGCTGACTCCCATCGCGGCGAACGGCGATCGTCCCGGCGAGCGGCGGCCCGACATCTCGGTCGTGCTGCCGACGCACAACGAGCGCGCCAACCTGGCCGTGCTCGTGCCGCAGATCGTGCAGGCGCTTGCCGGCGAGGAGTTCGAGCTGCTGGTCGTCGACGACGCCAGCGACGACGGTTCGCCGGAGTGGCTGGCCGGCCTGGCCGCGGCCGACGCGCGCATCCGGCCGGTCATCGGCGACGCGCTGCGCGGCATCGGCGACGCGCTGCGTCGCGGCTACGAGGCCGCGCGCGGCGGGATCATCGTCTCCATGGATGCCGACCTGTCCTTCGACGCGGCGGTCGTGCCGCAGCTCGTGGCCGCCGTGCGCGCCGGCAGCGACCTGGTCATCGGCTCGCGGCACCACCCGCAGGGCGGCTACGAGGCGCCCAACGGCGTCATCCGCCGCAAGCGCTGGGTGAGCCACAACGCCAATCGCGTGCTGTCGGCGCTCGTGCCCGTGGGCATCACCGACTTCTCGGTGGACTGCCGCGCGATCCGCCGCAGCCTGTGGGAGCGCCTCGTGCTGCGCGAGCGCACCAACATCTGGCTCATCGAGATGGTCATCGCCTCGGCCATCGCGGGCGCCCGGCTGGGCGAGGTGCCGACCACCTTCCGCGACCGGCGCTTCGGCGCCTCCAAGCTGCGCCTCGGGCGCGAGCTGTTCCTGACGGGCTACCGCGTGCTGCTCATGATCGGACGCTACCTGCTCTCGCGGCTGCGGCGCGCGCCGCGCTGAGCGGGGTCCCCGCGAGGGCAGCTTCCGCGCCCGGATGACGTCTTCGACGGGCCTGCTGGGTAAGCTGAGGACCATGGGTCTGCGCGGCACGCTGCTCGTCTCCCTCGCGGGCGTGGTCGCGGTGCTGGCGCTGCTCCTGTCCACCCGGGAGTGGGGCGTGGGCCGCGCGGCCGACGGCAGCCCGCGCTGGAAGTACCTGCTCGAGGACGTCTCCGACCGCTCGGTGTACCAGCAGCGCGGCGCGTGGCTGCCGACCGGCCTCACGCCGTACACCGAGGTGCACTCCGAGTACCCGCAGCTCGCGACGTGGTTCTTCGGGGTGCCCTACCTGTTCTTCGACAGCGAGGTGCAGCCGGGCGTCCTGCCGACGGTGGCCCGGCTCAAGGCCGAGAACGAGCCCTACGGGCGCGTGTGGCAGGTGCTCATGGCGCTGGTCCTCGGCGGCCTGCTGCTGGCCACGGCGCTGTGCCTGCGGGAGCTCTCGCGCAGCCCGGCCTGGGTGCTGCTCTTCTTCCTGCCGGGCCCGCTGTACTTCACCTTCAGCCGCTTCGACGTGCTGCCGTCGCTGCTCGTCATGATCGCGCTGCTGCTCCAGCTGCGCGGCCGGCGCGTCGGCGCCGCCGTGATGCTGGCGCTGGGCGCGATGATGAAGTGGTATCCGGCCCTGCTGCTGCCCCTGTTCCTGGCGTACAACCTGCACGCCACCGACGCGCCGGGCGCGGACGCGCCGCCGGGCGCGCGCCGCGATGGCTGGCGGGCGCGGCTCCTGGGCGCGGTGATCCGGCCGGGCCTGGCGGCCGGCCTCGTGGTCCTCGCGGTCCTGGTCGTCAACTACGCCTGGCGCGGCGGCGGGCTGCCCGCGGTGCTGCACCACTACGAGTGGCACCTGAAGCGGCCGCCCAACGCGGGCTCGCTGGTCTTCGCGATGTCGGCGCCGGGGCGCTGGGAGTGGGTCGCTCAGGAATCCGTGCCCACCCTGATCAGGGTCCTGACCCTTGTGCAGTTCCTGCCGGCCATCCTGCTGGCGCTGCTGCCGGTGCGCAGCCGCGGGGCACTGCTCCTCGGCTGCCTCACGGTGGTGCTGGCTTTCACGCTGTTCACCAAGGACTTCTCGCCGCAGTGGATCGTGTGGATCGCGCCGCTCGCCATCCTGCTGGCGGCCGACTCGTGGCCCTGCCGCCTCCTGCTGCCCGTGCTCGCCGTGATGGTCTACGTGCAGATGCCGCTGCTGTACTACGAGCGACTCCAGCCGGGCGGCACGCTGGTCGAGTCAGCGGCCTTCTGGGCCGCCAGCGACACGCGCATCGCGCTCCTGGGCCTTTTCTTCGCGTGGAGCGCCACGGCCTTCGTGCGCTCCGTGCGGCGCGACCGGCGGGCCGCCGCAACCCGCCCGGACATGGCCCCCGCGACCTGAGCCGTTCGCCGGCAGGAGGTAGACTGGCCGTTCTGCCCGCCCCTCCCCCCGGAGCGCTCGCCATGACCATCCGGAACGTCTGGATCGAGCCCGGCTGCATCGCGTGCAGCCTCAGTTCGGACACGTGCCCCGCGGTCTTCACGATCCCCGAGGGTTCGAACACGGCCGTCGTGAGGCCCGGCGTGGACTTCAGCCAGCACGAGGCGAAGATCCGCGAGGCCGCCGAGAACTGCCCCGTCTCGGTGATCAAGTTCGAGTGACGACGCTCGGACAGGCCGCAGGAGTGCCCGGCCGGAGTGCGGCAGATACATGTTCCGGCGCCGCCTTCTGTACGGATTCGGCGGCCGAGCAGCCGTTCGCGAGGCTGTGGTAGAAACGACATCGCAGGCCAGCGTCAGCACGCGCCTCGCACGGCCCCGCGACACACCGACGGGTCCCTCCTCTCTTCCCCCGAGTCTCAGAGGTTCGCCATGTCGAAGCAACTCTCGCACCTTGCCTGCGCGGCGCTCGTCGCCATCGGCCTCGCGACAGGCGCCCGCGCCCAGAGCGCCGCCTTCTCGAACCAGACGACCGCCGCGGGCCTGACCGCCACCATGTCGATCAGCGGCATCACGGACCCGAACTACCCGGGCGGCGGCACGGTCGGCGACTTCAACGGCGACGGCTGGATCGACATCTTCTGGCTCAGCGGCGGCGGCAGCGGACAGTTGGACAAGCTGTTCATCAACAACGGCAACGGCACCTTCACGGACCAGGCCGCGGCCTGGGGCCTGGCCACCGAGGCCCACAAGGGCAAGGGCGCGTGCACGTGGGACTACGACGACGACGGCGACCTGGACATCTACGTGACCAGCAACGGTCCGTGGACCGCGCAGGCGGTCGGCCACCACAAGCTGTTCCGCAACAACGGCGACGGCACGTTCACCAACGTGGCCACGGCAGCCGGGGTCAACATGACGGTCACGAGCACGCCGGCCGACGGCTGGAGCGCCTCGCCCAACGACTACGACCTCGACGGCGACCTCGACCTGTTCGTGGGGGGCAGCAAGGGCAACAACGTCGGCAGCAAGATGTTCCGCAACAACGGTGACGGCACCTTCACCGACGTCACCAGCTCGATCGGCAACGGCGGCGGCGGCCTTTTCGCGGGCGTGAGCCCGGCCGTCTACGGCTTCTCGCCGCGCTTCGTGGACGTGAACGGCGACCACTATCCGGAGCTGCTTTTCGCGGCCGATTTCGGCTCCAGCGTGTTCTTCAAGAACAACGGCGACGGCACGTTCACCAACTGGAGCAGCCAGTCGAACACGACCCAGGAAGAGAACGGCATGGGCTCGACGATCGGCGACTACGACAACGACGGCCTCGTCGACTGGTACGTCACCTCGATCTACTTCCCGTCCATCGGCTGGACCGGCGACAAGCTCTACATCAACCAGGGCGGACTGGCCTTCGACGAGACCTCGGTCGCCGCCGGTGTCTTCGACGGCGGCTACGGCTGGGGCACGGCGAGCGTGGACTTCAACCACGACGGCTGGCAGGACCTCGTCGAGACCAACGGCGGCGGCTGCCCGGGCTCCTTCTGCAACGAGCAGTCGTACCTGTGGATGAACGACAAGGACGGCACCTTCACCGAGATGGCCGTCGCCAGCGGCCTGAACCACACGCTGCAGGGCCGGGCGCTGATGACCTTCGACCTCGAGAACGACGGCGACCAGGACGTCGCCATCTGCTCCAACAACGCCGCCTTCCGCTTCTACCGCAACGACCTCGCCGCCGGCGCCGACACGCACTGGCTGCGGGTCTTCCTCGACACCTACGGCGACCCGACGCTCGCGCCGCACGGCATCGGCGCGACGGTGTCCATCGACATCGGCGGCAGCAAGCAGTACCGCTGGATCGAGTCCGCCACGAACTTCCTGTCCACCAGCGAGCTGTCGGCCCACTTCGGCCTCGGCACGGCCACGAGCGTGGACGTGCTGCGCGTCGACTGGCCGGACGGCAGCTTCAACGAGCTCACCGACGTCGCGGCCGACCAGAGCATCCCCGTGGTCTCCGGCTCGACGCCCACGGTCTGGACCGACCTCGGGCAAGGCAAGGCCGGCAGCAGCGGGGTGCCGGAGCTCACCGGCACCGGAACCCTGGTGGGCGGCTCGAACAACCAGCTCGACCTGACGGGCGCCGCGCCGTCCTCGACCGCCACGCTGGTCTTCGGCCTGTCGACGCTCAACGTGCCCTTCAAGGGCGGCACGATGGTGCCTTCGGTGTTCGCGCTGTTCACGCTGGCCACCGACCCGGGCGGCGCTGTGACGCTGCCGTTCGTGATGACGACCGGCATCCCGGCGGGCGTCGGCCTCTACTTCCAGTACTGGATCAGCGACACCGGCGCAACCTACAACCTGTCGGCGAGCAACGGCCTGCTGGGCACGACGCCGTGAGCTGACGGGTCAGCGCGCCCGGCGCTGCGTGCCGCGCCTGGCGGCGCGCGCGGCCGGAGCGCGGCGGCACTGCAGGTCGCGCTGCAGCGCCGCGAGCTGCGCGTCCAGCTCCGCGATGGCCGCGACGAGCCGTTCGCGCTCGGCGAGCAGCCGGCGCGTCCGCAGCGCGCGGCGCTCGAGCTCGGCCCGGATGTCGGCGGCGGCGACAGCCGCCAGAGGCGCGGCTGCCGAGAGCACGCCGTGAGCCAGCGGCACCTCGCGAGACCTGGAACGAAGGCGCCTCGGCGGCGCGGAGCCCGCGACGGGAGCAGCCGGCGCCGCCACCTCCGCCACCTCCGGCGCGCCGGTCGGCCCGATTGACTGCGGTGGCTCGGGCCCCGGCGACGCGGGGCTGGCGGTCCTGCTGCCGGTGGGCACGGCGGCGTCCTGCAGCTCGACCTCGCTGTCGCTCATGCGGTCATTCCGGCTTCGCGGCGTCCGGCCAGGTCACACGGAGGCCGAGGCCTGCGCCCTCGGTGTGACGGGCCTGGCGACGGCCGGCGCTGGCCGTGCCGCGGGCGTGGTCGGCACCGTGGGCGGAGTGCCGTGCTGCGACTTGGGGGCCCTGCGCCCCTTGCGACGGCCACGCCGGATGGGCTTCGGAGCGTTCGAGGCCTTGCCGCCGCGTCCGCCCGTGCCCACGTGGAGGTACGCGCCGCGTCCCGTGCGCCTGAACTCGCGGGTCTTCGCCAGGGCGTTGGCGCACATCATCGCGAGGTTGGGGCTGCTGCTCCGGTAGCCGGCGCGCCTGGCGGCGGCGGCGGCCTCGGTGGGTGAGATGGTCGCCCCGAGGCGCACGCCCTTGCGGATGGCCTCCAGCAGGGTCATCTCGTTCTGGGCGCGCCGGCCGCGCAGCTTGCGCCCGGTGGGGCGGCCGCGCTTGCGGCCACGACGGCCGATCGTGCTGGCGACGCCGAGTGCCGACAGCTCCTCGTCCAGTCCGGCGAGGACAGCGGCCAGTTTCGCGCGCCGGCGCGCGAGCCGGGCGGCTCCCTGCTCGCGGCGTTCGAGCTCGCGGCGCAGGACGGAAGTGGAAAGGGAGCGCAGGGCCATGGGATCTCTCCAGCCTGGGGAGGGCATGCGGAGCCGCCTTCGTACCACCCCGAGCGCAACGGCTTCAATGCAGTGACGCCGGAGGCGAGGGCGCGGCCCGCGCATCGGCCGCCCGTCGGGCAACGAGCCCGTCCCGCCGCCCGCGGCCCTGAAGTGACGAGGCCCCCGGATCCGCGAGGGATCCGGGGGCCTCATCGATCAGGCAGGCTGATGCTGCCGCTCAGGTTCTCAGGGCGTGGTGGCCAGGATGGCGTTGCTCAGGGAGACACCCTTCGGGCCGACCGCATCCTGGACCGCAACCTGGAAGTACAGCTCCGTCCCGGAGGCGACGCCGTCCGGGAAGACGAAGTCCAGGTTCATGTTCCCGGCCGAGTTCGTCGCCAGGTTGACCGCGATGGACACCGGGAAGGTGACCAGCGTGCCGCCCTTGAACGACGTCGGCGAGCTGCTCGTGGACACGAACAGGACCGCCGCGGCCGAGGGCGCCGCGTCGATCATCTGCAGCTCGTTGTCCGAGTGCGCCCCGAGCGTGCCGATGCCCTCGAGATGCGGGATGCCGTCCACGCCGGCGAGGCCGCTCTCGAGATCCGCCCACGTGCCGTTCCAGTACTGCTGGATCCTCGCGAACGCGTCATGCCCGATCGCCTCGCCGATGTGGCGCGAGGGGATGTCATCCGCGGGCGGGTGGATGCCGCCCCAGATGCGCGACAGCGAGCACTGGTCGGAGGCGTCGTAGTACGACGCCCACTGCAGCTTCACTTCCACGCTCGGGCTGTCCTCGAAGACCAGGTACTCGTTCTGCGGGCACACGAACTCGCCCATGCCGCCCGGGAAG
>Ga0209382_10005078_pt1 | contig 17207 bp, 13 predicted proteins | sample SoiMetdeltSBSDD5_FD_187599 | JGI IMG/M metagenome (GOLD analysis project Ga0209382, IMG submission 187599) | Bulk soil microbial communities from a Populus tree surrounding site in Tennessee, USA - Soil MetaG P. deltoides SBSDD5 (SPAdes) (version 2) | ecosystem: Environmental > Terrestrial >...
GGCGAGCTGGCGCCCGAGTTGCTGCTGCGGCGGCTCGCGGCGCGCGCCGGGGCGTGCGGGCTGCCGCCGCCGGCCGCGATGATCGGGGACTGGTTCGGCGGCACGGCGGTGCTGGCCCCGTCGGTCCGGATCCTGCCGGTACCCGCGGCCGGGGCGTTCGCGGTGCCCGACCGGCTGCCGGTGCTCGGCGGTGAGGTGCCGGACGGTGCCGTCGGCGGTGGTTGGGTGGGCTACCTCGGGTTCGGGTTGACCGACCCCGGTCGCCGGCCACCGTGCCCGCGGCGGCTACCGGTGGCGGCGTGGGGGTGGGCCGACCACGTGCTGCGGCGGGACAGGGCCGGCCGGTGGTGGTTCGAGGCGCTGGTGGACGCCGGCGGCGGCTCGGGCGGCACCGGGCTGACCGAAGGGCGGGCCGCCGGCCTGGCCGAGGAGCTGGCCGCGCTGCTGGCCGCCGGGGACGACCCGCCGCCGGCGGGCTGGCACGGCAGCGTGCTGCTGGCGCCGAGCCGGAGCCGGCACGAGCGCGCGGTCCGGCGCTGCCTGGCCGCGATCGCCGACGGCGAGGTGTACCAGGCGAACGTGTGCACCCGGTACGAGCTGGCGTTGCGCGGCGACCCGGTGGAGGCGTTCGCCGCCGGCGTCACCAAGCACGGCCCGGCACAGGCCGCCTACCTCGCCGGCGGCTGGGGCGCGATCGCCTCGCTGTCCCCGGAGCTGTTCCTGGCCAGGCAGGGACGGCTGGTGCGGTCCGCACCGATCAAGGGCACGGACGCCGCGGACCCGGCCCGGCTGGCCGCCTCGGCAAAGGATCGCGCCGAGAACATCATGATCGTCGACCTGGTCCGCAACGACCTCGGCCGGGTGTGTGCCACCGGCAGCGTGACCGTTCCCGAGCTGCTCGCCGTGCACCCGGCGCCCGGGGTGTGGCACCTGGTGTCCACCGTGGCCGGCGTGCTGCGACCCGGGGTGACCGACGCCGAGCTGCTGGCCGCCACGTTCCCGCCCGGCTCGGTCACCGGCGCGCCCAAGCTGCGCGCGCTGCGGCTGCTGGCCGAGCTGGAGCCGGTCGCGCGGGAGGCGTACTGCGGCGCGGTCGGCATGGCGTCTCCGGCCGCCGGGCTGCAGCTGAACGTGGCGATCCGCACCATGGAGGTGGCGCCCGGCGGGCCGGCCTGGATCGGCGTCGGCGGCGGCATCACCATCGACTCCGACCCCGCCGCGGAGTGGGCCGAGTGCCTGGCCAAGGCGGCCCCGCTGCTGGAGCTGCTCGGCACCGCGGGGCCATGACGGCCCGGCGACCGGCCCGACCACTCCTAATGACTTGCTAAGATTGGCAATTGCTGAGTCGTGCGGCCCCTTGCCGGCGCGACTGTTCTAGCGGCAGTCGGGAGGATTCGGGTGTATGTGGCCGACGGTAGCGACCGGCCGAACCCACCGGGCGAGGACGCCGCGGTGAGCCGACCGCTGTACCAGCTCAAGGCGGAGTTCTTCAAGACGCTCGGACATCCGGCGCGGATCCGGGTGCTCGAGCTGCTCAGCACGCGGGAGCACGCCGTCGCCGAGATGTTGCCGCAGGTGGGCATCGAGGCCGCCCACCTGTCCCAGCAGCTGGCCGTGCTGCGGCGGGCCGGGCTCGTGGTCACCCGCAAGAAGGGCTCCACCGTCTGCTACTCGCTGACCAGCCCGCACGTCGCCGAGTTGCTCTCGGTCGCCCGCACCATCCTGACCAAGGTGCTTTCCGGCCAGGCGGAGCTGCTGGCCGATCTCACCCAGTCGAGCCCGCCGGGCGACGCGGACCGGCCGGCCACACCCGGCCGGCGACCACGGCGGGACGCCGCATCCGGCGGCAGCTGACCGGTTGGAGCGGGCTGATGATGCAGCTGTTGCGGCGGATCCGCCGCATCGGGCGGATCGCGGAGGCGGCGCCACCGCGATCCGGCACCGGGGCGGCGGGGCGACACCCACCCGGCGGCTCCCACCAGGAGGCCGCGGAGGCACGGGCCGCGATGGCCGGCTCCGTGCAGGTCCGGCACGTTGACGCCGGCTCGTGCAACGGCTGTGAGATCGAGATCGGCTCCGCGTTCGGCGCCGTCTACGACGCGGAACGCTACGGCGCGCGGCTGGTGGCCTCGCCACGGCACGCCGATGCGTTGCTGGTCACCGGGCCGGTGACGCGCAACATGGCAGAACCGCTGCGCCGCACCTACAACGCGGTGCCGGCACCGAAACTGGTGGTGGCCGTGGGGGACTGCGCCCGCGACTGCGGCGCGTTCGCCGGGGCGTACGCCGTGGTCGGTGCCGTCCGCGAGGTGGTGCCGGTGACCATCGAGGTGGCCGGCTGCCCGCCGCGCCCTGAGGCGATCGTCGCCGCGCTGCGCGAGCTGACCGGCCGATGAGCGTGGCCGCAGCGGCCATGGGCCTCGCCATGGCCGTCGCTGCCGTTGCCGCCGTTGCCGCCGTGATCACGCCGGCGAGCCGGCGCCAGCCCGTGGTCGGGGTCGCCACCGCGGTCGCCGGCGCCGCCGGCCTGGTGTCGGGGGTGGCGGCGATGGCCGGCAGCGGCTACTCGGTGGCGCTGCCGTGGCTGCTCCCGCTGTCCGGGCTGGCGTTCGCGATCGACCCGCTCGGCGGCCTGTTCGTCGCGGTGGTCGGCGGGGTCGCCGTGGTCACCGCGGTCTACGGCATCGGCTACCGGGGCCACGGCCTCGGCTCGCGGGCGGTTCAGGCATCGTTTCCGCTGTTCATCGGCGCCATGCTGCTGGTGCCGGCGGCGGCCTCCGCCGGCACGTTCCTGGTGTGCTGGGAGCTCATGTCGCTGGCCTCGCTGGTGCTGGTGGTCACGGAGCACCGGCACCAGCCGCGGGTGGCACAGGCCGGCCTCTGGTATGCGGTGATGTCCCAGCTCGGGCTGGTCGCGATCCTGATCGGGCTGCTGGTGTTCGCCGCACACGCACCGGACGACGGGTTCGGCTCGCTGCGGGCGGCGGCCGAGCAACTGCCGCCGGCGGCGCGTGGCGTGGTGTTCGGCGCAACGCTGGCCGGATTCGCCGCGAAGGCCGGGATCGTTCCGCTGCACGCCTGGCTGCCGCGGGCCCACCCGGAAGCCCCCAGCCACGTTTCGGCGCTGATGTCGGCGGCCATGGTGAGCCTCGGTGGCTACGGGATCGTGCGGGTCGGCTTCGACCTGCTCGGTGACCCGGGCCGCTGGTGGTGGCTGCTGGTGCTCGCGTTGGGCGCCGGCTCCGCCGTGTACGGCATCCTGCAGGCGGCCGTGCACACCGACCTGAAGCGGCTGCTCGCCTACTCCACCACCGAGAACATGGGCCTGGTGCTCGTCGGCATCGGCGCCGCCGGCATGTTCGCCTCGGCCGGCGCGCGCGTGCTGGCCGGGCTCGCGCTGGCCGCCGCGCTGCTGCACGTGATCAACCATGCCGCCTTCAAGGCGCTGCTGTTCCTCGCGGCCGGCTCCGTACTGCGCGCCACCGGCACCCGAGACCTGGACGCGCTCGGCGGGCTGCGGTCCGGGATGCCGGTCACCACCGCGCTGTTCGGGATCGGCGCGCTGGCCGCCTCGGCGCTGCCGCCGGGCACCGCGTTCGTCAGCGAGTGGCTGCTGCTGCAGAGCCTGGTGCACGGGCTGCCGGCGGCCGGGACCGCGACCGCGGTCACGATGCCGGTCGCGGTCGCCGCCGTCGCCCTGACCGCCGGGCTGGCCGTGGCCACCTTCGTCAAGGCGTTCGGGGTGGGGTTCCTGGCCAAGGCCCGCAGCCCGGCCGCGGCGGCGGCCACCGAGAGCCCGCCAACCATGCTCGCCGGCATGGCCGCGGCGGCCGCGGCGTGCGCCGGGCTGGCGCTGCTGCCGGCACTGCTGCTGCCGGCGGTGGGCCACGCGGTGGCTGCGGCCGATGCCGGCGCGGCGGACCCGGCGGTGCGCAGCGCGGTGTCGCTGCGGCTGGTCGGGGTGGCCGGCTCGCTGTCGCCGCTGCTGCTGGCCACCGCGCTGCTGGCGGCCGCGGCCGCCGTGCTGATCACGGTCCGCCTGGTCGCGCGCCGGGCCGGCCGGGTGGCCCCGCTGTGGGACTGCGGGGGCGGCCCGCTGACCGCGCGGATGGAGTACACCGCGACCTCGTTCGCCGAACCGCTGCAACGGGTGTTCGACGACGTGCTACGGCCGGAGCTGGATGTCGACGTCAGCCATCACGCCGAGTCGCGCTACCTGGTGGCGGCCGTCGAGTACCGGCGCCGCGTGCCCGACCCGATCGAGCAGCGGCTCTACCGGCCGGTGCTGGCGGCCGTCGCGTGGTGGGGCTCGGCCGGCCGCCGGCTGGCGCCCGGCAGCGTGCACCGCTACCTGGGCTACGGCTTCTACGGCGTGACGGCGCTGCTCGTCGTGCTGGCAGTGACCAGGTGAGCGGGTGGACGCCGGCCGGGGTGCTCGGCGCCGGGCTGCAGGTGGCCATGGTGGTGGCCGGCGCACCGCTGCTGCTCGGCGCGATGCGACAGGTGCGGGCGCGCCTGGAGGGGCGGGCCGGCGCCGGCATCGGCCAGCCGTGGCGTGACCTGCGCAAGCTCACTCGCAAGGAACCGATCAGGCCGCGCGGCACCACCGAGGTGTTCCGCGCCGCTCCGGTGCTGCTGGTGGCGACCACGCTCGTGGTGGCCGCGGTCGGGCCGTTCCTCACCACCAGCTCGCCGCTGGACCGGGTCGCCGACCTGTTCGCCGTGGTGGCGCTGCTGACGCTGGGCACGGTGGCGCTCGCGCTGGCCGGCCTGGACACCGGCACCGCGTTCGGCGGGATGGGCGCCAGCCGGGAGATGACGATCGCCGCGCTGGTCGAGCCGACCCTGCTGGTGGCGATCTTCGCGCTGTCGGTGCGGGTCGGCTCCACCAACCTCGGCGCGATCGTCACCTCGACGCTGCACGATCCCGGCCGGGTGATCTCCCCGGTCAGCCTGCTCGCGGCGGTGGCGCTGCTGGTCGCGATCACGGCCGAGACCGGGCGGCTGCCGGTGGACAACCCGGCCACCCACCTCGAGCTGACCATGGTCCACGAGGCCATGGTGCTCGAGTACGCCGGGCCGGACCTTGCCCTGGTCGAGCTCGCCTCGGCCATGCGGCTAGCGGTGTTCCTCGGCCTGCTGGCAAACCTGTTCGTGCCGTGGGGCATCGCCACCGGCGCCGGCGTGGCCGCGCTGCTGCCCGCGATGGTCGCCTTCGCCGGCAAGGTCACGCTGCTCGGCGTCGCGCTGGCCGCCGGTGAGGTGTTCCTCGCCAAACTGCGCCTGTTCCGGGTTCCCGAGCTGCTGGCCGGCTCGTTCGTGCTCGCGCTGCTGGCCGTCGCGGCGTCCTTCTTCCTCGCCTGACATCGGAGGGCAGCCGCTGTGAGCGACACCGCCTACGTCCAGCTGCTCGACCTGGCCTGCGGCGCGTTCCTGCTGGCCGCGGTGCTGGTGCTGTGGCGGCGGGAGCTGGCCGTGATCGTGCGGGTGTTCGCGCTGCAGGGGTTGGCGCTGGCCGCCATCGTCGCGGTGATCGCCGGCCACGACCGTTCGGCCGAGCTCGGCGCGCTGGCGTGCGGCATCCTGGCGCTGCGGGCCGGCCTGCTGCCCTGGCTGCTGCGCAGGGCGCTGGCCGGCGCCGGGCCGGCCAAGGAGACCAGGCCACTGGTCAACGTGGCGGCCTCGCTGCTCGGCGCCGCGGTGTTGACCATGATCGCCTATGCGGTGTCCGGCCCGCTGGTGACGCTGGCGCCATCGCCGGCCACCCACGCCGTGCCGGTGGGCCTGACCGTGGTGCTGATCGGTTTCTTCGTCCTGGTCACCCGCCGCCGGGCGCTGTCGCAGGTCGTCGGGTTCCTGCTGGTGGACAACGGGATCACGGCCACCGCGTTCCTCACCACCGCGGGGGTGCCGCTGCTGGTCGAGCTGGGCGTGTCGCTGGACGTGCTGTTCGCCGTGCTGGTGCTGCAGCTGCTGGCCACCCGGATCCGGGACACCTTCGGTGACACCGACCTCGACGAGCTGCAGGAGCTGCACGACTGATGGCACATCCGACCACGCTGCTGCTCGCCGCACCGATCGCGCTGCCCCTGCTCGGTGCCGCGATCTATGCCGCCGCGGGCTGGCGCCGCGGCACGGCGTTCACCGGTGCCGGGTGCGCGGCCGGGCTGCTGGCGGCCGGGATCGCGCTGGCCGTGCGCACCAGCCAGCCGGGCGCCGCCGCGCTCACCGCGGGCCCGCTGCGCGCGGATGCGCTCAGCGCGTACATGCTCGTGGCGATCGGCGCGGTCGCGCTGCTGGCCACCGCGGCCACCCCCAGCTACCTGCGGGCCGAGCTTGCCGCCGGCAGGGCGAGCCCGCGCACCTGCTGCCGGCACGGCGTGCTCGTGCAGGCCTTCCTCGCCGCCATGGCGCTGGCCGTGCTGGCCGCCAACCTCGGCGTGCTGTGGGTGGCCGTCGAGGCGACCACCGTCATCACCGCATTCCTGGTCGGCCAGCGCCGCACCAGGACGGCGCTGGAGGCGGCCTGGAAGTACGTGGTGATCTGTTCGGCCGGCATCGCGCTGGCCTTCCTCGGCACCGTGCTGCTGAACTTCGCCGCCGCGCACACGCCGGCCAGGCCCGGGCTGGACTGGGCGGCGCTGGCCGCCGGGGCGACCCAGCTCGACCCCGACGTCACCCGGATCGCGGTCGCGCTGCTGGTCGTCGGGTTCGGCACCAAGGCCGGATTGGCGCCGTTGCACGCCTGGCTGCCGGACGCGCACAGCCAGGCGCCCGCTCCGGTCTCGGCGCTGATGTCCGGGGTGCTGCTGACGGTGGCCTTCTACGCCGTGCTGCGGGTCAAGGCGATCGCCGACCCCGCCGTCGGCGCCGGCTTCACCCGCGCCCTGCTGGCCGGCATCGCGCTGATCTCGCTGGCCGTCGCCGCGTCGCTGCTGCTGGCCCAGCGCGACTACAAGCGGATGCTCGCCTACTCCAGCATCGAGCACATGGGCCTGCTCGCGCTCGGCGCGGCCGCCGGCAGCCGGCTCGCGATCACCGCGGTGCTGCTGCACATCCTCGGCCACGGGCTGACCAAGGCCGCGCTGTTTCTCTGCTCCGGCCGGATCCAGCAGAGCACCGGCACCAGCCTGGTGGCCGGGGTTCGCGGCCTCGCCGCCGACCAGCCGGTGCTGGCCACCGCGTTCGGCCTCGGCATCGCGGCGCTCACCGGGTTCCCGCCGTTCAGCCTGTTCGCCAGCGAGCTGGGGATCGCCAGGGCCGGGTTCAGCAGCGGGCTGGGCTGGGTCACGGCGGCCGCGCTGCTGCTGGTGCTGGTGATCGCCGCGGCGATGGCCGGCCACACCGGCCGCATGCTGCTCGGCGCCGCGCCGGACCGCGGCCCGGCGGGCCAGCCGGCCGGGGCCGGGACCGGGACCGCCCATCGCCGGCTGCCGGCCGGCACCGCCGTGCCGCTGATGGCCGGCCTGGTGGCCTGCGCGGCCCTGGGCATCGCGGCGCATCCAGTGCACCAGTTGCTGCTCAACGCAGCCGACACCCTGATCGGAGCGCCATGAGAACAGTGGGGCTGCACCGCGACGCCGCGACCGTCACCCCGGCCGAACTGCCCGTACACGCCGCCGCGCTGCTGCGGGACGGCCACCGGGTGGCGCTGGTCGCTGGCCACGACGACGGCGACGGCCTGCGCGCCGTCTACCTGTTCACCGCCGGCTATCCGGACCGGCGGGTCGAGCTGCGGGTCCCGGTGGATCGGGATCGCCCGCACCTGCCGAGCCTGGCCTTGCTGTCGTTCCCGGCCGGGCGGTTCGAGCGGGAGATCCGTGACCTGTACGGCATCGTGCCGGACGAGCACCCGCTGCCGCGGCGGCTGGTGCGCCACTTCCACTGGCCGCGCGGCTGGTACCCGATGCGGCGCGACGCCGGGCCGACCCCCGCCTTCGGCGAGGTCGACGGCCCCTACCCGTTCCGCACCGTCGAGGGCCCCGGCGTGTACGAGATCCCGGTCGGCCCGGTGCACGCCGGGCTGATCGAGCCGGGCCACTTCCGTTTCTCCGTGGTCGGCGAGACGATCCTGAACCTCAAGGCGCGCCTGTGGTTCGTGCACAAGGGACTCGAGAAGCTCTTCGACGGCCGGCGCCCGGAGGATGCCGTCGAGCTCGCCGAGCGGATCAGCGGCGATACCTCCGTCGGCCACACCGTGGCGTTCTGCCTGGCGGTCGAGGACGCGCTCGGCATCCCGGTCTCCGGCCGCGCGCAGCGCACCAGGGCGGTGTTGCTCGAGCTCGAGCGGCTGCACAACCACGTCGCCGACCTCGGCGCGCTGTGCAACGACGCCGGCCACGGCATCCTCAACGCGCACGCCCAGCACATCAGGGAGCGGCTGCTGCGGCTCAACGACGAGGTGACCGGGCACCGGCTGCTGCGCGGCGCCGTCCTGGTCGGGGGCGCCACCGTCCGGCGGTTGCCCGACCAGCGGGCGCTCGCCGAGATCGCCACCGAGGTGGAGGAGATCGTCGCGCTCGCGCTCGGCCACAGCGTGGTACACGACCGTTTCGCCGGCACCGCCGTCCTGACCCAGCAGCAGGCCGCCGACCTCGGCACGCTCGGTTACGTCGCCCGTGCCAGCGGTCTGCCGACGGACGCCCGCTTCGAGCACCCGTTCGTCGACCGCGGCACCCAGCTCACCGCGCACACGCATACCAGCGGCGACGTGCTGGCCCGGTTCCTGGTCCGCGCGGAGGAGATCCCCACGTCGGTCGCGGTGATCGCGCACCTGCTCGACGACCTGGCCGCCGGGGCCGCGGGCACTGGCGACAACGGTCACCTGCCGGGAGGCATGGACCCCGCCGGCGCCGGCGTCCGCTCCGGCGTCGGCATCGTCGAGGGCTGGCGCGGCACGATCGTGCACCGGGTCGAGCTGGCGCCGGCGGGTGACAGATTGAGCCGGGTGAAGGTGGTCGACCCCAGTTTCTTCAACTGGCCGGCGCTTCCGCTGGCCATGGCGGACGCGGTCGTCCCCGACTTCCCGCTGGCGAACAAGAGCTTCAACCTCTCCTACGCGGGCAACGACCTCTGAGCGCCAGCTGGTAGCCCTCCTCTGACCAGCACCATGCCGGTGTGTCCGGTGTGTCCGGTGTCGCATGGCTTATGAATTGCACGTATTGTAAACTCTGCAGGTGCTAGGGCGGCGGCCGGTGTCGATGCACCGAAGGAGCACGGGCTGATGGGTGAGCCGATCGCGACACTGCGTGTTCGGATCGAGCGGGCCCAGCATTCGCTGGTGCTGGCCCGGCAGGCCGGCCACCCCTACGAGGCCCACCTCCATCGCATCCACCTGGAGAACCTCATCGAGTCGGCGACGCGCAGCGGCGTCGACGTCGACCCGTGGCTGGACCGGGCGGTCCTGGCCATCCGCGAAGATCTGTGACCCGGCCGGGTAACCCGGTCGCGCGCACACCCATATCGGCGAGCAGAGGACACCCGATGACGACTGTCACCATTCCGGGCTTGGACACCGCACCGACCACCCACGCAAGGCTGCTCTCCTGGGTGCGGGAGGTGGCGGAGCTAACCCTGCCCGACGCGGTGGTGTGGTGTGACGGGTCGGACGAGGAGTGGCAGGCGCTGACGGCGAAGCTGGTGGCGGCCGGGACATTGGCGCCGTTGCAGGCGAAGCCGAACTCATTCTGGGCCGCATCGGATCCGTCGGATGTCGCACGGGTGGAGGAGCGGACGTTCATTTGCTCATCGGATCCGGCAGACGCCGGGCCGACGAACAACTGGATGGCGCCGGATGCGATGAAGGCGCTGATGACCAAGCTGTACCAGGGATCCATGCGCGGCCGGGTGATGTACGTGATCCCATTCTGCATGGGCCCGCTGTCGGCGGAGCGGCCGATGCTGGGGGTGGAGATCACCGACTCGGAGTACGTGGTGGTCTCGATGCACATCATGACCAGGATGGGCAGCAAGGCCCTCGCCCTGTTCGGCGACGACGCGGCGTTCGTTCCGTGCCTGCACTCGCTGGGCGCGCCGCTGGAGCCGGGGCAGGCGGACGTGCCGTGGCCGTGCAACCCGACCAAGTACATCAGCCACTTCCCCGAGGAGCGGGCCATCTGGTCCTACGGCTCCGGCTATGGCGGCAACGCGTTGCTTGGCAAGAAGTGCTACGCGCTCCGGATCGCCTCGGTGCTGGCCAGGGACGAGGGCTGGCTGGCAGAGCACATGCTCATCCTCAAGCTGATCTCGCCGGCAGAGCGCGTCTATTACGTTGCCGCGGCATTTCCGTCGGCGTGCGGCAAGACGAACCTGGCGATGTTGCAGCCGACGATTCCCGGTTGGCGGGTGCAGACGTTGGGTGACGATATCGCCTGGATGCGGTTCGGCCCGGACGGGCGGCTGTACGCGGTGAACCCGGAGTTCGGCTTCTTCGGCGTCGCCCCCGGCACCGGATGGCGGACCAACCCCAACGCCATGCGGACGATCTACCGGGGCAACTCCATCTTCACCAACACCGCGCTGACCGATGACGGCGACATCTGGTGGGAGGGTTACTCCGAGGCGCCGCCGGCCGCGCTGACATCGTGGCGGAACACCGAGTGGACGCTGGCCAGCGACGAGCCGAGCTCGCACCCGAACTCCCGCTACTGCACGCCGATCTCGCAATGCCCGATCACCGCCCCGGAATGGGAGGACCCGGGCGGCGTGCCGATCTCGGCGATCCTGTTCGGTGGCCGCCGGGCCACCACCATCCCGCTGGTCACCGAGTCAAGGGACTGGCAGCACGGCGTATTCATGGGCGCCACGCTCTCCTCGGAGACAACGGCCGCCGCCACCGGCGAGCTCGGCGTGGTCCGGCGCGACCCGATGGCGATGCTGCCGTTCATCGGCTATCACGCCGGCGACTACTTCCAGCACTGGATCGACCTCGGCAAGAGCGCCGACGCGCAGCAGCTGCCGCGGATCTTCTACGTGAACTGGTTCCGCCGGGCCGCCACCACCGAAGGCACGTCCGGCCGTTTCCTCTGGCCCGGGTTCGGCGAGAACTCCCGGGTGCTCAAATGGATCGTGGAGCGGCTCGAGGGCACCGCGAGCGCCGTGGACACCCCGATCGGCCACGTGCCGGCCGTCGACGACCTCGACCTCATCGAGCTGGAGGGCGCGCCGCGCGCGGACGTCGAGGCGGCGCTGCGGGTCGACGCCGACGAGTGGCGCGCCGAGCTGCCGATGATCGCGGAGTGGTTCGACAAGATCGGCGACAAGCTGCCGACCACGATGCGCGACGAGCTGTCGGCGCTCACCGCCCGGCTGCGCTGACGCGCCTCCGTGAGTGGCGTTTGGGGCCAGCACACCAAACGCCACTCACGACCCGGGGCCTTACGACCCAGGGGGGCGGGCCGCGAGGGCGGCGGCGTACAGCTCGCGCTTGCTGACGCCGGAACCGGTGGCCACCGCGGCGACCGCGTCCTTGAGGCGCTCGCCGCCGGCCACCCTGGCGCGCACGGCGGGCAGCAGGTCCTCGACCGTTGCCTGGCGCGCCACCGCGCCACCGAGCACGACGGTGATCTCGCCGCGCACCGGCTGCTCCCGCGCCCAGGCGGCGAGCTCGGCCAGCGGGCCGCGGCGCACCTCCTCGTACAACTTGGTCAGCTCCCGGCAGACGGCGGCCGGCCGGCCGGCGCCGAGCACGTCCACCGCGTCGGCCAGGCAGGCCGCGAGCCGGTGCGGTGCCTCGAAGAACACCGCGGTGCGCCGCTCCGCGGCCAGGGTCTGCAGCCAGCGCCGCCGGTCCGCGGCGCGGCGCGGCGGGAAGCCCTCGAAGCAGAAGCGGTCGGGCGGCAGCCCGGACAGCGCCAGCGCGGTGGTCACCGCGGACGGCCCAGGCAGGCAGGTGACCGGCAGCCCGGCGGCGATGCACGCGGCGACCAGGCGGAAGCCGGGATCGGATACCGACGGCATGCCGGCGTCGGTGATCACCAGCACGGTCTGCCCGGCGCGCACGGCGTCGAGCAGCACCGGGATCCTGGCCGCCTCGACGGCCTCGTAGTGGCTGACCACCCGGCCGGTCACCGCCACCCCGAGCGCGGCCGCCAGGGACCGTAGCCGGCGGGTGTCCTCGGCCGCGATCACGTCCGCGCCGGCCAGCGCGTTGGCCAGCCGCGGCGACGCGTCGCCGGCATTACCGAGCGGCGTGCCGGCGAGCACCAGCTGGCCAGGACCGTCCACGGTGGCAGGCTAAGGCCTGCCAGCACCCGGACGTACCGGGCTCCTCCCCGCAGCGACACCCGGCCGGCGCGCCACAATTCGGTCATTCGGGGTACCGGAACCGACGCTGTTTAGCCGCAGGTAATGCGACAAATCCCGTAGTAAGAATGCCGCAAACAGGCTATTGGCTCGGTATGAGCCGCGCCGGAGCCGTCCAACGATTGTTTTTCCTCCCGACCTATCCTAGCGTGAGTCGCGTTCCGCATAGCTCTGCTATTTCCTATGCCGTGTCCGGTCGGTGGCCCGTAGCCGATCGGTTTGATGAGCCTGCACGAGGGAGAACCCCGTTATGGGAGATATGCGTGTGCCCTTGGTCCGGCGACTGGCCGGCCTGGGGATGGCCGCGGCAGCGGCCCTGGCACTGACCCTTACCACCGCGGCACCCGGCTCGGCCGAGGGCACCATCCTCGGCGCCGGCAACCCGAACGCAATCCCCGGCAGCTTCCTGGTCGCGCTCAGGGCGGGTGACGCGGCACAGGCCGACCGGCTGACCGCGAGCCTGGCCGCCGAGCATGGCGCCACGGTCACGCACACCTACCGGCACGCCCTGCTCGGCTTCGCCGCGACGATGAGCGAGCAGGCCGCGAAGCGGTTGGCGGCGAACCCCGCCGTCGACTACGTGGAGCAGGACGCCACGGTGTCGGTCACGGACACCCAGACACCGACGCCGTCCTGGGGCCTCGACCGCGTCGACCAGCGCGACCTCCCGCTGGACAACTCCTACACCTACCCGAACACCGCGCCGAACGTGCGGGCTTACGTCATCGACACCGGCATCCGGATCACCCACAACGATTTCGGCGGCCGGGCGGTCTGGGGCGTCAACACGGTGGGCGATGCCATTGACACCGACTGCCACGGCCATGGCACGCACGTCGCCGGCACCATCGGCGGCTCGTCGTTCGGCATCGCCAAGGCCGTGCAGCTGACCGCCGTCAAGGTGCTCGGCTGCACCGGGTCCGGCAGCTTCGCCGGCGTCACGGCCGGCATCGACTGGGTCACCGGCGACCACGCCGCCGGGGCGCCCGCGGTGGCCAACATGAGCCTCGGCGCGGCCGGCAGCAACACCACGACCGAGAACGCGGTGCGCAACTCGATCGCCGACGGCGTCGTCTACGGCATCGCCTCCGGCAACTCCAACTCCGACGCCTGCAACTTCACCCCGGCCCGGGTGCTGGAGGCCATCACCGTCAACGCCTCCGACATCAACGACGCCCGTGCCTCGTTCTCCAACTTCGGCACCTGCACCGACATCTTCGGCCCCGGTGTCGGCATCACCTCCGCGTGGAACTTGAGCGACACCGCGACCAACACCATCAGCGGCACCTCCATGGCCACCCCGCATATCGTGGGCGGGGCGGCGCTGATCCTGGGTGCCAGCCCGAGCCTGACCCCGGCGCAGGTGGCGACCCAGATGTTCGCCGACGCCACCCTCAACCACATCACCAACCCCGGCACCGGCTCGCCAAACCGGCTGCTGTTCGTCGGCTCGGCTCCCCCACCGCCGGGCTGTGCCCCGGTGGCCAACGGCACCAACGTCACCATCCCGGACCCGGGCACCGCGGAGTCGACCATCTCGATCTCCTGCACCGGTAACGCGTCGGCGTCCAGCACGATCACGGTCGACATCGTGCACAACCGGATCAGCAACCTGGTCGTCGATCTGGTCGCGCCGGACGGCTCGGTCTACAACCTGCACAACCGCAGCGGTGGTGGGAAGAAGAGCATCCACACCACCTACACCCGCAACCTCTCCGGCGAGACCGCCGCCGGCACCTGGCGGCTGCGGGTGCAGGACGTTGCGGCCGGCAACACCGGCTTCATCGACAACTGGGCGATAGATCTGTAACCCCCCGTGAGTGGTAAATGGCGCCAGAACACCATTTACCACTCACGACCTGTCCACAGGGTGTGGGTAGGGGCGGCCGTTTCGGCTGGCGCGCAGGGCAGCTGGGAAAGTGCCGGGCGCGTCAGCCGGAGCGGAGGAAGCGGCTGGCCGAGCGCAGCCGGGCGACGATGGACTCGGGCGCCCTGGTCGGCGACCCCGCGTCGAACGGCGGCTGCGGGTCGTACTCCATGGATAGCTGGATGGTCTGCGCGACCTCGTCGCCGGCGATCCGTGCGGCCAACCGCAGCGCGAGGTCGATGCCGGCGGTGACGCCAGCCCCGGTGACGACCTTGCCGTCGAAGACCACCCGCTCCAGGGCTTGCTGCGCGCCGTACTCCGGCAGCACGTCCAGGGCCAGCCAGTGGCTGGTGGCGCGCCGCCCGTTCAGCACCCCGGCGGCACCGAGGATGAGCGCGCCGGTGCAGACCGAGGCGGTCCAGGTGCTGGTCCGGTGCGCGGTCCGCACCCAGTCGAGCAGCTTGTCGTCGTGCATCGCCTCGTCCTGGCCCACCCCGCCGGGCACCACCAGGATGTTCGGCGACGGCAGATCGTCCAGCGCGGTGTCCGCGACCATCGTCAGCCACCCGGTGTCGGCGACCTTCGGACCGGGCTCGGTGGCCACGAAACTCACCCGGGCATCCGGCAGCCGGCTGAGCACCTCGTACGGGCCGACCGCGTCCAGCGCAGTGAACCGGTCGAAGATCACGATGGCGATCCGCATTGCTAGCTCACCGCCGATCCGGCCCGCTGGCCGCCGTGGCAGCAGGAGAGCCACCCGAGCATCTGGTCGGCATCCACAGTGCTTCTCCTCGGCCGCGTCGTCTGGTTACCGGCACCGTCGACTTACCGGCGCCCGAGGCTACCAACGCCGGGCGCGGGCGTCCCGCACGCCTTGCCCCCTTACGATCGCGGCGTGACCGCACTCGCCTCCGAGCTTGACGAACGGCCGGCGCTGCCGCCGTCCGACGGCGCGGCGAGCGCGATCGAGAGCGATCCGGTCGAGCGGCTGGGCCCGCGGCCGCCGGCGGACCGGCTGCGCGGGTGGCTGGTGGCGCTCACCGTGGCCCTGCTCGGCGGCCTGGTGCGGATGTGGAACCTCGGGCTGCCCACGGACAAGGGCACCCCGGTGTTCGACGAGAAGCACTACGTGCCGCAGGCGGCGCAGGTGCTGCGCAACGGCGGCTACGAGGACAACCCCGGCTATGAGCTGGTGGTGCACCCGCCGCTGGGCAAGCAGCTGATCGCCGCCGGCGAGTGGCTGTTCGGCTACACCGGCTGGGGCTGGCGGTTCGCCTCGGCGCTGGCCGGCACGCTGTGCGTGCTGATGATCGTGCGGATCGGCCGCCGGCTGACCAGGTCGACCCTGCTCGGCGCGATCGCCGGGGTGCTGCTGATCTGCGACGGCGTGAGCCACGTGCAGTCCAGGATGGGGATGCTGGACGTCTTCCTCACCACGTTCGTGGTGGCCTCCTTCGGCTGCCTGGTGGTGGACCGCGACCAGGTGCGGCAGCGGCTGGCCAGGGTGGTGCGGGAGGGCCGCATCGGCGACAGCGACTGGGGCCCGCGGCTGGGCATGCGGTGGTGGCGGCTCGCCGCCGGGGTGTGCGCCGGCCTGGCGTGCGGCGTGAAGTGGTCCGGGCTGTACTTCGTCGCGGGGTTCGCGCTGCTGTCGATCATCTGGGACGTGACGGCCCGGCGCGCCGCGAACGTCCGCCGCCCGGTGCTCGGCACCGCGGTCCGCGACCTGGCGCCGGCGGTGTGGGCGCTGGCCGCGGTGCCGGTGCTGGCCTACCTGGCGACGTGGTGGGCGTGGTTCGGCTCCGAGACGGCGATCGACCGGCACGCGGCCGGCACCAGGATCGGCGAGGACAGCGCGTTCTGGTTCGTGCCGGACGCGCTGCGGTCGCTGTGGTTCTACAGCGGCCACGTGCTGGACTTCCACAGCAACCTGCTCACGCCGAGGGACAAGCCGCACCCGTGGGAGTCCAAGCCGTGGGGCTGGCCGATCAGCTACCGGCCGATGCTCTACTACTACGAGTCCGGCGCCGGCGCGCCCGGCTGCGGCCGCAACGACTGTGTCGGCGCCGTGATGCTGGTCGGCACGCCGGCCCTGTGGTGGCTGTCCGTGCCGGCGCTGCTGTTCGCCGCCTGGCGCGCCATCGGCCGGGCCGACTGGCGCTACGGCGCGGTGCTCTGGGCCTACCTCATCGGCTACCTGCCGTGGTTTGCCAACCTTGACCGGCAGATGTACTTCTTCTACGCGACGCCGCTGGCCCCGTTCCTGGTCCTGGCGATCACGCTCGCGCTCGGCGAGGTGCTCGGCCGGGCCCGGGCCGGGTTCGAGCGCCGGCATACCGGGCTGATGGCGGTGGCCGGCTACGTCGGGCTGGTGGTGGCCAACTTCGTCTGGCTGTGGCCGATCCTGGTCGGCGACTCGATCACGCCCGGCCACTGGCAGGCCGAGCTGTGGCTGCCGTCGTGGCGTTGACCCGGCGTCGGCACCGCATAGACCCGGCGTTGACCCGGTGCGCTTCGACCCGCCCCTGCCCGTAGCCGCGGTGGCGCTGTGGCTTCCGCCGCAGCGGGTGAGCGCGGCGGACGCGGTCGCGGCCGGCCGGCTCGACGCCGGCGACGCGGCCGGCAACGGCTACCTGGCGGTGCCGGTGAGCAAAGACCTGGCCGCGCCCGAGATGGCCGTGCTGGCGGCCGGCTCGGCGTTGTCCGCGGCCGGCTGGGACCCTGCGACGGTGGACCTGGTGGTGCACGCCTGGACCTACTACCAGGGCCACGACTTCTGGTCGCCGCCGCACTTCGTGGCGCGCGGGATCGGTGCCGAGCGCGCGCTGCCGCTCGGCGTTCAGCAGATGTGCAACGGCGGGGCCGCGGCGATCGAGGTCGCGGCCACCCGGTTGCTTGCCGACCCCGCGGTGTCCCGCGCCGTGGTCACCACCGCCGACCGGTTCTGCGGCCCCGGTTTCGACCGCTGGCGCGGCGACCGCGGCGCGGTGTACGGCGACAGCGCGACCGCGCTGCTGCTGACGCGGGCGCCGGCGGC
>Ga0209382_10005079_pt1 | contig 17206 bp, 20 predicted proteins | sample SoiMetdeltSBSDD5_FD_187599 | JGI IMG/M metagenome (GOLD analysis project Ga0209382, IMG submission 187599) | Bulk soil microbial communities from a Populus tree surrounding site in Tennessee, USA - Soil MetaG P. deltoides SBSDD5 (SPAdes) (version 2) | ecosystem: Environmental > Terrestrial >...
TACCAGGCGGCCAAAGATGCCACCCCAGGCCCATCGGCCGTCGTACTTGAACAACCGCAGCTTTTCGTCCAGCGGCGCGGAGTCGACCGAGATCGCTGACACGGTGCCGAAGCCTCGTGACCTTTGCTGGCAGATTCGGTTGCGGCAACCGGTGGCGTCGATCTCCTGCGCGCACACCGGGCAGCGGGTCCCGGTCAGCTGCGGGACTGTGGCCAGGGCGCAGCCGATGCAGATCGCGGCCGCGCCGCCGAACGCGTATTGGCACGTGCCGCAGTTCGGGAAGCCCGGCGGGCGGCCGGCCGGGTGGCTCACAGGGCCGCCGTGCGGGCGCTAGCCATGCGGTGGCGAAGATCGGCGGCAGCGGCAATCGCTTCGGCCGTGGCGACCCGATCGATGACGTCGGCGACGTCACCGACCTCGACGACCGGCAGCGGCAGCAGCGCCTGCTCCGCCGGTTCCTCTGTGTGGTCACTCAGCGCCATGATCAGGTCGGCGTCATGGGCTGGCAGGATGCGGGTGGTGTGGGCAAAGCTGCCCCGGGCGTATGCCTGAAGCGCGTCGCTGATCATTAGCTGGGCCCAGGGTTGCGCGGTCGCAAGAGACTTGAGCAGGAATACCGTCTTGGCGTGCGCGAGCGCGGCCTGCGCCTGCATCTTGGCGCCGGACGTCGATGACGCTTCGATGACGACGGTGCCCTGGGTGAAGCCGGACATAGTGATGTTGCGGGCCGGGAAGCGCCATCGGTCCGGTGGATCGGTCGGCCAGAACTGGGAGACCACGGCTCCCCTGGCCTCGACGATCCGCTCCGCCAGTCGTGTGTTCTCCTTCGGGTACACCGGGCTGGCGATACCGGTGCCGGTGACCGCGACGGTGCGGTTGGACAACTCGACGGTGGCGGTGTGCGCGGCGGTGTCGACGCCGCGGGCGAGGCCGGATACGACAACGATGCCCTCGGAGCTGAGTCCGGCCGCCATGCGCCGGGCCCGTGACAGTCCGTCCCGGCTGGCCCGCCGGGTGCCAACCACGGCGATCGACCGGGCGTCGGCAGCGTCGAGGTGACCCTTGTAGAAGAGGAACGGGGGTGCGTCGGGCACCAGTCGCAGGTTGGCTGGATAGTCGTCATCAAGGACGGTCACAAGGTGCGCCCCAACCGCCGTGGCCGCCTCCATCTGCCGCTCGGCGAAACGCTGCGCCGCCCCCAGCGCGGTCGGCGAGTCCAGAGCCCAGGCCATGACCCGGTTGGCCTTGGCAGCGGCTGGGGACTGCTCCTGGATCTCGCCGGCGTACCACAGGTCCAGCGCCGCATTGGTCTGCGCGGTCCGCGCCAGCAGCTTCCAGTCGATCCGGCCGGTGGTTTCGTGGTGCAATGCGCAGAGGGTCAGCAACCGTAGCTGGTCACGCATGCTGCCCTCCTTCCGCTCGCTGTCAGGCTATGCCACACCTCTGTCATTTCGGCCGCCCCTGGCCATCCGGCATGCCGATCGTGCGCCATTCCCGCGGGATAGCCGTCCTGCCCGGCCCATCTGCGCCAGGCGAGAGCGGCAGTGGCTGACTGGAGACCCACTCGTACATGCGGTTGTCGCGGTGGAACTCTAGTAGGGACAAATGGGCGAAGGTTACCCGAGCCGCGTCTGCTTCGACCGCGCGGAGCGCAGCCACGATCGGCTCGGCGTCCTGGTCGGTGTTGGAGTATGCAATGCTGACATGCGGTCGGTAGTTGGCGAGTGATTCTGTCGCATCTGCCACCCGACCAGCGCCCAGTGCCCTTACGATGCCGCTGCGTACGGCCGCGCGAAGGTCGCGCAGTGGCGCCGCAGGCGTAGCGGGAAGATAGACGGCTTCCAGCCGGACAACCGGCCTGTGGAAGACGACCGTCGGGCCTTGGACCTGCACGGTCTCCCCGGCTATCGCGTCGCGAACGGCGCCGAGATCGGCATCGCTGACCTCGTCCACGAATCCGATTCCCTGCATCGTCAGGTGCAGCCACCGATCGGGGATAAGGTCCAGGCCCTTGATGTTGGCCAGAGCTGCTCGATACCGGGCGACGAGTCGCTGCAACTCGGGCTGGTCCTCGATGGTGATGTGGCAAGCGTAGAAGTGTCTACCCGCCCGCCATCCCGGTCGCCACCACCAATGGTCTTGCAGTTGGTCAACGTGCTCGATCGTGTCCATGCCTGCCTACCGGTGTCAGATGTCCGAGAGTCCTTCAGCATCCTCCGCCTCGGGTGCAACGGAGTACTCGTCGATGATCTCGACGCGGTCGCCAGGCCAGACGGACTCCGATACCTCTAGCAAGGTCCCGTCCTCTGCCCGTGCAACGTGGATGAGGTGGATGACGCCGGACGTAGGCGCGATTCGTAGCGCCTCGCTCTCGACGACGGATGGCAGGCGGGCCACCCACAGATCCCTGGCGTTGTCGTACGTCTTGTTGGCAAGCTCCTCGACGCAGAGGAACAGTGCTTGCGGCACTACTCTCGGCTGCTCAAGGTAGGTGTCGGCTGCAATAGCTTCAGGGATGTAGCTGGCGCCCACCTCCTGCGGCTGATCGGTCTCCTTCTCGTACAAGACTCGCCGTCGTACGACCACCTCTGTATCGGGTTCCAGATCCGCGGCTAATGCGATGTGCTCGGGCACCCGCTCACGTCCTGCGAAGGTGATCTCGTGGCGAAGGTGCGCCGTGAGCAGCTTGCGATCGGCACGAGCTCGCCCGTACCTGTGCCGGGACCTACGCTGTAGCCGGCGGCGCTCGTTAACGAAGGTCCCCACCCCATGACGCGACTCGATTAGCCCCTCTGCGCGAAGGAGGCCGATCGCCTGGCGCAGCGTCGGGAGCGCGAGGCGGGGGAACTGGTCCCGGAATCGGTCAAGGAGCGCTGTCTCGGCAGGCAAGCGCTCGCCCGGCTGGTAGACGCCGTTCTTGATGTCGCGGCGCATCTGGTCTGCGATCCGCTGGTACTTCGGCGCCTTGGCGCCTAGCTCGTCGGTCATGAATCCCTCCGGTCCTCAAGCTTAGTCCTCTATAGGACTTGACGCAGCCCGGGCTGAGCCCTACTCTCTAGTCCTCTAGAGGAATAGAGGACATTGGGAGTTGGTGTGATCGAGCATCAGCGCACTAGGCGGCAGTCGGCCCACCTGGGGCCTTCCCATCCGTTGGCGGAGGTCGCGTCGCGGCATTGCGATCATCTGGCGTTTCGGCTGGGTGGGGTGGCGTGCGGGGTGTGTTGGGAGCGGGCGATCCGGGATGACGAGCGGGTGGTGGTCGAGCATGGGCTGTCCCGTGAGGTCGAACCGGATCCGGAGTTCGTGGATGAGATCGCGGTGGAGTTGGCGTGCCGTGGTCAGCGGGTGGTGTTGACGCCGGTCGAGACTCGTGCGGCGGTGGTGCGGTTGCGGTCGCGGCAGCTGTTGCCGGATGCGATCGCGCGCCGGTTGCACCTGTCGTACGCCGCGGTGGCCGCGCTGCTCGGCTCCGACTCTGTTCCTGCGTGCCGGAGGGCGGCGTGATGACCGGTGTGGACGGCCGCGTGGTGGACGCGGCAACTCTGGTCGACCGGTGGAGCCCCGCGGCGGTCACCGCCTCCCACGTCGATCCAGTGGACCGTCCACGGTGGACCCGCCCGGCGGTGGCCGGGCAGGTGGCGGGGCGGGGGCCGCTGTACCTGCTGGGTGTGTTCTACGTGGCGATGGCCGGTATCGCCCTGTACGGCCAGTCCGACGGGCTAATGGCCTGGCTCGGGGTGGGCCGGCTGGTGGCCCTGGCGGTGGCCCTGTCCGTGGAGTTGTTGGCGGCGGTGCTGTTCGCGTTCGCCGACTGGCGGCGTACCGGGATGGCCGAACGGGCGGTCGCGGCCCGGGGTCTGTCGGTGGCGGTGGCGCTGGGTGTGGCGTTGATGAACTTCTACGGCCACCAGGGCAGCGTGGCGCTGTCGGCGCTGTACGTGGGGGCGTCGCTGGCCGGCTATGCGGTGTGGGTGCTGCACACCAACGCCCGACGCCGCGACGCGCTACGCGCGGCCGGGCGTCTGGCGGCCGAGGCGCCGCCGTACGGGCCGTGGCGGTGGTTGCGGCATCCGGCGTTGACCGCCCGGGCCAGGGCGCTGGCCGGCGCCGACCAGAGCCTGGGGTTGCACGGCTCGGTCGAGGCGGCCCGGACGCAGGTGGCCGACCAGCGGCGGCACGCCGCGCTGAGGGCGGCGCTGCGGCGCAAGCTGGCCGCCGGCCGAGACCCGATCTCGGCGGAGCTGGCGCTGTGTTCCTACGACCTGGACCGCCTCGCGCGGGATCTGGCCGGCCGGATGGACTACCACCGGCTGCTCGATCTGCTCGCGGCCGATCTGGACCCGGCCCGGCTGGCCGCCACAACGGTCCCGGCCGCGGCCGGTCCCACCGCGCGGGTGACCGTTGCCGCCGACGGTGACGGCGAGCCCGGGCGGCGGCCGGCGGTGGCCCGGCCACGGGCGGCCCGCCGCACGGTGACCACCGGCGCGGGGGCGGACACGGCGGCGCGGGTGGCCCGGCTTCGGGACAAGCATCCGGAGCTGTCCACGGTGGACATCGCCCGTCGGCTGGGGGTCACTGACCGGACGGTGCGCCGGCATCTGGCCGACCTGCGCGACAACGACAACGCCTCGACCAGCGACCCGACCGACTCGGACTCGGCGTCGGTGTGACGGCTCGTTCCTGACCCGTCGGACGTTTGCTCGCCTCGGATTCTGCGCCCCGGACTACTTCTCCGGGGGCCGGAAGCAAGACGATTCCGGCCCCGCGGGGTGGACGCCCTGGCCAGATCCGACGGAATGGAGCACCCGATGGCAGGCGAGACCACGCTGACGATCGTCGGCAGGCTGACCGCAGACCCGCAGCTGCGGTACACCCCGACCGGAGTGGCCACGGCCCGGTTCACCGTGGCCGCCACCGCGCGGGTGCTGGACAAGACCACGGGGCAGTGGCGGGACGGGGACACCCTGTTCGTGACCTGCACCGCCTGGCAGACGCTGGCCGAGAACCTGGCCGAGTCCCTCGCGAAGGGGGCCCGGGTGGTGGTGACCGGCCGGCTGCGGCTGGACCGGTGGGAAACCCCCGACGGGGAGAAGCGGCAGGGGCTGGGGCTGGAGGTCGACGACGCCGGCCCGTCGCTGCGCTTCGCCGCCGCCACCGTCGGCAAGCAGACCACCACCACCGCCACCACTGTGGACAGTGGACCGGCCGGCCCGGCCGGTGCCGGGCCCGGTGGCGAGGATGCGGTGGCGTGGCCGGCGGTGGCGTCATGATCGCCACGACACGCCGGTTCCGGGTACGGCTGTTCGGCGTCGGGGTGCTGGCGGCCGCCGCGGGCTGGCTGCTGGCCGGTAGCACCGGGTACGGCTGGCACGGCGCCGGGTTGGTAGCCGGCGGGCTGCTCACCTCGGTCGGCACGGTGTGGGCGCGGTGGCGCCCGCCGACGGGTAGCCGGCGGCTGATCGGCCGGTGGGACCGCCGGTCCCGCCGGCACCAGGGCACCGCGTCGCGGTGGGACATCTGGCATACCTCGTCCCGGACGGCGATGCGCCGCCGCGCCGGGGTGCTGCGCCCGTCGCTGCGGGTCGCCTCGTGGTGGACGCGGTGGACCGCACCGGTGCTGTCGTACGCGACGCCGCTGTGCCGGGTCGGTGCGGCCACGGTGTGGACCTCGTGCGAGGAGTCCACCCTGCGGGTGGGCATCCCGGGCACCGGCAAGACGGCCGAGCTGGCCTGCCGGGTGGCCGACGCCCCGGGTGGGGTGGTGGTCACCTCCACCGCGGCGGACATCTTCGACCTGACCGCGCCGCTGCGCCGCCGCCGCGGCCCGGTGTTCGTGTTCAACCCCGGCGGGATCGGCGCGGTCACCTCGACGCTGCGCTGGTCCCCGCTGTCCGGCTGCGCCGACCCGGCCGTCGCGACCCGCCGCGCGGCGGACCTGATGGGCCCGCCCGGCGGCAGCGCCGAAGGCGAACGGTGGGACGTGCAGGGCCGCCGCGTCCTGGCGGTGTTCCTGCACGCCGCCGCCCTGGGCGGACACCGGATGCGGGATGTGCAGGCGTGGGTGGCCAACCCGGACGCCGGCCGCGTCCAGATCCTCGCCGCGCTGGCCGGTTCGCCGCAGCCGGCCGAGATGCGGCAGGCCGCCGAACACGCGATCGCCACCACCCCGCGGACCCGCGACGGGGTGATGCTGGCCATCGCCCGGGCGGTGTCCTGGGTGACCCTGCCCGCCGCCGCCGCGACCGGGGATCCCGGCCCGGCCGAGGCCGGCATGTTCACCGTGGCCGACCTGACCGACAAGGCCGGCGCGCTGTACCTGCTCGGCGACGACGACGGCACCGTCGCCCCGCTGGTCGCCGCCCTGGTGGCCGAGATCGCGTATCAGGCGCGGCACCTGGCCGCCGGCCGGCCCGGTGGCCGCCTCGACCCGGCGCTGACCCTGGCGCTGGACGAGATCGCCCTGGTCTGCCCCACCCCGCTGGACCGGTGGATGGCCGAACTGCGCAAACGCAGCATCGTCATCCACGCCGCCTGCCAGGGCCTCGGCCAGCTACGGCACCGCTGGGGCGCCGACGGCGCCTCGATGATCCTCAACAGTGCGGCGGCGGTGCTGGTCTTCGGCGGCTGCAAGGACCCCACCGACCTGCAGACCTTCGGCACCCTGTCCGGGCAGCGGGACGAGGACACCCACACCTGGAACCCCGACGGCCGCCGCACCGCCACCACCACCCGCCCGGTGCCGGTCATCGCCCCGGCGATGCTGGCCGGCCTGCCCAACCACCGCGCCCTGCTGATCCGCCGCGGCATGCCCGTCGCCCTCGCAAAGACGCCGGTCGCGTGGCGGCGCCGCGACGTACGCCGCGCCACCACCGCCGAGGCCCGGGCCGCCCGGGCCGTCGTCCGCGCCGCGGAACGCGCCGCCCGCAACGGCCTCGGCGCCCGGCTGCTGCGCCGCCGGCAACCCACCTCGACCCGAACCTGACCCGCGACCCGACCGTCCACAGCGGACAGAGGAGCCCCGACGTGAACCGCTTCGCCACCGACCCCCGGGTCACCGCCCGCGGCGACGGCTGGACCGTCACCCACCACGGAACGACCTACCAGGTGCTGCCCAGCACGGTGTTCGGCTGGGTAGTCTGCACCGGCCCCACCCTGGACTTCGTACCCACCAGCGACGGCGGCTTCGCCATCGGCTTCCCCGACGCCGAGTCCGCCATCACCGCCCTGCTGGACACCGACCAGGCCGTCACCGACACCGATGCCGACGGCGACGGCGACGGGGTGGCCACAGTGGACACCCCGCACGCCGCCGACGACGACGACCCGGCGGGCGAGCCGCCGCCGGGGCAGGTGGCCGCGGCGGCGATGAACTGGGCCGCCCTCGGCCAACCGGCGCCGATGCCGGCCGCCCTGGCCGGGCTCACCGACGCCGAGCGGGCCGAAGTGATGCGCGCCGCCACCGACGTGACCGACACCATCCGGCAGGCCGTGGACCGCGCGTTCACCCACCACACCCACGCCGACGACGCCGCCAGCGACGTGGCCGACCCGGCACCGCCGGCCGCCCCCGACACCGACGCAGCCACGCCCGGCGACGGCGCGGACGTGAACGCGTTCCTGGACGCCTGGGCCGACGCCTTCACCGCCGCCGAGGCCGAGGGCCGGGAGGTCGACCTGTTCGCCGCGATCGTCGGCGCCGATACGCCGGCCGGCAACGGCCCGGACGCCGACCTCGACCGCGCCGCCGCGACCGACGACGACACCGACGGGATGTGAGCGCGATGACCGACCACCGACCGACGTTCCAGTGGCGCGCCGACCCCACGTGGGAACTGGCCAACCAGATCTACTTCAGCAGGGAGCTGTCGGTCGGCCAGTACGTGGCCGCCGACATGGACTCCCACCCGGACCTGCCGGACCTGTGGCGGGAGGCCGCCGACACCTGGGGCAGGACGCCGGCCGAGATACGGCAGGCGGTCCGCGCCTACGCACGCTGGCTGACCGCCTGCGCCGACGCCGACGAACCCACCGACACCCACACCGCGGAAGCACCCGCGGCGACCGACGACAGCGCTGATGACGATGTGACCACAGCGGACGCTGCCCGGTACCGGTGCCCGGACTGCGAGGAACCGGCCATCCGCCGGCCACCGACCGCGCAGCCGTGGGCCGACACCTGGACCGGGGCGCACGGCCGCGAGTTGCCGGAGTGGTCGCACACCGACGGTGAGCCGCTGTGCCCGGTGGTCGGCGAGCACGGCTACGAGCGGGCCCAGCCGCAACGGCTGCCCGCCGACGAGCCCACCCCCGCCGAAGCCGACGCGGCCGAGACGCCGACCACGCCTCTCGCCGAACCCACCGACACCGCCGACGACGACTGCGACGGGATGTGAACACGATGCACGAGGACCGCCGATACCTACTGGACCTGGCCGCCCGGATCGACCGCGGGGCCGACGAGCTCGACGCCGACGCCACGGACCCGCGCGGCACGCTCGAGGCGCGCGACTACCACCTGCCCGAGGACGAGATCGAGGCGTTCGGCGCCCGGCACGCCGCCGCCGGCAAAGCCGCCCGCCAGTACTCCGCGCGGCTGCGCGAGGAGGCCACCGCCGACATCGGGCCGGTGCCGGCCGAGCGGATCCGGCAGGCCGAGAAGGTGGCCACCGCCGCCGGACTAGGCGGCATCCTGATCGACGGCAGCCGCCTTGACGAGGCCGCGATGGCCAGCCCGTCGACCAGCGACGCGCAGCGGCAGGCGATCGAGGACCACACCCGAGCCGAACGGGCGGCGATCGAGGGCTCCGGCATGTTCACCCACGTAGCCGAGCCCGGCCAGGTGCCGTACTGGCAGCTCCGCCAGGCCGACCAGGACACCGCCGGGCACGGCGATGCGCGCGAGCGAGGGGTGGCCCACGGGTACGCCGGCGGACCCTACGACGAGGCGCTGTTCACCGATCCCGAGCAGGGGGCGGCGTACCGGGCCGGGCTGCAGGCCGGCCGCACCGCGGCGGTCGACGAGACGCTGCTCGCCGACGCCAGGCAGCATGCCGCCGCCGACGCCGCGGAGGTCGGCGAGCTCGCCGAGCCGCCCACGTCTGGGCCGGTCGACGATGGCCACCGGTACGCCCTGGCCGGGCCGCGGGGGGTCAGCGAGTTCCTGGACAACCTCGACCCGGATGCCGACCACCACACGATCACCGTGTACGGGTCGGCGGACCTGGCCCGCCGGATGGCCGACGCGCACACGGCGGGGGTGTGCGTGGCGTTCCAGCGGCTCGACGAACCCGACCCCGCCGCCACCACCGATCGCGACGAGGAGGGGTGGGAGGCGTGATGAGCGACCCGACCGGATTCCCGCTGCACCGTTCCGGCGACGGGCCGGCCGACGACCTCGACGCGGCCGCCGCATCGGCCGGTCCTGCTGCGGGCGGGGTGGACCTGGAGCTGAGCCGGGACCGCCGGCAGCCGGCCGCGGTGACCGCGACCGCGGAGCCGGACACGGACGCGGTGGTGTACGAGGGGGAGGTGGTGCTGGTCGACCAGCACCTGCCGGCCCCGGACGTGGACCTGTTGGCGGAGCTGCGGGCGCGGGCGGCGCGGCGGCGGCCGATCGTGCCGCCGTGGGCCCGCCGGCCCGGGGAGCTGCGGGCGGTGCTGCGCTGGCTGGCCGGCCACTACCTGCACACCGGCCTCTATCACCTGACCCGGTTGCCGAAGTATGTCGCGAAGCTGCTGGCGCGGGCACCGGCCGGGCTCATCCGCACGACCGTGGCCGGCTTCCGGTGGGTGTGGGACTGGGAAGGCCTGCCGGTCCGGCTGGCCGCGGTGCGGCGGGAGGACGCCGAGCAGTACCTGAAGCTGTCCCGCCTGCGCGACGCGCGGGTGCGGCTGCGGGTCTTCGCCGCCCTGTGCCTAACCGCGCTGGCGTTGGCCGCGGTGGCCGCTGTGCTGCTGGCCGCGCCCGGCTGGGTGCGGTGGGCGGCGGCGGCCGTCGTGGTCACCATCTTGGGGTTGGTCGGCTCGCCGGCGGACCGGCCGCTGCTGGACACCGCGGTGGTGCCATACCGGGTGCAGCGGTTGACCTCCGAGGTGGTGGTCCGGGCCCTGGGTGCGTTGGGCATCGCGGGCATCAACCAGGCCCTCGCGCGGGGCGTCGGGGCGGTCACCTTCCCGGCGCCGATCACCCGAGATGGTCCGGGGTGGCGGGCGGACATCGACCTGCCCTACGGGGTCACGGTCACCGACATCATCGAACGCCGGGACCGGCTGGCATCGGGGCTGCGCCGCCCGCTGGGCTGTGTGTGGCCGGAACCGGCGCATGAGGAGCACGCCGGCCGGCTGGTGCTGTGGGTGGGCGATCAGGACATGTCCGCCGCCCGGACCGCCCCATGGCCCCTCGCGAGGTCGGGGCGGGCGGACCTGTTCCGCCCGGTGCCGTTCGGCACCGACCAACGCGGCCGCCTCGTGCAGGTGCCGCTGATGTTCGGCAATGTGCTGATCGGGGCGATGCCCCGGTTCGGCAAAACGATGGCGCTGCGGCTGCTGCTGCTGGCCGCCGCGTTGGACGTGACCGCCGAACTACGCGTGTTCGAGCTCAAGGGCACCGGCGACCTGTCCGCGTTGGAGAAGGTGGCCCACCACTACGCCTCCGGCGTCGACGACGCCACCATCGAAGCCTGCCTCGTGTCGCTGCGGGAGGTGCACGCGGACCTGGAACGCCGGGCCAAGGTGATCGCCGGGCTGCCGCGGCACGTGTGTCCGGAGAACAAGGTCACCCCGGAGCTGTCCGCCCGGACATCGCTGGGCCTGCATCCGCTGGTGCTGTCGGTCGACGAGTGTCAGGAGCTGTTCAGCCATCCGGTCTTCGGCCGGGAGGCCGGCGAGCTGTGGACGGCGGTCATCAAACGCGGCCCGGCGCTGGGCATCATCGGCCTGCTGGCCACCCAGCGGCCGGACAAGGACTCCCTGCCCACCGGGGTGTCGGCCAACGTGGGGATCCGGTTCTGCCTGCGGGTGATGGGCCAGGTCGAGAACGACATGGTGCTGGGCACCTCGTCCTACCGCAACGGCATCCGCGCCACCACCTTCGGACCCCGGGACAAGGGCATCGGCTACCTGGTCGGCGCGGCCGACGACCCGCAGATCGTCCGCACCGCCTACCTGGACGCCCCGGCCGCGGACAAGGTGGCCGACCGGGCCCGCGCCGCCCGCGCCGCAGCCGGCACCCTGTCCGGACACGCCACCGGACAACCCATCGACACCGGTCCGGGTTACGACCTGCTCGACGACCTGCTGTCCGTCATCGCCGCGGACGAGACCAAGGTGTGGTCCGAGACCGTCGTCGCGAGGCTGGCGACGCTGCGGCCGCAGGTCTACGGCGGGTGGGAACCCGAACAGCTCGCCGCCGCCCTCCGGCCCTTCGGGGTACGCACCGGGCAGGTGTGGGGCTCCACCGGCGACGGACGGGGTGCGAACCGGCGCGGCATCACCCGCGCCGACCTACAGGCGGCCGTGACCGAACGTAACCGTAGGCGGGGGGTGGGACCGCCCGGCGACCGCCGCTAGGGCTAGCGGACCGACCCGCTAGACCTAGCACCTCCACTAGCACCCCATCCCGGATTCCCAACAGGGCCCTAGTTTTCTAGCGGCCCACGGCCCCGTGCACCCTCGACCCGCCGGAGGCACCACTGTGGACACCCCCACCCTGGCCGCTAGCCTCACCTGCCTGGCCGTCACGCTCGGTTACCTCGCCGTGTGTGCCGCCTGGCCGTTCAAACGCTGCTGGCGCTGCCGCGGCCTCGGCCGCATCTACTCCCCGCTGGGCCGGCGCATCTTCCGGCTCTGCCCCCGCTGTCAGGCCACCGGCCGGCGCATCCGCCTCGGCCGGCACCTGTGGAACGAGTGGCGCCGCCTGCACCACGACGGCACCCGACCAGCGCCGACCGACCGGGACCGGACACCCCGATGAGCGCGGTCCTGGACTGGAGCAGGCACCGCACCGGACCACCCCGGCCGTGTGTCCGGTGTGGACAACCCGCGTTGATGCGCGACCGCGACGGCCGGCCCTGCCACAAGGTCTGCGCCGAACACGACGCCGACGCAGCCACTGACCCGGCCATCGTGCCCGACGCCCCCAACCTGCCTGTCACTGTCGAGAAAGGACACCTGACGTGAACCGCAACCTGCCCGTTCCGGCCGCGCCGGCGCCGCGGGTCATCCACTACGTCCACCCGGCCCCAGCCACCGACACCAGCCTGCTGCTGCACGGCGCCGCCGAGTTGGCCACTCGCCGCCGCCAGGAGCAGATCCTCTACGCCCGGTGGCTGGCCCGCCGCGCCGTGCAGACCGAACGGGACCGCAAGGTCCGCCGGTTCTGGCTCGGGTTCGGTGCCGTCGTCGGCACCGCCGTCGTGGCCGGTCTGGTCGTGCTTGGCTGGCTGGCCTACCACGCCATCGCCGCCGTTGGCACCGGCCTGCTCGGCATCGCCGCCGCCGTCGCGCTGGTCGCGCTGCTCGGGTTCGCCGGCCACCGCTGTGTGACGGTCATCCAGCACTGGCACTAACCGGCCGACAACATCCGCGCCCGACCGCAACTGTCCACATCGGACACAGGATTGACCGGAAGGGAACCGTGATGAACCTGCTACGCACTCTCGTCGAGGCGGTCGCCGACCGCATCCGCGCCAGCGGCGACGCCGAACGCCGCGCCTACGGCCTGACCGTGCAACGCCTGCCCTGGGGACGGCGGCGGGTCTACGACCCGCGGGTCGTGGTGTGGCTCGACCAACGCCGCGCCCGAGCCGCCCACCAGGGTCTGGACGCGGCCGACCGGGCGCTGCTGGACCCGGCCACCCGCGCCCTGCTCGCCGCCACCGCCCACCGCCTGCGGCAGGACGCGGCGTTGGTGGCCACGGTCGCCGAGCACGGCGGCCAGCCGCCGTGGCCACCGGCCGCCTGAACCGTCCACACCAGACAGACAAGGTAGGAGGGAGGTCTCGTGACCACCAACCGCGGCGGGTCGTTGTTCGACGCCCGCGACCCGAGCTACATCGCCCGCCGTGGCCTGGATGCGCTCATCGGCCGTCTGGTCCGCGAACACGATCCGGATGCGTTGGAGGAACGGCCATCTTCCCCGGCGCCGCCACCACCGAGATCCGACCCCGGCCCCTGGCGGCGCTGCTGCACATGCTGCGGCTGGAACACGTCGCCGGCAACCTCGCCCGCCATCTGGCGGTGCAGGCCCGCGGCGACGGCGCCACCTGGGCCGAGGTCGCCGAGGCCGCCGGCATCCAACCCGACGGCGAACGGTGGCAACGCGCCGAGGCCGCCTTCGAGTGGGCCGCCGGACCGTCGAGCGGCTGGTCCTGGTCGGCCAGCGTCGGCTGGTCGTGCGGCACCTGCGCTCAGAGCGTCGTCGACCGCGGCCCCTACGGATCCCACCCGGACGACGACGAGTCCGGCCACACCGCCGACTGCACCCGCCACCAGGCCGCCCTGACCACGTGGGCGGCCGACCGCGACGACGGCGACGAGGACCAACCCTGACCGTCCACAGAGGAGGTTTCGACATGGCCAAGACCGTGACGGCGCGGGGCCGCAACGCCCGGGTCAGCCGCCGCGGCGACCGGGTGGTCATCACCCCCACCTGGTGGGCGTGGCTCCGCGGCGCCCGCTCCATCCGCTTCCGCGTCGCCGACGTGCGGACCGTGTGGTGGCACCCGGCCGGCTGGTGGCGCCCCGGCTGGGTCACCTTCGACCTCGGCCACGAGCCGAAGCCGGCCGACGCCGACGACCCCTGCACCGTCGTCTACCCGTACCACCGCCGTGGCGAGTTCGACGTCCTGATCGCCACGGCCGGTGGCCAACCACCCGCACCTGACCCACACCTGACCCACACCACCCGATCGTCTGTCCATTGTGGAAGGAAACCACTCGTGCGTGCCATCACCATCAGACCCCCGTGGACCGTGCCCATCCTGACCGGCGCCAAGACGGTCGAGAACCGGCGGCACAACACCCACCACCGCGGCCTGCTGGCCATCCACGTGTCCCGCACCTGGTGCCCGGCCGGCGCCGCCGACGCCCGGGTCCAGGCCGCCACCGGCCCCGACACCATCGGCGACCGGCATGGGCTGCACCGCCTGGCGCTGACCGGCGGCGCCGTGGTCGCTGTCGCCGAGCTGGTCGACTGCCACCGCGCCACCACCGAGCTCGTCGACTGCAGCGAGGCCACCGGCTGCTGCCCGCCGTGGGGTGAACCGGACTGCTGGCACCTCGTGCTGGCCCACGTCACACCCCTGCAATGGCCGATACCGGCCCGCGGCAACCTCGCCGTCTGGACGCTGCCGGCGGCCGTCGCCGACGCCGTAACCGGGGCCCTGCCGGTCGAGCTGGATGCCACCACTCTGGGGGTGGGTCGTGGCTGACCGCAGCCGCATCGAATGGACCGAGGCCACCTGGAACCCGGTCACCGGCTGCGACCGGATCTCCCCCGGCTGCGACCACTGCTATGCCCTGACCCTCGCGGCCCGGCTGAAGGCGATGGGGCAGGCCAAATACCAGGCCGACGGCCACCCCGCCACGTCCGGGCCAGGGTTCGCCGTCACCGTCCACCCCGCCGCCGTGACGCTGCCGCTGCGCTGGCGGTCGCCGCGGATGGTGTTCGTCACCTCGATGGGCGACCTATTCCACGACGCCGTACCCGACGGGTTCGTCGCCGCCGTGTTCGCCGTCATGGCCCTGGCCCGCCGGCACACCTTCCAACTGCTCACCAAACGGCACGCCCGGCTGCAGGCCCTGCTGACCCGTCCCGCCTTTGCCACCGCGGTCGCCGAGTACGCCACCGGCCTCATCGGCTCCCGGCCGTGGCGGCGGTGGCAGCTCGACCTCGCCGACCGGACCGCCACCCCGCCGCCCCGCGGCACAATGCTGGGGACACCGCCGTGGCCGCTGCCCAACGTCCACATCGGAGTATCGGTCGAAACCCAGCGGTGGGCCGACATCCGCATCCCCGCCCTCCTACAAACGCCGGCGGCGCTGCGGTGGGTCAGCGCCGAACCCCTCCTCGGCCCCATCGACCTCGACCCGTTCCTGCGGCCCGACTGCCTGTGTCCCGACGCCAACCTGGAGACCCACTACTACATCGACCACTGCCCGAGTCACGGCGCCGACCGCAGGGTGCTCGACTGGGTGGTTGTCGGGGGCGAGTCCGGCCCCGCCGCCCGCCCCTGCCACCCGCAATGGGTGCGGGACCTGCGCGACCAATGCGCCGCCGCACAGGTGGCGTTCTTCTTCAAGCAGTGGGGCGGCCGTAGCCCGAAGGCCGGCGGCCGACTACTGGACGGCCGCACCTGGGAGCGGTACCCAACCGCGGCCCTCGGCACGCCCACCACACCCGAGCCGAGCCGCTCGTGACCGCGGCAGTGATGGAGTCGACCGCAGGGACGACCTCGTCCCGTTCGGCGTTACTGCCCGCCAGCCGGGCTGGCGGCCGAGCCTCGTTCGACGAGATGCTGGACACACGCCTCGCCGAGCTCGGTGATGGCCCAGCACCACCGGGCGAGCCGGTCGTCCCACACCGTGCGTACGAGGCCCAGCGACTCGAGCCTGCTCGTCACCGCCTCGATGCCGCCGGCCAGACCCGGGTCGGACTCGAGGATCGCCTCGACCGGCCAGACGGGAACCCCGAGGCCACAGCTTTCGGCGATGCGGACCGCCTTGAGGACGCTTGGGTTCGGCCCAGGCCGCGCGTCGCTGCCGAAGATGTGGATGGGGCCAGGTTCGGCGAGCACGTGCAGCAGCCGCAGATGCGGCCGTTCCAGCTCCCGCAGCGCGGCGACGAGGAGCAACGCCTGGTCGACCGCGGCGTCGTCGGCCACCCCGTGTACCCAGACGCGGGCCAGCAGGTCGACCTTCGCGTCGAGGCTTCGTGGCTGTCGCGGTCTACGAGTCCTTCACGGCGTGAAGCCGACAGGCCAAGTCGTGGTCTCGTCTGCCTGGACATCGATGAGCTCAGCGCCGGCAAGGCGGGCGCCCGTGAGGTCGGCACCGCGCAGATCGGCTCGTGTCAGCTTGGCATCGCAAAGATCGGCGTTACGGAGGCTTGTTCCGCGCAAGGATGCCTCGGAGAGGTTCGCCTCACGCAGCGTGGCGCCTTCGAGGTCGGCCTCCCCGAGGTGGGCGCGTGTGAAATCAGACCGATCCAAGATTGCGTGAATCAGGACGCTCTTTCTCAGGTCGGTGTTGTCAAACCTGCAGGACTCCCAACGAACTCGACCGGCCCAGCAGCTGGCCAGGTTGGCGTCAGAGAGGTCGACATTGATCAAAGTTCCACGGTTGAAGTTGGTGCGCCGAAGGTCGACCCGTCTCACGGCCAGACGAAAGTCGCGGCGATCACGTGTGTGACGGCCGAGTACGACTACTGCCGACTGCACATCTGGCAAACGATCTCTCAACCACGGGATTGCGTCATCGACGTCCGACGTTGGGTGCGGCTCCGGGTGACTCTTGTACCCTGCTGGCCATGGGGCATGGGCTCTGATGAATGCCGCCAAGATTTCACCGATAGCCAGTCGATCGGTGGCGGAGTCCTTCGCGAGACGCTCAAGCGCGTATATTCCTCCGATTCGTATGTCAACCTTGTCGTTGCCGATCTGATCGATCGCACGGGTGAGCCGTTCCGTGATTTGACCCTCCCGGCTGATCTGCACTTGACGCCACGTAGCAACTGCACCGGTCAGCAGCAGGACCCCAGCGAATCCCTGCAGCAGCGTGGATCTAATGTTGTTCTGCAATTGGGTCTGAGCTTGTTGGAGCGTCACACGCGTTTCCGCGTCCGGAACTCCGCTCAGCTCCTTCTCGGACAGGGGTGGCTGGAGCCAGACCGGAACGAAGACCAAACAGGCAAACGCAGCGAATGTTGCAAACGCAAGCACTGCCCATGCCAGCCATCGCGGTCGTTGCCCTTTGATCACGGGCGATCTCCCCATGGGTCCTTGCGGTTCGCGACGAACTCATTGTGGCGGACGAGTGATGGAGACGGGGATCGCGCGTGTCCGGATCAAACGCATCTGCTGCAGCTTCTGGCGGGCGCCAGCCAGACCGATTGAGTCGCACGAGTCTACCAGAGATCGATTTGGACGCTCAAATCACGGGGTGCTGGCCGGGAGCGCGGCGCAGCAATGGCCGCGCTCCCGGGACTCTG
>Ga0209382_10005081_pt1 | contig 17201 bp, 12 predicted proteins | sample SoiMetdeltSBSDD5_FD_187599 | JGI IMG/M metagenome (GOLD analysis project Ga0209382, IMG submission 187599) | Bulk soil microbial communities from a Populus tree surrounding site in Tennessee, USA - Soil MetaG P. deltoides SBSDD5 (SPAdes) (version 2) | ecosystem: Environmental > Terrestrial >...
TGGGACCGGGACCGTGATGGCGGGGTTCTCGGTACCGCCGTCGATCTCGAAGACCTTGCCGGTGACCCATGACGAGGCGTCGCTGACCAGGTAGAGGACCGCACAGGCGATGTCCTCGGGCTCGCCCGGGCGGCCCATCGGCGTGCCGGCGAGGAACTGGCGGCGCAGCTCGTCGTCGGTGAGCACGATCTCGAGCGAGCGGGTGGCCACGCCGCCCACGTCGATGGCGTTGACCCGCACTCGGGGTGCCAGCTCCGGGGCGATGTTGCGGGTGAGCCGGTCGAGCGCAGCCTTGGCGGCACCGTAGGCCGCGAAGCTGGTCTGGGTCATGCTCGCGGAGCGCGACGAGATGTTGACCACAGCGCCCCCGCCGCTGGTGTCGACCATCCGCTGGGCGGCCAGCTTGGTCAGGTTGAACGCCGAGGTCACGTTGAACCGGAAGGCCTGCTCGAGGAACCGCTCGCTGGTGGCCATGGCCGGGCGAGGCATCGTGCCCCCCGCGTTGTTCACCACCACGTCGAGCCGGCCGAACGTGTCGACCGTACGGTCGACCAGCCGTTCGAGGGCCTCGCGGTCGGTGACGTCGGTGGGCACGACGAGGGCCCGGCGACCGATGGCCTCGACCACGCCGGCCACCTCGTCGAGATCGGACTCGGTCCGGGCCGCCAGCGCGACATCGGCCCCGGCCTCGGCCAGGCCGACGGCGATCCCCCGACCGATGCCCTTGCCGGCGCCGGTGACGATGGCGATCTTTCCCGCCAGGCCGAAGCGGTCCAGGATCATCGGCCCGTGGCCTCGCGCCCGTCTCGCCGGTTGCGGTGGACGGCAGCAGCCGCTCGTCCGGCCACCGGCGGCAGGTCGAGGTAGGTGAGCAGCCCGGGCCGAGCGGCGACCACGTAGGGCACGGCGTTGACGCAGTGCAGCGCGGTGGCCACGATGCCGGGGTTGCGCTCGAGGCCTGCTGCGATCGACTCCGGGTGCAGCTTCTTGAACGTCACCAGCGTGCCGGGGTCGCCGGTGATCTCGACCTCGAAGCGCTCGCCGCCGGGCCCGAAGACCCACGGGGGATCGAGGTGCTGCTCGCCCATCAGCCAGTTGACGGCGGCGGTGATGACCGGTTCGCCGTCGACCAGGCCCTCCCATCGGAATCGCTGGGCGGCGACGAGTCCGGGCTCGATCGGCCCGATGGGTGAGTCGATCGGCGCGGTGGCGACGGCGACGTCGTGGGTGGTGCGAAGTCGGGCGTCGAGGTCGAAGCCCAGCTCGTCGGCGAGCATCCAGACCGACTGGCGGAACCCGCCGCCGAGGGCATCGGCCATGATGCTGGTGCGGGCCTCCTCGGGGGTGGTGCCGAACAGCATCCAGTCCCGGATGACGTCGGGGGCACCGTAGGTGCGGATGTCGGAGAACTCCTCGGCCCGCACGTGGCGCACGTCGCCCGACAGTGCGGAGATCACGAGCGGGAACCGCTCGGTGATGCCTCCGGGATGGATGCCGGTCCCGTGCAACGTCACGCCCGCGGTGCGGCACACCTCGTCGAACCGCGCCCGCTCGTCGTCGGGCGGGTAGAACCAGCCGAGCGGCGTGACGACGTTCTTGCCCGACTCGAGCAGCCGTGTCACCACGGCGGGGTCGGCGAACAGCGGGCTGTAGATCACGCAGTCGGCCTCGAGGGCGAGGACCGCTTCGGCGTCGGTGGTGGCTGCGACCCCGATCGGGTCGCGGCCGAGCAACGCGCCGATGTCCACGCCGTCCTTGGCGGCCGAGCGGACCCAGCACCCGACCAGCTCGAGGTCGGGGTGGTCGAGCACTCCCTCCATGGCGGCCCGGCCCACCCCGCCCGAAGCCCACTGGATCACGCGCAGCGCAACCACGGTGCCCCCTCCCCGTCCATCGACGACCTGCTGACTGAAACACGTTCTAGTCTCCGAGCAGCGGGCCGTGGGCTGCGATTCGCCGGCCGTGGGCTGCGCTTCGCCGGCCGGCCACCGTCTCAGCCCTGGCCGGCCTCGCGCTCCAGTGGCTCGGGCGTGGGCGCTTCGGGCTCGCTCAGGGCCAAAGCGACGGCGTCGTCCAGCGATGATCCGGCCCCCTCGGCGCGCAGACGACGCAGGGCCGCGTCGCCCAGCGCTGCCCGGAGACCGCTGATGACCCTCTCGTACTCGGACAGGTCGCCCTGGTGGCGGGCGCCTCCCAGGACGCGCAGGGCCTCGTCGGCCGCGCCGATGAGGCGGGCCGCCCGCTCCGGGCGTCCGAGGCCGAGCTCGGGGCCGGCCAGGAGCGAGACGGCCTGCGCCGCCGCGTAGCGCCGGCCGAAGCGCCAGGTCAGCCGGAGCGCCTCGCAACCCAGGCGGCGAGCCTCGACGTGATCACCGGCATGATCGGCGAGGAAGCTCAGGTTGCCCAGACCCATGGCTGCGTGCTCGTCGTCGCCCGCCGCTCGAGCGAGGGCCAGGCTCTCCTCGTAGATCGGGCGTGCCGCGGCGTCGTCGCCGTGAACCCGCGTCAGCTCACCCTTCACGGTGAGCGCCAGCGCGATCAGGGGCTGCACACCGACCCGACGGGCCCGCTCGATGGCTTCGTCGGCCAGGCCGATGGCGTGGTCGTAGCCGTCGTCGTCGCCGATGTAGCTCGCCGCGAGCATGCGCAGGGCCTGGGACAGGTAGTGCTCGTGGCCGAGCCGCCGGAACGCGTCGACCGCCGGTTCGAGGTGCTCACGCCCCGCCTCCGGGCTGCGGAGCCACCCGAGGAGTCCGGCCGCGAGGTGGAGCCGGGCGACGAGGTCGGCGTCGAGCTCGTCGGAGTCGGCGAACGCATCGGCGATCCAGCCGCGCCCCTCGGCGTGGTTGCCTTCGCGGTACCAGTAGGCACCGAGAGGGACCGTGATGCGGGTGGCCAGCTCGACCTCGCCCTGCTCCTGCGCCCATTCGTGGGCCGCCCGGACCTCACCGAACAACTCGGAGATCAGGTCGACCCAGCGGTCGACGAGGTCGATCCAACGGCGCTTCTCGAGGTTCTCCAGGTACGCCGCGACGTAGGCGGCGTGGCGCTGAGCGACGGCCCGATCATCCTCCTCGTCGTCGGCCAGGAGCTCACGTGCCCGATCCCGCACCAGCTCGAGCAGCCCGAAGCGGACCCCACCGCGGGCGCCGGTCACCCGCTGGACCAGGCTCTGGTCGACGAGCCGACCGAGTGCATCGAGCACTTCGCCGTCAGGGTCGGCGCAGACCTGCTCCACGGCCTCGAGGGGGACCCGACCGGCGAACACCCCGAGACGTGCGAACAGGCGCCGCTCGGGCGCCGCGAGCAGCTGCAGGCTCCAGTCGATCGTGGCCGGGATGGTCTGCTGGCGCAGCGGCGCGTCCTGGGCAGCGCCGCTCGGCGACCCGAGGCGAGCACCGAGCCGAGTGCGCAGCAGCGGCGGTGGCAGGGTGCGCACGTGGCCCGCCGCGAGCTCGATCGCGAGCGGGAGCCCGCCCACCGTGCGGCAGATCGTGACGACGTCGGCGAGGTTGGGCTCGAGCCGGAAGGAAGCATCGAGTGCCATCGCGGCCTGGTCGAACAGGGCGACGGCATCGGCGAGGCCGCCCTCGCCGGGATCGACCGACAGCGGGGCCACGTCGTAGACGTGCTCACCCCCGATGCGCAAGCGGGCCCTGCTGGTGCCCAGCACCAGCACTTCGGGCGACCACCGCACCACCTCGGTGACGATGCCGGCGGCCTCGATGACGTGCTCGAGGTTGTCGAGCACCAGCAGGACCGAACGACCCCGCAACGCCTCCTCGAGCACGGGCCGGGCGTTGCCTTCGTCGACGGCGCGCAACCCCAGCTCGTGCGCGACCAGCTCCGGGACCAGGCGTGCCTCGCGGACCTTGGTCAGGTCCACGAAGCAGGCCTCCATCGCTGAGGCCGCCGTGCGCCGCAGGGCCACCTCGACCGCGAGGCGCGTCTTGCCGACACCGCCCGGCCCGAGCAGCGTGACGATCCGCGCCCGGTCGAGCAGGTCGAGGACGTCCTCGATGTCCCGGTCCCGGCCGATGGTCGGCGTCGCCGGTGCCGGCACCGGTGTCGAGCGCCCAGCCATCGCCTGGTCGGCGGGCGCCGGTCCCACCTCCTCCACTGCACCGACGAACTGGTAGCCGCGGCCGTGGACGGTGCGAATCAGGCGCTGCGCCTGCCCGTCGTCGCCGATCGCCCGGCGCGCGCTCTTGATCCGACTCGACAGGGCCGAATCGGTGACGAAGCGGGTGTGCCACACCTCGTCGAGGAGCTCCTCTCTCGTCACCACCCGCTCACGGTGCCGCACCAGGAAGACGAGGACGTCGAACACCTGCGGCTCGATGGGGCAGCACTCGCCGCGGACGCGCAGCTCCACCTGGTCCAGATCGAGCTCACACTCGTCGAACAGGAACACCATCGGCCCGCCCTTCCGCCAGAACGCTACGCCCCGACCTACCGACGGGGATCTCCATGATCTCTCCACGCGGTCTCCAAGCTCGGGATCGGCGGGTCCCGCAGTGTCGCTGCCATGGCGGATACGGACCTGGAGACCGAGCCGAGGCGGGACTGGTCGGGCGGCGGGCACGAGGTGGTCGTGGTGGGGGCGCGCTGCGCCGGTGCAGCGACGGCCATGCTGCTGGCACGGCAGGGACACGACGTCCTGGTCGTCGACCGGGTGAGCTTCCCGAGCGACACGCTGTCGACGCATGCGATAGCCCGCGGCGGTGTGGTCCAACTGGCCCGCTGGGGCCTGCTGGATGCGGTGGTCGACAGCGGTGCACCACCGATCCGCACGGTCACGTTCCACTTCGGCGACGGCAGCGTGATGCGGCGCGCGGTCAAGGATCGAGCCGGTGTCGACCTCCTGGTCGCGCCCCGGCGCCACGTGCTCGACCCGATCCTGCTGTCGGCGGCGATCGAGGACGGTGCGGAGTACGCGGGTGGTCTCACCGTGACGGGCGTGGCGACCGATCGGTCGGGACGGGTGCTGGGGGTCGAGGCCCGCGCTCGCAACGGCCGCCGGCTGAGGATCCCGGCGGCCTTCGTGGTCGGCGCGGACGGCGTGCACTCCCGGATCGCCCGGGCCGTCGGTGCGAGGGTGGTCGACCAGCGACCGTCCGACGCCGCGGCGCACTACACCTACGTCGCCGGTCTGGACTGGGAGGGCTTCGAGTTCCATGTCGGGCCGGGAGCCTTCGCCGGCGTCTTCCCGACCCACGGAGGCGAGGCGAACGTCTGGGTGTGCTGCCCCGCGGCTGTCGCCCTCCCCGACACGACCGATACGACCGATACGACCGATACGACCGGTCCCGCGCCCGGGGCCCGGCGGACGGCGGCGTTCCTGTCACTCCTGGAGCGGGCGGCGCCGAGCCTGGCTGAGCGGGTGCGCGCGGCGCGGATCACGGCACCGGTCCGTAGCGCGGCGCGCCTGCCGAACCACGTCCGTGCGGCGGCCGGCCGCGGCTGGGCGCTGGTGGGGGACGCGGGCTACCACCGTGACCCGATCACCGGTCACGGCATCACCGATGCCTTCCGAGATGCCGAGCTGTTGGCGGGACCGCTCGGCCGGGCGCTGCGGGGCGAGCTGAGCGAACGGGCAGCGCTCCGGAGCTACGCCCACCAGCGAGACCGTGCCCTCGCTCCGATCTTCGACGTGACCTGCCAGCTGGCGGCGTTCCCGCCGGCCGGCGAGTTCGCCGAGCTGCAGAAGCAGCTGAGCGTGCTCCTCGACGAGGAGGCGACCGAGCTGGCCGCACTCCCTCCCATTCACGCCGCTGAGGCCGTCGTGGCCTGAGCGGCGCCGCACCAGACAACCCCTCACAGACAGCAATACATGAGCAACGAAAGGACCACTCCCATGAGCACGACCACCGACGACGGCGTCCGCAACGGCGTCGACACCGTCACCCTCTTCGCCACGCTCGACGCGGTCAAGGAAGCACCGGAAGCGGCCAGGTTCCAGTTCCGGGCTCGGAACCGCTGGGTGTCCGGCACCCACAGCCAGACCACGATCCACGACTTCTTCGGCGTGGGCGAGGAGCGCACCCACGAGGCACCGACGGTCCACGACACCGACCACCCCAAGGTGCTGGTGGGTCAGGACAACGGGCCGACCCCGGTCGAGTACCTGCTGCACGCGCTCGCCGGCTGCCTCACTGCGGGTCTCGGCAACATCGCCGCGGCCCGCGGCATCGAGCTCACCGAGGTCACCTCCACCGTCGAGGGCGACATCGACCTCAACGGCATCCTCGGCCTCGATCCCCAGGTCCGCAACGGCTTCCAGCAGATCCGGGTCCGCTTCGACGTCAAGGGCAACGCCTCACCCGAGAGGCTGCGGGGGCTCGTCGAGCAGTCCCGGGCCCGCTCGGCGGTCGTCGACGTGATCACCCACGGCGTGCCGGTGGCCATCGAGGTCAACGCCGGCTGACGCTCCGGGTGGCCGGCCGCCCGGCTGCCGCCGCCGGCCACCCCGGTCATCGTGCGCTCGCCCCTTCGACGCTCTCGTCGCCGAAGGTCCCGATCCGACCTACGCCTTCTGGAAGGCGATCGGCAGGTGCTTGGGACCGGAGATGAACGTCGACGGGAGCCAGGTGGTCGGCCCGGCGGGTCGCAGGTCGACCAGCCGCGTCAGGAGCTCGCGGAGCAGCGCGTGGATCTCCACCCGTGCGATGTGGGCTCCCAGGCAGAAGTGCGGACCTCCGCCGCCGAAGGCGACGTGGTCGTTGGGTGTGCGCGCCAGATCGAGCTGGTCGGCCGTCGGCCCGAAGGCCTCGGGATCGCGGTTGGCCGAGCCGTAGTACATGACCACCTTCTGACCCGCCGCGATGGGCACGCCGTCGATCTCGGTGTCATGCCGCGCGGTCCGGCGCATGTACACGACCGGACTGACCCAGCGCAGCAGCTCCTCGACGGCCGGCGCCAGCCTCGCATCGAGGTCGTCGGTGAGCCAGGCCAGCTGCGCCGGATGGGTGAAGAGCGCGTCGAGCCCGCCGGCCACCAGGTTCCGGGTGGTGTCGCCGCCGGCGTCGACCAGCAACAGGAAGAACAGGTTGAAGTCGACGACGTCGAGCTCCCGGCCGTCCACGACCGCATGGGCGATGAGTGAGGCGAGGTCGTCGCTCGGATCCGCGCGCCGGGCATCCCACACGGTGCGCGCGTAGCTGAACATCTCGATGACCGCCGCCATCCCGGCCCCGGCGGCCTGGCTCTCCGGCGCGGCATGGATGGCCTCGGTGAGCGCGTACAGCGCGACACCGTCCTCGAGCGGAAGGCCCAGCATGTCGGCGATCACGTAGGACGGCATCAGCCCGGCGACCTCGGTGACCAGGTCACAGCCGCCGCGGTCGGCGACCCCGTCGATGATGCGCGCGGCCAGCTCCTCGATGCGCGGACGCATGGCCCTCGCGGCGCGGGGGATGAACTCCCCGGCGATGGCCCGCCGCAGCGCCGTGTGCCGGGGCGGGTCGGCCATCAGCATCATCTGGTGCTCGCCCAAGTCGAAGCCGCCGTCGTCGGAGATCATCACCGTCGGCGTCGACGAGAACGTGGTCGGATCGCGGCCCACGGCTCTGACATCGCGGTAGCGGGTGACCGCCCAGAACCCGTCGCCGCCCGGCTCGGGATGCCAGTGCACCGGATCGTTCTCCCGCAACCACGCGAACTGGTCGTGCGGTTGCCCCCGAGCGAACGAGGCCGGCGACAGCAGATCGATGTCGGTCACCTGCCGAGCGTGGCAGAACACCGGCCGCGTGGGCGACCCCGCCTCGGCGGGGCAGGGCGGCCGGTGGCCTCGATCGGGATCCTGCGCGGGGCCTGCTGTGGCGCTTCGTCGCGAACCTGACCGCCCGAACGGTCATTAGAGGGTCGACGTGTGTCCACCGCAGGAGCTGCCTATGAACCACCCATCCGACGCCGACCTCTGGCGGCGTGTCCGGGACGACGATGCGGATGCCTTCGGCCAGCTGTTCGAACGCCATGGCGAACGGATCCACGGCTTCGCCTGGCGCCGCACTGCCAACGCCGCGGCAGCCGAGGACGTCACGGCCCTGGTGTTCCTCGAAGCCTGGCGGCGCCGACGTGAGGTCACACTCCATCAGCCATCGGTCCTTCCGTGGCTCTACGGCGTGGCCGCCAACGTGCTTCGGGTCCACAACCGTGCTCGTCGCCGCCATCAGGCTGCCCTGCGACGCCTGGCCGGCCTACGTGCCCCGGCCTCCGAGTCCGTCGAGCTCCGGTCCGAAGCCGTCCGCGACGCGCGCCAGGTCATCGACGCCGTCCGTCGGCTGCCGCGGCGCGAACGGGACGCCCTGACCCTGTCCGCATGGGAGGGCCTCACCCACGAGGAGATCGCGGCGGCACTGGACATCCCCGTCGGCACCGTGAAGTCCCGTCTCGCCCGGGCCCGTGCCCGGCTCGACCCCCACCGCCAGCGGGCGTCCCGGTCGCGCGCCGGATCCGCCCTGGCCGCCCCGGCAGTGCGCGCTCTCCCCACCGTCTCCGCCGATCTCGCACTCGAGGAGGATCTCTCATGACTCACACAGCGAAGCTCACCCCCGACCGTCTCGATCAGCTTCGAACGTTCCTCGTCGCCGAGGCTGTAGCCGACACGACGGCCTCCCAGCGCCGCACCGGCCCCGCATCACACCGCCGCCGCGTGGCGGTGGGTGCCGTCGCTGCCGTGCTCCTGGGGGGCGGCCTGGTCGTCTCGACGCTGGCCCCCGGCGGGACCGAACCGGCCCTCGCGATCACGACCGAGGATGACTGGACCACGGTGCGGCTCGCCGACGTCGAGGCCGACGCTCAAAGGGTTGTGGACGAGCTCGTCGCCGCCGGGATCGATGCTCGGCTCGTGTCGGACGGCGAGGCCTCGGCTCCATCAGTGGGTGACCCAGTCGCCGGCGTCGGGTGGCAGGCCACCTCCACCGACGAGCTCGACTTCGGGCTGGAGGTGGTGTTCCCGGTCAGGGTGACCGTGCACCCTGTCCCCGGCGAGGATCCGTTCGAGGCGGCGGGCCTCCGGCGGCCCGAACAAGGCGACGACTGGGACTTCTCGATCAGGTCCGAGTCGGGCGTGGTCGTCCTGGTCTGGGAGTACTGATCACCGTTCCGGTCGCAGGGTGAGGCGTTGCCCCGACCCCGTTTCCCCCAGGCTGAGGCAATGGGTCCCGGCCCCCGGGACCCATTGCCTCGAGCTCGGCTGTTCGGGACCTATCGCCTCGGGTCAGAGAGGGGGCCGAACGTCACACTCCGCCGGCTTCCTGACGCAGGTCAACCGGGGCCGGACGGTGAGGGCCGGCCTGCCCGGTCACCGCGCTGGTGTCCATGCCCAGCACGAAGGTCGAGTAGGCGACGGCGTCGCTGTTGAGGTCCAGGACCTCACCGTCGACGTTGCCCAGCGTGTCGCAGGGCTGGTGGTAGCACGGGTCGTACTGCATGCCCGCGACACCCCCGTAGGTGGCTTGCTCCTCGGCGGTCTTGACGCCTTCGGCGCCGGTGAAGACGCCACCGAAGGGGATGCCGGCATCGACGAACGCCGCATAGTCGGATCGGAAGTCGATCTGCGTAGGTGCCGATGCCAACCCCCGGTCGGCGTAGAAGTCCTCGTACAGGGCCTCGATGGCGGCCGAGCCCGGCGGGGCGGGCTCACCGAAGGCCGATCCGTCGCCGTCGTAGATGAACCGCACGTAGTTCGGCGACCCGATCATGTCGAAGTTCAGATAGAGGGCGATGTTCGCACGCTCCTCGTCGGACAGGTCGGCGACGTAGAACTCGGAACCGAGTGCACCCTGCTCCTCCGCTCCCCACCAGGCGAAGCGCACGGTGTTGGTGGGCTGCACGAGGCGCAGCTGCTCGGCCACGTCGAGGATGGCCGCCACGCCGGACCCGTCGTCGTTGATGCCCGGGCCTTGACGCACCGAATCGAGGTGGGCTCCGACCATCACGACGTTGGTGTCGTCGCCGCCGCGGGTCTCGGCCAGCACGTTGTAGGTCGTCCGGATCTCCCGGGACACGTTGGCGAACACGTGCATCGACAGGCCCGACGTCGCGACCAGCTCCGCCCCCAGCGCATACGTCGTCCCGAGCACCGGGATGCCGCTCTGGTTGGCGGTGGTGAGGGTCACGGGCGGGAGTCCCTGACGGTCGGGGGCCGTCGTGTTGCCCTGGTTGAAGATCACCATGCCGACAGCACCGGCATCGGCGGCGTTCTGCGCCTTCAACGCGAACGAGCAGGTGCCCCGCTGGAGCAGAGCGATGTTCCCGGTCGGGAAGCCGGCGAAGTCGTCCGGCTCGCAACCGCTCGTGGACCTGTTGCCCAACCCGAGCTGGACGTCGACCGCGGTGACCGGCGCGGTCACATCGCCCGGATCGCTCTGATCGATGGGCACGAAGTCGACGTCTTCCTCATAGCTGACCGACCCGGGCGCCGTCTGCTCCAGTGCCGACGGGCCATGCACCAGGAAGGCCAGGAACTCGAAGGGCTGCACGACCGGGTCGTAGCCCGCCCTCTCCAACCGGTCGACCACGTAGTCGACCGAGGCGTCGTGCCCCGCGAGACCAGAGAGGCGGTTCCCGCCGTTGGCATCAGCGATCCGTTGCAGCGCTCGCTGATGCTGCCGGACCCCGGCGAGCGTGACGCACTCCAGCAGCTTCGCCACGGTGTCGTTCTTGCGCCGGTCGCAGTCAGGTCGACCGCCGGTCGCCTCGGACGGGTTGCTCGAGAGCGGCACGAGCAGCAGCACCGCGAGCAGACCCGCAACCCATCGAACTGGCTTGAACATCGAGTACCCCCATGTGGTCCGCCACGGGCACCGCCCGTGAGCGTGCGGGCACCGTACGGACGGGCTGATAGCCGGTCGCTAGCCACTCATCGGCGAGCTCCGCATCGTTCGAGAGGGGGTTCGCCGGTCCCGACACACCCCTGGGGGGAGGTAGGCCGGGACCGGCAGAGCTGGTCGGTCAGCAGACGTCCACGTAGCGAGCGAGGTCGTTGAACCCGCGGTCGCCGACCCAGGGGATGGCCTCAGGGGCCATCGTCGTCATGGTGTAGACCATCGAGGAGTCGTAGAAGTACGAGAACGTGCCGTCGGTCTGGTTGTTCACCACCGACGAGACGCCGTTGTTCGTGCCTGGCGGGAACCCCCAGGCCGAGAGGTCGAACATCGCGCAGTGGTAGAAGCCGAGGCCGTAGCCGCCGAAGTTGATGTCCCGCCAGACGCAGAGGTGGTAGAAGGGGCAGCCCCGGCCGCTGACGTTGTGGCCGTCGTGCAGGGGCCCGAGCTCCGAGGATGGCAGGAGCAGGTCGACGCCCGGCGCCAGGTTGATGGTCCCCGCCGGGCGCTGTGCAGCGCCGGTCTCGGCTGTTTGCTGGACGGGGGACGCCGAGGACGGGCTGGCAGCTCGGGCCGAGGCGGTGTCCGCACCGATCCCGGTCACCGCCGCCACGGTCAGGGTGATGAGCAGCAGCATCGAGTGAACGCGTCGCATAGGTCTCCTTCACTTCGTCGCGTGCGGGCAGGCACCACGCCGTTGTGGACCCTGGCGCCGGAACGTACGGACGCGCTGCTAGTCATCTGTTAACCCCCTGCTCGCCCGGTGCAGCGAGCAGAGGTGGCGGGCAACGGCGGGCAGCGGTCGGGATGGGCGACGTAACACCGACCCGGGATCGGACTAATCCTCTACGACGGACGGCCGCGGACATGGGGGACGGGGATGCGTTGGACGACGAGCGGGTGGGGCCGGATCGGGACGAGCCGCCGAGGTGGCCGCTGGGCTCTGGTGTTGGCGGCGGTGCTCGTCGCCACGGTGGCAGTGCCGGTGGGAGGCGTCGCGGCTGGCTCGGAGGCGGCGTCGCGGTCGCCACGCTCGCCAGCTGACGTGGCGGCCGGGCCGCCCGACGTCCTGCCCGCCGACGGCCGTTGGACGGTCACGCTCCTCACGGGAACGGTGCTCGACGTGCGGTCCGACGCCGAGGGGCGGGTCACGGCGCTCGCCCGCGAGCACGGCGAGCCCTTCCGCACCGTGCGCAAGCCCGACGGCGAGCTCTACGTGCTGCCGCTGTCCCTCACACCCCTGCTGGATGGGGTCTTGGACCTGGAGCTGTTCAACGTCACCGGCCTGATCCGCCAGCGCTACGACGACGCGTCGACCGACGCGGTGCCGATCATCGTCCAGCACGAACCCGGTGTGGACGTGCAGGCCCAGCTGTCCACGGCCGAGGACGAGCGGCCGCTGCCGAGCATCGGCGCGGTCGCGACCGAAGTCCCCAAGAACGACGCCGCGGCGACCGGCGCGCTGCTCGACCAGCTCGGGGCGTCGGCCAGCGCCCATGCCGAGGCCGTGGGCGGCATCACCCGGATCTGGTTGGACCGCCAGGTCACGCTGCTGTCACCGGATGCCGCCGGCTCGCCCGTGGCCGCCGGCTCGCCTGCCTCGCCCGGCTCGGCGCACTCACCTCGGTCGCTGGGGTCGCTCGCGGGGCCCGTGTCGACACGGGAGCCGGTCCAGACCCCGGCCGGCCTCGACCACAACCTCACCCAGGTCGGCGCCGACCGGGCCTGGGCCGCCGGGCTCACCGGCCAGGGGGTCACGGTCGCGGTCCTCGACACCGGCATCGACAGCCAGCACCCCGACCTGGCCGGCAAGGTCGTCGCCGAGCAGAACTTCAGCGATAGCGAGGACACCGCCGACCACTTCGGGCACGGCACCCACGTGGCCTCGATCATCGCCGGCACCGGGGCCGCGTCAGCCGGCGCCCGGTCGGGCGTGGCACCGGATGCCCAGCTGATCAGCGGCAAGGTCGTCGACGACTTCGGGTTCGGCTCGGAGTCCCAGGCCATCTCGGGCATGGAGTGGGCCGCGCCCCAGGCCGACGTGGTCAACATGAGCCTCGGCTACGGGATCAACAGCGACGGCAGCGATCCGATCTCGCTGGCGCTCGACGCGCTGAGCGACCAGTACGAGACCCTGTTCGTGGTGGCCGCTGGCAACAGCGGCCCACTCAGCCAGACCGTCGAGTTCCCCGGCGCCGCCGACCGGGCCCTGACCGTGGGAGCCATCGACGCCGACGACCAGCTGGCCGAGTTCTCCAGCCGGGGCCCGCTGACCGGCAGCTTCGAGCTGAAGCCCGAGGTCGTCGCGCCCGGCGTCGACATCGTCGCCGCCCGAGCCGCGGGAACCTCGATCGGCACGCCGGTCGGCGAGCAGTACACGACCCTCTCCGGCACCTCCATGGCCACGCCCCACGTGGCTGGTGCCGCCGCCGACCTGGCCCAGGACCACCCGGACTGGTCCGCCGCGCAGCTCAAGGACGGGCTCGTCGCATCGGCGGACCCCGTCGACGGCGACGGCTACGACATCGGAGCCGGGCGCCTCGACATCGGCGACGGCACCGACGCGACCGTGCGCGCCGACCAGGACGTCATCGACGTGCCGCTGGCCCACCCCCGCACCGAACCGCATACCGAGACCCTGAGCTGGACCAACACCGGCGACCAGCCCCAGACCCTCGACCTCCAGGTGAACCTGGAGGACCGCACGGGCCAGGCGATCGACGAGGCCTCCATCGAGCCGGCCACGCTCACCCTCACACCCGGCGCCACTGGCTCGGCGACGGTCACCGTCGACGGACCGGACCTCGCGACCGGCCTCTACTCCGGCATCGTCACCGCCGACCCGGCCGACGGCCCTGACCAGGACGACCTCCGCACGCCCATCGCCGTCCACGCCGAGCCCGAGATGGCGAACCTCACCATCGAGGCGACCGCGCCGTCCGGGATCGCCGGCGCACCGTCCAGCTTCGCCGCTGTGATCAACCTCGACGACCTCGCCGAGTACGGCCAGCTCTGGTTCTTCCAGGACACGGCCACAGCCGCGGTGCCGGTCGGTCGCTACTCCGTGCTGGGGGACGTCTCCTCGTCGGACTTCGATGCCGATGTCGTCGCCCAGGTCGGCGAGCCGGACATCACCATCACCGGCGACACCACCATCACCTTCGACGGCGCGGCGGCCGTGCCGTTCGATCCGACGCTACGAGGGGTCGAGGCGGCACCACCGGTCGACAGCAACTCGGCGCTGGTCACCACGCCGCGTGCCGGCACCGGAGGCTTCGGCCTCCTCATCGAGGTCTTCGCGTGGTATCCGCAGCCGCCGGTCCGGCTGACACCGATGGAAGCCGACCCGGAGGTCTTCAGCTCGTTCCAGATCTACCGGCTCCAAGCACCGCACCTGTCCGCCGTCGCGGGCGGCGACCCGATCGCGTTGACGTCGGTCGCCGGCCACCAACTGACGCCGGGCGAGCACACGCTCACCGCCGTCGACGCCGGGGATGGCTCCGACCTGTCGGGCGCCGCAGGCCAGTTGGCGGTGGTCCAGCTCCCCGATGACCTCGAGGAGCGGGCGGCCGTCAGCCAGCGTGCCGCCGACGCCGGTGTCGCGCTGCTCGCGTTCGTCGACGAGCAACGGCCGGTGCTGACGATCTCCCCGATCTTCGCCGACCAGTGGGGCGACGTGGCCGTGGTCGCCGTCGCGGGCTCGGACGCGACCCGCATCCGAGCGGCGGCCACGGCGGGCGAGTCGGTGACCGTCACGCTCACCGCCAGTCCGTTCGTCTACGACATCGTGACCCCGGAGACCAACGTCGTGGATCCCGAGCCGGTCGTCAGCCGGGCCGAGCAGCGTCAGCTGGCCACGTTGCAGGAGCGCTTCCACCGTGATCCCGACGGTGTCGGCCCGACCGGGGAGAGGCGCTACCCGATCTCCGTCTCGCTGATGAACCTCGACACGGAAGGGCCACTGCCCGAGCGGCGGACGGCGCATGTCACGCCCGACGTGACGTGGCAGAGCATCGTGTTCGGCTCCGGCTTCATCCGATTCTTCGGGGAGCTCATCCCGGTCGACAACATCGCGGTGGCCATGGACGCCGGGCAGACCTACTCCGGCGGTAGCCGTCAGACCGTGACCTGGCTACGCCGTCCCCTCGCTCCCGGGCCGGTCGGCGGCCCGCAAGGTGCCTCCTTCTGCCAGCCGCTGCCGGTGTCGCGGAGCGGCGACACCCTGCATGTGTGGCTGGCCCCGTTCCAGGACGGGCGCGACCGCTTCGGCTGTACGGATCCCGAGGAGAGCACGATGACCTTGAGCCGTGACGGGACGGTCCTCGGCACGACGAACGAGGTGTTCGCCGACTTCCCGCTCCCGGCCGAACCGGGGACGTACCGGCTGTCGTACGACCAGGCCGGGCACGGCCCCTACGCCACGCGCAGCACGACGGCGTGGACGTTCCCGTCGGGCCCGTCGGACGCGGAGCAGCTGATCCCCTTGCTGGTGGTCGACTACCGACTGCCGCTCGACACCATGAACCGGCCGACCGGGCGCACCGCGACGTTCACCGTCCACCAGGTGACCGGCGCCGACCAGCAGCGCGTCCGCAGCGTGCGGGTGTGGACCTCGACCGACGACGGGGCGACGTGGCGCCGGGCTTCGGTCGAGCGCCGGGACGGCGGCTCCTTCCGGGTCACGCTGCCCCGGGTCGATCGGGGGACGGCGGTGTCCCTGCGGGTCGACGCCCGGGACGTCGCCGGCAGCCGGATCGAGCAGACGCTGTTCGGCGCCTACACCGGCTGAACCTGAGTCCCGCCCCGCCGCCGGCTGGCGAGCGCTACCGCCGGCCCGCCGCGGGGGCGGGCCGGGTTAGCGTCGGGCGATGTTCCGCACCTGCGACGTCCGCTCGGCACGATGACGGCGACGAGCCCGGTACGGGTGGGGCTGGTCGGGGCGGGTCCCTGGGCCGAGCTGGTCCATGCCCCGATCTTCGCCGCGGGCCCCGAGACCCGCCTGGTCGGGATCTGGGCCCGCCGCCCGGAGGCCGCCGCAGCGCTGGCGGCCCGCCACGACTCGGAGCCGATCGACCGGGTCGAGGACCTCTTCGAGCGCTGCGAAGCCGTCGTCTTCTCCGTGCCGCCCGCCGTGCAGGCGCCGATCGCGATCGAGGCCGCGCGCCACGGTTGCGCCCTGGTGCTGGAGAAGCCGATCGCGGCCGACCTCGAGATGGCCCAACGGCTCACCGAGGCGGTCGAGGAGGCCGGCGTGCCGTCGATGATCGTCCTCACCTGGCGGTACACCGCCCTCGTCCGGGAGTTCCTCGCCGCGGCCGCGTCGTTCGACGCCTACGGCGGACGGGGCGAGTTCCTCGCGGGAGGGCTCCTCGACGGGCCGTTCCGCACCCCCTGGCGGTTCGAGGCCGGCCCCCTGCTGGACCTCGGGCCGCACGTGATCGACCTCCTCGACGCAGCGTTGGGCCCGGTGGTCGAGGTCGATGCCGCGGCGTCGCGGAGCGAGCGGTGGGTGACGCTGGAGCTCGGCCACGAGGGCGGTGCCCTGAGCCAGGCCGTGGTCTGCTCGCACACCGCGCTCGACCCGAGCCGGACCGGCGCCCAGCTCTACGGGGAGGCCGGCGTGCTGGAGGTGGACTGCGTCCGGGCCACCGGCCCCGAGGCGTTCGCCACCGTGCGGGCGGAGCTGGCCGGGCTGGTCCGCGACGGCGGGACCCATCCGCTCGCCGTGGGGCGGGGCCTCCACCTCCAACGGATCATCGACCGCGCCCAGCGGCGACTCACCGGCTGACGCCGCCCGTCCTACGATGCGCCGGTGGAGGCCATCACCCGCAACCCGAGCGACGGCATCTATCCGGCTGTCAGCGACTACGTCCACGCGGTCGAGGTCCACGGCATCGAGCGCCTGCTGTTCGTGGCGGGGACGATGGGGCTGGATCCGACGGGTGCGCCAGGCGCCTCGCTGGAGGAGCAGCTCGACCTGGTCTGGACGAACATCCGGGCCATCCTGGCTTCAGCCGGCATGAGCGTCGACAACGTCATGCGCGTCACCAGCTACCTCCGGGACGCGTCGTACGCCGAGGCGAACGCGGCCGCTCGGGTCGCTGCGCTCGGCGGCCGGCTGGTCCCCACGACGGCCATCGTCGTCGAGACGCTGGTCAGCGACTGGTTGGTCGAGCTCGAGGTCATCGCCGCCGCCTGACCCGTCTGACGCGCCGACCAGCCGACCCGGCCGACGCGCGGTCACGTGGTCAGCGGAGGTTGTTACTGTCCGTACGACGGCGGAAGCCGGCGCTCGCAGCGCTGCGCCAGGGCGCGGCGGCGGGCAGGCAGGGGACAGCCGGAGCGGGGAAGAGGTGGGAAAGGGGGGAGGTC
>Ga0209382_10005082_pt1 | contig 17198 bp, 13 predicted proteins | sample SoiMetdeltSBSDD5_FD_187599 | JGI IMG/M metagenome (GOLD analysis project Ga0209382, IMG submission 187599) | Bulk soil microbial communities from a Populus tree surrounding site in Tennessee, USA - Soil MetaG P. deltoides SBSDD5 (SPAdes) (version 2) | ecosystem: Environmental > Terrestrial >...
GTCATAGTCATTGTAATACGCCGCCACAGAGAGGGAAAGTCGCTGGTGGGGTTGAATCCGGTATCCCAGTTCATAAGCAAGAAGTTCTTCCGAAACGAAATTGGTACCCCCTTGCAGGAGGGCGAACGGCGGGCTGCCAGGAGCAAAAAAGTCGTTGTCAATCCGTGAAGGCGTTCGGACGGCGCGCGAAACGGCTCCCCAGGCGGTTTGCCGTTGCGTCACCTTCCAAGCCATGCGTCCGCTCGGTTGATATTCAAACCCGGTGTAATCGTTGTGCTCGATTTTCGTCCCGAGCGTCAGATACAGCCGGTCTTTCACCAGCGCGATTTCATCCTGCACGAACCCGCTGAACCACTGCCGCGAAAGGCGGGCCGGGAGAAAGGCCAGAGCGGGAGTATTGCCGACATCGTCCTCAATCAACCGGTAGCCGAGTCCCCAGACGATGTTGTTCCGCTCGCCGAGCGGGAAACGGTGTTGAAAATCCACATCGTAGGTGTCGAGGTCGTCGGCAAACGTGCCCGGAATGTTCCGGTGCGTCCGGTCGTAATACAATTGGAGTTTAAGATCGGAGTTCTCGGAAATCGTATGCGACCATCGCCCGATTACATTGCCGCCGCCAACTTTGATGTCGCCATTGGTACCCGGTTGAGCAATCCGGCCATCGTAAATGTCGCCTTGCAAAGTGAGGACGTCGGCTTCCGACGAGTCCCAATCCAGGCGAAAACCTCCCTGACCCATGCGCCAGTCGTTCGTCGCGTCCCGGCCGTTGGGAAACACCGCGCTGTCCCTATCAAAATACTTGCCATAGACGCGATAATGCATATTGGAACTCAACGTCCCGCCGTAACGAATGCCGCCGAAACCGCGCAACTCCGTGCCGCCGCCGCCCGATAGGAGAAGCCCTTGCGTGTCCTTCGCACTCCTGGTGGTGACGTTAATCACTCCATTGACCGCGTTGGCGCCCCACAGGGTGGCCCCCGGCCCGCTGATGACTTCAATCCGCTCGATGTCCTCCAGGAGGGTGTCCTGCACGTCCCAAAACACTCCAGAGAACAACGGCGTATAGACGGTGCGCCCGTCAATCAGCACCAACAGCTTGTTGGCGGTCGTGTTGTTGAATCCGCGCGCACTGATGGCCCACTGGCGGGAATCCACCTGCGCAACCTCCAGGTTCGACGCCAGGCGCAACGCCTCGGGCAGGCTCGCGGCACCGGAGCGTCGAATATCCTCCTGCGTGATGACCTGGATGGCCGAGGCCGTTTCGGATAGTTTTTCCGGACGCTTCGATACCGAGGTCACCTCAATGTCCGTCAGCTCTTCCACGCTCATTTTTTTCAGCACACTGGGCGGCGGGAGAGCTTCCTGTGTCTGGGCGGAGGCTCCCCCCGCAAAGATGAGCAAGCCGAGAGCCCTAACGACCAACGTCGAGAACCAAATACGTCGGGCTTTCCAGCAGCTACATTTCGTCGCGAAGTATTGCGTAGTGAAAATCTTCATTGGCGACTCTGTGGGTAGTTTTTGATCTGGGACCAACGTCGAAAAAGTCTCCGGCTCCAGGGTGTCTGAGGTCAGTTTTTGACTCCTGCCCTGCCCTCGTTCCGCCATCGCGCTGGTAATGCCGAGGTTCCAATTCATCAAGCGGACACATAGTCGAAGCAAGCCGATGAGTGGGACGATTTCCGCGCATCTCACCATTCTCTTCCCCTCAGCAAAACCAGATCGTCTGCCATCCCACCAAACCGCCTCGGCCACCGTGAGAACTTTGCCGTAGCTCATGTGCTACTGTTTTGTTGGTCGCAACGCTCCGAGACACGGAGAGTCTGAACCGCCGGTCAACGGGTGACAAGTGTTTCTTGCCTGCCTGTCGAAGCCTTTACATGATTCTCATTTTAGCTCCTCGACCGCACGAACTCATTCCGCGCGAATCTCACACGTTCCGGCCGGCTAGCCCTATTGTTTCCGGATCTCGGCGTTCACCAGTGCCTGCAAGTCTGATATTGAGATTGGCTTCGGCACGTAACCGCTGGCACCTGACTCTCTGGCCCGGCGTTGATTGGCCGCATCGGGATTAGCCGAAATGATGATGAACGGAATGGCTGCCGTCATCGGATCCTTGCGCAGGTGGTCCAAAACGGCAAACCCGTCCATCTCCGGTAAGTTGACGTCCGACACGATCAAATCGGGCCGCCGGTCGCGAGCCAGGCTGATTCCCTCAAGGCCATTGGCAGCCTGAAGAACTTCCAATCCCTGTTGGCGAAAGACCGCATTCGGCAAGACCCGCTGCACAGCGTCGTCGTCGATAACCACGATGGTGGGCACTCGGATTGGACTTAGTTAGCGATGATGACCTTCTGTACGGTCGTCAGCAGTGTCCCGCTCATGAACGGCTGGGTCACCGACTTCGATATCGCAAGCACAATCGACGACTGCTTCCCCCAAAGGAAGAACACAGGCCGCCGACAGGCGGTCTTCATTCGCAAGTCCAATAACGCAGAAATCCACAGGGCACCGGTCCTTGAACCCGACTGAATCGAAGGCGATCACCTCGCGGACTGGTTTCTCCGGGCCTCTTCTCTCAGCCTCTTCAGGCGTTTGTTCCGCTGGCGAACTCTCCAGGCATCGACAAATAGATAGCCAACGAACAGCCCCGCAAGGACGACGATGGGCCACATCCACGCGCTGGGAACGAACGCGATCCTCCCCCTTCGATTGGATTCAACGGGTCCATTTCTGAACGCCAACAGATTCATTCAGTCTTCTGATCTACTGCTGGGAATGCCTACAATCATATTATGGGGCGCGCCTGTGGCGGCAACGCGTGAAGAACCTGTATACCAGGGAAAATATTCCCGTATTATCGAGCGATCCCCTCGCGCTGCAGAGGATGAATCGATTCCAGCGCATGAGTGGCTCCGTCGTTATCCGCCAAGGTGAATGCGAATGATGCGAGCGTGGAACAAGACATTCAAGGACATCGCAAGGCAGCTAGACTTGAGCGTGAAGACAGTCGATATGCACCGGACGATGTTGATGAAGGAGCTCGATATTCACGACATCGCCGGACTGGTGCGGTATGCCATTCGAGGTGTCGAAATGGTTATGGAAATTCACACGTTATGCCGGAAATCAGTGCTTCGATTCGGCTTCCAGATCGCGCAACAGGGCACGGTAGCCCTCCGACTCACTTAATAACTTGCCGGCGACTGCTCGCACACGCCTCACGGCCTCCGGCGGGAGCTTGAAAGCCGTCGGTAATGACTGAACACATTTTCTTTCCTCGTCGTCCTGGATGTCATCAAAGTTGACTTCTATCGTGTAAATTTTGATCTGCCGCGGCGTGCTTGTGGGATCGCCCGCTTTCGATGGGTCGGATAGATTTCTTTCGTTCCATTCCCGCTCCCATTCTCTGACGTTGTCTTTCAGCAGTTGCAACGTATCAAACGTGTAACGATTCATGGGCACGCTACCGAGCGCCAACGTAACCTGCACCGCGCCGGGTGGCTGTTTGCGACGATCCCAATTGCGGTCCTTCTTGAACGCTGCATTGACGACAATCACTACCATTTTCCTCACGAGACCGGGGTTGAGATCGTCCCCGACCTTGTTTCTGAAGCCGCCCTTGGCGGCGACGTCTTCAAACGGTCCGCGCAGTCCAAGATTGTCCGACAACCCGCCGTCGAGCAGATGCAGGTAGGGATGCTGCACGGAATTTTGATACGCCTGCAACTCCTTCGCTCGCATCGCGCCGCGAGTCCGGGCGTTATGGTTCGTTGACATCATCCAAGTCGGTTCAACGAAACCACAACTGCCTCCGTAATTGTTTACTGTAATCGGGCTGAGGAGAATCGGAAATGCAGCCGACGCGGCCACCGCTCGGGCAATTGGGAAGTTCGAAATATCCGAACACAGATAATCAAACTGCTCTTGGGTGAACTGAAATGTTGAACCCGCCGACATGTCCGTGGCATTGAGGGAGAGGAACGGCCGGCGATTGCGCTTGAGCAAATCATTGAAGGTCGCCCCGTAGAAGATATGCCGGTCATAGTATTCGGCGGCCAGGTCGCTCCGATTGAAATAAGGTGACGCGAGACGAAACCAGTTGATCGGCGAGAATAGCCGCCAGATCAATTCGCTCTGGATATTCTTATCGAGGCATTTTTTCTCGAAGTCGGTGAAGATGCCGTCGCCGCGGAGAGCGTAGTAGGCCGCCGTAAGACTGCCGCCCGATACCGCGGAAATGTAGTCCACCTCATCCACCAAGCGTCGGGACTGGCCCTCCCAGACAATTTGGGTGCGCGCCAACTCTTCCAGGACGCCATAGGACAAGGCAGCGGCGCGTGTCCCGCCGCCGGAGAATGCCAGAAACACCTGCAAGCTATCCGAATTTCCGGTGTTGGTGAGATTTCTGAAGCGATAGCCGCTTTGCGGATCGTACTGCTTGATTCGCGAATTCTCCGGGTAATGAGCGCAGCCGCCTCCTAACAGAATGACAGCGCTCGCTATGAATGCGCGATGAATTCCCATAGTTCCATGGTGCCGCTCACCGTCTTGCGTCCATCGCCGGCACGCCGCCGCCTAGCGCTTTGTAAACGGCGACCAAAGCCGTGACGGTGCGGGTCTGGCTGGCAGCGAGGCGGTCTTGCGCTTCAAGCAGCGTGCGTTCGGCGTCCAGCACGCTGAGAAAATCCGTCACTCCGCCTTCATAGCGTTGATGTGCGAGGTCGGCTGCCTTCTGACTGGCCTGGGCCGAGGTTATCAAGAATTGTTGCCGCGATTGCTCTTGTCCGAAATCTACAAGCGCGCCTTCCGTTTCTTCCAACGCCGTCAGAACTGTACGCTCGTAAAAGGCCAGCGAGGCTTCCGTCCGCGCATCGGCGGCTTTAATGCGCGCATGAACGCGGCCTAAATCAAGCGCAGCCCAGGTGATGCGCGGACCGAAGTTCCATGTGTCCGCGCCGCTCTTGCCCAGGCCGGCGAATGTGTCCGCCTGAAGCCCAATGCTCCCAACGAACGTGACACGCGGAAATAAATCCGCTGTTGCGACACCGAGCCGGGCCGTGGCGACAGCGAGCGAGCGCTCTGCGGCTCGGATGTCGGGACGGCGACGCAAGAGCGCTGCCGGATCGCCAAGCGCGAGAGTTGGCATCGCTGACGGCAATGGTCCAGGAGTCGAAAGTTCGGTGATTAACGCGGCGGGTTGCTGTCCGGTCAATACGGCGATGCGATAGATGGTTTTCTGAATCGCAGCTTCCAGCGGCGGAACGCTGGAGAGAGTCAAGTTGAGCAACGAGCGGCTGCGCGACACATCGAAGTCCGTGCCACGTCCGCCGTCGAGACGTGACTGCGTGATTTTCAGGGTCTCAGATTGCACGGCGGCATTCTTGTGCGCGACGGCGAGCTGGTTTTGCAGTCCGCGCAGTTCAAAATAATTGCGCGCGACCTCGGCGGTGACGCTCACCAGCACATCAAGCCGTGTGGCTTCGACCGAGCCTACCTGGGCATTGGCCACTTGCACGGAACGGCGGACACGACCGAACAGATCAAGTTCCCACGTAGCGTCAAAACTCGCGTCGTAGAATTCGCTTTGGCGCACGTCACGGGGCGTGCCGGGAGGCGCGGCTGCCTTGCTGAGAAGACTGTTCGCATAGCCGGCGTTGCCGACTACTGTGGGTGCGACGTCAAACGTTACAAATCGCCTTTGAGCGCGGGCTTCCTTGAGATTCGCCGTAGCAATGCGCAGGTCGTAATTATTGGTAATCGCGTGCGCAATCAGTCCGTCCAGCTTTCCCTCGTTGAAGCCTTTCCACCATGTTGCTAGTGCGACTTCATCGGCGCTCTCCCCGTTGGTGGGAGTGTTTGCAAACGCCGAAGTAACGGATGTCTGTGGCGGTTTGTAGTTCGGCCCGACGGCGCAACCCCCAAGGAGGATGAGCAGTAATCCGCCGGTCCACCAGTTGCGTTTTGGTTGTTCAGTGCGCTTCATGAGGTGTGGGGTTGAGCACGGTTGCCACCGCAGACTGATTGGCCGGCTTAAATCGAGCGGTCAATTTGCGGATAACGACGTAGAACACAGGCGTGAGGATGAGGCCGAAGAACGTTACACCCAACATGCCGAAGAACACCGTTGTGCCCAGCGCCTGCCGCATCTCTGCACCCGCGCCGCTCGCCAGCACCAGTGGAACGACGCCGAGGATGAAGGCGAAGCTTGTCATCAGAATTGGTCGCAGGCGAAGCCGGGCGGCTTCAACGGCTGCGTCGGTGACGCTCTTGCCGGCGTCTTCCAGTTGTTTGGCGAACTCGACGATAAGAATCGCGTTCTTGCTCGCGAGGCCGACCAGCACGATGAGGCCGATCTGCGTGAAGATGTTGTTGTCCATGTGCCGCAGCCAGATACCGGTGATCGCGCTGAGCAGGCACATCGGCACAATCAGAATGATTGCCAGCGGCAGACTCCAGCTTTCGTATTGCGCCGCGAGCGTGAGGAAAACCAGCAGCACGCAGAGCGGGAAGATGAACACGATGGTGTTGCCCGCGAGAATTTCCTGGTAGGTCAGGTCCGTCCATTCGTAGCTCATGCCGGGCGGCAGTTGCTTCGCTGCGAGTTGTTGAGCGAGCGCGATGGCCTGGCCGGAACTTACACCCGGCAACGCCACGCCATTGATGTCGGCGGCGGGATACATGTTGTAACGAATGACCTTGTCCGGGCCGGTGGTTTCGCGAACTTCCACCAACGCTCCGAGCGGTACCATGTCGCCGGCAGCGTTGCGGGTTTTGAGTTTTTGAATGTCTTCGGAGTGAAGGCGGAAGTTCGCGTCGGCCTGCGCGGTAACCTGATAGGTGCGGCCAAAGCGGTTGAAGTCATTCACATAGAGCGAGCCAAGATAAGTTTGCAACGTGTCGTTCACATCGCCCAGCGTCACGTTCATGCTCTTGGCCTTCACGCGATCCACGTCCACGAAAATCTGCGGCACGCGCGTCGTGAAGGTGGTGAACACCGCCGCGAGTCCCGGCGTCTGACTGCCCTCCACCATCATGCTGAAGGCTGTGCCAGCGAGCGCATTCAAACCAAGGTCCGCGCGGTCCTGAACCATCATCTTGAATCCTGCGGTGCTGCCAAGGCCGCGCACGGGCGGCGGCGGCAGAACCAAAATGCGCGCGTCGCGCAGCTCGTCATAGCGCGCGTAAAGCTGGCCCAAGATCGCCTGCGCGGATTTGCGAGGGTCTTTGCGATCTTCAAAAGATTCCAGCGAAACAAACATCGTGCCGGCATTGGGAAGATTCCCGCCGACCAACAGGTTAAAACCAGGAAACTCTACTGTGCCCTTCACGCCGGGAATGGTGCGGGCGATTTCTCCGGCGCGGTTGATGATTTTCTGGCTGCGTTCGAGGCTCGCGCCGTCTGGCAGTTGGGCAAAGACGATCAGATAGCCGGAGTCCTGCGCGGGAATGAAACCGCCCGGCACGATCTTGAAGCCACCCCACGTCAGCACCAGCAATCCCGCGTACACGGCCAGCGCAACCGCACCGCGCCGGATTGTGCCACTCACCGCCCGGGTATAGCCGTGCGTGGTGCGTTCGAAGCTTTTGTTGAACAGGCGAAAGAACCAGCCGAGCACGCGGTCCATGCCCACAGCGAACCAATCCTTTTTGGCATGATGGCCTTTCAGCAGAATCGCGCTCAACGCGGGCGAGAGCGTCAGCGAATTGAAGGCGCTGATCACGGTCGAAACCGCGATGGTCAGCGCGAACTGGCGATAAAACTGGCCGGTGATGCCGCTGACGAACGCGGTCGGAACGAACACCGCACACAGCACGAGGGCGACGGCGATGACCGGGCCGCTGACTTCGTTCATCGCTTTCTTCGTCGCGTCCACCGGATTGAGGCCAAGCGCGATGTTGCGCTCTACGTTTTCAACCACGACGATGGCGTCGTCCACCACGATGCCGATGGCGAGCACGAGACCAAAGAGCGACAGATTGTTCAGCGAAAAGCCAAACGCTTTCATCACCGCGAATGTGCCGATGAGCGACACCGGAACGGCGAGCATCGGAATGATGGCCGCGCGCCAGTTTTGCAGAAAGACGATGACCACCAACACGACCAGCAGCACCGCCTCGAACAGCGTATGCACGACCGCGGTGATGGATTCGCGCGCGAAAATCGTGGTGTCGTAGATGACGCGATAGTCCACGCCGGGCGGGAAAGTCTTCTTCAACTCCTCCATCTTGGCGCGGACGGCATCGGACGTCTCAATGGCGTTTGACCCCGGGAGCTGGAAAACCACGAGTGCGGCGGCGGGCTTGCCGTTGAGGTGCGAGGTGACCGAGTAATCGCGCGCCGCGAGTTCGACCCGCGCCACGTCGTGGACGTGCGTGATTTCGCCGTGCGAACCTTGCTTGACGACGATGTTGCCGAACTGTTCCTCATCCAGCAACCGACCCTGAGTGCTGATGGTGAGTTGAAAATCGTTCCCCTCCGGCACCGGTGGCTGGCCAATCGTGCCTGCGGCGACTTGAAGGTTTTGTTCCCGAATGGCGCGGACGACATCGCTGGCCGTCATGTTGCGCGAGGCGAGCTTTTCGGGGTCGAGCCAGACGCGCATCGAGTAGTCGCGCGCGCCGAACACCGTCACATCGCCGACGCCGGGAATGCGGGCGAGTTGATCCTTCACTTGCAGGAAGGCGTAGTTGCCGAGGTAAAGATCATCGCGCGAGCCGTCCGGCGAAACGAGATGCGTGACCATCGTCAGGTCGGTGGACCTTTTTGTCGTGGTCACGCCAAGGCGGCGCACTTCCTCGGGCAGCTTGGGCAGCGCGATGGCGACGCGATTTTGCACGAGTACCTGCGCGGTATTGAGGTCAGTGCCGAGCTTGAACGTAATGGTCAGCGCCATCACGCCGTCGCTGGTGGAGGTGCTCGACATGTAGAGCATGTTCTCGACACCGTTAACCTCCTGCTCGATGGGCGTGGCGACGGTCTCCGCAAGCACCTTTGGATTTGCGCCCGGATAGATCGCCCGCACGACGACGGTCGGCGGTGCGATTTCGGGATATTGCGCGATGGGCAATTGGAACATCGCAATCCCGCCCACCAGCACGATGGCGATGGAAATGACCGCCGCGAAGATCGGACGGCGAATGAAGAAGTGCGAGAAGTTCATTTCGCCTCCGGCGGTTTCGCATTCACAACCACGCCCGGTCGCACGCGCAACAATCCCTCCACGATGACTGGCTCGCCCGGCTTCACTCCGTCCTTCACAACGCGCAGCCCGTCAATCATCGGGCCGATTTTCACCGGACGGAACTCGACTTTCTTTTCCGCGTTGACGACATAAACGAATTTCTGCGATTGGTCCGAGCCGAGCGCGCGATCGGGAATCAACAACGCCGGATATTTGCCGCTGCCGGGAATGCGCATGCGCGCAAAGAAACCCGGGCCAAGCGCGCGTTCGGGATTTGGAAACACACCGCGGCAGTGCAGCGTGCCCGTAGTGGGATCAACCTTGTTATCCACGAAATCGGTAACCCCTTTGTGCGGGAAGCCCTCCTCGTCCGCCAGCGCCATCTCGGCCGGAATTGGCTTATCGAGCGCGCTCTCGCGTTTGCCTTCCCGGCGGAGCTGGAGATATTTCAAGATCGAACGCTCATCCACGTCCGCATAGCAATACAGCGGATCTTGCGACACAACCGTCGTGAGCAGCGTCGCGCCCGCGCCCGAAACCCCGCCGCTAATGAGATTGCCCTCGGTCACCGCCGCGCGGCTGGTGCGACCATCAATCGGCGAGCGAATCTCGGTGAATTCCCAATTGAGTGTGGCCAAATCCAAGGTTGCCTTGGCCGATTTCTCTGCCGCCCGCGCCGAGGTGTAGGTCTTCACCTTGGTGTCATAATCCTCTGTTGAGATGGCCTTGGTCTGGATCAGCTTCTGGGCGCGGTCTGCATCATTCTTCGCCAGTTCAGTCTGGCTCTGCGCCCGCTCATAATCGGCGACGGCGCGGTCGAGGTCCGCCTTGTAGGGACGGCGATCAATGGTGAACAGCAGATCGCCCTTCTTCACCTCCTTGCCTTCTTTGAAATGCACCTTGTCGAGATAACCGCTGACGCGCGCTCTAATCTCAACGGTCTCCGGCGATTCGAGACGTCCGATGTATTCGTCCCACTCGACCACTTCGCGGGCGACGGGCTGCACGACGGAGACTGTTGGCGGTTGCGACGGAGCGACACGGGATTTGGGTTTGCAGCCGGCTGCGCAAAATAATGCGACAGCGAAGATCAAAATCCGGTTCTCAGTTTTCATAGGGCGCCTGTGATGATTTGAGTCCGCACTTCCATTGGGTGGTTGCCTTCTCGCCACGCATCAATACCTCCCAACAAAGGCCGGACGCGTGTGAATCCATGACGCTGAAGCAACAATGCGACTTTGGCAGCGGTAGCCTCGTTCGGACACGAGCAATAAACGACGATGTCCCGGTCGTGTGGGAACTCATGGCGACGTGCTTCGATTTCGTCCAGCACGAGGTGGATTGCTCCTTGGATGACAGATGGGTCGCGTTCCAACTCCGCCTTTGAACGAAGGTCAAGAATGACCGGGTTCTCACCATCTTCCAGCTTCTGACGTAGTTCCGCCACCGTGATCCGCGCCATGCGCAGCTCGCGCAGCAAGCTCCTCCGTTGCCAGTATTTGTAGGCGACATAGAGCACCGCCAGACCGATTATCAAACTCAATGCGCTGCCGCCGATCTGAGCCATGGCGGATGCGATTTGTCCTATTTGGTTGCTAAACAGATACCCGAGGAAAAGCAGCGAAGCGCCGTAAAGAAACGCCCCCAACCCGTCGAAGAGGAGAAAACGTCCGACTGGCACGCCGGCCATCCCGGCCAGCGGCGGCGCAACCGTGCTCATGCCCGGGAAAAATTTCGCCACCACCACTCCCCGCAGCCCGTAGCGCGTGAAAACATTCTGGGTGCGGCGGACACATGAGTCCGGCTCAAGGGAAATGCGACATAGAAAGCCCAAAATCTGATTGCCCCGATACCGGCCCAGGTAAAACCAAATTGCGTCAGCGATCAGGCAGGCGACAACCGTGGCCACGATGCCCAGCAGCAAATTGAATTTGCCGGCGGCGGAAAGCGCCCCCGCAGCCAACAACACAGGCAAGGCAGGGATCGGTAGCCCCATTTGCTCCACGAACACGACAGCAAATACGAGCGGAAGCCCATGCCGTATCAGAAACTGACTTGTTTCATTCAACTCACCCATGAATAGAACGTGTTTTGGTTCATTCCTTCGACTGCGCGTGAGCCTCTACCATCCACAACAGCTTGTCCACGCCCCGAGACGAGGGCTGTCTTGTCGGTGAGTTTCAGGTTCATAGACTAAATGGCAGCATGCTGCCGTCAGGGCAAATTTGGTGACGGCTGGATCGGCAGTCGCACCTTGAAGCGGGTGTCGCCGGGCTCGGATTCGAATTCGATTTCGCCACCGTGCCGGTCGGCAACAATGCGATTGCTGATCACCAGCCCCAGACCTGTACCCGAACCAACGCCTTTGGTGGTGTAGAACGGCTCGAAGATGTGCGATTGAACATCCGGCGGAATTCCGGTTCCGTTGTCGGCAATTTCCACGACCACCTGGTCATCATCAAGGAACGTGGCGATACAAATCTTGCCCGTCCCTTTTACAGCATAGATGGCGTTGTCGATTAAATTGGTCCACACTTGGTTGAGTTCGCCGCCATACGCCATTATGCGCGGTACGGCGCGATCAAACTTGCGGTTGACCTCCACGTTCTTGAGTTTGTGACCGAGCATGGTTAGCGTGCTTTCGATCCCTTCGTGCACATCGACCTCCTGCATGGGGGACTTGTCCATGTGTGAATAGGATTTGACGGCCTTCACCAATTCGGCGATGCGTCCCGTGCTGCCATCGATTTCGTTCAGCAATGAGTTCAACGACAGGCTCGCTTCCAACCAGCCAAGAGCATAGCGAAGGGCTTCACCGGGAAGCTCTCCGGCGAGGGCCGTAAGTTCGTTGCCGTCCAGCCCTGCGCCGACAAACGCCGGGGCCAGTTTCCAACCATCCGGCACGTGATGTTGCTCCAGCCACGTGGTGACTTCCTCCTCACGGTCGCTGCGGGTGACTGAATTCAGCGGCGCAGATTTTGCGAACCGGGCGATGGCGTTCTGCGATGCGTCGATCAGAGGCTGCCAATGTTCAGGCTTCAACGATTCATGGAGTTCACACGCGCATGATTGCAGGTTGTCCACAACCTCCCGCAAATTGGCCGACGCCCGACGCGCGGCGGTCGCTGGATTGTTCAATTCATGGGCGAGACCGGCGGCCATCGTGCCTAGCGAGGCGAGTTTCTCGCGTTGCTGGGAATAGCCTTCCAAATTGCGAACACGCGTTGCCATCGTCCGGAAGATCTGACTCGCCACCGACGGACAGGTGCTCAGCATGCGCCAGAAGTCATCCTTGGCTAAACGAAACAACCGGCAAGGTTTCAATGTGCGCACCGTCGCGACGATGGGACTGTCGAGCAAGAGGGGAAGTTCGCCCAGAAACGATCCCGGTTTCGCGACGCCCATCAGGATCGCCTGATTGCCATAGTTGCGGCTTATGCGCATTTCGCCTTCCAACAGCACGTAGAAAAACTCGATGGGGTCGCCTTCGTTCGTCAATACCGTGCGGGCAGCGAGGTCGATGACCTCGCCCGGTTCAAGGCAACCCATATGTCCCTCTGTCAGAGTGGAAAAGAGCGGGACAGATTGCAGTTCGCGAAGAGTTGCTTGGTCCATGTTTACACCGTGCTGAGGTATTGGTGGATGAACTTGACGGCCATTGCGCCTTCGCCCACTCCGGAGGTAACGCCTTTGGTGGACGCGTGCCGCACGTCGCCGGCCACGAAGATTCCAGGCACGCTGGTTTCGAGCATGAACGGGTCCCGGTCAGGCGTCCAACCGCTTGGCCGTTTCCCTTCCCTCAACAAGTGCGTCCCGGAAACGATAAAACCCTTCGCGTCGCGCTCGACGACGCCGTTCAGCCAGTCCGTGTACGGAATCGCGCCGACGTAAAAGAAGAGCGCGCTGGCGGCGGCGGTCTCCCGGGCGCCCGTCTTGGTGTTCATGAGCGTGATGGATTCGCAGCGTCCGTTGCCCTTCACGTCCACGACGCACGTGTTCAACTTCACTACGATGTTCTTTGTCGCAGTTAGCTGATCTTCGAGGTATTGCGACATACCGGCCGACAGGGATTCGCCCCGCACCAGCATCGTGACGCTCCGCGCATGCTTTGAAAAATACATCGCAGCCTGACCGGCTGAATTCGCTGCCCCGACGATGTACACGTCCTCGTTCTTGTACGAGAGCGCTTCGGTCATCGGCGCGTAGTAATACACACCCGCGCCGTTCAACTCTTCCACGCCCGGTACGTCCACTTTCCGGTACGCGATGCCGGTGGCGATCAAAAGAGCGCGGCAGCCAATCTCAGAGCCGTTGGCCAGCGTGACAAAACGCGACGACCCATCCACTCGAACGCTCGTCACTTCTTGTGGCGCGAGCATCTCCACGCCAAGCCTCCGGGCCTGAGCGACTGCGCGCCGTCCGAGATCGAATCCGCTTAGCCCAGACGGGAACCCGAGGTAGTTTTCGATGCGGGAACTCCTGCCGGCCTGACCGCCAGGCGCTTCGCGTTCGATGAGCAGCGTTCGCAGTCCGTCGGCTGCTCCATACACCGCAGCCGCCAGACCTGCCGGTCCACCGCCAACAATCACGAGATCGTAGAATGGCAGTTCGGCTTTGGTTTTGAGGCCGAGCTTCTCGGCGACCGTGGCTGATGACGGATCGGATAGATGCGAGCCGTCCGCGAACACAAGCAAGGGCAACTGCTTGCAGTTTGCCCCGCAGCGCTCCATCAACTGACCGGCTGTTTCTTCCGTCTCCACGTCCAACACCTGATACGGAATGGAATTGCGTGCGAGGAAATCACGAATCTGCGTGAAGTGCGACGACCAACGATGGCCGACGATCCGAATTCCTTCAAACGGCGGACGGAACGATGCCTGCCAATCGTCGAGCAAATCGTCCACAACGCCGTAGAGACGCTCCTCCGGCGGATCCCACGGCTTCATCAGGTAATGGTCAATCTGCACGGAATTGATGGCACGAATCGCCGCATCGGTATCCGCGTAGGCGGTGAGCAGGGCGCGCTTGGCTTCGGGATAAAACTCCAGTGCCGCTTCCAGGAATTCCACGCCCGACATGCGCGGCATCCGCTGATCCACCAGGAACAGAGCGACCGCATCATTGCGCAGTTTCAGTTGCTTGACCGAATCCAAGGCGTTCGCACCCGAGTCCGCAGCCATGACCCGGTAGCGATTCCCGTACTGCCGGCGCAGGTCGCGCTCGACGGCCCGCAGCACGTCGGGATCATCATCCACTGTCCATATCACAGGCTTGGCCATAATCATTATCGACTGAATGTATTCAAAAAGAGCTTCCTCCGGTTAACGCAGCGACAAGCGCGTCCACATCTGGCTCGCCGTCATAGCGTACACCATTGATGAAAAACGTAGGCGTGCCGTTAACGCCGCTTCGCGCTCCACTTCGAAAATCCTCCCGCACGCGGGCAGCGTGCGCGCCGCTCTTCACCTCGCCAACGAGCCGTTGCACATCAAGACCGAGAGTCGAGGCGTATTGGGCGAGGCTCTCGTCATCGAGTGCATCCTGGTTCTCAAATAGAAGGTCGTGCATTTCCCAAAAACGGTCCTGCGCACCGGCAGATTCGACGGCTTCGGCCGCGTGTTCCGCGTGCGGGTGCATGTTAGCGAGCGGAAAATTGCGAAAAGCGAAGCACAGGCGATTACCCAAGCGTTTCTGAACGGCTTTGACAATGGGATGTGCCTCGCCGCAATACGGGCATTCGTAGTCGCCATACTCAACGAGCACGATCGGCGCATCAATTGGCCCCTGGATATGGTCGCGCCCGGCGGTTGGCAGGGTGAGTTTCGACTTCGGGATCATACGATGACAGCCGTTTATTGACCCCAACACTATTGCGGACCCGATTCAAAGTCATGTCACATCTGTGAACCCATGATCGAGAATGGGCTGTCGCGGTTTGCTATAAGTGCCATTTATAAGTTGTTTTGCGAAGTGATGCTCAGTTGTGCTCATGCTCGTTTTAATTTCACGAAGAACATGACGCCTCAATCGATTGCATACTATCGACCGAACGGCTTGATTTTCAGAATCCCAAGGGACTGCGGCCAAGTAGTCCTTTCGGAGGGGGTCGGAGCAGTTGACCACCCGGCAGCGCCCGGGCACTCTCCGGTCAATTCGGTGACCGATGTTAACGATTCTTGATTTGGGCATATCGATATGAAGATAAATATCCCTCCTGGACTTCTTGTGTGTCTGTTGCAGGCGGCGTTTGTTCTCCCTTCCGCTGTCGCGGAGAGTAATCCACCCGCCAGTCCCGAAGTCACGGCTGCGATGCAGCCTTACCTGGACAGTTACAAATTGGCGGGCATCGTCAGCATCATTGCGGACAAGACAGGCAAGGTTCATTGCAAGAACCTCCTCGGCTACGCCGATATCGATTCGAAGAAACCGATGCGTGACGACAACGTGTTCTGGATCGCATCGATGACGAAGATGTTCGCGGGCGCGTCTATCATGTTGCTCGTGGACGAAGGCAAGGTGAGCCTCGACGATCCGGTCACAAAGTTCATTCCGCAGCTCACCAATTGGATGGTGGTTGCGGAAAAGGATGCTGACCATGTGCTCCTCAAGCCGCTCGTTCGCCCAGTCACTGTCCGGCACTTGTTGAGTCATACGAGCGGGCTCACTGGAAGCGCTGAGCTACAGAAAATCACCGGCTCCGACAGCACGCCGCTCAAAGCTCGCGCGATCAGTTCTGTTACCGGCCCACTTCAGTGGCAACCGGGCGATAAATATCAATATGGCAACCATGGCATGAACATTGCCGCGCGCATCGTGGAAATCGTGAGCGGGATGGCCTACGAAGATTTTCTGCAAAAGCGCTTCTTCGATCCACTCGGCATGACCGAAACCACGTTCTGGCCCAGTGAAGCGCAGGTTGCACGGCTCGCTGGCGTCTATGGTCCGAACAAGGAGAAGAATGGTTACGCGAAAGGCGACTTGAACTTTTTGACCAAGCCCTTGAGCGACCGCACGCATCGTTTCCCCGAGGCGGGCGGTGGCCTCTTCTCCACCACACACGACATTCTTCGGTACGGCCTGATGCTGGCCAACGACGGCGAACTCGACGGCAAACGCTACCTGTCACACGTGGCAATGAAGGAGTTGCGCAGAGAGCAGACGAGCGCCACGAAGGTGAACTACAGCCTCGGCTATCACCTGCGCAACGGCATGTTCGGTCACGACGGCGCCTACGGAACCGATTTATCCGTCGATCCGACCACCGGCATGGTGGCTATCTTCATGGTGCAATGCCCCGGTCCTGATCAATGGGCGGCACGGGATTTGTTCCTCAAAACAGCCGCAAAGGTCTTTAGCAAAGTTGCCCCGTGACGTTGCCATCAGGGCCTGAGGTATGCACGTCTCACCCGCGTTCACTTTGCGAATACAATCCAACAATTCCTCACGCCGAGCATCCTTTAGCAGATAACCTTTTGCTCCCGCTTTGATGGCCCGGTAGATGTCGTTATCGCCGTCGTAGGTGGTAAGAATCACGATTTGGGCAGAAGCGTCCTCTCGCCGAATTTCATCTATCACACCAACGCCATCCATTACCGGCATCCGCAAATCGAGGAGCATCACATTGGGACGGTGCTTTCGCCACTGGTCAGCAGCCTGGTGACCATCGGTAGCCTGGGCGATTACGATCATGTCTCGCTCCATGTCAATGATCGACGTTAAGCCGGCGAGAAAGGTCGTGTGATCGTCTGCAATCAGAACCCGAATCTTCTCGGCACGCGCAGTCGCTTTTCGAACATTCGATGAGCGATTCATAAACGTTCTGATTCAGGAGCACTTGAGAGCGGAAGCATAATCGAAATCGCGGCGCCATTTCCTTCCGAGCTTTCGATTGAGAACTGGCCGCCCATGTCCCCTGCCCTTTCTCTGATTCCCTGAAGGCCAAATCCTTCGTGGCTCTTCGCGGGATCAAATCCGTGTCCATTATCTCGCATGTTCAAGTGAACCTCACGGCTCGCG
>Ga0209382_10005084_pt1 | contig 17191 bp, 17 predicted proteins | sample SoiMetdeltSBSDD5_FD_187599 | JGI IMG/M metagenome (GOLD analysis project Ga0209382, IMG submission 187599) | Bulk soil microbial communities from a Populus tree surrounding site in Tennessee, USA - Soil MetaG P. deltoides SBSDD5 (SPAdes) (version 2) | ecosystem: Environmental > Terrestrial >...
GCTGCTGGAGCTGAACAAGTGCCCGGACTTCGTGGTCAACCGCGGCCACTACTTCGGGACGGACCGCTTCGCCGAGGAGCCCGGCCTCAGCGACGACGACAAACGGGCGCTCATCGAATTTCTGAAGACGTTCTGACAACGACCATGACTACTTTGATCGGTTTCTCGACACCCAGGGCGTTCAACCCGGTGAGCTGGCTGGTGCGGACGTTCACCGCCTCGAAGGCGAGTCACGCCTTCTTCGTCTACCACGACGCCGACTTCGACATGGACATGGTGATGGAAGCCCACGAGGTGGGCTTCCGGCTCACGCCCCTCGAGCGCTTCGAGAAGGGCAACCGGATCGTCAAGCTGGTGCGACCGAAGAACCCGATCGACAGCGGGCTGAGCCTCATCGCCCGGCGCTATCTCGGGTCCATGTATGACTACGCCGGGCTGATCGGAATGTCGGTGGTCATGTTCGGTCGGTTCTTCAAGCGCGTGTGGAGGAATCCATTCCGCGGTTCGAGGAGCGTCTACTGCTCGGAGTCCGTCGTCCTCGCCATGAAGCATTCGCCGGGCTACGAGAAGCTGGACCTGGATCCGGACAGCTCGCCGCAGGACCTGTACGACTGGTTCGAGAAGGTCGAGGGCGGCTGATGGCCGGGAGAGCGCGCCCGATCATCAACTCCAGGTTGACCATGAAGTGAGCTCGGGCCCGATTGACGCCTGGAGGTAATCACCGCATCCTGCCCGCATGGAACCCAGCGAGGCGATCCGCCCTTACTCCATCCCCGCGAGCGAGCCCGGCGTGTGCGCGCTCCGGGTCGACGGCCTGTTCCGGGGCGACGCCCACGTCCACCGCTTCTTCGAGCTGGTGTACCTGGAGGAGGGCGCGGCCGGATCGCAGCGGGTGGGGGAGCGGAGGGTCGACTCCAGCCCGGGCCTGCTGGTGCTGGTGCCGCCGGGCGAGCTGCACGACCCCTCGCAGCTCTCCGGCCCCCGCTGGGTGATCGGGTTCCGCGCCGAGGCGCTGGGCCCCTCCGCCCCGGCGGCGCTGGTCCTGGAGCCGCCGCTGCTGGGGGCCTTCTCCGCCGCCCGCTCGGGGGGACCGGCGGCGATGTCGATCCCGGAGGCGGACCGCGCGCGGTGGAGCGCCCGCTTCCAGCGGCTCTCGCGCGAGCTGGAGGACGCCGCGGTGGGGCACCGGGAGTCGGCGCGCGCGCTGCTCACGCTGATCCTGGTGGACGTGGCCCGGCTGTTCGGCGCGGAGGGGCGGGCGGGCGCATCGCCGGCCCCCGCGGTGCGCGCCGCGCTGGAGTTCATCGACCGCCGCTACCGGGCGCCCATCGGGCTTCCGGACGTAGCCCGCGCGGCGCAGCTGAGCCCCACCTACCTCACCCACCTGATGCGCCGCGCGACCGGGCGCTCCGCGCTGGAGTGGATCACCGAACGGCGCCTGACCGAGGCCCGCCGGCTCCTGCTGGAGACGGACCTCCCGGTCGGCGCGGTGGCCGAACAGATCGGCTACTCCGACCCCGGCCACTTCATCCAGCGCTTCCGCCGCGCCCACGGCCACACCCCGGAGCGGTGGCGGCGGGCGCGCCGCGCCAGCTGAGGGCTACCGCTCCTCCCGCCCCGTCTCCTTCAGGTAGCGGCCGGTGATGTCCACCACCACGTCGCTGAAGTGCTGCTCCTTGCCCAGCCCGAGCGCGCTCAGCAACCTGCTGTCCTTGATCGTCGCCTCGCCGAACGCGGTGCGCGAGGGCAGCTGCCCGTCGTTGAGGACGACGGACCCGGCCTCGTGCTTCACCTTCACGTCGATGGCCGTCCCCAGGAAGTCCGATCCGATGTCCAGCTCGCCCGGGCGGCCGCCCTTGTCCGCGTCCACCGCCAGCAGCGAGAAGCGGCTGTTCCCTTCCGCGTCCGTCCGGATCAGGTAGCCGAACGGGAACGACACCTCGCCGCCGGGCTTGTCGGGGTCCAGGTCCACCTGATCGCGGGTCACCACCGCGATGAAGCTGGGCTCGCCCTGCCGGTGACCGCGTCCGAGACCACGGCGCGCAGCGCGGTGCGGTCCCGGCTCACGCCCCACAGCTCGTTCTGGTCCGACCGGATCAGGGCCTCGCGCGGAGGGCTGATGGTTGAAGCGGGAGCTGCGGGAGGGGCGGTTCGCGGATCGATGCGGCTCATGACTGTTCAGGGTCCTTGCCGATCGCGTCCAGCAGCGATCCGGTGCGCTGGATCCACACGTCGAAGTGGTCCTTCACGCCGTTGTGGCTGTGGTCGCGCGGGCTCGTCAGGACCATGTGCGGGCTGACGTCGTGCTGGATGGCCTCCTGTAGCACCGACCCCTCTCCGGTGCGAGTCACGCCGGGACCTGGCGTGATCTCCACCTGGTACACACCCCGGCGGTCGCGGTGGAACTCCGCGGTGCCGCCCTTGCCCGCCCAGTACTCCTGGAGGTTCTGCGGGTCGATCCCCTGCTCTCGCGCGCGCCGCGCGATCCCGGCGAGGATCCCCGGACCGCGGTTGTAACCGTAGTCCACCAGGGCGGCGCGCGTGGGCCCCTGCGGGACCGCCAGGCCCTCCTTCTTGAAGGCCGCGTCCAGCGCCGCCGCCGCCTTGTTCCGCAGCCGCGCGCCGTAGAGCACGTTGGAGATGGTGTCGTTCCCCACGTTGCGCCCGCCCTGGTAGGCCCTCCCGTGGACGCTCTTCTCGATCTGCATCAGCCCGTGGGCCGGCCCACCGTCGGCGCTCTGGTCGTCGGACGCCTCGACGTGCGCGGTGTGCTCCAGCAGCTGGGTGGGCACGCCGTAGAGGCGCCCGGCGAGCAGGAACGCGTCGTCGACCTGCTCGTCGCTCAGCCGCTCGGAACTGCCCGGCACCTCCAGCAGCTGGTGCGCCCCTTCCGCCAGCGTCTTCCAGGGGACCTCCACGTACGGGCCCGCGATCTCCGGCTCCGGCAGGTCCGGCAGGTCCAGGCGGGAGCTGCGCTCGGAAGCCGCCGGAGGCGGCCGGAGCGGAGGCGGCTGGATCGGCGAGGGCGGCGGCCGCTGGGGCGCGGGCGTGGTGCCGGCGGGCGCGGTCTCCGTCAGCCCGAGCGCCCGGCGCGTGCGCGGTCCCACCACGCCGTCCGGCTGCAGCCCGCGCGCCTGCTGCACCTGGGTCAGCGCCTGCTTCGTCCTCTCGCCGAAGACGCCGTCCGCCTTCAGCGCCGGAGCACCCGCGGCCCGCAGCGCCTGCTGGAGCTGGACCACCTCGGGACCGCGGCTCCCCACCCGGAGGACCGCCGCGCGCGCCACCGGCGGCGGCGCCAGCCCGTCGGCCGGGGGCGCCGCCGGGGCGGCCGGCTCGCCCGGCCGGGGATTCGCGCGGTCGCTGCCGCCCTGGGGCGAGAGGGGCCCCGGGCGGGACGGCTGGATCGGATTCGAGCTTCCCATGGGCATCACCCTCACATCCGCGAGCGCAGGTCCGGCGCGGCGATCCGGTCCTCGTGGAACCGGTAGTCGATGGCCTCGCCGTTCCGCGCCCGCCCGGTCACCGAGGCCTCGTTGACGAGGATCGCGTCCGGCCCCAGCAGCGTCGCCACCGCGTAGATGCAGCGGCACACGTCCTCGTCCAGCGGGACGCCGCGGGACATGGCGGCGCGCATCCCATCCTCGTCTCCGGTCCTGGCCGCCTGCAGGTAATCCCGGATGGCCGTCGAGAACCTCACCGCCTGCTCGCGCGCCTCGCCGCGGCTGGGCGGGTCGCCGTCGCCCAGCGCGGTGTACGCCTGCCGCACCGCCTCCGCGGCCCGGTCCGGGTCCAGGTTGGCCAGCCTCTCCATCGACTCCTGCGGCAGGAACAGATCGATGGTGCGGGCGGTGGCCGCGCCGAGCAGCTCGGGGCGGGTGAGCTGCGCGCGGTTCGCTTCGTCCAGCGCGCCGACCTGCGAGGCCACCGCCGTCCAGCGCTGCCAGTCACCCGACGTGGTCCGCGGGTCGTCGGGGAGCTCGGCCCGCAGGTGGAAGTGGCTCTCCGACGGCTGCCCGGGCCGGGACACGGTGATGTTGGACATGTCCACCATGCGGCGGCCGTTCCTGGCGAAGATGCCGTCGCTCGCCTCGTGGGTGTTGAAGGAGTGCGCCTCGGCGCGGAGTCCCTCGGGGCCCTCCAGCACCTGCGAGTCGTCCCTCCGGCTGCGCGTCCACTCCGCCAGCGTCCACCAGGCCAGCCGCGCGTGCCCCTCCACCGCCTGCGACCGCGTGGTGGAGCTGAGGGTCGATTCGCGCACCGGCCCGGTCGGCTCCACGGAGAGGCGGTCCGCCTCGCCCGCATTGAGCCGCATCAGCTCGCCGTAGGCGCGGGCCGCGCGCTCGTCGGAGAGGTCGAACGTGTAGTGGCGCAGCGTGCTCTGCTGGCGGCCGCCGGAGACGCTGGCGCCGGCGTTGAGGATCTCGAACCCCGGCAGGCCGGCCTGGGCGTTGACGCCGGCCCTCCCCTCCAGCCCCCGCAGCCGCTCCACGTCCACCTCCACCACCGAGCCCTCGCCGCGCTTCACGGTGAGCCCCACGCCGATGCTGGCGCCGCCCTCGAAGCCGACGGTGGCGCTGGCGCCCACCGGCCCGGCCTGCGCGCCCACGCCGGCGTTGGCCCCCACCGCCAGCCGCCCGTTGCCCGCGATCTGCACCTCCTCGCCGGGACGCAGCGCCAGCGCCGCGCCAGCGTCCAGCGGGATCTCGAACGGCATGGTCTGCGCGCGCCGGACCGCGGCCTCCGCGTTGCCCTCCGGGGACTGGGTGATCGCCTTGAAGCCCACGCCTCCCGAGGCGCTCACGTCGAAGCCGGCGGTGAGGCCGGGTCCCACCGGGACGTTCCCGCCCAGGCTGACGTGCGGGTAGAAGCCGCCGCCGGCTACGGTCCACACCCCCTCGCCGGAGTGCTGGCGGCGCACCGGGTCCGAGGTCAGCTCCGGGCTGGTGGGCTCCAGCGCGCGCGCCTCGAAGGGGACGGAGACGCCGCCGCCCAGCGAGAAGCCGATGCCCGCCGCCTGGAACTGGGTGGTCCGGTCCTGCCCCAGCTGCCGCACCACCGCGCGCGCCGCCGGGCCGGTGAGCAGGTCGCGCACGCCCTCGCGCGCGTCGCCGTGGAGCAGCTCGCCGATCGCCTTGCCGGTGGGCTCGCTCAGCACCTCCCGCACCACCTCCGCGTTGGAGAGCAACTGCTTGCCGATCCCGTCCGGCAGCCGCTGCGCCAGGCGCGTCACCGCGCCGGCGGCCATGTCGCGGGCCACCGGCGCCACCGAGCGGAGCGCGTCGATGGCGCCCGCGTTGTCCCCGGCGATCGCCCGGCGGCCCGCCTCCAGCAGCGCCGGTGCGGCCTCTCCGGCCCTCACCAGGTCTCGCCCCTCCAGGCCCACGCGGGACAGCACCTGCCGCACGGAGGGGTCCTCGCCCAGCGCGGTGAGCGCGGCGTTGCGGAGCCCCTGGTTGCCGGCCAGCGCGCGCAGCCCGCCGCCGATGTCGCCGCGGACCATCTGCCCCACCGCGTCCGCCGTCGCCGGGCTCAGGATCTCCCTCGTCACCTCCGGCCGGGAGAGCACGGACCGGGCGGGGCCCTCCGGCAGCGAGCGCGCCCAGCTGGCCGCCACGTTCGCGCCCAGCTCGCGCGCCGCGCCCTGCAGTGCCGGGTCGGCCGCGGCCGTCCGGAGCGCTCCCAGCGCGCGCTGCGGATCTCCCGCCGCCAGCGCCAGCGCCGCCTGCAGCGCCGGGCCGGCCGCCCGCGTGCCCAGCGCGGCCAGCTGGTCGCCCGGGATCCGCGCCCGCTCCAGCGCGGCGCGGACGTCGGGGCGCTGGACCACCGCCTGCAACACCGGTCCGGCGATCGACGGGTTGGTGACCCGGCTGGCCACGTCCGACAGCGCCGCCGTCGCGGCCGCGCCGTCGCCCCGGGCGGCGGCCGCCGCGGCGTCCACCACGCTCGACACCATGCCCGGCCCGGCGCGCACCGCCGCGTCCACGAACCGCTGGTTGGAGAGCAGGTCCCTGCCCAGCCCCTCTGGCAGCCGCTGGGCCTGGTGCGCCACCGCCTGGGTGATCAGCGGCAGCGCTCCCTCGCCGACGGGACCGAGCGCCGCCAGCGCGTCGCGCGCGCTCCCGCCTGACGCCAGCTTCGAGACCGCCTCCAGCACCGCCGGCGCCGCCTGCACCCCGGCCTGGAGCACCTGGTCGGGCGTGAGCCCGGCGCCCGCCAGCGCCTCCTGCACGCCCGGCGAATTCACCACCTGCCGCAGGACGGGCTCGGTGAGGGCGCGGTTCCCCAGCGCGGGGAGCGCGCGGGCGATCTCCGCGCCGGCCCGCGCGCCGTCACCCTTCTGCGCCGCGTCCAGCGCGGCGGCCAGGTGCGGCGCCGCCTGGGTCCCGGCGCCGATGGCGGCGCGGACGAAGCCCGGGTCGGAGAGCACGTTCCGCAGCGCGCCCTCCGGGAGGCGCTGCGCCTGGCGCGCGGCGATGCTCGCCGCCAGGTCCGCGGCCGCGGGTCCGGCCGGGGCCAGCGCGCCCAGCACCTCGCGCGCCGACTGCCCGCGCGCCGCGCGGCCCACCGCGTCCATCACCGCGGGCGCCGAGGTCCGGGCGGCGGTCTCGATCTGCTGCGGCGTGACGCCCAGCTCGGAGAGCGCTCCCTGGAGCTCCGGCCGGCTCGCCACCGCGCGCGCCACCGGGCCGGCCAGCGACTGGCCGCCCTGGAGGGCCGCGTCCCGCAGCGCCACCAGCGCCCCCCGCGAGTCGCCCTGCGCCAGCGCGGTGGCGGCGCGCCGGAGGTCCGGGGCCGCCGCGCTCCCCGCCGCGCGCAGCTCGTCCGGGGTGAGGCCGATCTTCTGCAGCTCGGCCTGGACCGCCGGCTCCCTCAGCGCGCGCTCGGCCGCGGTCTGCACCAGGTCGGAGGCGGCGCCCGCGGCGGCGGCGCGGTCGCCCTCGCGCAGGGCCTCCACGGCCGCTCCCAGCTGCAGCCCGGCGCGCGCCGCGTCCCGCAGGTCCTCGGCGCTCACCCGCGGGTAGTGGGCCTGAAAGCCCGGGTCCGCCGCGATGGCCCTCGACGCCACGTCGAGCGCGGGGCGGTCATTGGCGATGGTCCGCATCGCCCCCACCGCGTCGCCGTTCGCCGCCTGACCGATCGCCTGGCGCAGCCCCGGGTCCCTCAGCAGCGTGGTGACCGCCTCGCGGTCCATCAGCAACGTCTGCGCCGGGCCGGAGGGGAGGTGGCCGCCGAGGGTGGCCGCCGCCTTCGCCGCCACGTCCACCGCCGGGCCCTCCAGCGCGGGCGCGGCGGCCAGCGACCGGAGCCCGCCGCGCACGTCGCCGTTCACCGCGCGCGTCCCCGCCTCCAGCAGCTCCGGCGCGGCGTCCACCACCGCGCCCAGGTCCTCGCGGGTGAGGCCGACGGCGGCCATCGCCCTCTGCACGCCTTCATTCTGGGAGACCTTGTCCAGCAGCTGGTCGCGGACCCGCGTCAGCTCCGGGTCGGCGCGGACCGCATCGCGCACCTCGCGCAGCGCGCCCGCCACGTCGCCCTGGCCCAGCTTCGACGCCGCCGCCTCGGGCAGCCGCCCGACGATCGCCAGGTCCGAGAGCGCCTCGCGCTGGCGCCCCAGCCCGGGCTCCGGAGCCAGCCCGCCCTCCGCCGCCGCGGGCGCCGTCTCCGCGACCTGTCTCCCCGCCAGGTCGGACTCCGTCGGCGCGGTGCCACGCTCCGCGTTCGCTGGCCGCGCGCCGAAGCTGCTCGCCGGCGGGGGCCGCGTTGAGGCCGCAGGCGCGGGCCTGGGCTGGACGGCGGCGTTCGCCTTCGCCGCGTCCGGGGTCGGCACGGCGGGGGTCGCAGGGGGCGTGGGACGGCGGACCGGGGGGGCGTTCACTGACAAGGCGGGGCTCCTTGGTTGCTGCTGGTGCTGTGTGTCGCGTCGAGGCGCCGCCGCCGCCACGCCGATCCAAGGACCGGCCGATGCGAGCGCAGGAACGCCTCACGGGTGCTGCGGTGCGCGCAAGCTCAGGGCACTTGCGGCCGCCGGGGGAGAATCCCGGTACGTGCGTGGCCGCAAGTATACCACATCATCGCACCAGCCAGATGCGGTGTTTCGTGACGCGGTGTGGCAGGCGCTCAGCCGCGGCGCTCGCTGTCCAGCGACTTCATCTGGTTCGGGTCGTAGCGGGTGCCGGCCACCGCGGAGGCCGGGACGGCCTCCTCCAGCCGGGCCACGTCCTGCGGGGAGAGCTGGACCTTCATCGCGGCCACCGCGTCCGCGAGCTGGGCCCGGGTCTTGGCGCCGACCACCGGGACGATGTCCTTGCCCTTGGCCATGGCCCAGGCGATGGCCAGGGTCGCCGGCTTGACGCCCTTCTCGGCGGCGACGTCGTGGAGCGCCTTCACCAGCTTGTCGTTCTGCGCCCGGTTGTCGCCGGTGAAGCGCGGCAGGTAGGCGCGGAAGTCGGCCGGCCCGGTGGGCTGCGAGCCGGTGAGCAGCCCGCGGGAGAGGACGCCGTACGCGGTGACGCCGATGCGCAGCTCGCGCAGCAGCGGGAAGATCTCCGCCTCCGGGCCGCGGCTGATCAGCGAGTACTCGATCTGCAGGTCGGCGATGGGGTGGACCTTCGCCGCGCGGCGGATGGTCTCCGGCCCCACCTCGGAGAGGCCGATGGAGCGCACGTAGCCCTTCTTCACCAGCTCCGCGATGGTGCCGACGGTGTCCTCGATGGGGACGTTGGGGTCCAGGCGGCCCGGCCGGTAGATGTCCACGTGGTCCGTGCCCAGCCGCGTGAGCGTGTACGCCAGGAAGTTCTTGATGGCGGCGGGGCGGGTGTCCAGCCCGTTCCAGCTCCCGTCCGGGCCGCGGAGCACGCCGAACTTCACCGAGAGCTGCACCTGGTCCCGCCGGCCCTGGATGGCCCGGCCGATCAGCATCTCGTTGTGCCCCGTCCCGTAGAAGTCGCCGGTGTCCAGCAGGGTGATCCCCTCATCGATCGCCTTCTGGATGGTGGCGACGCTCTCCTCGTCCGAGGTCTTCCCGTACATCCCGGACATCCCCATGCAGCCCAGCGCAACCGTCGAAGTGGTGTTCGTCATGGTGGCGCATTCCTAAATGTGTCAGTATACAAAAGCAAGAAGGCACCCAGAGTTTCCATACTTACCTGACGGATACTATGCCGCCGAATAAAGAGAATTCGCCCGAGGAAGCCGCTCGCCAGGAAGCGATGGTGCACGAGATGCTGGGGCACCTGGCGGACAAATGGACGCTGCTGGTGCTGGACGCGCTCGCGCTCCAGAAGAACCTGCGCTTCTCGCGGCTGATGGAGGGCGTCCCCGGCATCAGCCAGAAGATGCTGACCAGGACGCTGCGGCAGCTGGAGCGGGACGGCCTGCTGACCCGCACCGTGTACCCGGTGGTGCCGCCGCGGGTGGAGTACCGGCTCACGCCGCTGGGCGAATCGCTGGGCGAGTCGGTCTGCGCGGTCTGGACCTGGGTGGAGGCCCACGTGGACGACGTGGAGAAGTGCCGCCGTTCCTACGACCGGGCGGAGCTCAGGCGTGCCCGGGAGGAGGCGGTGGAGCGGCCCCGCCGGTGAAGCGCGCCACCTGCTCCAGCAGCGCCCTCAGCTTGACCGGCTTCTTGAGGAACCCGTCCGCGCCCAGCTCGGCGCAGGCCGCCTCGGCGGTGACGTCGGCGCTGATGATGACCACGGGGATGGAGGCCAGCGCCGGGTCCTCCAGCTGCAACTGGCGGAACTCCGCCCCGTTGACCGCGGGCATCATCAGGTCCAGCAGGATCACCTCGGGCTTCACCTCGGCCACCCGCAGGAGCCGGAGCGCCTCGCCGCCGTCGGCCGCGCCCACCGCCAGCACGCCCTCGTCGTCCAGCAGGTCGAGGATGGTTTCGCGGACGTCCTGGTCGTCCTCCACCACCAGGACCCTGGCCCGGCCGGGCGAATTCATGAGCTTTCCCTGGGCAGCCGCAACCGGAAGGTCGCCCCCTGGCCGGGCTCGCTCTGCACCTCGATGGACCCGCCGTGCGCCCTGGCGATCTCGCGGCTGATGTACAGGCCCAGCCCCAGCCCGCCGTAGTGGCTGGACGGCACCGCGCGCTCGAAGCGTTCGAAGATGCGCTGGTGGTCCGACTCCGGGATGCCGATGCCGCGGTCCCGGATGCTCAGCACCATCTCCGTCTCCCCGGGCTCGACGCCGACGTCGATGGGGCTGCCGGCGCCGTACTTGATGGCGTTGGTGAGCAGGTTGGTGACCACCTGCTCCAGGCGGGAGCGGTCCCACCTCCCCCTCGCGGGGCCGCCGGCGGTCAGCCGGACCTCGCACCCGGCGCGGTGGGCCAGGTCGCCGATGCGCTCCAGCGTCTCGCGCACCACGTCCATCAGGTCCACCTCCTCCAGCTGCAGCTCGAACTGCCCGGAGACGATCCGCGACACGTTGAGCAGCCCCTCCACCAGCAGCCCCAGCCGGTCCGTCTGCTTGATCGCGCTCCGCGCCTTCCCCAGGGCCCGGTCGCCTCCGTTCTCCTCCGCCTCCTTCTCCCGCTCCCTGATCAGCAGCCGCTCCAGGCCCTCCAGCTGGAGGCTGAGCGCGGTGAGCGGCGTGCGCAGCTCGTGGGAGGCCACCGAGAGGAACTGGTCGCGCAGGGTGATGGCCTCGCGCAGGGCGCCCTCCGCCTCGGCCTGCGCCCGCCGGGCCTGGGTCACGTCCACCAGCGTGATCACGCACCCGATCACGCTCCCCGCCGCGCCGTGCAGCGGGCCCGCGCTCACCAGCACCTCCGCCGCCCGCCCCCCGGCGGCGCGCAGGGTGGCCGGCGCCGCCTTGATGACCTCGCCCCCCAGCGCGGCCGCCGCCACGCTCCGGGGCTCCGCGGCGACGAGGGCGACGGGGAACGCCTGGGCGAACGGCATCCGCAGCGAGTTGCACCCGCACAGCTCGGCGGCGGCGGCGCTGGCGCGGATGATGACGCCCTGCGCGTCGCAGACCACGATCGCCTCCGCCGCCTGCTCCAGCACCGACCGCGCCAGCTTCTCCGCGGCCACGATGTCCTCGTTGCGCTTCTGCTCGCGCAGGTCGGTGGCCACCAGGCAGAGCGCGGACCGCCCGTCCTCGTGGATGGAGCTCACCGACAGGTAGGCCGGCACCTCCTCGCCGTTCCCGGCCAGCATGGGCAGCTCTCCCCGGCTCTCCTTCTCCAGGGCGCTCCGGAGCATGGCGTCCAGGTCCGAGCGCGCCCGCTCCGGGACCAGGTCGAGGATGGAGGCGCCCATCACCCGCTGGAGCGGCCGGTCCAGCATGCGGGCGAAGCGGCCGTTGCTGTAGAGGATCAGCCCCTCCAGGGTGAGGGTGGCGGCGCCCTCGCTGATCGCCTCGATCAAGACCCGGTAGGTGTTGCTGGCGCCCTCCAGCGTGTAGACCCGCAGCCCGCCCGGGCCGTCGACCACCAGCGAGTCCACCTCGCCGGTCCGGATGGCGGCCAGGGTCTGCTCGGCCTCCACCAGCCGGAGGCGCAGCGCCTCGATCTCCGAGGGCTGGCGCTGCCGGGTGCGGGCGGTCACGGCTTCTTCCTCCGCAGGTCCAGCCCGAACACCAGCTTCTCGTCCGAGAGGTCGCCGATGTAGCGGCGCAGCGGATCCGGCAGCAGCCGGATGAGCGTGGGGGTGGCGATGATCTGGTGGCCGCGGGCCAGCGCGGGCAACTGGTAGATGTCGATCACCTCCAATTCGTAACGCCCGGCCAGGTGCTCGTCGCAGAGGCGGCGCACCCGCTCGACCGCGCGGGCCGAGGTGGTGGTCATTCCCGCCACGTACAGCCGGAGCACCCAGCGCGGCTGGCTCCGCCGCACCTGGCGCGTGTCCTGCCTGGATGGCGGGCGCCTGGCGGCGTTCATCTGGAGGACCTCGCTTCCCGGAGGTCCAGGCCGATCAGCACGCGCTCCTCGTGCGACAGGTCGCCGATGATCTTCTTCATCGGTTCGGGCAGCTTCCGCACCAGCGTGGGCAGCGCCAGGATCTGGTCGCCGCGGGCCAGCTGGGGGTTTTTGAGGACGTCGACCACCTCCAGCTGGAACTTGCCCTCCAGGTGCGTCCGGCAGATGCGCTGCAGGTTCTCCAGCGCGATCGCCGAGCGCGCGGTCTGTCCGGCGACGTACAGGCGCAGGTCCCACTCCGGCACCTTCTCCGCTCGCGGGGCCTTCCCCACCCGCGGCGCCGCCTTCTTCGCCGGGCGGCCCTTCGCCCGCCCGCTCCTGCGAGGGGGTGGCTTCATGACCGGGGGTCCTCCTTCGGGCGCTTGCCGGCCAGCGACGGGGCGAACGCCTTCCGGCTCCGCGCCATCACCTGCCGTTCGTGGAGCAGGCGCTCGCGGCGCCTGGTGACGTCCTGGATGCCCCGGTCGATCTGCGCCACCTCCGCCGCCAGCTCCTCGCGCAGCGCGGTGACCTGGGCCTCGGCCCCCCGCCGCCGCCGCTCGCGCTCCCGCTCCCGCAGCTCCAGGTCGTCCCGGTAGCCGTCCAGCACCGCCCGGTCCTCCGCCTCCTTCACCAGCCGGGCGGTCCCGGTCAGCACGCCGCTCATGCCCAGGTAGGTGTCCACCAGCTCCAGGCCGCGGCTGGAGAACCGGTACTCGACCGCCTGGTTGGAGTGGGCCATCCCCCGGGACTTGATGATGGCCAGGGTGCGGTTGCGCTCGCCTTCGCTGCGGACCATGGCCAGCATCAGCCAGGTGTCGATGAGGGAAGAGATTCCCAGATCGGTCTCCTCGAGGGCCTTGCCTCCGATGGTGAGGCTGGTGAAGAAGGTGGTGACGCCCTTCACCTTGAGGAAGTCGATCAGCCGGGTGAGCATGGACCGGGACTCGGTGACCGTCCCCACGCTGATCATGTTGGTGATCGGATCCAGCACCACCACCGCCGGCTTGAGCTCGCTCACCTGCTTGTGGATGGCCACCAGGTGCTGCTCGAGGCCGTGGACGGTCGGGCGCGAGGCGATCACCCGGAGCGTCCCCCGGCTCAGGCAGGGCCTGAGGTCGAGGCCCACCGACCGCATGTTGCGGACCAGCTGGTCCTGGGACTCCTCGAACGAGAAGTAGAGGACCCGCCGGCCGTGCTCGCAGGCGGTGCGGGCCAGGAGCGCGGCGATGGTGGTCTTGCCGGTCCCCGCGGTGCCGCTGACCAGGATGGAGCTCCCCTCGTAGTACCCCTGGCCGCCCAGCATCTCGTCCAGGCGCGGGTGTCCCGTCGAGATCCTCTGGTTGGAGGCCCGGTGCGAGAGCCCCATCGAGGTCACCGGGAGGATGGAGAACCCGTTCTCGTCGATCAGGAAGGGGTACTCGTTGGTGCCGTGGACGCTGCCGCGGTACTTCACGACCCGCAGGCGCCGGGTGGAGACCTGCTCGATCACCCGGTGGTCGAGGAAGATGACGCAGTCGGAGACGTACTCCTCCAGGCCCTGCCTGGTGAGGTTGCCCTCGCCCTTCTCGCCCGTCACCACCACGGTCAGCCCGTGGTCCTTCAGCCAGCGGAACAGGCGCCGGATCTCCGCCCGGAGGATGGCCGGGTTGGGGAGCCCGCTGAAGAGCGACTCGATGGTGTCCAGCACCACCCGCCTGGCCCCCACGGAGCTCACCGCGTACTGGAGGCGGACGAACAGGCCCTCCAGGTCGAACTCGCCGGTCTCCTGGATCTCGCTCCGCTCCACCCGCACGTAGTCGATGGTCAGCTTCTTCTGCGCCTCCAGCCGGGGGAGGTCGAACCCCAGGGAGGCCACGTTGGCGGCCAGCTCGTCGGCGGTCTCCTCGAAGGCCATGAACACCCCGGGCTCGCCGTACCGGAGGGCGCCCCGGACCAGGAACTCCATGGCGAACAGCGTCTTGCCGCAGCCGGGACCGCCGCACACCAGGGTGGGCCGGCCGCGGGGGAGGCCGCCCTCGGTGATCTCGTCCAGTCCCTGGATGCCGGAGGGGGCCTTCTCCAGGCGCGGAGACCGCGGGGCGTCCGCCCGCGCGCGAATGGACTTCTTCGCCGAGGTTCGTGGCATATCGAAGAGGCGGACGATTCGAGGCGAAGGCCGCTCCGGGAGCGAGCCTCGCCATCGCGGAGCGCACATTGGTGAACAGACCGTCAGGTCGTGGTCGGCGGCGGCTGGCGGCCGTTGTCTACTGGCGCGAAGTCGGCGATCTCCTGGTCCCGCTGGAGGTGCTCCTCCACCAGCCGGGGGACGCGCTCCGGGGTCATGTTCCCGTAGTGCGTCTCCCCCTCCCAGCCCATGAGCTGGAAGTCCTCGCGCGAGAGCGGGTCGCGCGGGCGGCCCTCGTCCCGCCGGACGACCACGTTGGGCCCCAGGTGGCACAGGCCGTAGCAGCCGCCGCGGCTCACCGAGCAGGTCTGCGCCGCCGGCGAGCCCTCCACCGCGCGCCGCAGCGCGGAGAAGACCTCGTCCGAGCCGCCGGCCCTGCAGTCGGGGCCCTTGCACACCGAAACCCGGTACCGCCTCACAGGCGGGTAGATACCTCAGTCGCGGCGGGCGCGCTCGCCCGCCTGGCTACTTGAGGAACTTCACCACCGGGACCGGCTGGTCGGTGGAGACGATGGTGCGGGGCGCGTGGTGCTCCGGCGCCTTCACCTGCTGGACGGCTCCGTCGCCGATGCGGACGTGCGGCTCCAGGTGCTGGTGCTCCGGCTCGTCGGAGCCGGGCCGCTTGTTCCACGGGTCGGACCGGTGCGACACGGCCGGGCCCTTGAGCAGCTTGGGGATGTCGTAGACGAAGCCCTGGCGCGTGTACTCGCTGGGGGTGTGCGCGTACGTATCCATCCGGATGGCGTCCTTGGGGCACGCGTCCACGCACAGCCCGCACACGATGCAGCGCAGCTCGTCGATGACGAAGGCGGTGGGGTACTTCTCGATCACCCGCGACTCGGCCGCGCCGTCCGCCGGGTCGTACTCGCCGGCCTCGATGTAGATGCACTGCGCCGGGCAGATGGTGGCGCACATGTAGCAGGCCACGCAGCGGGCCTTGCCGTCCTCGCGCGGGACCAGGCGGTGCAAGCCACGGTAGCCCTCCGGGTAGGCGACCCGCTCCTCCGGGTACTGGATGGTGGTGACCAGGTTCGGCCCGGTGCGGTCCATCACGCTGGTGTTGGGGTCCCGCTGGCGGAACAGGTTGCGGAGGAAGTGGCGGGTGGTGATCGCCAGCCCCTTGAGCAGCTCCGGGATGTAGAGCCGCTCGCGCAGGTCCTCGCGGGGGTTCTGGCTGGCCTGGTAGCTCATCGGTCGTTCCGGTCTTCCCCTGACACGTTAGTGCGAAGGCGCCGCGGGCGCAGCTTCCGCGTGCGCCTCCGCCTCGCCGTGCCGCCGGGTGGCGGTGAGCGCCACCACCGCGCCGATCTCCAGAAGCCCCAGCACCGCCAGCAGCTGCAGGCTGGGGTCCCACAGCACCAGCGCGGCGGAGACGAACACGTTCAGCAGGCCCGCGGGCAGCAGCATCTTCCAGCCCAGCGCCTGGATCTGGTCGTAGCGGAAGCGGGGGAAGGTCCAGCGGATGAGGAGCTGCAGCCAGCACAGCAGCAGCACCTTCACCCAGAACACGGTGCCGGAGAACGCGCCCCACAGGATGGGGTACTCGGTGGCGAAGGCGCTCCCCGCCAGCGCCTGCCCGAAGAACGGCACCTGGTGGCCGCCGAAGAAGATGGAGGTGGTGACCCCGGAGAGGATCACGATCTCCACGAACTCCGAGATCATGAACATCCCGAACTTCATCCCCGAGTACTCCACGAAGTAGCCGATGATCTCGCTCTCGCCCTCGGGGACGTCGAACGGGGCGCGCTTGGTCTCCGCGAAGGCGGCGGCGAAGAAGAGCACGAAGCCCAGCGGCTGCAGGATGAAGCCCCAGGCGGGGACGCCCAGGCGCAGCTGGCCCCCGAACAGGGTCAGCGTCCCCTCCCACAGGTGCTTCTCCTGGCCCGCCACCATGGCCGGGAGCTGCACCGTGGACATGGCGATCATCATCCCCACCAGCGACAGCCCCAGCGCCACCTCGTAGGAGATCATCTGCGACGACGCGCGCACGCCGCCCAGCAGCGCCAGCTTGTTGTTGGAGGACCAGCCGGCCAGCGAGGTGCCGTACACCGCCAAAGAGGCGATGGCGAAGATGTAGAGCAGCCCGAAGTCCGGCTGCGCCACCACCATGTCCACCGCCCATCCGCCCACCCGCACCGTGGGGCCGGCCGGCACCACCGCGAACAGCGCGAACACCGGCGCGAAGGCCAGCACCGGCCCCAGGTTGAAGAGCACCCGGTTGGCGCTCTTGGGGACGAAGCTCTCCTTGAACAGCATCTTCAGCGCGTCCGAGGCCACGTGGGGCAGGCCGCCCAGCGACCGGTCCCGCAGGCCGGGGAGGTCGATCCGCGCCCGGTTGGGGCCGATCCGGTCCTGCATCATCGCGCTCCACTTCCGCTCCGCGACGGTGAGCAGGGTGGCGATGACCATCACGAAGACGATCATCAGGATGACCAGGTTGCTCAGCCAGCCCCACTCCTCCAGGGCGGCGGCCAGCGCGTACGCCGCCGCCATCAGCCCGAAGAGCGAGGCGAGGATGAAGCCGATGGCGGTGGTGACCGTGAGCCAGCGCATGGGTCCTAGATCCCCCTCACTCGCGGGGCGCCGTACTCGCGGTAGCCGGGCGGCCGCCCGTCCGCCGCGGCCGGGATGGGCTTGATCCCGCGCGCCTCCCGCGCCGGCGGGGCCCGGGTGTCCCACTCGAAGGAGGACAGCTCCGGCACCCTCGGCGCCAGCGCCTTCCACACCTCGCGCGCGGAGGCGTAGGTGGTGGTGATGCCCAGGGCGGCCTGGAGGTCGCTCGCCCACTTCCAGTGCGGCTGGCTCTCCCCGCGCGGCGGGTACGCCTGCCGGAAGCGCTGGATGATGCCGTCCAGGTTGGCGAAGCTGCCCTCGTCCTCCACGTGGGTCGACGCCGGCAGGAGCACGTCCGCGGCGGCGGTCACCTTCGACTCGTTGATCGCCTGCAGCACGAACAGCTCCAGCTTCGCCGCCGCCCGCGCGAACGCCCCCTCGTCCACCGGCACCTCGCCGCCCACCGCCCACAGCGCCTTCACCGCCCCGTCCTCGATGCCGCGGACCAGCTCGTCGAACGGCTTGACGGAGAGGCCCAGCCCGGCCGCGATCCACTAGCCCCT
>Ga0209382_10005086_pt1 | contig 17190 bp, 21 predicted proteins | sample SoiMetdeltSBSDD5_FD_187599 | JGI IMG/M metagenome (GOLD analysis project Ga0209382, IMG submission 187599) | Bulk soil microbial communities from a Populus tree surrounding site in Tennessee, USA - Soil MetaG P. deltoides SBSDD5 (SPAdes) (version 2) | ecosystem: Environmental > Terrestrial >...
TGATGATGATCGGCGGCGAGGAGTCGTTCGGGCTCGGCGGCTACTACCGCACGCCCATCGAGGAAGCGCTGCCGGTCACCATGGAGGTCAAGCAGAAGGTCGAGATTCCGAGCCTCGCCGTGGTGCTCTCGGTCGATCGCTCGGGCTCGATGGCGATGTCGACCGACGAGAAGGTGACCAAGCTCGACCTCGCCAAGGAGGCCGCGCATCTCGTGGTCGACCTGCTCGACGAGCGCAACGAGGTCGGCGTGATGTCGTGGGACACGGAGTTCATCTGGGACTCCACGATGAAGGGCGCCCGCGACAAGGCGGCCATCCACCACTCCATCGCCACCATCAAGGCGGGCGGGGGGACGGACGGCTATCCCGCGCTGAAGGAGTCGTACGCCGTGCTGTTCGACCGGCCGGCGCTCCTGAAGCACGTCATCTTCCTGTCGGACGGCCAGATGACGCGCGGCGATTTCGCCGGGCTGCTGCGCCGCATGGCCAAGGACAAGATCACCGTGTCGACGGTGGCCATCGGCAAGGACGCCGACGTCCAGCTCATGGTCGACATCGCGAAGTGGGGCAAGGGGCGGTTCTACTACACCGAGGACTCGCAGACGATCCCGCGCATCTTCACGCTCGAGACCCAGCTCGCATCGAAGGCCTCGCTGGTGGAGCAGCCGTTCAAGCCACAGCTCACAGCCCAGAACCACGAGGCGATGCAGGACATCGACTGGAAATCGGTCCCGCCGCTCGGTGGCTACGTCGCCACGACCGTCAAGCAGAACGCCGAGCTCGTGCTGATGAGCCATCAGGAAGACCCGGTGCTGGCGACGTGGCGCTATGGCCTCGGACGCTCGGCAGCCTTCACCTCGGACGCCAAGGCCAAGTGGGGCGTGCTCTGGCTGCGCTGGCGCGAGTTCAACAAGTTCTGGGCTCAGTTGACGCGCTGGACGCTGCGCGGCGGCTCGCGCTCGGACACCTCGGCCGTCGTGCAGCGCATCGACCAGACAGGCGAGGTCGTCGTCGACGCGGTGGACGGGAAGGGGGACTTCATCAATTTCCTCGACTCGCAGGTCGGCGTGGTCGCGCCGAACCGTGAGCGCAGCGTCATCGATCTCGAGCAGATCGGCCCCGGGCGGTACCGCGGCCGATTCCCGGCACCTCAGGAGGGCGTCTATCTGGTTGGAATGGCTCAGCGAAAGAACGAGCGCGTGGTTGGCTCGCAGCTCGCCGGGCTGGTGGTACCGTATGCTCAAGAGGTCCGCGACCTCGGCGTCGACGAGACGCTGCTCCGCGAGCTGGCGGAGTTGACGGGCGGATCGGCGCTGGCCGATCCACGTGACACGTTTCTGAAGGCACGGCGGCGCTCCCGGATCGCCGTCGAGATCTGGCCGTGGCTCGTGGGAGTCGTTGCGCTCATGATGGTCCCGGATATCGCTCTGCGGCGTCTCGGGCCGGGCACGTTCGGCCGGCTCGGCGGGCGGTTCACGCGGAAGGCACGGCGGGGCGCGGCGCCGGCGGCTTCGTCGCCGCCGGAGGAGGGCACATGATGGCTCGGCACGGCGTGCGGCTCACGATGGCGGTCTTGACCGCGTGCGTGGCGCTGGCGGGTATTCCTGCGGACGGCGCTCCCGTGAAGGCCCGAACCGTGGTGATCCTGCCGTTCGACGCGAGCGCGCTCGACCGCGACGACCAGTGGATCGGCGAGGGGGCGGCGCAAGTGCTGGCGCTCGCCCTCGCGCAACATCCCGCGTTCGTGCAGATCGATCGTACGCGCGTGCGCACCGCGGCCGGCCGCCCGGAGCTCTGGGGCGAGCCGGTCGTGCTGCAGACGGCGCGCGCGCTGAAGGCGGACGCCGCGCTGTACGGACGCATCACACGGCAGAACACCGACCTCGTGGTGCAGCCACGCGTCGTCGATCTCAAGTCGGCGATGGGCGACCAGCCGATCGTGCTGGAGCCGATCACCGCCGGCGAGGGCGAAATCCTCGCGCGTCTGGCTTCACTGCCCACCGTCTATGCCCGCACGCTGAAGGTGGCGGTATCGGAGACCGAAGCGCGCCGGATCGAGCGGGCGGCCGCGCCCACAAAGTCGCTCAAGGCGTTCGAGCTGTTCTCGCGCGCCCAGGTGGCGGCGGCGCGCGGTGGCCAGGAGGGGAACGAGACGGCCGTCGATCTCCTCTCGCGGGCCATCGAGGCCGACGCGAATTTCGTGGTGGCACAATACACGCTCGGCGCCGTCCACCAGGCGCTCGGCAATCGCTGGAAGGCGGCTGCGCAGTTCCGCGCCTCGACGCAGCTCGATCCGATGTATCCTGAGCCCTACAAGGCGCTTGGCGACCTGTTCCTTGCCGCCCCCCGTCGGCTGTTCGACCAGGCGGTGGAGGCCTATCAGAAGGCCATCGACCTCCGCCCGTTCTATGCCGACGCGCACGTCGGGCTCGGGGATGCGCGAGCCGCCAAGGGCGACATCGACGCGGCGATCAGCGCCTACCAGAAGGCGCTCACGTACAACACCGTCAACCCGCGCGTGCACATGAGCCTCGGGAAGATCTACTACTCCGAGAAGGGCCTCTACTACGAGTCGGTGCAGGCGTACAAGCGCGCCATCGATCTCGACAACGACTCCGTCGAGGCCCGCATGGGGCTCGGCGAGGTCTACGAGGACAAGGGACTCTACAAGGAAGCCGTCGAAGAATATCGCAAGGTCATCGAGCTCGACGGAAAGCACACGGGCGCGATGTATAACCTCGCGATGGTGTACGAGAAGACGGATCCGAAGGAAGCGATCGCGCAGTGGGAACGGTACATCACCCTTGCCGCGCAGCTGCCGAGCGAGAAAGACTGGGTCGACGTGGCCCGCCAGCATCTCCGCAAGCTGAAGAACCAGGTCAAGGAGTAGGGTGGACGAGCTCCGGAAGGACCCGACACGAGGCCAGTGGTCGCTCATCCGGCCCAAGGGGCCGGCCACCGCCGAATCCGGCTGTCGATACTGTCCGGGCGCTGAGCAGCTCAGCGGCCGGGAGATTGCCGCCTACCGGAAGGATGGCTCGCTTCCCAACGAGCCGGGGTGGACCGTTCGCGTGGTGCCCGAGCCCGACGCGTACTTTCGCATCGAGCACGAGCTGGTGCGCGAGGGCGTCGGGATGTTCGACATGATCACGCCCCGAGGCGCCAGCGAGCTCATCGTCGAGTCGCCGAACCACGACGACACCCTCGGCAGCATGGATCCCGAGCAGCTCGAGTCCGTCCTGTGGATGTACCGCGACCGTCTGGTCGACCTGAAGCGCGACGGCCAGATCCGCGACATCCTCATCTCACGGCATCACAAGAAGCCCGGCGTCGCGCACCATCATCCGTACTCGCGGGTGACGGCGATCCCCATCGTCTTCGACGAGACCCGCCGCGAGCTGCGCGAGGCGCGCGAATACTACCAGTACAAGCGGCGGTGTCTCTATTGCGACATGCTCCGCCAGGAGATCGCGGCGGCCGAGCGGCTGGTGCGAGTGACGGCCAGCTTCGTGGCCGTCGTGCCGTACGCCGCGCGTGGGCCGCTCGAGACATGGGTGCTGCCGCGCCAGCACGCGTGCTCGTACGAGGACGCGCTCAGTGCCAGCGGCGCGCGTGACCTCGCAAGCGTCCTCGCGGCCTATTTCAGGGCCCTCAGTGGGCGCTTCAACGACCCCGGCTACGAGATGGTGCTGCACACGGCGCCGAACCTGCGCTCGCGCATCTTGCAGGGCGACTGGGCGACGATCCGCGACGACTACCACTGGCACCTGGAGATCCTCACCGAGCCCGAGCGCGCCAATCGCGTCGGCGGCATCTACGTCAACGAGTCGCCGCCCGAAGCCACCGCCGCCGAGCTCCGTAGCGCGCTGGACACGCTTTAGGGTCATCGACGGCCCTCCCGGTGTCCTTGCACGTGGGGAGTGCCCGCCGCGGAACCTCGCAGTACGCCCGGAATCACGGCTGCGTCCGTCATGGGTAGAGGCCGCGGACCTTGTAGCCCTCGGCGACGCGCGTGACACCCTCCATCAGTGCTGCCGTCCGGAGATCGGTGCCTTCCTTGGCGCCGAGCGCCCAGACGCGGTTGAAGGCGCGCGTCATCACCTCCTGCAGTCGTGCCGTGATCTCGCTCTCGCGCCAGAAGTAATACTGCAGACCCTGCACCCACTCGAAGTACGACACCACGACGCCGCCGGCGTTTGCGAGGATGTCAGGGATGACCGTGACTCCGCGGTCGCGGAGCACGACGTCGGCCTCCGGAGTCGTCGGGCCGTTGGCGCCCTCGGCGATGAGGCTCGCCTTGATCTTCTCGGCGTTGCCCGCGTGGATCTGACCGCCCACCGCCGCCGGCACGAGGATATCGCACGGCAACGTCAGGAGCTCCTCGTTGCTGACGGGCTCAGTGCCCGGGAAGCCCACGACCGACCGCGTCTCGGCCATGTGCGTCTCGAGCTGTCGGATGTCGATCCCGTCGGGATTGTGGATGCCGCCTTTGATGTCGCTGACGGCCACGATCACGCACCCCTCACGCCAGAGCAGCCGCGCGGCGACGGCGCCGACGTTGCCGAAGCCCTGCACGGCGACCTTCCGGCCGCGGATCTCGTATCCAAGACGGCGAGCGGCCTGGTAGATCGCGTAGACGATGCCGCGGCCGGTCGCTTCCCGGCGGCCGGCAGACCCGCCGACGATCAGCGGCTTGCCGGTCACGACACCGGGCACGCTCTTGCCCTGGGTCATCGAGTAGGTGTCCATCATCCACGCCATCGTCTGCTCATCGGTGCCGAGGTCGGGCGCAGGGATATCGAGGTCCGGGCCAATCAGCAGGATGATCTCCGCCGTGTAGCGACGGGTGAGACCTTCCTTTTCGCGCATCGACATCGCGCGCGGGTTACAGCGCACGCCGCCCTTGGCGCCACCGTACGGCAGGCCCATGAGCGCGCACTTCCACGACATGAGCATCGCCAGCGCGCTCACCTCGCCGAGATCGACGTCCGGAGCGTACCGGACGCCTCCCTTGGTAGGTCCAAGGACGGTCGAATGATGTACGCGGTAACCCGTGAAGACTTTAGTCTTTCCCGAGTCCATCAAGACAGGGATCGAGACGACGAGCGCGCGCCGCGGCAGCCGAAGACGCTGGTGAATGTCGTCATCCAGACCCAGCCGGGCGGCGACACCGTCGAGCTGGGCGACCGCCGTCCGGTGGAGGTCCGAGTCGAACTCGGATTTGTCGTTCATCGGGGCACCTTTCCGTTGACAGCGCCGCGGGTGGGTGGCAGAATCCGACTAAAATAGTCGCCGATCAAAAATATCGGGTATAGACTGAGTGGGCGAAAGGGCGAGGACGGTAAGAGCATGCTTCGATTCACCAAGCGCGCCGATTACGGGTTGATGGCGATTCATTATATCGCCGTTCACGACGCGGTCGGGTCGGTCAGCGCCAAGCGGATCTCCGAGGAGTTCTCCATTCCGCCCGAGCTCATGGCGAAGATTCTCCAGCGCCTGGCCAAGCAAGGGTTGATCGAGAGCCAGAACGGTCCGAAGGGCGGTTACACGCTGTCCCGGCGCCCCGTGGACATCACGGTAGGTGAGGTGATCCGCGCGCTCGAGGGACCCATCAACATCGTGAACTGTCTCGAAGGCGGCGACTGCGCGCAGATCGAGCGCTGCAGCCTGCGGCGCCCGGTGCACAAGCTCCAGGCTGCGATCAGCCAGGTGCTCGACACGATGAGCCTGGCCGAGCTGACGAGCGACGACGTTCCCGAGCTGCTGTCGATCAAGGGGTGATCAGACCATGGCGCTGAAGTTCCCGATTTTCATGGATGCGCAATCGACGACGCCGGCCGATCCGCGGGTCGTCGAGGCGATGCTGCCGTACTTCACCGAGAAGTTTGGGCATCCGGCCAGTCGCAACCATCCGTTCGGCTGGGAGGCGGAGGCCGCCGTGGACGTGGCGCGGCAGCGTCTGGCCACGCTGATCGGCGCGCGCGACCCGAAGGAGCTCGTCTTCACCTCCGGCGGGACCGAGTCGATCAATCTCGCGCTCAAGGGCGTGGCCGAGATGTATCGCGAGAAGGGTGATCACATCGTCACCACCGTCATCGAGCAGCGGGCCGGCCTCGACGTCTGCAAGCGGCTCGAGCGCCAGGGCTTCCGCGTGTCCTACGTGCCGGTGCAGCCGGACGGACTCATCGACATCGAGGCGATTCGCAGCGCGATCACCGATCGGACGATCCTCATGTCCGTGATGTTCGCGAACAACGAGATCGGCACGATCCAGGACATCCAGGCCATCGGAAAGCTCGCCAAGGAGAAGGGCATCCTGTTCCACGCCGACGCCACCCAGGCGGTGGGCAAGATTCCCGTGGACGTCGAAGCCATGGGCATCGACCTGCTGTCCTGCACGGCGCACCTGATCTACGGGCCGAAGGGCGTGGGCGCGCTCTACGTGCGCCGCAAGGCGCCGCGCGTCCGCCTGGCGCCGATGATGGACGGCGGTGGGCACGAGCGCGGCATGCGGTCCGGGACGCTGCCAGTGCCGCTGATCGTGGGCTTTGGCAAGGCCGCCGAGATCGCGCGGGCGGAAATGGCCGCCGAAGGCGAGCGGCTGGCGAAGCTGCGCGACCGGCTCCAGGACATCATCCTGTCGAGCGTCGACGAGGCCTACCTGAACGGCCGGCCGGACCGTCGGCTACCCCAGAACCTGAACATCTCCTTCGCGTACGTCGAGGGAGAGTCCGTGCTGATGGGACTCAACAAGGAAACCGCGCTGTCCTCCGGGTCGGCGTGCACGTCGGCGACGCTGGAGCCGTCGTACGTGATCGCGGCGCTGGGTGCATCGGCCGAGCTGGCGCACTCCTCGATTCGCTTCAGCCTGCATCGCTTCACCACGCCCGAAGAGGTGGAGTACGTCGGCCAGCGCACGGTGGAGGTCATCAAGCGGCTGCGCGACATGTCGCCGCTCTACGAGCTGGCGAAAGAGGGCGTCGATCTGAAGACCATCAAGTGGAAGGCCGAGTAAGGGGGGATCGGAAATGGCATACAGCGACAAGGTCGTCGACCACTACAACAACCCGCGCAACGTCGGCTCGTTCGGCAAGGACACGCCGGGCGTGGGAACGGGCCTGGTGGGCGCGCCGGAGTGTGGTGACGTCATGAAGCTGCAGATCAAGGTCAACCTCGAGACCGGGGTCATCGAGGATGCGAAGTTCAAGACCTTCGGCTGCGGTAGCGCCATCGCCTCCTCGAGCCTGGCCACCGAATGGCTCAAGGGCAAGACGGTCGACGAGGCCGCCAAGATCAAGAACACGGACATCGTCAACGAGCTCAAGCTGCCGCCGGTGAAGATCCACTGCTCGGTGCTGGCCGAGGACGCCATCAAGGCGGCGCTCGCCGACTACAGAGACAAGAGCGCGACCACGGCGGCCGCGGCGGCATCCAAATAGCGGGAGGACGGAAGGATGGCGCTCAGTCTGTCAGAGGCGGCGAAGAAGCAGGTGAAGCAGCTCAAGGAGGCGCAGAACCTCCCGGAGACCGTGTTTCTGCGCATGGGCGTGAAGGGTGGCGGCTGCTCCGGGATGTCATACCTGCTGGAGTTCGACAGCGAGAAGGGGCCGCACGATAAGGAGTTCGACCTCGACGGCGTCAAGGTCGTCGTCGACAAGAAGAGCTATCTCTATCTCAACGGCACCACGCTTGACTACGTCACCCAGGGACTGACGGGCGGCTTCACGTTCATCAATCCCCAGGCGAAATCGAGCTGTGGCTGCGGGACGTCGTTCTCGGCGTAAGCCGGGTCCCGTGCGCACGACGTGAACGGGCCCGGACGAGGGCCCGTTCTGGTTTTGGAGGAGGGCGTGAACTTCTTCGAGGTGTTCGAGCTGCCCCGGCGGCTGGCCATCGACGGCGACCAGCTGCAGCGGCAGTTCTATGCCCTCGCGCGGCGCACCCACCCCGATTTCCATCAGGCGGCGCCGCCGGCGGAGCGGGCAGCCGTCGAGGAGCGTGCCGCGCTCGTGAACGCGGCGTACCGGACGCTGCGCGATCCGGTCGCGCGTGTCGACTATCTCGTCAGGCTCGAAGAAGGCCGGGCAACGAAGGAGGGCTCGGAGGCCCGCCCCCAGGCGCCGCCCGCGCTCCTGGCCGAGATGTTCGAGATCCAGGAGGCGCTGGCCGAGGCGAAGGCCGGCGCGCTCGACGACGCCGCGCGGGACGGCCTCCGCGAGCAGCGGGATCGCCTGCGCGAGCGGTACGCCGCCGAGGAGACGCGCCTGCGTGGGCCGCTCGCCGAGCGCTGGGACGCCGCCTCGGCGGCCGAGCGGCCGGCCGCGCTGGCGGCGCTGAAAGAGGCCTTGGCGACGCGGGCGTACCTACGGACGGTCATCGCGGATCTGGCGGAAGCTCTGGGAGAGGAGGAGCCTGGTGTCGCGCATCATCGGCATTGACCTCGGCACGACGAACAGTCTCGTCGCCTATGTGGAGGCGACGACGGGACTGCCGCAGGTCATCCCGGATGCCGAAGGGCGCCGGCTGCTGCCGTCCGTCGTCGGCTTCACGCCCGACGGCTTGATCGTCGGCGAGGCGGCGCGGCGCCAACTCGCGCGGCGCTCGGCCGACACGGTGTACTCGGTGAAGCGGCTCATGGGGCGCGACTACGGCGACCTGAAGGACGAGCTCGCCTATCTGCCATTCCACCTCGTGCCGGCCGACGGCACGGTGAAGCTGCGGGTGGGTGGGCGCGAGGTGACGCCCGCCGAAGTCTCGGCGGTAGTGTTGAAGGCCCTCAAGGACCGGGCGGAGCGCCACTTCGGCGAGCCGGTCGACAAGGCGGTCATCACCGTGCCGGCGTACTTCAACGACGCGCAGCGCCAGGCGACGCGCGATGCCGGCCGCATCGCCGGTCTCGACGTCGTCCGCATCGTCAACGAGCCCACCGCGGCCTCGCTTGCCTACGGACTCCAGCGGCTCAAGAGCGGCGTCATCGCCGTCTACGATCTCGGCGGCGGCACGTTCGACGTCTCGATCCTCCGCGTGAAGGACGGGGTGTTCGAGGTCCTCGCCACGAATGGCGACACCCACCTGGGTGGCGACGATTTCGATCGGGTGCTCTTGCTGTGGCTGCTCGAGGATCTCCAGTCGTGTCATCACGCCGAGCTCGCCCGCGACGGCGTCGAGGTGGCCCGAGATCCCGAGCTGATGCAGGAGCTGCGGCTCGCCGCCGAAGCCGCCAAGATTCGTTTGTCCGCCGACGAGCGGACGACGCTCACTCTGCCGCTGCCGGGGTTCACGTATCGGCGCGATGTGACCCGTGCGGAGGTCGAGCGGCTCATCGAGCCGCTGGTCGCTCGTACGCTGAACCCATGCCGCCGGGCGCTCGCCGACGCCGGGCTCACAGCGGCCGACATCGAGCAGGTCGTGCTCGTGGGCGGCTCGACCCGTGTGCCGCTGGTTCGCCGCCGGGTGCAGGAGCTGTTCGGACGGACGCCGCACAGCCAGCTGAATCCGGACGAGGTGGTGGCGCTCGGCGCGGCCGTGCAGGCGCACATCCTCGCCGGCGGCATCACCGATATGCTGCTACTCGACGTCACCCCGCTCTCGCTCGGGATCGAGTCGCTGGGCGGCATCGTGAACGTGCTCATCCCGCGCAACACGACGGTCCCCACGAGCGCTCGCGAGATGTTCACGACCTCCGTCGACGGCCAGACGCTGGTCGACCTCCACGTCGTCCAGGGCGAGCGGGAGCTGGTCAAGGACTGTCGCTCGCTCGGCCGCTTCGAGCTGCGCATCGAACCGATGCCGGCCGGCATGCCGAAAATCGAGGTGACGTTCCTGATCGACGCCAATGGCATCTTGCAGGTCCAGGCCCGGGAACAGCGCTCCGGCAAGGCTGCCTCCATCGAGGTCAAGCCGACGTACGGGCTGAGCGAGACCGAGATCGAGCGCATGATCGAGGACTCGTTCACCTACGCCGAGGCCGACGTCGAGACGCGCATGCTCATCGAGGCGCGCAACGAGGCCGATACGGTGCTGACCCACGCCGGCCGGGCGCTGCGGCAGGGCGGCGACCTCGTGACGTCGGCCGAGCGCGCCGCTATCGAGACGGCGGTGGCGGCACTCCGCGCGGCCCGTGACAGCGACGATCGCGATCGCATCCACGAGGCGACCACCGGCGTGAATCGCGCCACCGAGCACCTGGCCGAGGTCCTGATGGACGCCGCGCTGAAGGGCGCGCTCGGCAGCAGGCGGGCCACCGAGATCTTGAAGGAGCCGCAGTAATGGCGATGCACCGGGTGACCTTCCTGCCGTTGAAGAAGACGGTCGAGGTGGACGACAGCCGGTATCCGCTCGCGGATCACGGGAAACCGGGGTCACTGCTGGACATCGCGCTCGCGAACGGCATCGAGCTTGAGCACAACTGTGGGGGTTCATGCGCCTGCACCACCTGTCATGTGATTGTGCGCGAGGGCGCCGAGAACCTCTCGGAGATGGCGGAGGACGAGGAAGATCGCCTCGACATGGCGGAGGGTCTCACCATTCACTCGCGGCTCGGCTGCCAGGCCGTGGTGCGAGGCGACGTGGTGGTGGAGATTCCGGAGTGATGCAGTGGCGGGACTCCGAGGACATCGGCATCGCGCTCAGCGAGAAGTTCCCCGCGATCGATCCGTTGACGGTGCGGTTCACCGACCTGCACCGCTACGTGACCGAGCTGCCCGACTTTGCCGACGATCCGAAGGCGTCGAACGAGAAGGTTCTCGAAGCGATCCAGATGGCGTGGCTCGATGAGTACCGGAATCGCTAGCGCGGCGGCGGTGCGGCGCTCACCAGGCGACGACCTGATCGGCCTGGAAGATTGCCTCCAGGAGACCGTTCCACGAGAGGTCCTCGGGCACGCGGCGCACGACCACACCGGCGGGCAGGGTCGGCACGGTCACTCCATGCAGGGCGACGACGGTGACCGCGTCGCCGGCGGCCACCTGCCGGGCCACCGTGGCCGCCACGAGGACGGTGTCCTGCGTCTTGAGCAGATGCAGGGCGCGGCCCATCAGAAGATGAGGCACCGCCGGGCCGCGCGCACGAGGTCGGTGATCGCCTCCCCCGTCACGGGGACCACGGGATGGCCGTTGGCGTTCCAGTCGGGATCGGCCGGGATGGCGTCGGCCTCGACGTGGAATGGCACGCCCAGGCGCTTGAGGCTCTCGCGAAACTTCGCGATGTCATCGCCGTCGACGAGGTCGTCGGTGTCGGCGTCGAGCAGGTGGACGCCGGGACCACTGAGGACGAAGGTGACGCGGTTCTCGCCGGCCACGATGCCGATGCCGATGCGCATGGCCTCGAAGGCGCGCCCCGAGTGGCGGGGATCGGCCGAGATCAGGACGAGAACAGGCTCGTCGCTCACGAGGGCGACGCGCTCAGTTGAGGGCGATGAAGCGGTCGGTGCCGTTGATCAGGTCCGTCAGCACCACGAGCCCGCAGTACGTCACGATGTCCGCGTGGTCCAGCGGAATGCGCCGTTTCTGGCAGCCGTAGGCGCACACGAACACCTTGGCGCCGCGCGGTGCCAGCGCCTGGATGCGCGCATCATCGAGCGCGCGGACGCCGTCGTCGATCAGATAGAGATAGAGCCCGGTCCCGTGCGCGAGCGCGGCCTCCGACAGACCGGCCACCGTCTCGAGATTTTCGGGTCGCTCGGGGCCCGTCGACAGCAACACGCCGAGCTTTTTCTTCGAAAGATCCATCGTCAGCGGAGCGTAGCATCCACGTCAGGGGAGAGCAAATGACCGCCACCTACCATCTCGATCAGGCCACCCACGGCGCAAGGCGCACGACCAGCCGTCGCGACAAAAGAATGGCGAGGACGCGGACGACGGCGGGCGACAGCGGAGCGATGCGATGAGCCGGCGGGTCTATCTCGATCACAACGCGTCGACGCCGGTGCATCCCGAGGTGCTGGCGGAGATGGTGCCGTACTTCGGCGACGTCTTTGGCAATCCGTCGAGCGTGCACGGCTTCGGGCGCGCGGCGCGCGAGGCGGTCGACGTCGCCCGGGATCGCGTGGCCACCTTCCTGTGCGCGCGGCCCGACGAGATCGTGTTCACGTCGGGCGGGACGGAGTCCGACAACTTCGGTGTGAAGGGTCTCGCCTGGGCGCGCGGTGGCGGCCACGTCATCACGTCGAAGATCGAGCATCATGCCGTACTTCGCACGTGCCAGGCGCTGGAGGCGCAGGGATTTGACGTCACCTATCTGCCGGTCGACGAGACGGGGATGATCGACCTCGACGATGTGCGCCGCGCGCTGCGGCCGGACACCATCGCCATCTCGATCATGCACGCCAACAGCGAGGTCGGCACCATCCAGCCCGTGCGCGCGATCGGCGCGCTCGCGCGCGAGCGCGGGATTGCGTTCCACGTCGACGCCGTGCAGACCTTCGGGAAGGTCGAGATCGACGTCGAGGCGTTCAATATCGATCTGCTCTCGTTCTCCGGCCACAAGATCTATGGGCCGAAAGGCGTGGCCGGTCTCTACATCCGCAAGGGGACGAAGATGGTCTCGGTCCAGCACGGCGGCGAGCACGAGCGGCGCCGTCGCGCCGGCACCGAGAACGTGCCCGGCATCGTGGGCCTCGGCAAGGCGGTGGAGGTGCGCGCGCGCGAGATGAAGGACGAGGCGGTGCGCCTCACGGCGCTTCGTGACCGGCTGTGGGAGGGGGTGCGGGCCCGGGTCCCCGATGTGCGCCTCAACGGGCACCCCACCGAGCGCGTGCCGGGGACCGCGAACATCGCGTACAAGAACGTCGAGTCGGAATCGATCGTGCTCGGCCTGGATCTCAAGGGCATCGCCGTCTCCGCGGGCTCGGCGTGCACCGCGGGGAGCGTCGAGCCCTCGTACGTCCTGGTGGCGATGGGAGTGCCGCTCGAGTGGGCGATGGGGGCGGTGCGGGCGTCGCTCGGCCGGTCGACCACGGCCGAGGACATCGACTACGTGGTCGAGTCGGTCGAGCCGATCGTGCGCAAGCTGCGCGCGGCGCTCCCGGTCGGAGCGGCGTGAGATATAGCCCGACGCTGATCGAGCACTTCCTGAACCCGCGCAACATGGGGCTCATGCGCGATCCGGACGGCACGGGCGAGGACGAGTTCGAGGGTTGCGGCGATCTCGCGCGGATGTTCCTGCGCCTCCAGGACGGCCGTGCGGCGGAGGTTCGGTTCCAGAGCTATGGATGCGGGCCGACGATCGCCGCTGCCAGCGCGGCGAGCGAGCTGATCGCCGGCCGCGCGGTGGAGGAGCTCGTGAACTTGAAGGCTCGCGAAGTCGAGGACGCACTGGACGGGCTTCCGGACGATCGCAAGCACGCGGCCGAGGTGGTGGCGGGCGCCGTTCGCGCGGCCGCGCTCGACGCCCTGCGACGGCGAGGCGCCTGATGTTTGCCGGCCTTCGCCGCGATATTCGCACCGTGCTCGAGCGCGATCCGGCGGCGCGCTCGCCGCTCGAGGTGCTGCTGTTCTACCCCGGCGTCCACGCGCTCACCTTTCACCGGCTGGCGCATCGCCTGTGGCGCGCGCGCTGCGCCACGCTCGCCCGCGGCGTCTCGCACGTGAGCCGATTCCTCACCGGCATCGAGATCCATCCGGCGGCGCGGATCGGACCGGGACTGTTCATCGACCACGGCATGGGCGTCGTCATCGGCGAGACGGCCGAGATCGGCGAGAACGTCACGCTGCTGCAGGGCGTGACCCTCGGCGGCACCAGCCTGCGGCGCGAGAAGCGCCACCCGACGCTCGGCAACAACGTCGTGGTCGGCGCCGGCGCCAAGGTGATCGGCGCCTTCACCATCGGGGACAACAGCCGCATCGGTGCCGGCTCCGTCGTCGTGCGCGAGGTGCCCCCGAACGCCGTTGTCGTCGGCGTCCCGGGCCGGGTAACATACAAGGACGGTCAGCGGGTGGGCGACATCGATCTGAACCAGACCGATCTGCCCGACCCGGTGACCAAGGCGCTCGAGCAGCTCGTGGAACGGATCCGAACGCTCGAAGCAGAGCTCGAGACGCTACGCAAGACGGTCGACAAGGAGGACCGCCCGTGACTCCGACCCCGAAGGACGTGCTCAGCATCGACGAGGCGTCGCGCTACCTGGCCATCGACAAGACTGCGCTGACGGCGCTCGCCGCCGAGCGGCGGATTCCCTGCCTGCAGCTCGAGACCGGCTGGGTCTTCTCCAAGAAGTCCATCGACAAGTGGCGGAGCCAGCAGAGCCGACGCTCCTGAGCGACCCGTGAACCGCGACGTCGCCTGGTCGATCCTGATCGAGTTCACCAAGGGCGACAGTCTCCGGAAGCATGCTCGCGCCGTCGAGGCCTCCATGCGGGCATACGCCGCGCACCTCGGGGAGGACCCGGACAGCTGGGGCCTCGCCGGGATGCTGCACGACTTCGACTACGAGATGCACCCGCGCGCGCCCCACCATCCGATGAAGGGCGGCGAGATCCTCACCGCGCGCGGAGTGCCGGCCGACATCGTCTACGCCATCCTCGCCCACGCCGACTACTCCGGTATGCCGCGCATCAGTCTCCTCGACCGCGCGCTTTACGCCTGCGACGAGCTCACGGGCTTCGTCCACGCCTGCGCCCTCGTACGGCCGGGCAAGGTCGTCACGGGCCTCGAACCCGCGTCGGTCCGCAAGAAGCTGAAGGACAAGGCCTTCGCGCGCACGGTGAATCGAGACGACGTCTATCGCGGCGCCACCGAGCTCGGCGTCGAGCTCGACGCGCACATCGCGTTCGTGATCGACGCGCTCGCCGGCGTCGCCCCCGAGCTCGGGCTGGCCCGCGCCTGACATGCCGGCGCGGTCGCGCGAGATCGCGCACTTCGACATGGACGCCTTCTACGCGTCGGTCGAGCAGCGCGATCGTCCGGAGCTACGAGGGCTGCCCGTCATCGTCGGCGCCGATCCCAAGGGCCGCGGCGTGGTGTCGGCCGCCTCGTACGAGGCCCGGGTGTTCGGCGTGCGCTCGGCCATGCCGATCGGCACGGCCGCGCGGCTCTGTCCTCGCGGCGTCTTCGTGGCGGTCGACATGGCGAAGTACATGCGCGTCTCCGACGAGATCATGGCGCTCCTCGGCGAGTTCTCGCCGCTGGTGGAGCCAGTCTCCGTGGACGAGGCCTTCGTCGATCTCACCGGCACGACGTCGCTGTTCGGCCCGGCGCGGGACGCCGTCCGGCGGATCAAGGCGCGGATTCGTGCGGAGACGGGACTGACCGCGTCGGCGGGGCTCGCCGCCAACAAATTCATCGCCAAGATCGCGTCCGATCTGCGCAAGCCCGACGGCATGGTCGTCGTCGAGCCCGGCGGAGAATCGGAGTTCCTCGCGCCGCTGCCGATCGAGCGGCTGTGGGGAGTGGGCAAGGCCACGGCCAAGTCGCTGGCCGCCCTCGGGATCGCGACCATCGGCCAGCTCCAGCGGCTGCCGCGCGCGACGCTGGTGAGCCGCCTCGGCGACCATGGCGCCGCTCTGCACGAGCTCGCCTTCGGCCGCGATGATCGCGCGGTGACGCCATGGGCGGCGCCGAAGTCGATGGGCGCCGAGACGACCTTCGAGCGGGACACCGACGACCGCACGCGTCTTCAGACGACGCTGCGTGGCCAGGCCGAGCGAGTGGCGCGGGCGCTGCGCGCGGGAGGCGTGGCGGCGTCCCGGATCACGCTGAAGCTTCGCTTCGCCGACTTCCGGACGATCACGCGGAGCCAGACCGGCGATCCGACGCAGGACGGGCTCGAGCTCTATCGTCGGGTCATGACGCTCTTCGCACGCGAGGCGCTCGTGCAGCGCGTACGCCTCATCGGCGTCTCGGCCTCGACGCTCGGGCCGCCGGCCTCGGGGCAGCTCGGACTGCTCGACCCGAACGCCGTGCGCCGTGAGCGGCTGGCGAGGGCGGTGGACGGGATCAGCGAGCGATTCGGAGCTGGTGTCATCAGACCGGCCACGCTGCTGCAGCGGCAGGATGGGCCTCCGGCGCGTTGATCGAGTCGACGAGCGCGGAATTGCAGGCCCCCGGCCTATCGGCTACACTCGGCTGAATCGCGGTTCAGTCGCCGGAGGACATCCGATGGAACGCCCGATCGCCTACGACAAGCTCGCCCGGGAGGACCGCTTCGTGCGCATGCGCGCGCGCGACGTCGCCGAGCTGAAAGTCGCGCAGGGCCTGCCGCCGTTCCCCGATCTCTCGAGCCGGGATTCGATGCGCGAGCGCGTGCACGGCATCCTCGTGGGCGAGCTGCAGGCGATGGAGGGCGCCGGGCGCACGGTCTGCGACTTTCCGGACGCGCCCTGGGAGTTCACCATGGACATGGCCCGACAGGTGTGGGACGAGTCGCGCCACGTCGAGACCTATCTCGGCCTGCTGGAGCATCTCGGCGGGCGGCTCGGTGAATTCCCCGAGACGACGATCCTGTGGCGGTGCGCGTGCGCCGAGGACGCCGCCGCGCGTGTGGCCGGCGTCAACCGCGGGCTCGAGGGGCTCGCGTGCGATGTCTTCAACCAGCTGATCCACATCGCGGGAAAGATCGGTGATCCGATCGTCCAGCAGTCCGTCGATTACGTGCTCGCCGACGAGATCACGCACGTGCGCATGGGATCGCGCTGGCTGAACGAGCTGACGCGCGGTGAGCCGGAGCGGCGGCGCAAGGCCATCGAGTTCCAGGAGACGATCGACGAGCGATTCAACCTGGGCGGCACCCGTCAGGACGGGCAGCACGACGTCGTCCCCATCTCGATCGCGAAGGAGGCGCGCAAGCTGGCCGGCTTCACCGACGAGGAGATCGAGCGCCTGATCAAGAGCACGCAGCGCTCGCAGGTGTATTGAGCTCCGCGCGCCTCGCCGGCCACTTCTCCGTCGACGACTCCGCGCGGAGAATCCGGAATTACCGTTACGCCGAGGAGCGCATGCTGCGCGCGCTCGGCGGCTGGATCGCGCTGACGCCGGAGCTGCCCGCCAAGCTGCTGTTCGGACGACACGTCTGGGACTGCGCGCAGCACGCCGACCTGTGGGGCAGGCGCCTGCCCGAGCTGCGCGCCCCCGCCCAGCAATCGGAGCCGGCCAACGATCGCGTGGCGAAGTTCGTCGATCTCCTCGAGTCCGTGGAGAGGCCTCGCGAGACGCTCGAGCGTGTGGCCGGCGTCTACCGCGTGCTCAAGCCGCATC
>Ga0209382_10005088_pt1 | contig 17188 bp, 10 predicted proteins | sample SoiMetdeltSBSDD5_FD_187599 | JGI IMG/M metagenome (GOLD analysis project Ga0209382, IMG submission 187599) | Bulk soil microbial communities from a Populus tree surrounding site in Tennessee, USA - Soil MetaG P. deltoides SBSDD5 (SPAdes) (version 2) | ecosystem: Environmental > Terrestrial >...
CGCAGGTCTCCTGATCCTCCTCGGGAGGGCGCGCACGCCCGCGTTCGCCCAGGACAAGCCGCTCGCGGGACTCCTCCTCGATGCGCGGGGAGGCGCCGTCCCCGACGCCACGCTGTTCATCATGCCTGTGGGCCGCCCGCGACTCTCGGCCGAGATGCAGGCGGACCTTCGCGGCAGGGGGGCTGCCGGGGAGAGCGGCTCGCGCGTGGTCAGGAGCGCGGCGGACGGCTCGTTCTCGGCCATCCTGCCGGCCGGCCGGTACCGCATCGCGGCATTCAAACCGGGGTACGAGGTCGCCCTGGGTGAGGTCAACCTGCTGGCGCGGAATCGCATCGCCCTCACCATGAATCCTGAGGCGTCCATGGCCGGCGGGCCGGCTGCCGCCGGGGCCGAGGGGGATCTCGACTGGATCCTGAGGCAGCCGGCCGGCAGCGTCCTGCGCGAACGGACCCTCGACCTGGCGGAGCTGGCGGCGGCGAACGCGGCGGCGCTCCGGCCGGCGCCGTTCTGGTCACGGATGCCCCCGATCGACGGCGAGTTCACCCAGCACCTGAGCGGCGGGAGTCTCCTGGGAGGAGAGGCCGCGGGGCCGGGCGATTCGTCCGGACGCTCCACGCGGCTCGCCCTCCGCGGGCCGGCCGGCAGCCAGGGGACCTGGAGCTTCGACGGCCGGGACGGACGCTCCACGACGACGCTCGATTCGGGGGACGACTCGCGCCGGGCGCGACGCTCCACCGGGCTCGGCGTCGGCCTCGACTACCGCCTCGGGCCGAGCGACGATCTGCAGACGGTGATGCGCTACGGCACCAGCCGTTACCTGCTCGGGGCCCCGGCGCTCGTGGACGGCATCGACCAGGAGCAGAAGACGGCCGGCGTGCGGGCCCTGTGGAACCGGCGGCTCGGCGAGGCCTCGTCTCTGCACGTCGCCGCCTCCTACCTGGAGGCGGGCGTCCGGGAGCCGTCGGTCGCGGCGGCGTCGCAGGCGGTCCTCCCGGCGGGAGGCGCCGAACTCGACGGCCAGTCCGACCGCTCGATTGGAGCGACCGCCGGGCTGGCATTCCGGGCCGACGCGCACGACGTCGGCCTGTCGCTCCGCGTCCATTCCTATCGCTACGACCTGGGGGACGGCGGCGCGTTCCTCTCCAGTCTCGACGCGGGACCCACGGCCCTGGAAGCGGGCGGCCAGGGGAGCGCCGTGAGCCTCTCCGGACGGGACGACTGGCGCGTGGCGGAGCGGTCGGTCCTGCAGTACGGCCTTGGGTACCACACCGACCGGGCGGCGGGCAGCTCCTATCTGGTGCCGCGAGTCGGCATGACCTGCGCGCTGTCCGCCGCCGGCGACCTCTTCCTGCGCTCCGCATTGCTCTACCGGATCGACGATCGCGTGCCGCAGGAGCCGGGCGGGCCCGCGCCCGGGCCGTGGGGGGACGTCACGCAGGGAACGCGCAGCCTGGGATACGAGATCGGCGTGACGCGCCGCCCCGTGAACCGCCTGCAATTCGCCGCGACGCTGTCGTACACGCCGTTCCAGGGGTTCGACGGCGGGGACGGGCCGGTGTCGGCCGTCTTCCGGGACGACGGGAGACCGATCCTGGCCGACGCCGGGGCCGGCCTGCACGAGATGGAGTTCGAGGTGGGGAGGGGATTCGGCCCCGTGCACGGAAGCCTCGCCGGCAGTCTCGGACGCGTGGAGGGCCGGCTGAGCCCCTGGCTTCAGGAGGCCCCGCTCAACACCCTCAAGCCGGGCGAAGCGCGCTACTACCTGACGTCGCTTCGGGCGCAGTTCCAGCCGACCGATACGGAGCTGCGCATCGACTACCAGAGGGTGACCGGGTCGATGCAGCCCGACAATTCGACGGGGGACGGCGCTCTCGACTACCGCCGGCTCGACCTCGCCGTCTACCAGGATCTTCCCTGGGTCGTCGCGAACTCGCGCTTCAGGGTCCTGATGTCGTACCAGGGGCTCCAGTACGAATCGCTCGACGATTTCGGCCTGCCCGACTCCGGCGCCACGTCCCGCGTCACCGGCGGCGTGGACATTTCGTTCTGACATGAGAAAGGCGCTCGTCGTCGCGATTTCGGCCGCGCTCCTGTCCTGGGGCTCGGTCTACTTCTACAACCAGGTGACCCAGGTGGCGCCCGAGACGGGTGTCGAATGGGTCGACTCGTCCCGGGGCGTGGTCGCCGATGCCGTGATCCCGCGATCGGTCGCGTGGAAGGCCGGCCTGCGTCCGGGCGACAGGCTGCATGCGATCGACGGCCGGACCATCGCGGCGGCCGCCGACGCCGAGGACGCCCCCCTCACGGTCCCCAGGGGCATGGCGCTCTCGTACCGCGTCGAGCGCGACGGGGAGGACGCGTCCTTCCTGGTCAGGCCGAACTGGGTCGGCGGGGGGACGCCGGTCTACTACTACCTGTCGCTCGTCGGGCTCACCTTTCTCGGTGTCGGCGTGGTCGTCTGGATGCGGGCCACCAGGGCGCGCGCGGCGATCCCGTTCGCGGTGCTCTGCCAGGCGATGTTCCTGGTCCTGGTCCTCAAGAGCACCGGTCAGGGGGGCTGGTTCGACTGGTCGGGCTACTGGGGCGACCTGGCCGGATGGCTCCTTGCGCCGGCCCTGTTCCTGCACATCAACTGGGCGCTGGCGGACGAGGACGGCGGCCCGCACCGGCGGCGCCTCCGCCGGGTGGCGTTCTACGTCCCGGCGATCCTGCTGTTCGCCTACAACCTCTACCTGGTCCCGTTCAAGCAGGTCTACCGCTTTTCGGACCCCCTGACCGTCATCCGTCTGAAGGAGCGGCTCGAGGAGGTCTACATTGCCGTCTTCGTCATCATCGGCATCGTCAAGGCGGTGCGCGCCTACATGGGGGCGGCCCGCCTGCAGACGCGCTGGCAGCTCAAGTGGATGGCCTGGGGGAGCCTGGTCGGATTCCTGCCGGCCGCGCTGTTCTACATGGTGCCGCACTCCCTCAACATCCGCATCGGCGGCTGGAGCGAGCTGTCGCTCCTGCCGATGGCCGTCATCCCGCTGGCCTTCGCCGCGGCCATCGTCCGCTACCGGCTCCTCGATCTCGACATCTTCCTGAAGCGCGGCATCGTGGCGATCGGGCTGCTGCTCACGGCGGGGGCCACGTACGCCGCCTGCTATGTCCTCATGGATCGTGCCGCCGGAGGCATCTCGCCGCGCGGCCTGAATCTCGCCCTGATTCTCGCGACCTTCCTGATGGCGATCTTCTATCCGCGCGTGCACCGGCGGTTGAAGAGCGTCGTCGACCAGTTCTTCTACCGCGAGCGCTACGACTACCGCAGGACCCTGAACGAGTTCAGCGAGGCGCTGAACCGCGAGCTCAGCCTGCCGGCGCTGCTCGGCAAGTTCCTGGCGCGGGTGGAGCGGACGTTCAACCTCGAGGTGGCGCGCGTGTTCGTGCGCGAGTCCCAGGGCCGGCGCCTGATCACCGACCCGCCGTCGCGGGCGATCGACCTGGACGATCCCCTGGTGGCGCTCCTCAGGAAAGTGGACTACCTGTCCCTGCGCGACCATCCGGGGGCCCCGGAGACCGGGACCGGCGCCTTCCTGATCGAGACGCTGGGGCTCGAGTACCTGCTGCCGATGACGGTCGAAGGGGAGGTCGTGGCGATCCTGGGGGTCGGCACGCCGCGCGGCGGCGAGCCCCTGACCAGCGAGGACATGCAGCTGCTCATCTCTCTCTGCCGGCACGCCGCGGTCGCTTTCGAAGGCGCGCGGCTGTACAGCGCCGTGAACGAGAAGGTGCACGAGGTCGAGGCGCTCCGCGAGTTCAACGAGAGCATCCTGGAGAGCAGCCGCGTCGGCATCCTGGTCACGGACTCGGGCGGCCGCGTGGTGAACGTGAACCGCGGGTTCGAGGTGCTCTACGGCGACAGCCGCGACCAGATCCTGGGGCAGTCGCTGTCGCAGGTGATGCCGGCGGGCGTGTTCACCCTGGCCACGGACGAGGCGGCCCCGGCGCACGGACAGGACCTGCCGGACGGCGGCATCAAGGTCTATCGATCGTCCCTGCGGACGCGTGACGGCCGGCGCCTGGTCGTGAACCTGACCCAGGCCGCGCTCCGGGACCCGGCGGGCCTGCCGCGCGGCCGGGTGATCACGATCGACGACGTCACCGAGAACGTGGTGCGCGAGCAGGAGCTGCAGCGTCGCGAGCACCTGGCCTCCATAGGGCTCCTGGCCTCGGGGATCGCCCACGAGGTGAACACCCCGCTGACCGGCATCTCCTCCTACGCGCAGATTCTCATGGGCCAGCGCGCGACGGACGATCCGGAGTACGGGATCCTCAAGAAGATCGAGCAGCAGGCCTTCCGGGCGGCGTCGATCGCCTCCAGCCTGCTGAACTTCTCGCGGCAGCGCGACGGCGATTACCAGGCGCTCGACATCAGCGACATGGTGACCGAGACCCTGGACCTGTTCCAGGCGCACCTGCGCGGCCGGCGCATCGATCTGCTGCGCCGCACCGGCCAGGAGAACCTCAGCGCCAACGGCAACCGCGGGCGCCTGCAGCAGGTCCTGATGAACCTTCTCCTGAACGCGGTCGACGCCATGCCCGGTGGCGGGACCTTGACCGTGTCCGCCCGCGGCGACAACGGCAGGGTCCAGATCGAGGTGGCCGACACCGGGTGCGGGATAGCACCCGAGCACATGGACCGGATCTATGATCCGTTCTTCACGACCAAGCCCCGCGGGCAGGGGACGGGCCTGGGTCTTTCCGTCTCGTACGGCATCGTCAAGGAGCACGCCGGCACGCTGTCGGTCGAGAGCGCGCCGGGAGAGGGCTCCCGGTTCCTGATCAGCCTGCCTGCGGTCGACGCGAGGAGGGTCTCGGCATGAAGGGGTCCAGGGTCGAACTGCTGGACAGGGAGCCTCCCCTCAACGCCCGGGGGGAGGCCGCCCGGGTCCTGGTGATCGACGACGAGCCGATCATCCGGGAGGTCCTGCAGGACATCCTGGCGCGCGAGGGGTATCTCATCACGCTGGCGCCCGACGCGGAGACCGGGCTCCAGGCGCTCGACCAGCATGAGTACGACCTCATCATCCTCGACCTGATGCTGCCCGGGCTCGGCGGCTTCGAGGCCCTCAAGGAGATCAAAAGGAAGGATCCGGACGGGGTCGTGGTGATGATCACCGCGTACGGCTCGGTCGAATCGGCCGTCCAGGGCATGCGCATGGGGGCGCACGACTACCTGATCAAGCCGTTCAAGAACGAAGACGTCCTGCGCACGCTCTCCACGGGACTCAGGCACCGGCGGCTGCTGGCCGAGAACCGATCGCTGCGGCGGGCGCTGGAGGGGCGGGCGCGCTTCGGCGAGCTGGTCGGCCGGAGCGCTTCGATGCTCGAGCTCTACCGGCTGATCGAGCAGGTGGCGCCGAGCCGCTCGACGGTCCTGGTCCAGGGGGAGAGCGGCACCGGCAAGGAGCTGGTCGCGCAGGCCATCCACCTCAAGTCGGGGCGCCCGGCCGACGCGTTCGTCGTGGTCAACTCGGGGAGCATGCCGGCGGACCTGCTGGAGAGCAACCTGTTCGGCCATGTGAAGGGGGCGTTCACCGGGGCGATCCAGTCCAAGAAGGGGTTGTTCGAGGTGGCGAACGGCGGCTCGATCTTCTTCGACGAGATCAGCACCGTCAAGGCCGAGGTCCAGGCGAAGCTCCTGCGGGTCATCCAGGAGAAGGAGTTCCTCCCGCTCGGCGCCGTGCAGAGCGTGCAGGTCGACGTGCGGATCATCGCCGCGACGAACATCGACCTCCAGGAGCTGGTGATGCGAGGAGAGTTCCGCGAGGACCTGTACTACAGGCTCAACGTGATCAACATCAAGCTGCCTCCCCTTCGCAAGCGCCCGGAGGACATCCCCCTCCTGGTCGAGCACTTCGTGGCCAAGTACGCCGCCGAGAACGGCAAGGTGGTCCAGGGGGTCGCCCCGGAAGCGCTCGCCCTGCTCGTGGAGCACCCCTGGCAGGGGAACGTGCGCGAGCTCGAAAATGTGATCGAGCGGGCGGTGGTCCTCTCCTCGTCGCCCGTCCTCGGGGTCGACCTGCTGCCCGAGATGCTCCAGGGGGACCGGCCCCGGCCGCTTCCGGCCCCGATCCCGATGGACGGGTCGATGTCCTTCTACGAGACGATGGAGCGCCTCGAGAGGGAGATCATCCTGGAGACCTTGAAGAGCGTCAACGGTGTGCAGCGACGGGCGGCAGCGCGGCTGGGCCTCAACCCGACCACCCTGAACGAGAAGATCAAAAGGCTCAAGATTCAATATCGTTAGACCCCTGCCGGTGACCCCCTCCCCCCCCCTGCTGCATACGCCCCGCACGGTACCCCTCATCATCTTCTTGACACATCGAGGCTTGACGGTAGAATTACCCAGCGCGCAGGAGACCGCCCGGTTCCCCGTTCGGATCGGGTCCCCCGGTGGATGAATTGCAGAGGGGTGAGGGCGGCCACGGCCTGACGTCTTTCTTGACAGGCTATTGCACGATTTCATACACTTGACGGGAACCATTCACAGCAGGACTGATCGTAAGGCCGGTGCAAACTTAGGGGTCCCGGGGCGCTGCGGCCCTACTCGGAGGTTCATCCCGATGGATGCCAAACGATTCCTCCTGCTTGCCGGCTGCCTGGCGATTGTCTTCACGACGCTCTGCCTTCCGGCTTTCGCCCAGAGTAGCGCGGGTCTCAAGGGGACGGTCGTCGACAAGGACGGCGCGCCGCTTCCCAGCGCCCGGGTCACGATCAAGAACGACTCCCTCGGAGTGAACCAGGGAGCGGTGACCGACGCCAAGGGGGAATTCCGGATCGTCCCCCTGCCGCCCGGCAAGGGGTACATCATCGAGGTCGCCTTCCCCGGGATGGGGACGATCAAGATGGACGCCGAGGTCGCCGCGGGGAAGGTCTTCACCACCACCATCACCCTGCGCCCCAGCGCCGAAATGACGGAAAAGCTGAGGGTCGTCGGTACGACCGACGTGGTCAATACCGAGACGACCACGACCTCGACGACCTTCACCTCGGAGTTCATCGACTCGCTGCCGATCCTCGGCCGCGATTACCAGGACGTCCTGACCCTGGCGCCCGGCGTGACGGACGTGGACGGGGACGGCAATCCGACCATCCACGGATCGCGCGACGTCGACGTGGTGACTCTGGTGGACGGCGTGTCGACCAACGACCCGCTCACCGGCCAGCGCGGGCAGGAGCTGAACCTGAACTCGATCCAGGAAATCGAAGTGAAGACCGCCGGCGCTTCGGCCGAGTACGGCCGCGCCCAGGGCGGCTTCGTGAACATTGTCACGAAGTCGGGCGGCAACGAGTTCGAGGGGGCCTTCAGTTTCGAGTTCCGCAGCAATCTCCTGGACGGTGACGGGGCGGGCATCGACGATCCCCGGCTGCACGGCGGACTGGGAGAGCTCGGGCTTCGGGAGCTGTCGTTCACCGACCTGTATCCCGCCCTGACCCTCGGAGGGCCGATCGTCAAGGACAAGGCCTGGTACTTCTTCACGGCCGAGTACCGGCAGATCGAGATCCCGGTGAACGCGCTGACCCAGGCCTTCGTCCTGTCCGCGAAGCAGAAGCGGATCTTCGGCAAGATGACCTGGCAGGTGTCCACGAACCACAAGCTCCAGTTCACGACCACCATGGATCCGCAGGAATACGAGAACTTCGGTCTCAATTCGTTCATCGCGGTCGAATCGGGCTATACCTTGAAGCGCGGCGGGCTGAACCTGCTGCTGAAGGAGACGTCGATCTTCAGCCCCAACGTCTTCCTCGAGTCGACGGTCCAGCACTTCACCTCCAAGCCCGAGACGATCCCGACCCTCGGCGCCGACACCAATCACAACGGCGTCCTCTTTGTGGACCGCAATCACAATCGATTCATCGATGCCTCGGAGCGCGACGCGGGTGAGGACCTCGACCGGGACCTGCCGATCCCCCTGTTCGACGTGTTCGAGGACACGGTCGCGAGGAACGGCGTGCTCGACCCCGGCGAGGACCGGGACCAGGACGGTCGCCTGACGCGACCGAGGTCGGGATGCGAAGGGTACACGCGCGAGGACGTCGACTGCGACGGTCACGTCGACCTGTTCTGGGAGGACGCGAACAACAACGGCTCGCTGGACCAGGGAGAGGACAGGGACGGGGACCGGGTCATCGATTACATCGACGAGGACTTCAACCACAACGGCGTGCTGGACGACGGCGAAGATCGGAACGAGAACCATCACCTGGACACGCGGGATGCGGCCTTCGCCCAGGCCTTCCCCAATATCACCCCGTACATCGAGGATCGGAACCGCAACCAGATTCTCGACGACCGCGTCCGGCCGAACCCGGACGATCAGATCTTCTTCGGGACGCCCGACGACCCGAACCGCCACCGCATCGAGGCGTCCTACCCGTACGGCCGGTTCTCGCCGATCCCGCGGGACCGTGACTACGAGATCGACCTGGCCACGTCGCGCGTCACCGGTCCGAACGCCGGCAACATCCCGGGGGTCCGCGGCTTTACCGACTACAGCTCGGAGTCGGGACGCATCACGCTTCGAGAGGACCTGACGGTCTTCGTCCCCGACTGGCACGGGCAGCACGACATGAAGTTCGGAGTGGTCGGCGAGCGCGAGACGTACAACCAGGACACCAATCTCCGTCCCATCCTCTTCCCGCACGCCCGACCGGTCGCCGGCGCCGCCATCAACCCCGCCATCGGGGTCCAGCTGCCGACCGAGAACAAGGTCTTCAACGAGGCGACCAATACGACCTTCGGCATGTTCGCCCAGGACACCTACAAGCCGCTGCCGAACCTGACGCTCTTCATGGGGGTCCGCTTCGATCGCGAGGCGACCGACTCGTTCGGGTACACGCCGTTCGACCCCGTCAGGGAGCGCAATCTCTATGACCGGCTGGTCGCGCTGGGCGGCTCCGAGGGGACGCCGGACGAGCTGCTCGGCAACAACGACGGCATCTCGAGCACGGGGTACTGCACCGACCCGATTTTCTACGCCCACGGCCTGGGCAACCCCTGCAAGAACCCGATTTCGACCGGCTCGGGGGACCCGAATCTCGAGAGGATCGCGCAGATCGAGCAGACCCTGCTGCGGCTGAAGAGCGTGGCGCCGTCCCGCCTCACGCAGCACCACACGGCGACCACCGTCGTGGCCTCGAGCCTGCAGAGCCTGTTCCCTGACGCCGTGTCGGTCGATCCGGTCACGGGCGACCTGATCATCGATCGCCAGAAGCTGAGGGAGCAGGGCGCCGCGACGTTCCAGGAGCGGGAGGCGTTCCGGCTGACGAACAACAACCTGGCGCCGCGCATCTCGATCTCGTGGGACCCGTGGGCCGACTCCAAGACGAAGGTCTACATGAACTGGGGCCGGTTCTACGACCGGCTGTTCCTCGGGACCGTCGTTCCGGAAGAAGGTCCGGACACGATCTTCCGCTACTACGAGGCCGACGCGAGCGGCGTCTCGGCCAGCGGCGTCCCGAACAACGGGATCGGCTCGCCGATCGCCAAGGCCCCGCCGAGCGCCAGCCAGGTCGACCGCGGACTGCAGACGCCGTTCTCAGATGAGATGACAGTGGGCTTCGAGCGCGAGCTGGCCCCCGAGCTGTCGATCCGGTTCACGTTCATCGACAAGCGGTACCGCGACCAGCTGCAGGACCGGGACATCAACCACTCGGTCCGGTTCTTCGACGGCAAGCCGCTCGATGCCATCGGCAACCTGCTCCCGCCGGCCGGCTCGAACAGCGGCGCGGCCTCGCAGCGCGTCCCCGACAACAAGCCGGACCTGTACATCCACAATTTCTTCTTCAACCAGATCTTCCGCGTCGGCAACATCAACCGGTCCATCTACAACGGGATCGAGGTGCAGCTGACCAAGAGGTTGAGCAGGAAGTGGCAGATGGACGCGTCCTACACGTATTCACGGAACCGCTCCCAGGCGGAAGACTTCCAGTCGTCGCTCGGGGACGATCCGGCGACGGTCGGCCAGGAGTTCTCGTACGCCGAGGACGATCTCCGGCACGTGATCAAGTTCAACGCGAGCACCTACCTGCCGAAGGACTGGCAGGTCGGGACGACGATCAACTGGAGCTCGGGACTGCCCTACTCGATCATCAGCAATTTCCTGGCGCTCAACAACTTCGACTACCCGCAGTTCCGGCTCCTGTACGGCTACGTGCCGGATGAGCCGGACGCGCAGGGCAATCGCCCCTTCAGGATCCTGCGCCGCAACGATCACCGCAACGATCCGGTGTTCACCATCGATCTGCTGGCGCGCAAGTCGTTCGTGCTCGGCAAGCTCAACGCCAAGATGAGCTTCACGGTGGAGAACCTGCTGAACAAGGACTACCTGCGCATCAACACCTACGAGCCCGCGCAGCCCAACCGGAGCGGCAATCTGCAGCTGGACTCCGAGCGCGATTTCGGGCGCCGTTACCAGGCCGGAGTCGAGTTCCAGTTCTAAATCGCGGGCGCACGCCGCCCGCGTGGGGACGGCTGCGCCCGCATGACTCTTCGCTTTCACGACACGCTCACCCGCCGGGAGCAGGCGTTCGAGCCCCTGCACCCCGGCGAGGTGCGTCTCTACACCTGCGGTCCGACGGTCTACGACTTCGCCCACATCGGCAATTTCCGCACCTACCTGTGGGAGGACCTGCTCCGCCGTCACCTGAAGCTCCGGGGCTACCGCGTGACGCAGGTGATGAACCTGACGGACGTGGACGACAAGACGATCGCGAACGCGTGCGCGGCCGGCCTCTCCCTCGACGACTACACGAAAAAATTCATCGACGCCTTCTTCGAGGACCTGGACGCCCTGGGAATCGAGCGGGCGGAGCACTACCCCAGGGCCACCGCGTTCATCCCCCAGATGGTCCATCTCGCGCAGCGGCTCCGGGAGAAGGGGCACGTCTACGCGAGCCGCGGCTCGCTCTACTTCAGGATCTCGAGCTTTCCGCAGTACGGACGGCTGTCCCACCTGGACGCGGCGGCGGGGGCCGGCCAGGCGCGCATCGACTCGGACGAGTACGACAAGGACAACCCGCGCGACTTCGCCATCTGGAAGGCGCCGAAGGACGGCGAGCCGTTCTGGGAGACGGATCTGGGTCCCGGTCGCCCCGGCTGGCACATGGAGTGCTCGGCCATGTCGATGGAGCTACTGGGAGAGACCTTCGACATCCACACGGGGGGCGTCGACAACATCTTCCCGCACCATGAGAACGAGATCGCACAGAGCGAGGCGGCCACCGGCAAGCGGTTCGTGCGCTACTGGATGCACGCCGCGCACCTGGTCGTCGACGGGGAGAAGATGTCGAAGTCGAGGGGCAACTTCTTCACGCTGCGCGACCTGGCGGGGCGCGGCTACGACCTGCGGGCGATCCGCTTCATGCTGCTCTCGGTGCACTACAGGAAGCCGCTCAACTTCACCTTCGAGGGGCTGTCGCAGGCGCAGGCGGCCCTCGGGCGGCTGGACGCCCTCGCCCTGAGGCTCGAGGAGGTCGCCGCGACCGCCGGCGCAGGGGGCGGAGACCTGGCCGCGACGGCCGGGGAGAGACACCGCGGTATGCTGGACGACCTCGACTCGGACCTGAACACGGCCGGCGCCCTCGGGCACCTGTTCGAGCTGGTCCGGGAGACCCACACGGCGCTCGATTCGGGGACATTCGGCCGCCAGGACCTCGACGCGGTGCGCGCGGTCCTCAGGGACTTCGCGAGCGTCTTCGGCATCCACCCCGGGCAGCGGGCGGACATCGAGGCCGACATCGAAGCCGCCATCCGCCGGCGGGCCGAGGCCCGGGCCCGCCGGGACTTCGCGGCAGCCGATCGCATCCGCGACGAGCTCCTCGGACGTGGTATCGTCCTGGAAGACACTCCGCAGGGAGTGCGCTGGAAGCGCAAGGGCGCCTAGGATCCGGCCCAATACTCGGACCGGCTCCTGGATTCCGGCGCCCCACCCCCCGTCCCGGCTAAACCAGCCCCCCTCGGGAGGGGTCTAACTGTCAGAGGAGGCGATGCAGGCTGACCCGGACCCTCGGGACAGTGACGACGTGCTGGTGGCCCGCTTCCTCCGGGGGGACGAGCCGGCATTCGACCTCCTGGTCGCGCGCCACCGGATCGCCGTCTACCGCCTCGGATTCCGGTTCCTTGGGAGCCACGAAGAGGCGGACGACCTGGCGCAGGAGGCGTTCATGAGGGCCTACCGATCGCTGCGGGGTTTCCGGGGGGAGGCGTCGTTCCGCACCTGGATCACCCGGATTGCGATCAACCTGGCGCTCAAGGCCCGCCGCGCGCGCCGGGCCACGGTGGCTCTCGACGACGCCCCCGGCCTGCAGAGCGAGGCCGCCGGGCCGGATGCGGCGCTCAAGCGCCAGGTCCGCCAGGCGGTGGGGAACCTGCCTCCCCGCCAGAGGCAGATCCTGCTCCTCAAGGTGTACGAAGGGATGAAATTCACCGAAATCGCCCAGATCGCGGGGATCTCGATCGGCACTGCGAAGGCGACGTTCTTCCAGGCCGTGCGGAGCCTGCGGGGCCGCCTCGCCCCCCTGGACCACAGCCAGGAGGAGGGAGCTTGACGATGCCCCTCTGCGAAAAGGTGCCCGACCTGATAGCGCGCCGGCTGGCGGGCGAGATCGATCCGGAGTCCCGCCGCGATCTCGACGCCCACCTGGCCGGCTGCCCGCGCTGCTCGGCGGAGGCCGCACGCATCCGGGACGCCCTGGCCCTCCTGGAGCGGGACGAGGTCCCGGATCCGGGCCGGCTCTACTGGGAATCGTTCGGATCGCGCCTGCGGGTCCGCATCGCCGCCTCGGCGCGGCGCCGGAGCCTCCTGCGCCTGGCCGCCGTCGCGGCCGCCGTGGCCATCGCCGTCGCCGGCCTCGCGGTCTTCCAGGTGCGCGTCCCCACCCAGCACCAGCGGCTCCCGGACGGGGGAGGGGTCGCCGGGCCGGCCGGGTCGCCGAGGGTCCTGCCGGTCGGCGAGGCGGACGCCCGTCTGGACGAGCTCCTGAGGGGCGCGCCCGCGCCCGACGCGGTCCTTTCCGACCTGGACGCCATGCTGGACGAGATCGCCCCGCTGGACACGCCCGATGCGGCCGAGGCCCTGGGCCGTGTCCCGCCCGACGAGGGGCACACACTGGTTGAAGAGCTTCCGGATGGGCACGGTTAGCCGTCCACGCGAAGAGGAGGTCAAGGTTCGATGACTAGAGCTCGGATTGGAAGTGCGGCCGGTCTTCTCCTGCTCGCCCTGGTCTCGATCGGGGCGGCGGGGCCCGAGGGACGCCCGCCGGTGTCCCGCCGGGACGCCGGCGGCCCGCAGCGCCCGGAGGAGACCCGCCGGGCCATGGAGCAGATGGTGACCGCGCGCATGAGCGAGGCGCTGCATCTGACGGAGGCCCAGGAGTCGGTCACCGTCCCCAGGTTCGAGGCCCTCATGCAGGCACGCCGCAAGCATGCGGCCGACCGGCGCGCCTCGATGGCCCGATTGCGGGCGCTTCTTGCCGACCGGACCTCCTCCGACCAGGAGATCGACAAGGCGCTCCGCGAGGTCCGGGCCGACGAGGAGGAGTTCCGGCAACGCGAGGGGCAGTTGCGCAGCACCCTGGACGAGGGCCTGAGCGGGAGGCAGCAGGCGCGCCTGGTCTTCTTCGAGGAGCGCCTCCACAGGGTCATGCAACGCCGCCTGCGCGAGGCGGCCGGTCGGGGCATGGAGGGCCGGCCCGATCGGGGGCGCAGGCCCGGCTCCGGTCGCCGGCCGGAAGGACCGGGTGCGCCGCAGCCGGGAGAGGCCCCCTTGCCCGAGGACGACGGGGACCCGGACGAGGGTGACCTGTGAGCCCGGCCGGCGGCCGGCTCGCGGAGGAGCCGCCCCCCTACCGGGGCGGACCGCCCCGCCGGGCCGGCTCCGGCCACACAGAGGTGGGCCAGAAGGGTGAGGAGGCGGCAGCCCGGCATCTCCAGTCGCTGGGATACGTCATCCTGGAGCGCCGGTTCAGGACCCGCTCCGGCGAGATCGATCTCGTGGCCCGGGACGGGAACACCCTGGTCTTCGTCGAGGTCAAGGCGCGCACCTCCCTGGCCTGCGGGCGCCCGGCGGAGGCCGTCGACGGACGCAAGCGCGGCCGGATCGCCCGGGTCGCCTCGCTGTACCTCGCGCGCGAGGGCTGCGGAGAGGCCGCCTGCCGGTTCGATGTCGTCGAGGTCCTCCTCGAGCCGGGGGCCCCGCCGCGGGTCCGCCTCATACGGAACGCCTTCGAGGCCTGACCTTCGGTGCCTTGACAGTCGCCGGAAACGCCCGCTAAGATCGGCGTCGCGCCCGGTGCTCCCGGGCGTACGCGGGAATAACTCAGTGGTAGAGTGCAACCTTGCCAAGGTTGAAGTCGCGGGTTCGACTCCCGTTTCCCGCTCCAACATCCGGGCCGGCTCCCTCGGGGGCCGGCCCTTTTGGTTTCACCCGTCGGATTGACAGGCTTCCGAGCCCCCCTGTAGAATTTCGTCCCACTGAACGAATCCGGTGATCGGGACGGCGGCGTAGCCAAGCGGTAAGGCAGAGGTCTGCAAAACCTCCATACATCGGTTCAATTCCGATCGCCGCCTCCACCGGATCCCCTCCCAGTCGCGGTTCCTGCCCGCCCCCGCTTGCTTTCCTGGCCGCGGGCACTATTTTTGTAGCCGACATGTCCTCCATGATGAGCGCCATCCTGTCCGATTACGACTTCTGGGTCAGTTTCGCCTCGAACATGCTGGCCGGCGTCCTTTTGACCCTCATCTTCGGGTTGGTCATGACGAGCGTCATGAGCCATTACAGCGAGAGGCGCAAGGTCAAGGGGCAGCGCCGCAAGTTCCTCGAGTTCATCGAGAGGGAGCTGAAGCGGAACTCCAACTCCCTGTCGGCGGCCCTCGAGGAGCTTCCCAAGGGGAACCTGCCCTACCCGCTGTTCGAGGTTTCGGCCTGGAAGGTCTCGGTCAACTCCTCGCTGCTCGACAACATGGATGTCGAGCTGGTCCACCCGATCCTCTCGTCGTACAACCGGATCTGGGCGGCGAACGACCTGTACCAGAGCCTGCTCGAGGCCTACTTCGAGAGGCTGGCGCGCCCTTCCGAGGCGTCGGAGAAGCGCTACCTCTTCTTCCGCAAGACGCTTCTCGATCGGCTGCGCGATCTGCAGCCGAAGCTCGGCGACTCCCTGCATCAGATCGACCACCACCTGAAGGCCGCGTAGACCCTGGACTTCCGCAGGCGTCGCGAGGCCGGCCGCCGCATCCGGAATCCGGTCATGCGCGCGCGCCTCGGCGACGTTTCGCTGACGCCCATCGCGCCATCGGGCGCGCCCGCGTCGACTGCGCGCTTCGCGGCACGAATGTTGCTCTCCGGATCGAGGGAGTCTTTCGCCGGCCGCACCGCCGGCCGGGCGGATGGGAGGTGGATCGGCATGCACGACACGCGAGCGAACGCATCGAAGAAGTGGGCCGCCTGTGTCGCGGCGGGAGCTCTGGTCCTTATGGCCGGATGCGTCCGGCGGCCCGAGCCGGGCGATCCGCTGCCCGGGCTGACCCCGGCCGAGCGCGCGCGGTTCGAGGCGGGCCGCGAGGTCTTCGAGCGGGAGTTCACGCCCGAGACCGGGCTCGGCCCGCTGTTCAACTCGAGCTCGTGCGGCGAATGTCACGAGGATCCGAAACTCGGCGGCACGGGGGACGAGATCGAAGTCCACGCCGCGGCGTTCCTGGTCAGGAGCCCGGACGGAACGGCTCCGGGGGCGGCGGCCGACGCCTGCGATCCGCTCGTCGATCAGGGAGGGCCCGTCGTGCAGCAGCAGGTCACTCCCGCGCTGAAGGAAGCGCTCGGAATTTCGGAGGAGCCGGTCCCGCCGAGGGCCACCTCGACGGGGCGGAGAACGACGCCGTCGATCCTGGGGTTCGGTCTCCTCGACGCCGTCCCCGACGAGGCGATCCTCGCCTATGCCGACCCCGAGGACCGCGATCAGGACGGCATCTCGGGCAGGCCGAACCGGTCCGCCGACGGGCGGCTCGGCCGCTTCGGCCGCAAGGCGTTCGGGCCGGCGCTCCGCGAATTCAACGACGGAGCGTTCCTGATCGAGCAGGGGATCACGAGCCCCGCGCAGCCGGCCGAAGAGACGATCGGCGGGCAGCCGGTGCCGCCGGGCGTCGACCCGGTCCCTGAGCCGGAGTTGTCGGCAGACGACCTGGCCCGGGCGGACGATTTCGTCCGCTTCCTGGCCCCGCCGTCGCGTTTGCACGGAGGGCGCGAGTCGCGACGCGGCGAGCGGGTTTTCAAGGAGATCGGCTGCGCCGCCTGCCACGTGCCGAAGCTCGTGACCGGCAGGAGCCCGGTGCGCGCCCTCAGCCGCAGGGAGGTCGGAGCGTTCACCGACCTGCTCCTGCACGACATGGGGCCCGGGCTGGCGGACATCTGCCTCGGTCTCGCGGCGCCGTCCGAGTTCCGCACCGAGCCTCTGATGGGGTTGCGCCTGAAGTCCAGCTTCCTGCATGACGGGCGGGCGGCGAGCATCGAGGACGCCATCCGTGCGCACGGCGGCGAGGGACAGCCGGCGCGCGATCGCTTCGACGCCCTCCCGGAGGACAGACGCCTCTCGCTGATCCGGTTCCTGAAGACGCTCTGATCCGCGGGGAGGCCGCCCGCGGAGGGGCTATCGAGAGGCCGCGAAGGCCGAGTCGAGGATCGCGACCGCCTTGTCGACGTCAGCCTCCCGCGTGATGAGCGGAGGGGACAGCCGGATGGTCGACTCGCCGCAGGGAAGGGTCAGGAGCCCCAGCGCGAACGCCTTCTCGATCACCGTGTGGCGGGTCCCGGGGGCGGGACGGTTGCCGGCGCGTCCGTCCACCACCTCGAGGCCGACCATCAGGCCCATGCCCCGCACGTCGCCGATGGCCGGATGCTTCTTCTGCAGCCCCTTGAGCTTCTCGATCAGGTATGCGCCGACCTTCCCGGCGTTCTCGGTCAGGCCGCCCTGCAGGAGCCTCAGCGTCGCCAGGGCGGAGGCGCAGGAGACCGGGTTGCCGCCGAACGTCGAGCCGTGGCCGCCGTCGTTCCACGTCATCACGTCCGCCTTGGCGATGACCGCCGAGATCGGCATCCCGGAGGCGATCCCCTTCGCCAGGATGATCATGTCCGGCTCGATGCCGTAGTGCTCC
>Ga0209382_10005089_pt1 | contig 17187 bp, 14 predicted proteins | sample SoiMetdeltSBSDD5_FD_187599 | JGI IMG/M metagenome (GOLD analysis project Ga0209382, IMG submission 187599) | Bulk soil microbial communities from a Populus tree surrounding site in Tennessee, USA - Soil MetaG P. deltoides SBSDD5 (SPAdes) (version 2) | ecosystem: Environmental > Terrestrial >...
GCTCTTGGCGAAGGCGGGCGGGTCGAGGATCACCAGGCCGAAGGTGCGGCCCTCGCGCTTGAAGGAGGCCATCAGCTCGAAGGCGTCGGCGGCGAGGAAGTCGTGCCGTTCCGGGCGCAGCCCGTTGCGCGCGAAGTTCTCCCGCGAGAGCGCCACCGCGTCCGCGTCCTGGTCCACCGAGAACACCGCCGCCGCCCCGCCCAGCGCCGCGTTCACCGAGAAGCCGCCGGTGAAGGAGAAGCAGTTGAGCACCGCGCGCCCGCGCGCCAGCCGCCGGACCAGGAACCGGTTCTCGCGCTGGTCGAGGAAGAAGCCGGTCTTCTGCCCGCGGAAGGCGTCCACCAGGAAGGCGGCGCCGCGCTCGCGGATGGGGATCAGCTCCGGGGCCTGCTCGCCCCACAGCACCTTCCCCTTCCCCTTCTCGTCGTCGTCCCAGGGGTCCTTCGACTCCTTCGACTCCTTCGACTCCGAGGCCCCGGAGAGCTCGTCCCGGCCGATCACCGACCTCAGCCCGGGCACCTCCGCCCGCAGCGCCTCCAGCAGCATCGACCGGTAGGGGGTGAGACCAGCGGAGTAGAGCTTGAGCACCGCGTGGCCGGCGTAGAGGTCCACCACCACGCCCGGCAGGCCGTCGCCTTCGCCGTGGATGAGCCGGTGGCTGTCGGTCTCCGCCAGGTCCACCAGCTCCTCGCGCAGCGCGCGGGCGCGGCGGACGCGGGAGCGCAGGAAGTCCAGGTCGATCGCCTCCCGCGGGTCCAGCGTCAGCACGCGGACGGCGATGGCGGAGTGGGGGTCGAAGTACCCGCGGGCGACGAACTTCCCGCCCTCGGTGAGGTCCACCACGCTCCCGGGCGGGATGCGGGGCAGCTTGTCGATCGCCCGGCGGAACACCCACGGGTGCCCACCGCGCAGGTGGCGCCCCAGCCCGCGCTGCAGCTCCAGGCGGACCAGGCTCATCCCGCCCGCGCCTCCAGGAGCGCCTCCGCCAGCTCCACGAAGCCCTCGCCCTCGCGCGCGGCGGTGACGAAGCGGGGCGGCGATCCCAGCTGGGCGAGCTCGGCCAGCACGTCCTTGACGTTGGCCACGCCCACCGACAGCGGCACGGCGGCGAACATCGGCGCGTCGTTGATCGAGTCCCCCACGTAGGCGATCCGCGGCGACCGCGCCCCGGCGGCGATGCGCAGCTCGCGCCGGAGGAACCGGTCGGAGGTGGTGAGCTTGTCGAACGGGCCCACCCAGCAGTTGACGTGCACCGACGAGCGCGCGCTGCGCACGCCGCGCCGGGCCAGCTCCTCGCCGATCCACCGGGCCGCCTCCACCGGGAGCCGGGCCTGCTCCGCGTAGTCGATGGCCAGGTCCACCTCGGTGGAGGCGGAGTCGCTGGAGAGCCGCGCCCCCCGCACCAGCCGGAGGACGCGCCGCACCTCGCGGAGGAGGCGGCGGCGGTTGCGCTTCCGCTGCAGCGGCCGCTCCGCGTACTCGCGGCGCCAGCCGCCCTCCCCGTCCGGGGCGAAGTACAGCCCGCCGTTCTCCGCCACCACGCCGGAGACCGGCAGCGTGCGCGCCCAGCACTCCGCCCACCCCGAGGGGCGTCCGGTCACCAGCACCACGCGGACGCGCGCGCGGCGCAGCCGCTCCAGCGCCCGCACCGCGCGGGAACGGAGCAGGCCTCCCGAGGTCAGCGTCCCGTCCACGTCCGCCAGCAGCGCCCGGACGCGGGAGAGGTCGGCCTCGGAGAGGGGCCGCACCTCACATCACCGGGATCGAGGCGAGCAGCGTCCGGAACTGCTCCAGCATGGCGCGGACATCGCCTTCGCCCAGGGAGGCCACTGGGATCTTGCGCGCCTTGCGCAGGAACCCGTCCAGCGTGGGGTCGCGGCCGTACAGCTCCTGCGCGGAGAGGATGGCCTCGGCCAGCAGCAGCGCCGGCTGGCCCGGCGCCGCCGACCGCAGCGCCTGCTCGGCCTGCTCCAGCCTCACCCCGCACCCGGCCACCACCTCGCGGTCGTGCTGCTGGAGGAGGGCGCGGTTGTTGACCTGGAGCAGCCCCTTGCAGAGCGTGCCGAAGGGCTCCGCCACCTCCAGCAGCTCCGGCTTGGTGGTGGGGCGGTTCGCCATCTGGCCCAGCTTGGAGCGGAACTCCACCACCGCGCGCTTGTCCTGCGCGCGCAACGCCCGGTAGGCGGGGGTCTTCCCGAACAGGTCCAGCTCCTTCTCCAGCTGCTGGGCGTGCCACTGGGTGTCCTCGGGCTCCGCCTCGCGGATCTTGTCCAGGCGGGCGCTCACCACCCGCACCAGGTCGGAGACGGTGGCGCGCACGGTGACCGCCGAGGACACCTCCTCCAGGAAGCCGGGCACCACGTCCTTCTGGTGCACGTCCGCGAAGACCGCCGCCGACTCGTGGACCAGGGTGCCGATCTCCTGGCGGAACCGGGTGCGGAAGCGCTGGATCTCCGAGAGCAGGTTCCAGCGGTCGGAGACCACCTCCGGCTTGCGCATCCCCTCGCCCAGCTCGGTCACCTGCTGCGCCAGCCGGCCCATCACTGCGTGCATCACCGCCACCGCGTCGTCCGGCCGGCTGGGGGCCACGGTCTCGTTGACCGCCCGCTCCACCACGTCCGCCAGGCCGCCCTCCACGTTCTGGGGGAAGTGCTCGCGGATGACCTGGAGGAGGCCGTTCACGTCCATCACCGTGTCGCGGATGACCGGCGCCATCTCCTCCCAGAGGGAGAGGTCCGGCGAGTCGTCCACCGAGCTGGTCTCGTAGCGCACCAGGTCCATGTCCGAGAGCCGGATGACGGCCTGCGCCGCGGCCAGGTACACCTTGCGCAGGCGCGCGGCGAAGGCGCGGTCCTGGATCGACTCCAGGACCTGGCGGAGCCGGGGCGAGAGCGCGTCGGTCGTGGGAGGGCCGTCCACGGGGGCCGCGAGTGTAGACCGAACTTGCGAGCGGACGGCGAATTGTGGGAATCCGCGGGGCTGATGAAGACCATCGACGTGGAGGGGGCCCGGATCGCGTTCCACGACGTGGGGTCGGGCCGGCCGGTGCTCCTGCTGCACGGCTTCCCGCTCACCTCGGAGAGCTTCCGGCCGCAGCTGGACGCGCTGGGCGGGCGCTTTCGCCTGATCGTCCCGGATCACCGGGGATTCGGGGCCAGCGGGCCCGCGGGGGTGGAGGCCACGGAGATGTCGCGGATCGCGCGCGACGCGCTGGCGATCCTCGACTCGCTGCAGATCCGCCGGGCGGTGGTGGGCGGCGTCTCCATGGGCGGCTACGCGGCGATGGCGCTGCTGCGCGAGGACGCCGGGCGCGCGGCCGGGCTGCTCCTGATCGACACCCAGGCCACCGCGGACGACGAGGCGGGCAAGGCGCGCCGGGCGGAGACGGCGAAGGCGATCGAGGCGCGCGGGGTGCAGGCGCTGGTGGACGCCATGATGGGCAAGCTGGTCGCCGAGGACTGCGACCCCGCGGTGCGCGCCGGCGTGGAGGCGATGATCCGGTCGTGCCGGCCCGAGGGGTGCATCGCCGCGGTGCGCGGGATGGCGCTCCGCCAGGACAGCCAGGACATGCTGGCGCGGTTCGCCGGCCCCTCGCTGGTCGTGGTGGGGGCGAAGGACGCGATCACCCCGCCCTCCAAGGCGAAGGAGATGGCGGCGCTGCTGGCCGGCTCCAGGCTGGTGGAGATCCCGGGCGCCGGGCACCTCGCCAACCTCGAGCAGCCCGCCGCCTTCAACGCCGCCGCGGAGGCGTTCCTGTCGTCGATCCCGGAGAGCGCGCTGGCCTAGCGCTCCGGACCTAGCGGGTGACGGCGCGCAGGGCGTGGTGGAAGCTGTCCGAGACGAGGATCCGTCCGTCCGGCAGCACGGCCACGCCGGCCGGTGCCGGGAGGTCGGCGGCGTCGCCCGGCCCCAGCGCCGTCCCCGCCAGCCCCGAGCCGGCGATGGTGAAGACGTGGGTGGAGGCGGCGTCGTCTCCGATGACGACCGCGCGGAGGCGGAAGTTCCCGGTGTCGCCGAGGAGCAGCTCGCCCTCGCCCCCCATCGCCAGCCCCATCTGCGCCCGGAAGCGGGCCGTCAGCCCGGTCCCGTCGCCCAGGCCGAACGGCCTGGCGAGATCGCCCGCCGGCGTGGACACCGCGTGGGGCGCGGCGGCCGAGATCCGCCGGAGCCGCTGGTTGCCCGCGTCCAGCACGTACAGGTCTCCCGATCGCGCCACCGCGATCGCGCTGGGGTTGTTGAAGCGGGCCTCCGCGCCGAGCGGCGAGTCGAGGGACCCGAGGGCGCTCCCGGCCACCGTGCTCACCTCGCCGGTGGCGGCGTCGATGCGGCGGATCCGGTGGTTCGCCTGGTCCGCCACGAAGACGTTCCCGCCCGCGTCGACCGCGATCGCCGTGGGCCGGTTGAAGCGCGCCGCCGCCGCCGGCCCGTCCACCGCGCCGGCCGCCCTGGCGCCGCCGGCGTACGTGCTCACCACCCACCCCGCCGCCGCGTCGCGGACGATCTTCCGGATGCAGTGATTGTCCGAGTCGGCGACGTAGACCGCGCCGTCCGGGCCGACCGCCACGCCGGTGGGGTGGCGGAGCTGCGACTGCGCGGCCGGCCCGTCGCGCAGGCCCAGCGTCCCGTCGCCGGCGATGGTGCTCACCGTTCGCTCCGCGCCGGATTCGATCCAGCGGACCATGTTGTTGGCGGTGTCCGCGACCACCACCTGCCCCTGGGGCGCGGCGGCCAGGCCCGTGGGCCCGCGGAACGTCGCCGACGCGGCGGGGCCATCCTGCGCCCCGGCGATCCCCGGCACGCCCGCGAACGCGCCCACCTCCGCGGCCCAGAGGGGCTCCAGCCGCGGCGCCGGCGGGGCGACCCCGGACAGGTCCGGGAGCTGGCGCGGCGCCCGCCGGTGCGCCAGCGCCCGCTCCAGCACGTTGAGCGTCATCCGCTGCACGCGCCCGTCGCGCAGCTCCGGGTCGTCGCCCAGGCCCTCCGCCCAGAAGATGGTGCCCGCGCTGAAGACCAGGCGGCCGGAGGGCGTGGTCCGCTCGGCGGACTCGGAGGTGGAAGGGACGCCCTCCGCGCTCACCACCGGGCTCACCAGCGGGCGGGAGACGCCGGGCGGCGTCAGCGCGCCGTCGAAGGTGCGGTCGTACTCGAAGCCCACCAGGCCGGGGAAGCGGTCTCCCGCGCGCGCGCCGGTGCCCTCCAGCAGCCAGTGCGACGGATCCGCCACCACCAGCGGGAACGGGACCAGCTGCCAGCCCTCGTACATCACGCCGAACAGCAGGCTCTCCGGGCGCGCGTCCGGCTCGTCGCGGAACCGGATGGTGGAGTACGGGATGGGGTCCGCCGCCGGCTCGCTCTTGTAACAGGCGAGGGTCCGCAGCGGCGCGCCGCCGGCGCCGGCCAGCGCCCGCACCCGCCAGTAGCCGCCGTTGGCGCCGAAGAAGGCGAAGCTGCCGCCCCCCCATGCCACCATCCGGTCCAGCTGGTCGCGCTCCTCGCGGAGCCAGTACTCGTCCTGCGCGCCGGTCACCACCGCGCCCACGCCGCCCGGAAGATCGGCCGACCGCGCGAAGTCCAGGTTCGTCGCATACGTGACGTCGTAACCGTGCTGCTCCATGAAGCGGGCCAGGGAGGCCTCCCAGCGGAAGACCTTCCCCAGCCCCTCGTCGGCGGCGAAGGGCCGGTCGTAGGAGACCTCGCGGGCGCGGCCCCTGGGCATGGTGCCGGAGGCGTCCTGGTACAGGCTCTCCCCGCCGTAGGCGTTGTACGCCTGCGAGGTGCTCAGCGCGGACGCGTAGAGCAGCTCCGCGGCGCGGTCGTCGCGCACCACGAAGGGCGCGAAGCTCCGGTAGCCGTCCGGGCGGGCGACCTTCACCACGTAGAAGCCGGACACCCAGTCCTGCCCGACGGTGAACGTGAACGCGTCCACCCACTGGCACTCCACCCGCCCGGTGCCCGGATCCATCGGGCAGGCGGGCTGGCGGGCGACCTGGAACGGGCCGCCGCGCCACGTCCGCCGCGCGCCGGCGCCGCCATAGTGACCGATGCGGAACACCTCGCCGGTGACGTGGACGGTCCCGGGGGCGCTGGTGGAGACGCGCACCGCGACGCCCTCGCCGGCGACCGCGGAGTCCGTGGAGAGGTAGACCTCCACCTCACCTCCGGAGGCGGTGCGCCCGGACCGCCAGGACCGGTCGCCGGCGCGCGCGTTCTCCGCGGGGATGGGGTTCGGCCTGGCGGTGCGCCAGGGAGGAGGAGGAGGCGGCGGCGGCGGCTCACCCTCCTCGTTGATGACGCCCGGTCCGGGCTCGTGACAGGCCCCGGACAGGAGCAGGAACGGAAAGCAGATCCACCACCACCGCCATCGCCGGCCGCCCGCCATCCGCCCTCGACCCTCCCCGAGTCAGAGACCCCGGGCGACGGTAAGCATGGCAGACGCACCCGCCAATGCGCGGGCCAGCGCTACGGATTGCAGAAGATGCTGTTGGTGCTCACCAAACAGCTGGAGCAGTCCTGCAACTTCACCAGCTGCTGATCCCGGCACGCGAAGAGTGAAAGCGGCGCCGCCCCGCGGCAGAAGCCGGTGCCCTCCATGGCGGTCGGGCAGCCGTCGCCGGCCTGGTTGCCGCTGATGTCGCAGGTGATGCCGTTGATGCTGGCGGTGCAGCCCTGGGGACCGCTGCACGGGAGCGACAGCCAGTGCCCGTCGCGGCACTCGAGGACGGAGCTGCCGCTCTCGCAGTGGTAGACCTCGCCGCTGCACGGGCCGCCCTCCTTCGCGCCGCCGCATCCCAGGAACGCCAGGACCACCAGGCCCACTGCCGTCGCGAGCTCCGTCCTCACCTCGCCGACTCTAGCCCCTACCCGAGCGTTTCGCGGAAGAAGCGACGCCAGTTGCCCCAGGCCACCTTCTCCACCCGCGCGTCGGGGTGGCGGGCGCAGAGCGCGTCCACCAGCCGGCCGGTGTCGGTGACGTCGCGCATCCCGCGCGGCAAAGGGACCATCCCGTCGAAGTCCGACCCCAGCGCGACCGCGTCCTCCCCCATCACCGAGATGGCGTGGTCCACGTGCCGGACCACGTCCTCCAGGGCGGAGCCGCCCAGGTAGATGGTGGCGAAGATGATCCCCACCACGCCGCCGCGGCCGGCGATGGCCCGGAGCTGGTCGTCGCTCAGGTTGCGCCAGCTGGGCTTCCCGCCGGAGACGCCGGTGTGCGACGAGAACAGGCGCGCCCGCGGGTGCTGGGCGAGGTCGGCGAACGTCCGCGCCGAGGCGTGGGCGGTGTCCACCGTCATCCCGGCGGAGACCATGGCCTCCAGCACCTCCCGCCCCAGCGGGGTGAGCCCCCGGTTGCCCTGCAGCGGCGAGGAGGACCCGCCCAGCTCGTTGTTGGCCAGGTGGGTGAGGCTCATGAAGCGGACGCCGCGCCGGTGGAGCTCCGCCACGCGCTCGGAGCGGCCCTCCAGCGCCTGCGCGCCCTCCACGCCCAGCACCGCCGAGATCCGCCCCGCGGCGACGTTCTCCTCCAGCGCCTGCCCGGAGGCCGCCACCTGCACCGCGCCCGCGGACCTCCGGCACAGGTCGTCCATCAGGTCGAGCTGGAAGGTGCAGCGCGCCCACGGTGAGCGCCTCGCCTGGGCGGGCCAGCCGCGCCAGAGGGCGAAGGCGCCCATCCCGTCCACCACCGGGTAGCCCCGCGTCACCATGGTGAAGCACTGGATGCGCGTGCCCGCCTCCTGGAGCCGCGGGAAGTCCACGTGCCCGTCAGCCAGGCGCCGGGTGAGGTCGCGGTTCCACATCAGGCTGTCGGCGTGGCCGTCCGCCAGCGGGAAGCGCGCCGCCGGGCTCATACGCGCATCCTCAGCCGGTGCTCGTGGTCCGGGGCTCCCGCGGGGCCGGGCGCGTAGGCGGGGGACTCGCCGCGCTCGGCCTGCTTGAGCAGCCGCCAGATGTGCGGGCCGAGGACGTCGATCTCGGTGTAGGCGAAGCGCTCGCCTCCGAAGCGCCTGGTGTTGTCCATCTGCATGGTGAGGATGCGCGCGTCCTGGCGGAAGATCTGCGCGGCGATGGGCATCACGAACGGCTTCACCAGCCAGCCGGGCACCGGGAGCCGGAAGGTCACCACCGCGTAGAGGCGCGTCTCGAAGTCGGAGACCGGCGTCATCGCCGTGGTGGTCACCAGGTGGCTGGCGTCGCCCAGGCGGTACTCCACCTGCGCCACGGAGGGGAGGAGGAAGCGGTCGAAGTGCACCACCACGCCGCCCTGCGGGGCCAGGATGCGGCCGGCCAGCCCCTTCGGCCGCGGCTCGCCGATGAACTCCGCCTCCGTGCGGTCGCTCCAGCGGCGCACCACCACCTCGATCTCGTTCTCCTTGCGCGCGGTGCGGAAGAGCCCGCCGTGGAGGAACGCGGTGTGCGGCACGTCCAGCGTGTTCTCGATCGCGGCGTGGAGGGTGGAGGCGACGAAGAAGTCGCGGCGGACGGTGGTGTAGCGGCGGTCGTCGAGGTGCGGGAAGCGGAAGGGTTCGGTGGTGGGCTCAGCGCCGGGCGCGGAGGGCGAGGAGTGGACCCAGATGAAGCCGTCCAGCTCGCGGACGGGATAGGCGGTGGCGCGGGTGGCCTTCGCCTCCGGCTCGCCGGGGAGGCCCGGGACCGCGCGGCAGCGCCCGCCCTGGTCGAAGCGCCAGCCGTGGTACGCGCACTGGAGCTGCCCGCCGACGACGCGGCCGGCGGTGAGCGGCGCGTTGCGGTGCGGGCAGCGGTCCTCCAGGGCGCCCGCCTGCCCGCCCTCGCCGCGGAAGAGCACCAGCGGCACGCCCTGGATGGCGGCGGCGCGCGGCGCGCGGCCCAGGTCGGAGGAGCGGCAGACGATGAACCAGTGTCCATCCAGCCGCGCCACCGAGTAGTGGCCCTTGCTCGCTTGCGGTGCCGGCGGTGTAGGGTGCGCGCTCATGTCGAGCTCAGTGGACAGCTTTCTGTGCGGTGAATGGAAAAAGGGCAAGGGTGAAGCCTCCACCCTCTTCAACCCGTCGACGGAGGAGGCGCTGTCGGAGGCCTCCACCGCCGGGCTCGACCTGGGGGCGGCGGTGAGGTTCGGGAGGGAGAAGGGCGGCCCGGCGTTGAGGGGGATGACCTTCGCCCAGCGCGCGGAGCTGCTGAAGAAGCTGGCCAAGGGGGTGGCCGACCTGCGCGAGGAGCTGATCCGGGTCGGGATCGACAACGCGGGGAACACGCGGTCGGACGCGAAGTTCGACATCGACGGCGCGTCCGCCACCCTCCTCTATTACGCGGACCTGGGGCAGAAGCTGGGGGACGCGCGCGTGCTGCCGGACGGCGAGGCGCAGCCCATCGGCCGGTCGGCGCGGCTGTACGGACAGCACGTGCTGCTCCCGCGCGAGGGTGTGGCCGTCCACATCAACGCGTTCAACTTCCCCGCCTGGGGGATGGCGGAGAAGCTGGCGGTGACCCTGCTGGCGGGCATGCCGGCGATCACCAAGCCGGCCACCGCCACCGCGATGATGGCCCACCGGATCGTCCAGCGCTGGGTGGAGGAGAAGATCCTCCCGGAGGGGGCGCTCCAGTTCGTGGGCGGGAGCGTGGGGGATCTGCTGGCTCACCTGCGGGGGCAGGACGTGGTGGCCTTCACCGGCTCCGGGCAGACGGCGACGCAGCTGCGGCGCCACGAGAACCTGGCGCGGCACCACGTGCACCTCAACGTGGAGGCGGACTCGCTGAACGCGGCGATCCTGGGGCCGGACGTGCAGGATGGGTCCGAGGCGATGAACCTCTTCCTGGCCGAGGTGGTGAAGGAGATCACCCAGAAGGCCGGGCAGAAGTGCACGGCGGTGCGGCGGATCTACGTGGCGAAGGAGCGGATGGATGCGGTGCGGGACGCGCTGGTGGAGCGGCTGCGCGAGACGCGGGTGGGCAACCCGGCGGACGAGAAGGTCACCATGGGGCCGCTGGCCACGGCGGCGCAGCTGAAGGACGTGCGGGAGGGGATCGGGAGGCTGGCGGGCGGGGCGGAGATCGCCACCGGCGGCGCCGGGGTCCCGGGACAAGTGCTGGGCGCGCCGGCCGGCAAGGGGTTCTTCGTCGCGCCGACGCTGCTGGTGCACCGGGCGGGAGTGCCGGCCGGGCACCCGGTGAACGAGATCGAGGTGTTCGGCCCGGTGGCGTCGATGCTGCCGTACGGCGGCGCGGAGGAGCTGGCCGCGCAGGTGGCGGCGGGCGGGGGCGGGCTGGTGAGCGCCGTGTACTCGGACGACAAGGAGTTCGTGCAGAAGGTGGTGCTGGGCATCGCGCCGTACCACGGTCGCGTCACCATCGGCGGCGAGAAGGTGGCCGGCCAGACCGTGCCGCCGGGCACCGTGATGCCGCAGCTGCTCCACGGCGGGCCGGGGCGCGCGGGCGGCGGAGAGAGCTGGGCGGCGCGCGAGGGATGGCGCTCTACCAGCAGCGGACCGCGCTCCAGGGGCCGCGGGCGGTGATCGAGCAACTGGTGGGCGCGCCTGCGGCGAAGTAGCGCGCTCTACTTCCCGGCGGCGCGGTGGATCTGGCCGCGGATGTCGCCGAAGTAGGTCTGCGCCGTCGTGTGGAGGTTGAAGTAGAGCTCGCCCTCCAGGGCGATCTGCGCCATCCCGGCGACGGTCGAGACCTTGGTGGGCTTCAGGCTCCCGAGGGACGGGCTGGGGATGATGCACCCCATGGTGAACGCGGCGACCGCGCCGTGACCGTGCTTGGCCGTCTTCACGATGTGCTCGTTCTTGATCTCCACCGAGAACACCCCGTCCGCGAGGTTCTTCTGGATGTCGGTCACCAGCGCGAAGTCCACGATGATCGGCCCCAGGATGCCGGGCTTGCCGCAGTGGATGTGGAACAGGTTGACGGTCTTGGGGTCGATCCCCTCGACCTTCACGTCCACGTACGCCCGGCTCATGTCCCTGGTGAACCGGAGCTGCCCGTGGGCGCGATGACCCGCCGCCTCGCGCTGGTCCCGGCTGATGGAAGGCGCGGTGGACTTGAACTGCGCCGGGGTGGTGGAGGGCGTGGCCTCCTCCTCGTCCCCCTCCTGGTGGGGACTCAGGAAGGCCTCGAACACCAGGCCGATCTCCTTGCCGCGCGCCGGCTCGAGCGGCTGGGCCAGCGGCGGCGTGGAGGGATCGGCCGCGACGGCGTGCGAGGCGATCAGCACCAGGGCACACAGGGAGAAACGCAGGATCGACATCGGAGCCTCCAGAGAGGCTCGAAGTCTACTTCCGTGCAGGGCGGGCTACGATCGCTGGTTCCCGGGAGATCCCCATGATGTTCCTGCGCACCCTTCCCATCGCCGTCCTGGTGATGCTGCTGCTCGCGCTCGGCGCCGGCCGCTGGGACCTGCCCATGCACTGGGCCTACGTCGCCGTGCTCTGGCTCAGCGCCGGCACCACCTACACGCTGCTGCAATCCAGGAGCCCGGAGCTGATCAGGGAGCGCCTGAAGCCGCCGAGCGACCGCGATCGCAGCACCCGCCGGGTGGCGATCCCCATCATGCTCGCCCACTACCTGGTCGCCGGCCTCGACGCCGGCCGCCTCGGCTGGACCCGCGTCCCGTTCCCCCTCCAGATCGCCGGCCTCGCCATGCTCGCGGCCAGCATGGCCGTCGTGGGCTGGACGCTCCTCTCGAACCCGTACGCGTCGTCCGCCGTGCGGATCCAGAGCGAACGGGAGCACCACGTCATCACCACCGGCCCCTACGCCATCGTCCGGCACCCGATGTACCTCGGCGTGCTGCTCTTCTCGCTCGGCAGCGGCGCGGCCCTGGGCTCGTGGCTGGCGGCCGTGCTGCTGGTGCCGGTGCTGGCCATCTTCGTCCGCCGCACCCTGCTCGAGGACCGCATGCTGCACGCCGAGCTGAAGGGCTACGCCGAGTACGCCGCCAGGGTCCGGTGGCGCGTGGTGCCCGGGCTCTTCTAACCTCACCAGTCCCATGGCGGATTCGACCGGCTCGCTGCTGCCAAACGTGACCCTCCCCGGCTCCGACGCATCGCGGGCGCGCGAGATGGTGAGCTTGATCGACCAGGTCCTGGCGATCCTCGACCCGTCGACCACGCCGGCCGCCCGCGCCACGCCGGCGCGCTTCCTGCTCCGCGTCGCGTGGCACGAGGGCGACCGCCTCCGGGCGCGGGCGCAGTACCAGGACGGGCCGGCTCGAAGCTTCTTCCAGCTGGAGGCCCACCGCGCCAGGGACGCCGGCGATTACGCCCGGATGAAGGGCTGGCTGGGCACGCTCGGCAAGCTGGCCGGCGTGCCGGAGGCGCCGCTGCGCGACGCCTTCCTCGCGCTCCCGTCGTGGAACGCCGCGGACCCGGCGGCGAGCGCGTGGTTCCCGGCCGGGAACCAGGTTGGCACGCTCCTCGAGAGGTCGGACGCCTTCGGCATCGCCCTCACGCGCATCGCCTTCAAGAAGATCCCCGCAGCCATTCCCACCTCCATCCAGGAGCAGGCCGCCTACTGGTACAAATACTGGAAGCGCGCCGGGGGAGATCCCGGCGCGCTCCAGTCCGCGTTCGCTGCGGAGGCCAGCTCGCTGGAGACGATGCTGGCCGGTGCGTGAAGCTCACGCCCTCGAGCAGGTCGCCGATCTTCTGCGCGAGCCCGGCGGTGATTCAGCTGTTCTTGTTATCGTGCGCTGACAATATCTGTTGCGCACATCAACCCACCCGGGTGCGCAGGCGCCAGCGGAGACGAACCTCACTCCTGTAGACACACGAGCGCGCCTCAGGTCGCGCGCGCCCGGCGCAGCAGGGCCCATCCGTTCAGCGCATAGGCGAGCACGTGCCCGGCCAGCGACGCCCCCACCATCACCACGGGCGACGGCGCCGGGATGAACGACGAGACCGCCAGCCAGACGACCACGAACCCGACGACCCGGCCCGCCGAGCCGCGCGCCTCCGGCCAGAGGACCACCAGCAGGCACAGCGAGCCGACCGAGACGTAGGTGATGGGCGCGAAGGGGCTGAGGAGCGCGGCCAGGTTCAGCAGCGCGAGCCAGCAGACCGCGTCGCGGCGGCCGCGGACGCCGGCGAGGACCGCCCCGGCCACCACCGCGGCGGCGACCACCAGACCCAGCGGCCGCGCGAGCGCGCCCACGCCCGGGACGCCCAGCATCGCCAGCTTGGCGGGGAACGCCTGCGGCGACTGGCTGGCGGCGAACGCCACCGGCTCCGCCAGCAGCGTCACGAACGCCTCCCCCGACGCCAGCCGCGGCAGCTGGTACTCCACGAACGCCACGAACGGCGCCGTGCCGAAGGCGGCCAGCGTCGCGACCAGGAACAGCGCGCCCATGGCGGCGGTCCACGCCAGGTCACGCCACCGGCGCTGCGCCGCCAGGTACAGCACGAGCACGCCCGGAAAGAGCTTGCTCCAGATGGCGAAGGCCAGCAGCCCGCCGCCGGTGGCCCGGTGCCCGCGCTCGAGGGCGACCATGCCGAGGGTGGCCAGCGCCACCGTCCCGAGGTGGAAATTGCCGATCTCCAGCGTCATCACCGCCTGGAGCGAGGCGAACACGGCCACCGAGGCCAGGGCCACGGCCAGCTGCCGTTCCGGCGCCTGCACCCGGGCGAGCGCGATCAGCGCCCCCGCCAGCAGCAGCGCGTTCAGGGCGGACCACACGCCGCGCATCCCGGCGAAGCCTCCGCCCGCGTGCAGCGCCACGTCCGCCACCAGGAGGAACGGCGGCGGGTACTGGAATGGATCCACGTCGGTGAAGGGCGCGGTGTCGATCGGTCCCGGACGCGAAGGCGCCGGGTCGTCGTAGCGCCGCTCCTCATAGAGGTTGTCCACGCGCTGCTCCGCGTACGTGGCGGCGTAGGCGTACGCGCTCAGGCAGGAGTGGCGGAACGAAAACGGGGTGGAGGCGTACAGCCTCGCCTCCGGGTCCACCATGAACGCGCCCAGCCGCGCCGCCTGCCCGACCGCCAGCAGCGCCAGCAGCCCCCAGACGATCGACGAGGCAGGGCGGGCGCGGAGCCGGCCGTCCAGGGATGCGGGGAGGCGCCGCAGCGCCAGGGTCGCCGCCACGATTCCCAGCGCCACTGCCAGGGTCCACGCGAGCCAGGCGGGCGCGCCCGCGCCCTGGAGCCCGGGCCGGACCGCGAGCGCGAGGAGGGCGCCGGCGGCGCCCGAGACCGCCATGCGCTCGACCAGGACGCCGGACTTCGCCGGAACCGGAACCGCGCCCTGATCGCCGCCGGGTGGCACCATGCGGTGCCCATTTACCCGGGTCCGCGCCCTACGTCGCGGCTCCTCCGACGCGGGCCACCTCCGACAGCAGCTCGTCCAGGTGCAGCGGCTTCCTCAGCAGCCCGGCCGCCTGGAGCCGGCGGGCCGTGTCCGCGGGCGCGCTGATGGCGGTGAACACGATGACCGGGATCAACGCCAGCCTGATGTCCTTCATCTGCTCCTCGCGGAACGCCCGCCCGTCCATGTCGGGCATCATGATGTCCAGGAGGATGGCGTCGGGACGGACCTCCCGCTCCCTGAGCAGGCGGAGCGCGACCGCCCCGTTGGCGGCGGTGGCCACGTGGTACCCTTCCGCCTCGAGGGCCTCCGCGACGCTCTCCCGGATGTCGGCGTCGTCGTCGACCACCAGGATGGAGCGCTGGCCGCTCACCGCTTCGTCTCCTCTGCTCCGGGTCCGGCCGCGCCCTGCTGAACCGGCTGGCGCGGGAGCACCAGGGTGAACGTGGAGCCGGAGCCGGGCTGGCTCCGCGCGACGACGGCGCCACCGTGCGCCTCGGCGATCTGGCGCGCGATGAACAGCCCCAGGCCAAGTCCGGGATAGTTCCGGAACGAGACCCCGCGCTCGAACCGGCCGAAGATCCGGCCCAGGACGTCCTTCTCGATCCCGATGCCGTGGTCGGTGACCTCGACCCGCACCGCGCCCTCGCCTCCCTCGCGCACGCTGACCTCGATGGGCTTCCCGGCGCCGTACTTGATCGCGTTGGAGAGGAGGTTGGAGACGACCTGTTCGATCCTCAGCCGGTCCCACCGGCCGCCCACGGGCCGGTCCGCGAGCACCTTGATCCCCGAGCCGATCTTGCCGGCCTCGGCCCGGTGCCGCTCGGCCACGTCCCTGATCAGGTCCGACAGATCGAGGTACTCCACCTCCAGGTTGAGCTTGCCGGCGGTGATCCGCGACATGTCGAGGAGGCTCTCGACCAGGCGCCCCAGCCGGGCCGTCTGCCGGGTGGCCATCTTCAGCTTGCCAAGGAGGAGCTCGTTCTGCTGCCCGGACTTCTCGAGGGCGCGCGTGACCGTGTCCAGCTGCAGCTGGAGCGGGGTGAGCGGCGTCTTCAGCTCGTGCGAGGCGACCTGCAGGAACTCGTCGCGGGCGCGGATCGCCTCCTGGGCGGCGTGGAACAGCCGGGCGTTGTCCACGGCGAAGCCGATGCGGTGGGCCAGCTCCTGCGCCACCCAGAGATCGCCGGGCGTGTAGGCCCCGCGCGGCCCGGACCGGATCAGGTTCAGCACGCCCTGGGTCCGCTCCCGGACCGTGATGGGGACGCACAGGTACGACTCCACGCCCAGCTCGTGCACCAGGGACGAGCGCTCGGTCCCGAGGAGCCGCGCGGTCGAGGCGTCGTCGTCCGAGCGGGGATGGACCTCGGCCAGTCCCGTCCGGAAGACATGGTGGACCCCGTGCGGAAGGCCAGCATCACCGATCCGCTCGCGGCCCAGCCGCCGCGCCAGCTCCTCCTTGTCCAGGTCGACGTGCGCCGCGGCGACCTGGCCCAGCTCGCCGCTCTCGTCCGCCAGGTCCACCAGGCACCAGTCCGCCAGGCCGGGGAGCGCCGACCTCGCCGCATTCCGGATGGTCTCGGAGATGTCCAGCGAGCCGGCCAGCATCAGCGTGGCCCGGTCGAGGAGTTGCTGCGCTTCCTCCCGGCGCTCCCGCTCCATCTCGGCTCGCTTGCGGGCGGTGATGTCTCGCACGAAACCGGTGAAGGTGGGCGAAGCGCCTTCGGCGACCCGCACCACGCTCAGCTCGACGGCGATCTCGCCCCTGTCCCTGGTCATCGCCTGCAGCTCCAGGCGCTTGCCGAGGATGGGACCTTCACCCGTGTGAAGGTACCGCGCGAGCCCTTCCCGGTGCTTGGAGCGCAGGGGCTCCGGGATGATCAGCTCCGCCATCTCGCGGCCGATGGCCTCATCCCTCCGGTACCCAAAGGTCTCCTCGGCGGCGCGGTTCCATTCGAGGACGCGCCCTCCGGCGTCGATGGTGATGACGCAGTCCAGCGCGCCGGTGAGGATGGCCTGGGTGCGGGCGGCGCTCCTGCGCAGGTCCAGCTCCGCCTCCCGGCGGGCGGTCAGGTCCCGCGTGACCTTGGCGAAGCCGCGAACCTGTCCCCGGTCGTCGCGCAGGGCGGTGATGACCACGTTCGCCCAGAACCGGGATCCGTCCTTTCGAACGCGCCACCCCTCGTCTTCGGCGCGACCCTGCTCGACGGCCTCCCTCAGCTCGGCCTCGGGCTTGCCGCTGGCGATGTCCTCGGGAAGGTAGAAGACGGAGTAGTGCCGCCCGATGATCTCCGCGGCGTCGTAGCCCTTGATCCGCTGGGCTCCCATGTTCCAGGTGGTCACCCGGCCCGCGAGGTCCAGGAGGTAGATCGCGTAGTCCTCCACGCCCTCCACCAGGAACTTGAACTCCTCCGCCGCCTGCCGCCGGGCGCGCTCCTCGGCGAGCAGGCGATCCGTCGCGTGCTTGTAGATCGCGATGTCGATCGCCGCGCGGAGCTCGCGCTCGTTGAAGGGCTTGACCAGGTAGCCGAACGGACCGGTCAGCATCGCCCGGCGGACGGTGTCCTCGTCCGCGTACGCGGTGAGGTAGATGACGGGGATGTCCGTGCGCTCCCGGATGGCGGCGGCGGTCTGGATCCCGTCCAGCTCGCCGCGCAGGCGGACGTCCAGCAGCGCGAGGTCCGGACGCGCCTCGACGGACCTCGAGATCGCCTCCTCGCCCGAGGCGACGTTCCCCACCACGATGTAGCCGAGTCGCCTGAGGGTGTCCTCGAGATCGGCGGCGACCAGCCGCTGGTCCTCCACGATGAGGACCCGCCTGGGAGAAGCGCCGCTCATGTCTCTTCTCCCCTGTCGAACTGGACGATGAACCGCGTCCCCGCCCGGCGGTCCATCTCGATGGTCCCGCGG
>Ga0209382_10005091_pt1 | contig 17181 bp, 18 predicted proteins | sample SoiMetdeltSBSDD5_FD_187599 | JGI IMG/M metagenome (GOLD analysis project Ga0209382, IMG submission 187599) | Bulk soil microbial communities from a Populus tree surrounding site in Tennessee, USA - Soil MetaG P. deltoides SBSDD5 (SPAdes) (version 2) | ecosystem: Environmental > Terrestrial >...
GCCAGCCTGGCCAGCAGCCGCTCGTACCGCTGGCTGGCCATTGTCTGGATCATGGTTCCGCGGATCAGCTCCCGCTCCCACCGCAGCGCCTCCAGCAGCGGCGCGACCGCCGCCTCGTCGGCGTCGCCCAGCTCGGCGGCCTCGCCCTCCAGGCGTTGCAGCAGCACGTCCAGGTCGCGCACTGGGCCGAGCGCGCGGCCGAGCCAGCCGAGCTCGCCGCGCAGCTCGTCGGCCCACTCCCGGTCCAGCAGCGGCCTGGCGGCCCTGAGCACGGCCCGCATCCGGCGCACGGACACCCGCATCTGGTGCAGGTCCTCCGGGTCGGCCCCGCTGACCGTGCCTTCCTGGTGCGCTAGCAGCGCACGCAGCCGCACATCCAGCGCGGCTCGCACGTGCTGCTCCGGCGGGTCCGCCGCGGTTGCCGTCACCGGCTCACCGGGTATCGACCGGCCGTCAAGGCGATCAGTCGAGGTCACTCTGGTGAGGATAGGCCGCGGCCCGGGCGTCCCTGCGATCACCCGGTGCGCCGCGGGACGCCCACGTGTCGGGCGGCGGGCAGCGGGCGGCCTGCAGGCGGTCTGTGGGCGGCCTGACCAGGCCCGGGGTCAGCCCGGGGTCAGTTGGCGTGCAGCGCCGCGTTGAGCGTGATACCGGTCTTGCCGCCGCGCGGCAGCGCACGGACCGCGCCGGTGAGCGAGTCGCGGATGAACAGCAGCCCATCACGGCCGGACAGCTCGCGGGCCTTGACCACCGCACCGTCGGGCAGGGTCAGCTTCGTGCCGGCGGTGAGGTACAGGCCGGCCTCGACGACGCAGTCGTCGCCGAGGGAGATGCCGAGCCCGGCGTTCGCGCCGACCAGGCAGCGCTCGCCGACGGAGATGACCTCGCGGCCACCGCCGGACAGCGTGCCCATAATGGACGCGCCGCCGCCGACGTCGGTGCCGTGTCCGACGACCACACCCGCCGAGATCCGGCCCTCCACCATGGACGTGCCGAGCGTGCCCGCGTTGAAGTTGACGAAGCCCTCGTGCATGACCGTGGTGCCGGGGGCCAGGTGCGCCCCGAGCCGCACCCGGTCGGCGTCCGCGATGCGAACGCCGCTGGGCAGCACGTAGTCGACCATCCGCGGGAACTTGTCGACGCCGTACACGGTCACCGGGCCGCGCGCGCCGAGCCGCAGCCGGATGCCGTCGAACCCGTCGGCTGGGCACGGCCCGTGGTTGGTCCACACCACGTTCGCCAGCAGGCCGAACGCGCCGTCGAGGTTGCACTCGTTCGGCCGCACCTTGCGGTTCGACAGCAGATGCAGCCGCAGGTAGACGTCGTGCGCATCGACCGGGGGCTCGGCGAGCGACTCGATCGCGGTGCCGACGGCGACCCGGCTCACCCCGCGTGCCGGATCGGGCTCCAGCCGCGGCAGGCCGAGCAGGTCGGGCCCGGCCCGGCCGCCCAGCCGCTCGGTGCCGGCCTTGGCCTGGGGGATGCCGGCGCCCAACTCGAGAATTGGGTACCAGGTGTCGAGCACCGTGCCGTTGTCGGCAATGGTGGCGACCCCTTGGCCGTACGCCCAGCTGTCAAGCATGGCGCGACGCTACCGTGGCCCGGTGAGCAGCCTGGACCTGACCGCCGATCCCGTCGACCTCACCGCCGCCATGGTCGACCTGCCCAGCGTCTCGGGCACCGAGGCGCTGCTCGCCGACGAGGTGCAGCGGGCGTTGCTGGCTCAGGCCGGGCACCTCGAGGTCGTCCGCAACGGCGACGCGGTGCTGGCCCGCACCCACCTCGGCCGGCCGAGCCGGGTGCTGCTGGCCGGCCACCTGGACACCGTGCCGATCGCCGGGAACCTGCCGTCGTACCGGGACGGCTCGCTGCTGTACGGCTGCGGCAGTTGCGACATGAAGGGCGGTGACGCGGTGATCCTGCACCTGGCCGCCACGGTCACCGCCCCGAGCCACGACCTCACCGTGGTGCTGTACGACTGCGAGGAGGTGGACGCCGCACGCAACGGCCTCGGCCGCGTCGAGCGCGAGCTGCCCGGCTGGCTGCGCGCCGACCTGGCCATCCTCGGCGAGCCGACCTCCGCCGCCATCGAGGCCGGCTGCCAGGGCACCCTGCGTGCGGAGGTCCGCACCACCGGCCGCCGGGCGCACACCGCGCGATCCTGGCTCGGGGCCAACGCGATCCACGCCGCCGGCCCGGTGCTCGACCGGCTGGCCGGCTACCACGCGCGCGCGGTGGAGATCGACGGCTGCGGGTACCGGGAGGGGCTGCAGGCCGTCGGCATCAGCGGCGGCGTCGCCGGCAACGTGGTGCCCGACGAGTGCACTGTCGCGGTCAACTTCCGGTTCGCGCCCGACCGCGACCTGCCGGCCGCGCAGCGGCACGTCCGCGAGGTGTTCGACGGCTTCGAGGTCGAGTTCGTCGACGGCGCGGCGGGCGCGCCGCCCGGCCTGTCCGCGCCGGCGGCCAAGGCGTTCCTCGCGGCCGCAGGGTGCCGGCCGGTCGGCAAGTACGGCTGGACCGACGTGGCCCGCTTCGCGGCGCTGGGCGTCCCCGCGCTCAACTACGGCCCCGGCGACCCCAACCTCGCGCACACCCGCGAGGAGCACGTGGACACCGCTCAGATCACCCGCTGCGCCGAGGTGCTCCGGCGCTTCCTTACCGCGCCGGCATAGGGTTGCCGCCATGACGGCCGAGTTCGACGAGGAGCACCCGAGGGAGAAGCAGCGCGGCCCCGTGGTGCTGCGCCGGGCACGGCGTGACGAGGCGACCACCACGGACCAGCGGCTGCTGGACTCCCGCGGCCACCCCGACTGGGTGCACACCGACCCGTGGCGGGTGCTGCGCATCCAGGCGGAGTTCGTCGAGGGCTTCGGCGCGCTGGCCGAGCTGCCCCGCGCGGTGACGGTGTTCGGCTCGGCCCGCACCGCGCGCGACCACCCGGAGTACCTGCTCGGCCGCGAGCTCGGCGCGGCGCTGGCCTCGGCCGGCTTCGCGGTCGTCACCGGCGGCGGCCCCGGCACCATGGAGGCGGTCAACCGGGGCGCCTCCGAGGCGGGCGGGATGTCGGTCGGCCTCGGCATCGAGCTGCCGTTCGAGCAGGGCCTGAATCCCTGGGTGGATCTCGGCATCAACTTCAGGTACTTCTTCACCCGCAAGACCATGTTCATCAAGTACGCGCAGGCCTTCGTGTGCCTGCCCGGCGGCTTCGGCACCCTGGACGAGCTGTTCGAGGCGCTTACCCTGGTGCAGACCAAGAAGGTGACCAAGTTCCCGGTGGTGCTGTTCGGGCACGCCTACTGGGGTGGGCTGTACGAGTGGCTGGCCGGCCCGGTGCTGGACTCCGGCAAGATCAACAAGCGGGACCTGGCGTTGCTGCACGTGACCGACGACATCGCCGACGCGGTGCGGGTGGTCGAGGACGCCTACCGGGCCTGGGAGGAGGCCCACTGAGCCCGGCCGTGCCACCGCTGCGGCTGCGCGGGCGCGCCATGCGCGAGGACCGCGCGCTGGTCATGGCGATCGTCAACCGCACCCCGGACTCGTTCTACGACCGCGGCGCGACGTTCGCCGACGGCGCCGCGCTGGCCGCCGTGGACCGGGCCGTTGCCGAGGGCGCCGACCTGGTCGACATCGGCGGGGTCCGGGCCGGCGCCGCCGGCGCCCCCGTGCCGGTGGCCGAGGAGCTGCGCCGCGTCGTGCCGTTCGTGGCGGCCGTCCGCCAGCGGCACCCGGACCTGGTGCTCAGCGTGGACACCTGGCGGCACGAGGTGGCCGCCGCGGCGTGCGAGGCCGGCGCGGACCTCATCAACGACACCTGGGCCGGCGCGGACCCCGAGCTGGCGCACGTGGCGGCCTCGTACCGGACCGGTATGGTGTGCTCGCACACCGGCGGCCTGCCGCCGCGCACCGACCCGCACCGGGTGCGCTACGACGACGTGGTGCACGCCGTGGTAGCCGAGGTGGTCGCGGCCGCTGAGCGCCTGGTATCCCTGGGCGTGCCGGCCGACGGCATCCTGATCGACCCCACCCACGACTTCGGCAAGAACACCTGGCACGGCCTCGAGCTGCTGCGCCGCACCGGTGAGCTGGTGGCCACCGGCTGGCCGGTGCTGATGGCACTGTCCAACAAGGACTTCGTCGGCGAGACCCTCGGCGCGGGGGTCGACGATCGTCAGGACGGCACCCTCGCCGCCACCGCCGTCGCCGCGATGGCCGGCGCCCGGGTCTTCCGCGCCCACCAGGTACGCCGCACCCGGCACGTCCTGGAGATGGTCGCCTCCATCGCCGGCACCCGACCACCCTCCCGCTGCATCCGAGCCCTGGTCTGACCGACCCGTAGCCCCCCGTAACCATGTGAACCGTGGGCCGCAGGCGTAAGAGCCTGCTGCTGAACCCGCCGCGGTTGGGGGGCGGTCGCCGGTGTTGGTTGGCCAGCCAGCCAGCCAGCCAGCCAACTGGCTGGGGTGTGGGCGTCCCAGTGCTCGTCGGGTGAGTACTGGGACGCCCGCGTCTTGCCGGGGTGGGGGCGGGCGGTCTCGGGCTTGCGTTGTTCGCTGCGGTGTGGGCGTCCCAGCGCTCGTCGGGTGAGTACTGGGACGCCCGCGTCTTGCCGGGGTGGGGGCGGGCGGTCCCGGGCCTGCGTTGTTCGCCGGAGCGTGGGCGTCCCAGCGCTCGCCGGAGGAACGCTGGGACGCCCACGCTTCACGAGGGCCGGGGGGCTTACCCATCGGCCCTCAGACTCAGGCCACGTTGAGCCCGCGCACTAGTGGCACCGGGGGTATGGGCACCTCCGGCGGAGAGTGTCGGGGGTGCGTGCCACGATCAGGGCGTGTTGACGGCGTTGCTGTATCTCGTGGTGATGGTCGCGGTCGCGGCCGTGGTGTACCTGTTCGTGTCGCTGGTGTTCGGGCGGGGTGAGGAGCTGGCGCCGCTGCCGCCGGGCGCCACCCCGACCAGGTTGCCGGAGGCGGGGGTGACCGGCGAGGACGTGCGGGCGCTGCGGTTCCAGCAGGCGGTGCGGGGCTACAAGATGTCCGAGGTGGACTGGGCGCTGCGGCGGCTCGCCGGCGAGCTGGACGCGCTGTGCGAGCGGCTGGCGGAGCTGGAGGAGCTGGCCGTGGATGCCGGCTGGGACAGCGGACGGGACGCGGCGAGGTGAATGCCGTCGTCGGGCCGGATGGCCGGGCCCGCTGCCCGTGGGGCGACTCGTCGGCGGAGTACGTCACCTACCACGATGAGGAGTGGGGGTGGCCGCTGCACGGCGAGTGCGAGCTGTTCGAGCGGCTGAGCCTGGAGGCGTTCCAGTCCGGCCTGTCGTGGCTGACGATCCTGCGCAAACGCGAGGGGTTCCGGCGGGCGTTCGCCGGGTTCGACCCCGCCGCGGTGGCGGCCTTCGGCGAGGCCGATGTCGGGCGGCTGATGGCCGATGCCGCGATCGTCCGCAACCGGGCGAAGATCCACGCCACCATTCGCAACGCGCGCGCCGTGCTCGACCTCGACGTGCCGCTCGGCGTCCTGCTGTGGTCCTTCGCGCCGCAGCCAACCGGCAGGCCCCGGCCGGCGACGCTGGATCAAGTGCCGGCCACCACGCCGGAGTCGGCGGCCATGGCCCGCGAGCTCAAGCGCCGCGGGTTCGCCTTTGTCGGACCGACGACGTGCTACGCCATGATGCAGGCGGTCGGCATGGTGGACGACCACATCGTGGGCTGCTGGCGAGCGGTCACCGGCCGGTGAACGACGGTGGCCGCTTGTCGACGAACGCCTGCACGGCCTCGCGATGGTCGGCGGTCGCAGCGAGCTCCGCCTGGGCGCGGCTCTCCACGGCGAGCGCGTGTTCCAGGTCGGCTCCGGCGGCGGCGAGCATCGCGCCCTTGATCCGGGCGTAGGCGGTGGTCGGCCCGGCCGCCATCGACGCGGCCAGCTCGATGGCCGCCGGCAGCGCCTCGCCGTCCGGCACGACCCGGTTGACCAGCCCGATCCGCAGCGCCTCGTCCGCGGTCACCGGCCGGCTCAGCAGCATCAGCTCCATAGCCCGGCCGTAGCCGATCAGCCGCGGCAGCGTCCAGGACGCCCCGGTGTCCGCGGACAGGCCAACGCCGGCGAACGCGAGCAGGAACTTGGCCGACTCGGCGACGACCCGCAGGTCGCACGCGAAGGCCAGGGACGCGCCGGCACCGGCGGCCGTGCCGTTCACCGCGGCGATCACCGGCTTCGGCAGCGTGGTGACGGCCCGCACCAGCGGGTTGTAGTGCACGTCAACAGTGTTCATCGGCTCGTCGACCCCGGCCGTGAGCACCGCGATGTGCTCGCGCAGGTCCTGCCCGGCGCTGAATGCCTTGCCGGCACCGGTGAGCACGATCGCGCGCACCGAGTCGTCGGTACCGGCCAGGTGCAGCTCGGCCAGCAGGGCCTCCTTGAGCCCGGTGGTGAACGAGTTGTAGGCGCTGGGCCGGTTCAGGGTCAGGGTGCGCACGCCGTCGGCGTCGCCGACGGTCAGCTCTTGCCGGTCTGGCACGTTGATTGTCCTTCTGTCTCATATGGACGGTGAGGCGCTGGCTGGGCGCCGGCCAGCCGCCGAGTGTTCCAGGCCGGCGTGCGTCTCACCAGCGCCGCCGTGGCGGCGATGCTGCGGCTGATGAAATGATCGGTTCCGATATCGTGCTGTCTACAGTTGCGCGAGAATGGGCACGTCACGCAGGTGCGCCGCCTCGGCCAGGCGATGCGGACCAGCGGGTGAGTACCAGCGGAGGGAGCACGCTATGGCGGCCATGAAGCCCCGGACCGGCGACGGTCCCCTCGAGGTGACGAAGGAGGGTCGCGGCATAGTGATGCGCGTCCCGCTCGAGGGTGGGGGGCGCCTCGTCGTCGAGATGTCGGCGAATGAAGCCAACGAGCTCGGTGATGCGCTGAAGGCCGCAGCAAGCTGATCCGGCGGGTGCCGTGACGGGCCCACCCGTTATCGACAAGGATGGCCCCGGTCCTGGTTAACCAGGCCGGGGCCGTTCCGTGTCAACCGTTACCTTACGTGACCGACCGTCTGGAGGTTCGGCCGTGGCCATTCCGGCGTTGCCCACCGCGCTCGTCGAGGTCACGCTCGCCAGCGAGCCCCGGCGTGGCGTGCCGTTGGCCGTCACTGTCAGCAACTCCCTCGAGGGTGACGGGGCCGGCCGCGCCGCTGGCGGTCCGCGCCCGGCCGGGGTGGACCGGGTTGGCGCCGTGGACGCCGGTGGCACCGTGGAGCCCGGTGGCGCGGCGGGTGAGGCCGGCGCCGGTGGGGCGGCGGGCGCTCCCGAGCCGGTTCTCGGGCCGCACGCCGAACGGGTCGGGGTGGACGCCGCCTGGCTGGCCAGCGCGGGCATGACCGGGGCCGCCGGCAGGGTGCACGACGTGGCGCTGCCCGGCAGCCGGCCCGGCCTCGGCTGGGTGGTCGGCCTCGGCTCCGGCAGTGAACGGGACTACCGCAAGGCCGGTGCGGCGCTGCTCAGGGCCGCCGACGCGCGAGCCGCCGCCGATCACAAGGAGGATCGCCGCCCGGCCCGGTCGCTGCAGGTGGCGCTGCCCGCCGAGGTCTCCGCCGAGCAGGTGGCCGCCTTCGCGCTCGGAGCCGTCCTCGGTGGCTACGACTTCCGCGTCACCGGGCAGGACCGACCGCCGCGCACCCGCACGCTCACCCTCCTCGCGCCGGCCGACCTGGAGCCGGCCGACCTGGAGCCGGCCGTCCGGCGTGCGCTGGTGCTCGCCAGCGCCACCGCGCTGACCCGTGACCTGGCGAACATGCCGAGCAACATCAAGAACCCGGGCTGGCTGGCCGACGCCGCGGTCAAGGTCGCCGGCGCGGTGCCCGGCCTGGCCGCCACCGTGCGGGACGCCGAGTGGCTGGGCGAGCACGGCTTCGGCGGCGTGCTCGCCGTCGGCGGCGGGTCGGCCAGCCCGCCGCGGCTGATCGAGCTGTCCTGGCGGCCACGCGCCGGCGGCAAGGGCGGCGGATCCAAGGGCGGTTCCACCGGCGGCGGTCGCCCGCACCTGGTGCTCGTTGGCAAGGGCATCACGTTCGATACCGGCGGCATCTCGATCAAACCGGCGCTCGGCATGCACGTCATGCGCACCGACATGGCCGGTGGCGCCGCGGTGATCGCGGCGCTGGTCGCGATCGCGCAGCTGCGCCTGCCGATCAGGGTAACCGGCCTGGTGCCGGCCGCGGAGAACCACGTGTCCGGCTCGGCCTACCGGCCGGGGGACGTCGTCCGCCATGTCGACGGGCGCACCACCGCCGTCACCAACACCGACGCCGAGGGCCGCATGCTGCTCGCCGACGGGCTCGGCTATGCGGTCCGCGCCCTGCGCCCCGACGTGCTGGTCGACGTGGCGACGCTGACCGGCGCGATGCGCGTCTCGCTCGGCTGGCGGATCGGCGGGTTCTTCGCGACCGACGATGAGCTCGCCGAGCTGGTGTGCGCGGCCGGCGAGCGCACCGGCGAGCCATGGTGGCGGATGCCGCTCGGCTTCGACACCGTCGAGCTGGACACCGGCCACGTCGAGCAGGTGCGCTCCGACCTGGCCGACGTCGAGCAGTGCCCGCCGGGGCCGGGTGCCGTCGCGGCGGCCCTGTTCCTGCGCGAGTTCACCGGCGGCCTGCGGTGGGCGCACCTGGACATCGCCGGCGCGGCCCGGTCGGACAAACAGCTCGACGAGCTGGCCGTCGGCGCCACCGGCTTCGCCGCCAGAACCCTCGTCGAGCTGGCCGCCGCCCTGGCCGAATAGGCGCTTCAGCCGCTTTCGTGCGTGATCTCGTCATGAGACGGTCCCACCGACCGAACGCCTCCGGCAAGTCGAACGTGCTCAAGGCACTGGAGTTGATGCGAACGGCCGTGCTCCGCTCGATGGCCTGGCGGGGAATGGCTGTCGAACCCGTTCGTCGGGTCCCCTTTCTGCTCGACACCACCTCGCCGACGCGGCCATCCGAATTCGAGGCGGAAATCGTCGCCGGTGGGGTACGGTACGGGTACGGTTTCAGTATTTGACGACGAGAGCGTGCACCGGGAGTGGCTGTACGCCTACCCGAAGGGCCGCAAGCAGGTCTGGTTCGAGCGCGACGCCGATGCCGAACCACTGGTTCGGTTTCACGGTGAGGGCTTGAAGGGTGCGCGATCCAGCCTGGTTGAGCAGACCCGGCCCGACGCGTTGTTCCTGACCGTCGGGGCCCAGCTCAACAATCCGCAGCTCGCTGAGGTCCATACCTGGTTTCGGGATAACCTTGTGTTGACCGGGCCGCGGGAAGCCCTCAGCCTGTCTAAGGCCCCGATGGGACCATGGCTGGTCAGGGATGAGCAGTCCCGCCGGCAGGTGGAAGAATTGTTGCGGGTTGCCGATGTGGGCGTGGTCGGGCTCGAGTTCGTTGAACAAGAAAGCCGGTTCGATGCGGGCATTCGGCTCGTACACCGGGCGGGGGACCGTGGTGGACCGCTGGACATGCACCAGGAGTCGCACGGCACCCGATCCTGGCTGGCGCTGCTCCGACCGCTGCTGGCGGCGCTTGACCGCGGGAACGTCGTGCTGGTCGACGAGTTGGACGCGAGCCTGCATCCCCGGATGGTCGCCGAGATCGCCGGCATGTTCGCCAGCCCTCGCTCAAACCCACACGGCGCCCAGCTCGTGTTCACCACGCACGACGTCAGCTTGCTCGGCAACCTGCCCGCCGACCGGTTACTGGACCGGGACGAGATCTGGCTGACCGAAAAGGACAAGGATGGCGCCACCGAACTCTATCCGATCAGCGCGCTCAAGCCGAGAAAGGACGAGAACCTCGAACGCGGCTACTTGCTGGGCCGTTACGGGACGGTGCCCCGGATGATGACCGGCCAGCTATCCGCGCGTGGCCGAGGCCGGCCCATCCGAGGTAGACGCGTGAACGTCGGCCGGCGCCGGGAACGCCGGCCGGATTGGCCGGCGCCCGTCCACCGACGTGTGGCGGCTGCTCGCGGCGCTCGGAGTCGCAGGGTGTTGACGGTTCGCTAGCCCGGTAGCAGCTTGCGGTAGACCTGCACGGTCTGCTCGGCGATGGCGGACCAGGTGAACTCCTCGACGGCCCTGCGGCGGCCGGCCTCGCCCATGGCCCGCGCCCGCTGCGGGTCGGCCAGCAGCGCGTTCACGCACTCGGCCAGCCCGTGGTGGAAGGCCGGCATGTCGTGCTCGTCGAAGTGCACGAGCAGCCCGGTCACGCCGTCCACCACGACCTCGGGAATGCCGCCGACGTCGCTGGCTACCACGGCCGTGCCGCACGCCATGGCCTCCAGGTTCACGATGCCGAGCGGCTCGTACACCGACGGGCACACGAACACCGTTGCCGCGGAGAGCAGCTGGCGCAGCAGCGCCGGGGTGAGGATGCGGCGGATCCAGCAGACCCCGGGCCGGGCGGCGGCCAGCTCGGCGACCGCCAACCCGATCTCCTGCGCGATCTGCGGCGTGTCCGGCGCGCCGGCACACAGCGCGAGCTGCGCGCCGTGGTCGATCGCGTAGGCGGCGGCGATCAGGTGACCGACGCCCTTCTGCCTGGTGATGCGGCCGACGAAGGCCACGATGGGACGGTGCGGGTCGAGCCCGAGCTCGATCAGCCCGTCCCGCTCGGCGACCGGGTGGTAGGCCGTGGCGTCGATGCCGTTGCGCACCACGTGCACCCGCGCCGGGTCCAGCGTCGGGTAGCAGTCCAGGACGTCGGCGCGCATGCCCTCGCTCACCGCGATCACCGCGTCGGCGTGCTCGTACGCGGTGCGCTCGACCCACGAGGAGATGCGGTAGCCGCCGCCGAGCTGCTCGGCCTTCCACGGCCGGCGCGGCTCCAGCGAGTGCGCCGTGACCACGTGCGGCACGTCGTGCAGCATCTTCGCCAGGTGCCCGGCCATGTTCGCGTACCAGGTGTGCGAGTGGACCAGCTGGACGCCGTCCGTCGCGGCCACCATGGACAGGTCCACCGAGAGCGTCTGCAGCGCCGCGTTCGCGCCGCGCAGGTCCGGCGCGACCGGGTGCGCGTGCGAGCCGGCCCGCTGCCCGCCGAAGGAGTGCACGTCCACGTCGACCAGCCGGCGCAGCGCTGGCACCAGGAACCCCACGTGCACCCCGGCGCCGCCGTACACCTCCGGCGGGTACTCGCGGGTGAGCAGACCGATCCGCACGACGATGCACCCTAGCCTCATGTGTGGCTGGCCCGGGCTGACCAGCGCCGTTAGGGTCAAAGATCGTGGAGGCGGTGCTCGGCCAGGCACACGGTCAACCGAACGTGCTCGGCATCGTGCTGGCCGGTGGTGAGGGCAAACGGCTGTGGCCGCTCACCGCGGACCGGGCGAAGCCGGCCGTGCCGTTCGGCGGCAACTACCGGCTGATCGACTTCGTGCTGTCCAACCTGGTCAACGCCGGATTCCACCGGTTGTGCGTGCTCACCCAGTACAAGTCGCACTCGCTGGACCGGCACATCTCCACGACCTGGCGGCTGTCCTCGGTGCTCGGCCAGTACATCACCCCGGTGCCGGCGCAGCAGCGGCTCGGCCCTCGCTGGTACACCGGCAGCGCGGACGCCATCTTCCAGTCCCTGAACCTGGTGTTCGACGAGCGGCCGGACTACATCGTGGTGTTCGGCGCCGACCACGTGTACCGGATGGACCCGTCGCAGATGGTCGGCCAGCACGTGACCACCGGCGCGGGCGTCACCGTCGCGGGCATCAGGGTGCCGCGTGCCACCGCGAGCGATTTCGGCTGCATCGAGGCCGACGTCGCCGGGCAGATCAGCCGCTTCCTGGAGAAGCCGCCCGACCCGCCGGCGGTGCCGGACGACCCCGAGGTGACCTTCGCCTCCATGGGCAACTACGTCTTCTCGTCTGAGGTGTTGCTGGACGCCCTGAACGCCGACGCCGGCAACCCCAACTCCGACCACGACATGGGCGGCGACATCATTCCCATGCTGGTCGAGCGCGGCGAGGCCGCGGTGTACGACTTCGCCGACAATGTCGTGCCCGGCGCTACCGGGCGCGACCGCGGCTACTGGCGCGACGTCGGGACCCTGGACGCCTACTACGACGCGCACATGGACCTGGTGTCAGTGCATCCGATCTTCAACCTGTACAACCGCCGGTGGCCGATCCGCACCGAGACCCCGCCGTTGCCGCCGGCCAAGTTCGTGCAGGGTGGCACGGCGCAGGATTCCATCGTCGGCCTCGGCTCGATCATCTCCGGCTCGACCGTCAGCAACTCGGTCATCAGCGCGGACGTCCAGATCGAGGCCGGCGCCGAGGTGCACGGCAGTGTCCTGCTGCCCGGCGTGCGGGTTGGCAAGAGCGCCATCGTGCGGCGCGCCATCCTCGACAAGAACGTCGTGGTGCCGGACGGCGCCCACGTCGGCGTCGACCTCGACGAAGACCGCCGGCGCTACACCGTCAGCGCCGAGGGCGTCGTCGTCCTAGGCAAGGGCGCCCGCGCCGAGTAACCCCGCGTGTCCGCGGTTTCGTGCCGGTGTGTCCGCGGTTGCGGACCGTCGTGTTTGGCGTTGCGGCACTTTCATGAGGAGTGCGCGCCGCCGTGCCCGAAAATGGCTGACCCGCGGGCCGGCGGGGCGAAGCCTGCCGGCACGTAACGGCCGACTCCCGGGGCGAAACGGCGGACACGCGTGTGCGAAACGGCCGACTCGCTGGGACGAAACGGCGGACACGCCGGGACGAAACGGCGGACACGCGTGTGCGAAACGGCGGACACGCCGGGACGAAACGGCGGACACGCGTGTGCGAAACCGCGGACACGCCGGGGCGGTCAGGCGCGGGCTGCGACCAGGAGACCGTCTCCGAGGGGGAGGATCACGGGCACGAGGCGGTCGTTGTCGCGCACCAGGCGGGCTACGTCGCGCAGCGCCGAGGTGTCCGGGTCGCGCTGGGCGGGGTCGGTGACCCGGCCGCCCCACAGCACGTTGTCGAAGGCGATCACCCCGCCGGGCCGCAGCAGCCGCACGCCCTGCTCGAGGTAGCGGACGTACTCGGCCTTCGCGGCGTCCACGAAGACCAGGTCGTAGCCGCCGTCGGTGAGCCGCGGCAGCACGTCCAGCGCCTGACCCATGATCAACCGGTAGCGTCCGGCCGCGTAACCCGCCTCGGTGAACGCTTGTCTGGCCGCGCGTTGGTGCTCGGGCTCGACATCGATCGAGGTGAGCACGCCGTCGGGAGCCATGCCGCGGAGCAGCCACAGTCCGCTGACCCCGGCGCCGGTGCCGACCTCGACGACCGCGCGGGCACGGAGGCAGCAGGCGACGAACCGCAGCGCGGCACCGCCGCCGACCCCGATCGGCGCGCAACCCAGCTCGACGCCGCGGGCTCTGGCCGAGGACAGCAAGTCGTCCTCGGCGAGGTAGCCCTCGACGTAGTCCCGCACGGTGCTCGTGCCAGTAGGCGACGTCACGCACGGCAGGTTACCGACCGACCGGCGGCCGTGGTGGTCAGCACGCCGTGCCGGGCGTCTACCGATTCTCAGGCTGTTATCAGGTCGCTCTCACCATCGTCATAAACATGGCCGGCACAGTGGTCGTCAAGTTCGAGGTAGTCAGGCGCGAGGAGCGGCGTCATACCGAGAAGCACGGGGCCAAAAGGCGCGGGGCCGAGAAACACCACGCCGCGGGAATGAGGCGCCCCGAGGCGGCGTTGACGGAGCAGAGGGCAGGCAAAGCCCGGCAGGAGGTACCCACCCGCCCGATGGCAGCACAGACGATCACCGTAGCGGTCCCGTCCGCCGCCGTTGCGGCCGGCGAGGACACGGCATGGTCACCGCCGTCGTGGGATGAGGTGGTCCGCGAGCACGCCGACCGCGTCTACCGGCTTGCCTACCGGCTGTCCGGCAACCAGCACGACGCCGAGGACCTGACCCAGGAGACGTTCATCAGGGTGTTCCGGTCGCTGGCCAGCTACCAGCCGGGCACCTTCGAAGGGTGGCTGCACCGGATCACCACCAACCTGTTCCTCGACCTGGCCCGGCGGCGGTCCAGGGTCAGGATGGAGGCGCTTCCTGAAGACGCCGAGCGCATCCCGGGCGGTGCCCCGAGCCCAGACCAGGTTTACGCGGCCAGCCACCTCGACCCCGACCTTCAGGCGGCGCTGGACGAGCTGCCGCCCGACTTCCGTGCTGCTGTCGTACTGTGTGATGTAGAAGGCCTGTCCTACGAGGAGATCGGCGCGACCCTCGGCGTTAAGCTGGGGACGGTGCGCAGCCGGATCCACCGCGGGCGCCAGGCGTTGAGAACGGCATTGGAGCGGCGACATAGGGTCGCCGAGAAGGGCAGCGGATGACCCAGCTGGGTGGCCGGCAATGGGCGCAGGTGCGGGCAATGCTGTCCGCCGCGCTCGCCTCGGCCGTACCCGCGGAGGTGCGCGGTGAGCCGCACCTGGCCGCTGAAGCAGTTGCCGCCTACGTCGACGGCGAGCTGAGCCTCGCGGCCGACCAGCGGGCCACCCGCCACCTCGCTCGGTGCACGCTGTGCACGGCCGAGGTCGCCGCCCAGCGGCAGGCGCGCGCCGCGGTGCGCGGCGCCACCGCGCCGGCCATGCCCTCCTCGCTGCTCGCAGCGCTGCACGCCATCCCGCACTCCGCCGAGCTGCCACCGGCCCCGGACGGACTTGCGGTGAACGCCCACGGTGAGTTCACCGTCGCGCAGCGGTCCCTGGCCCGCGCCACGCCGCTCGGCATGGGTGCACCGCTCGGCTCCGGCGTGCGGCTCGGCTCCACCGGTCTCGGTTCCTCGGGCGGCGGCCGGGCGGCACGCCGTGCCGTGCAGGGAGCCGGCGTGGTGGTGTCCGGCCTGGTGCTCGGCGCGCTGGCGCTGGCATTGCCGGCAGAGCCGGCTACGACGGGCCCACGCCCCGGCGCCGACTCAGGGGGTGCCCCCCAGCCGGTGGCCCCAGCCAGCTTCGAGTTCGAGCGGCGCATCGCGGACCTGCCGGCCGAACGGCCGCTGATCGTGGTCGGCGGCCTCCCGCAACGCTGACTTCACCGCCGAGTGGGCACGCTTGCCATGTCCAGCACCGCCAGCACCCTCGGGACCGATGAGCCAGCCGCCCCCAATCCCAGCGCCCGCGCCGAACGGGTCCGATCTCGACGCCGGTCCCCACGACGGGCGGCCCCGGCTCGGTCCGCGGCCGCTCGAACGTCCTCCGGTCGACCCAACCCAGCGGGTCGTGTTCGGGCGCCCGCCCGGCGTTGACAGCGCCTTCGCGACGCCATCGGCCCCGGCGTTGGGTGGCCAGCGCGCCGGCAACGGCCTGCCACTTGCGCCACCGCCGCCGGAGTCGCTGAGCACGGCCTTCGGCCGGCCGCCCGGCAGCGAGGTCGTGCTGCAGCGGCCTCCCGGGCAACCGGCGGGGCCCGACGGCGCGGAGCCGGAGCCCGCGTTCTGGAGCGCCGACGCCGAGCGAAACCCGTGGCGCGACCCCGGTGCGCACGCCCTGCTGGGGGCACCCGCGGTGGCCGAGGAGGTGGGCCAGGCTCCGGCCGCCAGCGCCGATGGTGCCCGGCTCTCCGTGCGTGAGATTCTGTTCGGCCGCCGCGTCGCACCGAGCGCGCTGGTCGGGCTCGGCGTCGTGGTGCTGCTGATCGGCGCTGTCGGTGGCCTCGTCGGCCGCCTCACCGCGGAGGGTGCCAACCCGTTGACCTCGCCGGACGCCACCCTGGCCCAGGTCGAGCCGGCCAGGGACCGGCCGCCGGGGTCGGTCGCCGAGGTGTCCGCGCGGGTGGTTCCTGCCGTGGTGTCCGTCGAGATCAGAGTGGGCGACATCGGTGGCACCGGCTCCGGCGTGGTGATCGACGGCGACGGCTACGTCGTGACCAACAACCACGTCGTGTCGCTGGCCGCCACGAACGCCGAGGCCAAGCTCGAGGTGGTGTTCTCCGACCAGAGCAGGGTCGCCGGCCGCATCGTCGGGCGGGACCAGAAGACCGACCTGGCCGTGATCAAGGTCGACGTGGCCAACCCGACGGTGGCCGCCCTCGGCAAGTCCGCCGACCTGCGGGTCGGCGACGCGGTGATCGCCATCGGCTCGCCGCTCGGTCTGGTCGGCACCGTGACCACCGGCATCGTCAGCGCGGTGAACCGGCCGGTGCGGCTCGACGGCGAGGGCACCGACACCAATGCGGTGATCGACGCCATCCAGACCGACGCGGCCATCAACCCCGGCAACTCCGGCGGTGCACTGGTCGACTCCGGCGGCGCCGTCGTCGGCATCAACACCGCGATCCGCACGCTCAGCGACAGCGGCGGTGGCTCGATCGGCCTCGGCTTCGCCATCCCCATCGACTACGCCACCCAGATCGCCCAGGAGCTCATCCGTAGCGGCTCGGTGAAGCACGCCGAGCTGGGGGTGAACGCGAAGTCGGTCACCGACGGCACCTCCGACGGCGCCCAGGTGCAGAACGTGCAGCAGGGCAGCGCCGCGGCCGACGCCGGCATCCTGGACGGCGACGTCATCACCAAAGTGGGTGAGCGCGCCATCGCCAGCGCCGACGAGCTGGTCGTGGCCATCCGGCAGCAGCGCATCGGCGATCGGATCACCATCCAGCTCATCCGCCAGGGCCGCCCGCTCACCGTCCAGGTCGTCCTCAAGTCCGACTAACCGCGTGTCCGCCGGTTGCGGAGGCCATCTTGGACGTTTGCGGAGAGCGGCGCTCGCCGTACGCGACGCCCGGGCGCCGGCAGATGCTGCCCCCGTCAGGGCCTCCCGCAGCCCCCTGCTCGGCTACCCTCGAGAGCTGCCGATGAGGAAAGGGTGCGCCGGATGTTCGACAGCATTGGCTGGGGCGAGATCCTGGTGCTCGTGGTGGCCGGTCTCTTCATCCTCGGCCCGGAGCGATTGCCGGCAGCCGCGGCATGGCTGGGTCGAGCCGTTCGGCAGGTCCGCGAGTACGCCACCGGCGCGCGCGAGCAGTTGCGTGCCGAGATCGGTTCGGACTTCGACGAGCTGCGCAAGCCGCTGGAAGACCTGCGCGGCATCCGTGACCTCAACCCGCGTCGCATGGTGACCAGGCATCTGTTCGACGACGACGATCTCAAGCCCAACGGTTTCCCGACGGCCCTCCCGCCACAGCCGTCGCCGCCCTCGCCGCCCGCCCGGCCGCTGGCACCGGGGGAGCGGCCGCCGATCGATCCGGACGCCACATAGCGGT
>Ga0209382_10005092_pt1 | contig 17181 bp, 14 predicted proteins | sample SoiMetdeltSBSDD5_FD_187599 | JGI IMG/M metagenome (GOLD analysis project Ga0209382, IMG submission 187599) | Bulk soil microbial communities from a Populus tree surrounding site in Tennessee, USA - Soil MetaG P. deltoides SBSDD5 (SPAdes) (version 2) | ecosystem: Environmental > Terrestrial >...
GGCTTGCCCTCCTCGACCGCCTTGGCCGCGGCGATCTCGCGCTCCTTGTCCACCTCGTCGTCCGGCACCTCGTCACGCGTGACGTAGGCCGGGCGCATCGCCGCGATCTGCATCGCGGCACCGCGGGCCGCGTCGAGGTCGTCACCTTCGTACTCGACGATCACGCCGACCGCGGGCGGCAGGTCGCTGGCCCGACGGTGCATGTAGCTGGCGACCTGGCCGTCGAAGACGACGACCCGGCCGAGCTCGAGCTTCTCGCCGATGACGGCTGCCAGGCTCGAGATGTTCTCCTCCACGGTCTTGCCGTCGGCGAGCTTCTCGCTCAGAAGAGTCGCGACGTCGGCGGGCTTGGTGGCGGCCGCGTGCGCCACGATGTCGGTCGCGAGCTGCTGGAACTGCTCGTTCTTCGCGACGAAGTCGGTCTCGGAGTTGAGCTCGATCATCGCGCCCTCGGTGGCCGCGACCAGACCGGACGACGCGGTACGCTCCGCGCCGCGCTTGGCCGCCTTGGCCGCGCCCTTGACGCGCAGGATCTCGACCGCCTTGTCCATGTCGCCGTCGGCCTCGGTCAGGGCCTTCTTGCTGTCCATCATCCCGGCACCGGTCATGTCCCGGAGCTGCTTGACGTCCGCGGCGGAGATGTTCGCCATGTGCCTCTCGTCGTCTTTCTCGTCGCGCGACAGGAGTCGCTGGGTGGTGTTACGTACGTGCCTGGGGCGGGTCGGCCTTGCCGGTCGACCGCGCCGTCATTCGGAGTGTGCTCAGGCGCCCTGTGAGGCGTTGGCCTCGACGGGCTCGGCCGGGGCCTCACTCGACGGGGTCTCGTCGGACGCCGGCTCGGTCGTGGCAGCGGACCCGTTGCGCTCGGTCCCGCTGGCCTCGGTCGAAGCGGCGGGCTCGGTCGTGGCGCTGGCCTCGGTCGAAGCGGCGGCCTCGGTCGTGGCGCTGGTCTCGGTCGCAGCACCGGCCTCGGGGCCGCTCTCCGTGCTGCTCTCGGACTTGGCGGCCGAACCGGAGTCCTCGGCCGCGTAGAGCTCGCGCTCCCACTCGGCCAGCGGCTCCTCGGCGCCGAGCTCCGAGCCCGGCTCGTCGCCCTTGCCACCGGCGCGGGCCATCAGCCCCTCGGCCACCGCGTCGGCGAGGACGCGGGTGAGCAGGGTGACCGAGCGGATCGCGTCGTCGTTGCCCGGGATCGGGTAGTCGACGTCATCCGGGTCGCAGTTGGTGTCGAGGATCGCGATGATCGGGATGCCGAGCTTCTTGGCCTCCTCGACCGCCAGGTGCTCCTTCTTGGTGTCGACCACCCAGACGGCGGCCGGGACCCGGCCCATGCCGCGGATACCGCCGAGGCTGCGCTCGAGCTTGTCGCGCTCACGCTTGAGGCCGAGCAGCTCCTTCTTGGTCCGTCCGGAGCCGGCGACGTCGTCGAAGTCGATCTCGTCGAGCTCCTTGAGCCGCTGCAGGCGCAGGTGCACGGTTTGGAAGTTGGTGAGCATGCCGCCCAGCCAGCGCTGGTTGACATAGGGCATGCCGACTCGGGTCGCCTGCTCCGCGATCGCCTCTTGGGCCTGCTTCTTGGTTCCGACGAACATCACCTGGCCGCCCTTGGCGACGGTGTCCTTGACGAACCGGAACGCGCTGTCGATGTAGGACAGCGACTGCTGCAGGTCGATGATGTAGATGCCATTGCGCTCGGTGAAGATGTAGCGCTTCATCTTCGGGTTCCAGCGCCGGGTCTGGTGCCCGAAATGTACGCCGCTCTCCAGGAGCTGGCGCATCGTCACGACGGCCATTGCCGTTCCTCCTCGGGGACGCCGTCCGGGCGTCCGTTGTGGTTGTCCGCGCCAGCTTTCGTCGGCGCCCTGACGCCCGACGCGCGACCCACCTCAATGAGGACCACGGGACGCGCTCCGCCATTCGGCTCGTAGCGGGCGTGCGAAGTCAGCCTCCGAAGAGGCCGCCAGGAGGAAGTGTACGCGATCGATGCCGCTTCGCTCACGTCGAGATTGCACGGCTTCGCACCCGGATGGGCGAGCCGCGCAATCTCGACGGAGTCAGGGCGCTGGAGTCAGCTGTCCAGGTTGCTCATGACGTGCTTGATCCGGGTGTAGTCCTCGAGCCCGTACATCGACAGGTCCTTGCCGTAGCCGGAGTGCTTGAAGCCACCGTGCGGCATCTCGGCGACGATCGGGATGTGGGTGTTGATCCACACGCAGCCGAAGTCGAGGCCCTTGGCCATCCGCATCGCCCGGCCGTGGTCCTTGGTCCACACGCTGGACGCGAGGCCGTACTCCACGCCATTGGCCCACGCCAGGGCCTGGTCCTCGTCGGAGAACTGCTGGACGGTGATCACCGGGCCGAAGATCTCGTTCTGGATCGCCTCGTCGTCCTGCCGGAGGCCGGACACCACGGTCGGGGCGTAGAAGTAGCCCCGGTCGCCGACCCGCTCGCCACCGGTCTGCAGCTCGGCGTGGTCGGGCAGCCGGTCGACCATGCCGGACACCCGGTCGAGCTGGTTGGGGTTGTTCAGCGGGCCGTAGAGGATGTCGTCCTCGTCCGGCGCACCGGTCTTGGTGTTGCGGGCCTGCTCGGTCAGCGCCGCCACGAAGTCGCCGTGGATGCCCGGCCCGGCGAGCACCCGGGTCGCCGCGGTGCAGTCCTGACCGGCGTTGAAGTAACCGGTCTCGGCGATGGTCTCGGCCGCCGCCTCGAGGTCGGCGTCGTCGAACACGACGACCGGCGCCTTGCCACCCAGCTCCAGATGCACCCGCTTCAGGTCGTCGGCCGCCGACCGGGCGACCTCCATGCCGGCCCGGACCGATCCGGTGATCGACACCATCTGCGGCGTCTTGTGCGTCACCAGGCTCCGGCCGGTGTCGCGGTCGCCACAGACCACGTTCAGCACGCCCGGCGGGAAGAACTCGGCGGCGATCTCGGCCAGCAGTACCGTCGACGCCGGCGTCGTGTCGGACGGCTTCAGCACGACCGCGTTGCCGGCGGCCAGCGCCGGACCGATCTTCCAGATCGCCATCATCAGCGGGTAGTTCCATGGCGTCACCTGGGCACACACGCCGATCGGCTCGCGCCGGATCATCGACGTCAGCCCGGACATGTACTCGCCTGCGGACCGGCCCTCCAGCACGCGTGCGGCCCCGGCGAAGAACCGGATCTGGTCGACGCACGGCGGCAGTTCCTCGGACGCAGTGAGCTCGCGCGGCTTGCCGGTGTTGCGGACCTCGGCGTCGACGAGCTCGTCGGTGCGGGCCTCCATCGCGTCGGCCAGCTTGAGCAGGGCGAGCTGCCGCTCGGCGGGCGTCGTGTTGCGCCACGACTCGAACGCGTCCGAGGCCGCGGACATCGCACGATCGACGTCCTCGGCGCCGGACATCGGCGCGGTGGCATAGACCTCCCCGGTGGCCGGGTCGATCAGGTCATAGGTCGAACCGTCGGCGGCCGACACCTGCTGTCCGCCGATGAAATTTCGCAACTCAAGCTTGTCGGACATCGGGGCCTCCACCCGTACGGTCAACGGTTTGGACAAGCGGAATGCGCGCATCGTACGCAGAATCCCGACGTAATGAGAAGGCCCGCTATCGCATGGCGACGATATCCGTAGATTGGGTCGACTCAGGCCTCGTACACGGGCTCACCCTCGACGTAGGTCGCCACCACCCGGGTCGTCGCGATGTCGTCGGTCGGCCCGACGAACGGGTCCCGCTCGAGTACGGCGAAATCTGCCAACCGCCCCGGCTCGATGACCCCGCTCTCGTCGAGATGCGCCACCCGCGCCGATCCGGCGGTGTACGCGGTGAGCGCGGTCGCCAGGTCGAGCTGCTGGTCGGGCAGGAACGCCGGGACGTCCGAGCCGTACTCCGGCAGCCGTCGGTTGACCGCGACGTGGATGCCTTCGAACGGGTTCACGCTGCTGACCGGCCAGTCGCTGCCGGCCGCGAGCTGGGCACCGGCCGCGAACAGCGACCCGAAGGGGTACTGCCACGACGACCGCGGCTCGCCCAGGAACGGAATGGTCAGCTCGTCCATCTGCGGCTCGTGGGCGGCCCACAGCGGCTGCATGTTCGCCGTGACGCCGAGCGTCGCGAAGCGCGGCACGTCGTCGGGGTGGATCACCTGGATGTGGGCGATGTGGTGCCGCCGGTCCGAGGGCGCATTGGCCCAGGCCGACGCGGCGAACGCGTCCAGCGCCTCACGTACGGCCCGGTCGCCGATCGCGTGGACATGGACCTGGAAGCCCTCGGAGTCGAGCGTCGTGACGTACTCCTTCAGCGCCGCCGGGTCGACGAAGGACAGTCCGGCGTTGCCGGTCGGGTGGCCGTCGCCGTCGAGGTAGGGGTCGAGCATCCCCGCGGTGAAGTTCTCCGCGATGCCGTCCTGCATGACCTTGACGCTGGTGATCCGGAACCGGCCGGCCCGCAGCCGCTCGCGCCGTTCCAGCAGGTCGGGGATCTGCTTGGCGCCGAGATCCCGGTCCCACCACAGGGCACCGGTGACCCGGGCGGTCAGGCGGCCGTCGCTCGCGGCGTCCACATAGACGTCGGCGACATCGGTGATGCTGGCGTACTCACCCACGATCGCGTCCTGCCAGCCGGTGATGCCGAGTGAGTGGAGGTGCGACTGGGCGCTGAGCAGCGCGGCCATCCAGTCGTCGTAGGTCGGGTCCGGTGCAAGTCGGCTGACCAGGTCCATCGCACCCTCGTGCAGCGTGCCGGTGGGCCGGCCGTCGGCGTCTCGCTCGATCCGACCGTCCGGCGGATCCGGCGTGTTGGCGTCGATCCCGGCCAGCTCCATCGCCCTGGAGTTGACCCAGCCGCCGTGGTGGTCGCGGTTGGGCAGGAACACCAGACGGTCGGGGACGATCGCGTCCAGGTCGGCGGCGAGCGGGGTGCCGCCGACGAAGGCCGGCATCGTCCAGCCGCCGCCGGTGATCCATTCCGAATCCGGATGCGCGTCGGCGTAGGCACGGATCAGGTCGAGGTACGCCTCGCGGTTCTCGACGACGCTCAGATCGCACCGCATCCGCTCCAGACCGCCCTGCACCGGATGCACGTGCGCGTCGACGAACCCCGGGATCAGCATGCCGCCGGCCAGGTCGACCACCCGGGTGTCCGGCCCGGCGAGCTCGGCCACGTCGGCATCACCCACCGCGACGATGCGCCCGTTGCGTACCGCCACGGCACCGTCGAAGGGCGGTCGGCCGTTGGCGGCGAAGATCCGGCCGCCGGCGAATACCAGGTCGGGCTGCTCGTTTGTCATGCGTACTCCTCGGTCAACTCCGCTCCGGCCCCGCTGAGGGTAGGCAAATCCCGGAACACGCCGGCGTGTTTCGGGATTTGGCTACCGCCAGTGGAGCGTGAGCGGTCGGGCTGCGTGGTCATCAGCGTCCCTCCAGCAGGGGGCCGGCCGGGTCGTGGTCGAGTCCGCGCCGGGCGGCCGCGATCGCGGACAACGCCTCGAGGACGACCCGATTCGCCAGATAGGCGGTGATCTCGGCGTGATCGTACGGCGGCGCCACCTCGACCACGTCGATGCCGACGATCGGCAGCTCCAGGCAGATCCGGCGTACGGAGTCGAGTAGCTGCCGGGCCGACAGGCCGCCCGGCTCCGGCGTGCCGGTGCCAGGCGCATGCGCGGGGTCGCAGACGTCGATGTCGACCGACAGGAACACGCCGTCGCAGTCGTCCATCGCGATGACAAACGCCTCGTCGAGGCAGTCGTCGAGCCCACGGGCGACGATTTCGGTCATCTCGTACGAGCGCATCCGCTGCTGCGCCATCCACTCGAGCGTCGGCGGCTCCGGCCAGTAGCCACGCAGCCCGATCTGGAGGAACCGGTCGCCTCGCAGTGCGCCGGACTCGATCAAGCGCCGCATCGGCTGACCGTGGCCGTAGAGCGACCCGAACGCGACGTCGCCGGTGTCGGCGTGGGCGTCGAAATGCAGCATCGAGACCCGGCCGAACCCGTGGTGACGGGCGACCCCGGTCGCGTCCGGCAGCGTGATCGTGTGGTCGCCGCCAATGATCAGCGGCAATGCGCCACCGGATCGCACGGCGAAGACCGCATCCTCCAGCGCCCGGATCGAGGTCTGTACGTCGCCGGAGTACATCATCACGTCGCCGGCGTCGCGTACGACGAGGTCCTGCAGGGCGTCGACCCGCAGCGCGAGATGCGGCCGGCTGCCGTCCTGCGGCAGATAGCAGGCCTGGCGGACCGCATTCGGCCCGAAGCGAGCACCCGCGCGATGCGAGGTCCCGCCGTCGAACGGCGCCCCCAGGATCACGACGTCGGCGTCGGCGAACGACGCGGGATCCTCGAAGTCGCAACGCTCCACGCCGAGGAAGGTCAGGTCGGGTCCGTATACAGCAGGCATGATCCTCCTACGGATTTCGTCGTGGACGACGTTGTCAACCTTCGGGATACCGTGCAGACATCGGATGTCACCACGAATTCCCTTGAAGTCGAGTCGTGCTGCACGGCAGAATAGCCCGCATATGGACGCTGTGGGAGTGTCCGAATTACTCGACTCACGAGGTGGTACATGACCTCCGCGAACGCCTCCGGAGGCGGCAGCGGCGACGACTTCGCCGAACTCCAGTCGGCCGCCCATCAGCACCTGTGGATGCATTTCACCCGGCACTCGTCGTACGAGGACCACGAGATCCCGATGATCGTGCGCGGCGACGGGATGTACGTCTACGACGCGCAGGGCCGCCGATATCTCGATGGACTGGCCGGGCTGTTCACCGTCCAGGTCGGCCATGGTCGCGCCGAGCTCGCCGAAGCCGCCGCCAAGCAGGCCGCCGAGCTCGCCTTCTTCCCGATCTGGTCCTACGCCCACCCGCAGGCGATCCGGCTCGCCGAGCGGCTGGCCGCCCACACGCCGGGCGACCTGAACCGGGTGTTCTTCACCTCCGGCGGCGGCGAGGCCGTCGAGACCGCTTGGAAGCTCGCCAAGCAGTACTTCAAGCTCACCGGCAAGCCCGCCAAGCACAAGGTCATCAGCCGCTCGATCGCCTACCACGGCACTCCGCAGGGCGCGCTGTCCATCACCGGGCTCCCGGAGCTGAAGGAGCCGTTCGAGCCGCTCGTCCCGAGCACCTACCAGGTGCCCAACACCAACTTCTACCGCGCGCCCGAGCACGCCGACGACGAGAAGGCGTTCGGACTGTGGGCCGCGAACCGGATCGCCGAGGCGATCGAGATGGCCGGCCCGGAGACGGTCGCAGCGGTGTTCCTGGAGCCGGTGCAGAACGCCGGCGGCTGCTTCCCGCCGCCCCCGGGCTACTTCCAGCGCGTCCGCGAGATCTGCGACGAGTACGACGTCCTGCTGGTGTCCGACGAGGTGATCTGTGCCTTCGGCCGGCTCGGCCACATGTTCGGCTCCGAGCGCTACGGCTACGTGCCCGACATGATCACGTGCGCCAAGGGACTGACGTCGGGCTACTCGCCGATGGGCGCCATGATCGCGTCGGAGCGGCTGTTCGAGCCGTTCGCCAACCGGCCGCCCGAGGCCGGGTCGGGAGCGCTGCGGCACTGGAAGGGCGAGGCGATGTTCGCCCACGGCTACACCTTCGGCGGCCACCCGGTGTCGGCCGCGGTCGCGATGGCGAACCTCGACATCTTCGAGCGCGAAGGGCTCTACCAGCACGTCCAGGACTCGGCCGGCGCCTTCCGCACCACCCTGGAGAAGCTCCACGACCTGCCGATCGTCGGTGACGTACGCGGTGACGGGTTCTTCTACGGCATCGAGATGGTCAAGGACAAGACGACCAAGGAGACCTTCAACGACGACGAGGCCGAGCGGCTGCTGCGCGGCTTCTTGTCGAACGCACTGTTCGAGGGCGGGCTCTACTGCCGAGCCGACGACCGCGGCGATCCGGTCATCCAGCTGTCCCCGCCGCTGATCGCCACCCAAGCGCACTTCGACGAAATGGAGCAGGTCTTGCGGTCGGTGCTGACAGAGGCCTGGACCCGTCTCTAAGCGCGCCCCACACCCGGCGCACCCAGCACCGCCCGCAAGATCTGGCAATCGGGATCACGAGTCGAATCCCAGTCCGAGCCGGTCCAGCAGCTTGAGCCACACGTTGCGACGGCCGTCGCGCGCGTCCGCTCGCGCGAGCGACCAGCGGGTCGTCTCGACGGCGAGCCAGCGCAGCGGCTCCGGCGGGAACGGGGTCGGCCGGCTCCGCGCCATCCGCAGCCGGGTCCGCTCGGTCTGTTCGCCGGCCAGTAGATCGAGCATGACGTCGGCGGCGAACCGGGTCGCGGCGACACCGAGCCCGGTGAAGCCCGCCGCGTACGTCGCCCGGCCTCGCATGGCCCGGCCGTAGAAGGCACAGAACTGGGTCGAGGTGTCGACGACGCCACCCCACGTGTGGCTGAGCCGGATGTCCGCCAGCGTCGGGAAGGTCTCGACCAGGTGCCTGTGGAGCAGCTCGAAGGTCGCGGTGCGCTGGTCGAGCCCTGGCGCGATCCGGCTCCCGTAGTGATAGATCGCGTCGTAGCCGCCGAACAGGATCCGGTCGTCGCGGGTCAGCCGGTAGTAGTGGAACTGGTTGCCGCTGTCGCCGACGCCCTGCCGGCCGGCCCAGCCGATCGCGGCGCGCTGTGCCGGGTCGAGCGGCTCGGTCACGATCGCGTAGTCGTAGACCGGCACGGTCAGCAGCCGGATCCGGCGGAGCAGCGAGGGGTACGCATTGGTCGCCAGCGCGATCGCGCCGGCGCGGACCGTAGCGCCGGGCATCTCGACCCGTACCGCTCCCCCGCTCCCGGACAGACCGCTCGCGGGGGTGCCCTCGTGGATGCGGACGCCCGAGTCGAGACACGCCCGTCGCAGTCCCCAGGCGAGCCGGGCCGGCTCGACCAGCGCGACCTCGGGATCGTGCATCGCGCCGAGGTAGGTCGGCGAGTCGACCAGCTCCCGAAGCCGGTCCGGCGGCAGCCACTCGACGTCGGCGCCGTGCTGGCGCTGGAGCCGGATCGAGTCGCGAAGCTCGTCGACCTGATAGGGCTCGGTCGCCACGTCCAGCTCGCCGGTGCGCTCGAATCGGCAGTCGATGCCGTGCCGCTGGACGGTCTTCTCGATCGCGTCGAGGTTCTCCGAGCCCAGCCGCAGCAGGGTTTCGATGTCGCCGGGCCAGCGGGAGTGGCCGTTCTCGAAACCGTGGGTCAGGCTGGGCGAGGCGAAGCCTCCGTTGCGGCCGCTCGCCGCCGATCCACACGCATCCGCCTCCAGCAGCACGACGTCCCGACCGGGGTCGCGCTCCTTGGCGAGCAGCGCCGTCCACAGTCCCGTGTAGCCGCCGCCGACGACGGCCAGGTCAGCCTCGGTGTCGGACTCCAGCGGGTCGGTCGGATCGGGTCGGCTCGGATCGTCGAGCCAGTACGGCACCCGCGCCGCGTCGGCCGACGCCCTCGCGTACGACGCGGTCATCCCGCGGCACGCGCTCCACGGCGCCGAGGACCGAACGTGGCTGCCAGCACGATCAGCACGGCGATCAGGAACATCGATGTGCCGATCACGTTGATCTGCATCGGGATCTCGCGCTGTGCCGAACCCCACACGAACATCGGGAACGTGACCTCGTTGCCCGCGTTGAGGTTGGTCACGATGAAGTCGTCGAAGGACAGCGAGAACGCCAGCAGCGCGGCACCCAGGATGCCCGGGAACACCAGCGGGAAGGTGACGCGCCAGAAGGTCTGCCACTCGTTGGCGTAGAGATCCATCGCGGCCTGCTCCAACCGCGAGTCCAGCCCGGTCAGTCGCGCCTTGACGGTGACGACGACGAACGACAGACAGAACATGATGTGCGCGATCAGGATCGTCCAGAACCCCAGGTCGCCGCTGAACCCGGTGCCGACGAACAGCGCCAGCAGCGACGAACCCATGACGATCTCCGGCGTCGCCATCGGCAGGAAGATGACCAGGTTCGTCGTCGAGCGGCCGGCGAACCGGTGCCGGACGAGCGCGAACGCCATCAGGGTGCCGAGGATGGTGGCGCCGAGGGTGGCCAGCAGACCGATCTCGATGCTGACCTTGAGCGCGCTGCACATGCCTTCGGGCTCGCACGGGTTCGCCCAGTTGTGCAGGGTGAAGCCGTCGAACTGATAGGTCAGCCGGGCGGCGGGGTCGTTGAAGCTCATCAGCACGACGACCGCGATCGGGACGAACGTATACGCCAGCACCAGCAGCCCGATGAGCAGGATCAGCTTGTCGGAGAGCCAGCGACGCGGCCGGGTAATCGCGCTCATACCAGGTCCTCCGTGCCGGCGCGCCTGACGTAGAAGATGACCATCACCAAGATCAGCGCCATCAGAACGATCGACAGCGCCGCCGCGTCCGGATAGTTGTTGCCGCCGCCGAAGTACTGCTGGATCACGTTGCCGATCATGCTGTCGCTCGGCCGCCCGAGCAGCTCGGCGTTGATGAAGTCACCGGCGGCCGGGATGAAGGTCAGCAGCGTGCCGGCGACGACTCCGGGCATCGACAGCGGCAGCGTGACCTTGGCGAAGCCGCGGATCGGGGATGCGTACAGATCACCGGCCGCCTCGATCAGCCGATGGTCGATCCGCTCCAGACTCGCGTAGAGCGGCAGCACCATGAACGGCAGGAAGTTGTACGTCAGACCGGTGACCACCGCGATCGGTGTGTTGAGCAACCGGCCGTCGGGCCCGAGGATGTGCAGCGTCTGCAGGGTGTCGACGACGAAGCCGTTGTCGGCCAGGATCAGCTGCCACGAGATCGTGCGGATCAGGAAGCTGGTGAAGAACGGCGCGATCACCAGGACCAGCATCAGGTTCTTCCACCGGCCGGCCTTGAAGGCGATCGCGTACGCCAGCGGATAGCCCAGCAGCAGACAGAAGATCGTCGCGAGTCCGCCGAACACGAACGATCGGACCAGCGGCTGCCAGTTCTCGGTGATGGCCGTGGTGTAGTTGCTCCACTCCCAGGTCATCTCGTAACCGGAGAAGACCGTGCCCGCCGGGTCGTAGAGGCTGGTCGCGACCAGCGAGTAGAACGGGATCAGGAAGAACACCGCGAGCCAGAGCAGGCCCGGAATGATCAGGACGTATCCGGTGTAACGACGTCCGCCCTTGCGCTCGTCCTCGAGTTCGGTCGGTTCGGGCTCCTCGAGCTCCTCCGCGACCTGAAGCGTGCTCATGGAGTGTCGTCCACCGTCTCGACACCGGCACTCGCGTCCTGGTTCGCGTCGAGCACGAACGTGTGCGGCCGGGACCAGTGCAGATCCACGGTGGTGCCCGGGGAGAACACCTTCCGGGCGCCGGTGTTCTGCTCGAAGACAGTCAGCTCCTGGCCCCAGGGCATCTTGACGAGGTACTGCGTACTGACGCCGATGAAGCTCGTGTCCGTGATGGTGCCGCCGACGACCGAGTTCGCGTCCCCGCTCTCCTCCTCATCCCCGGTAGCCGAGATGTACACCTTCTCGGGCCGGACACCGACCCACACCGCCCCGTCGTGTACGCGGGACCGCTCGCGCGAGACGCCGATCTTGCTGCCGTGGATGTCGACGACCAGCTCGCCGTCCTTGCCACTGGCCATCTCGCCGCGGATCAGGTTGGACTGGCCGAGGAAGTTCGCGACGAAGGTCGTCGCCGGATTCTCGTAGAGCTCCGACGGTGGGCCCATCTGCTCGATCACGCCGCCGTTCATCACCGCGATCGTGTCGGCCATCGTCATGGCCTCTTCCTGGTCGTGCGTCACGTGGACGAACGTGAGACCCACGTCGAGCTGGATCCGCTTGAGCTCGATCTGCATCTGGCGACGCAGCTTGAGGTCGAGGGCGCCGAGCGGCTCGTCCAGCAGCAGGACCTCCGGCTCGTTGATCAGCGCCCGGGCCAGCGCCACCCGCTGCTGCTGGCCGCCGGACAGCTGGGCCGGCTTCTTGTTCGTCTGGGAACCGAGCTCGACCAGGTCGATCATCTGGTTCACCTTGCCGTCGACGTCCTTCTGACCACGACGGCGAAGCCCGAAGGCGATGTTGTCGAAGATGGTCAGGTGGGGGAATAAGGCGTAGTTCTGGAAGACCGTGTTGACCGGTCGCTTGAACGGCCGCAAGTCGGTGATGTCGTCGTCGCCGAGGTAGATCTGGCCCTGGGTCGGCTGCTCGAGACCGGCGACCATGCGAAGCGTCGTCGTCTTGCCACAGCCGGACGGACCGAGCAGGGCGAAGAACGACCCGCGCGGCACCGTGAGGTCCAGATCCTTGACCGCGACGAAGGAGCCGAAGGCCTTCGTGAGCGACTCCAGTCGCAGGTCCCGAGAGGTCTGCGCCTCCGAAGAGGACGCTGGAGCCGTAGCGGTGGCGTCGGCAGTGGTCATGGCGATCAGCCTCCGGTCAGCAGAGCGGTCCAGTCGTTCTCGTATGTCTGGGATTGGCTTTCAGTCAACGGCATCATGGTCTTGGCCTGGGTGAGGATCTCGGGTGTGGGGAAGATCAGGGGGTTGTCGACCAGGCTCGGGTCGACCTTCTCCATCGCCTTCTGGGCTCCCTCGACCGGGCAGATGTAGTTGACCCAGGCGGCCAGCTTCGCGGCCACCACCGGGTCGTAGTAGTAGTTCATCCACTCTTCGGCGTTCGCCTTGTGGTCGGCGAGGTTGGGCACCAGCATGTTGTCGCTCCAGGCCGACAGGCCCTCCTCCGGTGCGACGAACTTGATGTTGGGGTCGTCGAACTGCGCCTGGATGACGTCACCGGACCAGGCCTCGCAGGCCGCGATGTCGCCCGACTTGAGGCCACGGAGATAGTCGTTGCCGGTGAACGCCCGGATCTGACCGTCACTCACCGCCTGGCGGAGCCGGTCGATCGCGGTGTTCCATTCGTCGTCGGTGAAGTCCAGCGGGTCGGCGCCGACGACCAGCAGCATGAACAGCATCGTGTCGCGCATCTCGGTGAGCACGGTGACCCGGCCCTTGAGGTCGGATCGGGTCAGCAGCTCCTCGAAGCTGCGGACCTCGCCGGTGACATTGGCGTTGTACGCGATCCCGGTCAGACCGCTCTGCCACGGCACGGAGTAGTCGCGGTTCGGATCCCACGGTGGATGCCGCAAGGCCGGCAGCAGGTTCGCGTCGACGTTCGGCAGGTTCGCGTGATCGAGCTTCTGGAGCCAGCCGAGGTTGATCATCCGGGCGGCCATCCAGTCCGTGAGCATGAACATGTCACGGTCGATCGGCTGACAGGCCCGCATCTGGTTGACGATCTTGCCGAAGAACTCGAGGTTGTCGTTGACGTCGTCGGTGTAGGAGACCGAGATCCCGGTCTTGTCTTGGAACACGGCGTACGTCGAGTTCGGGTTGTTGCGGGGGTCGATATAGGCCGGCCAGTTGGAGATGATCAGCTCATGCTCCGTGGCCGACAGGTCGGTGCTTGGACAAGTCTGCGGTGTCTGTTTGGCACCTTGCAGGCTGAATTGCGGAAGCACAGCTGCGCTGGCCCCGAGGAATGCCGCGACGCCAGCACCGCGAAGGAGCGTCCGCCGGGACACCCGAGCCGCCATCTACCAGCCTCCTGCCGTTGAGGTATTCTCCACCACCCTCGGTCGAATCGTGACACGGTGCTTGGTCACTGACAAGGGATTCCGTCGCCGCGATACCTGCTTGCAACGAAAAGCCGTACCGAATCACGAATCTTGCGCAGGGATTAGTAGATCGTGTCCGTTACGCTAAGTCCGTGGCGACCCGTAAGGACAAGGCGGCCAACCGCCGTAACAACAACGAGCGTGGCACGACCCTCGACGACGTGTCCAAGGCCATTATCGAGGAGCTCCAGCAGGACGGCCGGCGGCCGTACGCCGCGATCGGCAAGGCGGTCGGACTGTCCGAGGCCGCCGTGCGCCAGCGGGTGCAGCGGCTCCTCGACGGCGGCGTCATGCAGATCGTCGCCGTGACGAATCCGCTCGAGGTGGGCTTTCCGCGGCAGGCGATGATCGGCGTCACGGTCGAGGGCAGCCTGGAGCCGGTCGCCGACGCGCTCGCCGAGATGGACGAGATCGACTATGTCGTGATCACCGCCGGCGGATTCGATCTGCTGGCCGAGGTGGTGTGCGAGAGCGACGAGCACCTGCTCGAAGTGCTGTCCACCCGGATCCGGGCCATTCCCGGCGTCATCCGTACGGAGTCGTTCGTCTACCTCCGGCTCCGGAAGCAGACGTACGCCTGGGGCGTGCGCTGACGCCGATGGCCGCCAAGAGCTACCGCGATCTGTCCTTCTGGCATGCGACCGCGAACGACCTGCTGACGCCGCGCACTCCACTCCCCGGGTCGGCCAGCTGTGACGTCGCCATCGTCGGCGCCGGATTCACCGGGTTGTGGACCGCGTACTACCTCTCCAAGCTCGATCCCCGCCTGCGGATCGTCGTGCTCGAGCGCGAGGTCGCGGGCTTCGGCGCCTCCGGACGCAACGGCGGCTGGTGCAGCGCCCTCTTCCCGGCGTCGTGGTCAGCTGTGGCGCGCCACAGCAGCCGCGACGCCGCGATCCGGCTCCAGCGCGCGATGCACGACACCGTCGTCGAGGTCGGGCGGGCCGCCGAGGAGGAGGACATCGACGCCTACTACCAGCGCGGCGGGACGGTCGTGCTGGCCCGCTCCAAGGCGCAGTTGCGGCGAGCGGAGGCCGAGGTCGACGAGGCGCGCGAGTGGAGCTTCGGGCCGGAGGACCTGCGGCTGCTCGACGAGACCGAGGCGCGTCAGCAGCTCGACGCGACCGACGTGCTCGGCGCCACCTACACGCCACACTGCGCCGCGATCCATCCGGCGCGCCTCGTACGCGGCCTCGCCCGCGCCGTCGAGGCTCGCGGCGTACGCGTCTACGAGCAGACCGCGGTCCGGTCGATCGAGCCGGGTTCGGTCGCGACCGATGCAGGCCGGGTCCGGGCGGATGTCGTCGTCCGCGCGACCGAGGCGTACACCGCCCGCCTCCCCGGACATCGACGGGTCCTTGCGCCGGTCTACTCCCTGATGGTCGTCACCGATCCGCTGCCGGAGTCGTTCTGGAGCGAGGCAGGCTTGGCCGACCGGCAGACCTTCAGCGACGAGCGGCACCTGCTCATCTACGGTCAGCGCACCCACGACGGCCGGATCGCCTTCGGCGGGCGCGGCGCCCCGTACCACTACGGCTCGTCGGTGCGTCCCGACTACGACCAGGAGCCGCGGGTCTTCGAGTCGCTGCGCAAGACCCTCGTCGAGTTACTGCCGGCCCTGCGTGGCGTCGGCTTCAGCCACGCCTGGGGCGGCGCGATCGGCATGCCACGCGACTGGCACGCCTCGGTGGGACTCGAACGCGCCACCGGCATGGGGTGGGCCGGCGGGTACGTCGGCGACGGCGTCGGCACGTCGAACCTGGCCGGCCGTACCCTCGCCGATCTGATCCTGGATCGCGAGACCGACCTGGTCAGCCTGCCGTGGGTCGGTCATCGCAGCCGGCAGTGGGAGCCGGAGCCACTGCGCTGGCTCGGCATCAACGGCGGCCTGCGCGCGATGACCGTCGCCGACGCCGAGGAGGCTCGCACCAGGCGGCAGAGCCTGATCGCCCGTATGGCCATGCCGCTGCTGCGGCGCAACTGAGCTTCGGTTTCATCCACAGGCTGGGCGGCGGTCTCAGCCGTCCACAGCCCGCCGGTCCGCGCCGATTCGCAGCTGCCCGGCGACCAGGGTTCGGGCATGAGCTTCCGCTTCCGCATCTCGATCGTCCTCGCCGTCGGACTGCTGCTCGGCCTGTCGCTCGATGCCGTCGTCGCCGCACCCCTACGGTCGCCTCCAGGTCACGAACGCTGGATCTGGCCGCTCGACCCACAACCGGACGTCGTCGACACCTTCGACCCGCCGGAGGACCCGTACGGGCCGGGCCATCGCGGCATCGACCTGTCCGGCCGGATCGGCCAGCCGGTGCTGGCCGTGGCCGACGGTCGGGTCCGATTCGCCGGCATGGTGGCCGGCCGCGGCGTCGTGGTGATCGAGCACGGCGTCGAGCGATCCACCTACGAGCCGGTCGTCGCGGCGGTCGACGTCGGTGACCCGGTCCGGGCCGGGCAGGTCGTGGGCCGACTGGAGCTGGTGAGCAGTCACTGCTGGCCCAGCGCCTGCCTCCATCTCGGCCGGATCGCCGATGACACCTATCTCGATCCACTCGAATTGCTCGGCGACGCCGACGGTGGTGGTGGCCCGGTTCGGCTGCTGCCGTTCGGTGACGAGGAGGCATCGGCGACTGCGCCGTCGGATGATGCGCTATCGATCGGGGCCGGGTCAGGCCCGTGGATGCGCCAGCCGATAGGCCTTGCGCAGCCGCTCCCCGCTGACATGGGTGTAGATCTGCGTCGTGGCGAGCGACGCGTGCCCTAGCAGCTCCTGGACGCTGCGCAGGTCCGCGCCGCCCTCGAGGAGGTGGGTCGCCGCTGTGTGACGGAGGCCGTGCGGCCCCAGATCGGGAGCGCCGTCGACCGCGGCCAGCCGCCGATGCACCATGCGGCGGATCGTGCGCGGATCCACCCGACCGCCCCGGGCACCGAGGAACAACGCCGGTCCGCTCTTGTCGGTGGCCAGCTTGACCCGACCGGATCGAATCCAGGCATCGACAGCTCGCGCGGCAGGAGCGCCGAACGGGACCGAACGCTCCTTGCGTCCCTTGCCGAACACCCGCACCAGATTGCGCTCGCGATCGACGTCGTCGACATCGAGTGAGACCAGCTCGCCGACCCGGATGCCGGTCGCATAGAGGAGCTCCAGCACGGCGACGTCGCGACTTCCGACCGCACCGTCGTCGACAGCGGCCGCCTCGGTGGCGTCCAGCAGGTCTCGGATCTCGGTCGCCCGCAGGCTCGGCGGCAGCACCCGATGCCGTTTCGGCGACGCGAGCATCGCACCGGCGTCCTCGCTCGCCCGGCCGGTCCGTACCAGCCAGCGGGTGAACACTCGGGCAGCCGCTGCCCGGCGGGCCAGTGTGGTTCGGGCCTTGCCGCGGGTCTGCAGGTTCGCCAGCCAGCTGCGAAGCACGCCGAGGTCGAGCTCGGCCGGATCGTGTCGCCCGAGCAGCTCGGCATGCTCGGCCAGCGCGATCAGGTCGGTGACATAGGCGCGCACGGTGTTCGGCGACAGATCGCGCTCGTGCCGGAGGTGGCGCTCGTAGGCGTCGATGGTCTCCGCCCACGCCTCGC
>Ga0209382_10005093_pt1 | contig 17180 bp, 13 predicted proteins | sample SoiMetdeltSBSDD5_FD_187599 | JGI IMG/M metagenome (GOLD analysis project Ga0209382, IMG submission 187599) | Bulk soil microbial communities from a Populus tree surrounding site in Tennessee, USA - Soil MetaG P. deltoides SBSDD5 (SPAdes) (version 2) | ecosystem: Environmental > Terrestrial >...
CGCTGATATTATGAAGTGAGCAACCCCAAACAAGCCTGGTAAGGGAAGCCCCTCATTTTACGGGCTGAAGGGCACCAGACCGAAGGCAAACAATTCCGTATTATCGCAACGCCATGCCGCCGCCGATGAAGACATCGTCGTCGGTGCCAAAATGACCGTCTAGGCCCAGATCACGATTCTCGATCAGCTTGCCGGCGGCGGCTTCGATGAATTCATCGGTGAAGGCGGCGACGACAACGATACGCCGACAGCACGCGCGTTTCCCGAGTTGTCGATCGTCAGCTGGCCGTGGGCCGGGAACGAGCCGTCGCCGCCGTTGCCTTCAATGATGTCGCTGCCATCGCCGCCGAGGATGATATTGCCCGTCGATGTCGACGCGACCGGGATCGCGGCCGCCGGCCCCAATGGCAGCGTGCTGACCAATATTGGCCTCATCGACGGCCTGCAGGGTTTCCTCAATGGTATGCTGGGGACCCTCGCAACTCCGACGGTAACGTCATTCGACGGCGGCAATATCATTCTCGGCGGCGATGGCAGCGACATCATTGAAGGCCGCGGCGGCAATGATCTCATCGACGGCGACGCCTGGCTGAACGTGCGCATCAGTGTGCGAAATGCGGCGGCTCCGGACGACCCGGCGTCGGAAATGCTCTCCGCCGACAGCATGGTCGACCTCGTACCGGCGATGGTCGCCGGTTGGTACAGCCCTAGCCAACTGCAGATCGTCCGTGAGCTGAAGTACTCGGAGACCCAGGACTTCGACACGGCCGTGTTCTCCGGGGCACTCGTCGACTACAACATTACCATCAACGACAATGGCACGCCGGGCGACCTGAGCGATGACATCGTCACCGTGACCGATAGCGTCGACGCCAGGGATGGAAGCGACACGCTCCGGCACATCGAGCGCCTGCAGTTCTCGGATCAGGCGATCGTCCTCGGCGGTTTGAACGACGAGCCGGACGGCTCACTGACGATCTCCGGAACACCGGCGGAAGACCAGCTCCTGACCGTGTCGATCGCCGGCGTGACTGACGCCGACAATGTGAGCCCGACCAATCCGGACGGCGCGATCACTGGCCCCGTGTCCTACTTCTGGCAGGCCGAGCTCGTTCCAGATTCGGGTGTCTTTACAACTCTCGACACGTTCGGCGCGGGAGAGGCGTCTCGTGTGGAGGGCTTGACCTTCACGCCTGGCGATGACGAGGTTGGTCTTCAGCTGCGCGTCATGGCCGTATACAAAGACGCCAATGGCGTCCTCGAGACCGTGTTCTCTGAGCCGATCGACCGGGTCGCGAACGTGAATGACGCGCCGGGCGGCTCACTGACGATCAGCGACTCGAAGCCGACTGAAGGCGAGACTCTGACCCTTCTGAACAACATCACTGATGCGGACGGCCTGGCGACGGCGTTCTTCAGCTATCAGTGGCAGCAATCGCTCGACGGCACGGACTGGACCGACATTCCCGACGCCAATGGGACGGACTTCGTCCCGGGCAACGCCCAGGGCGGCCAGATGCTGCGTGTGGTGGCGAGCTATATCGACGACCAAGGCACGCTGGAAACGTTCTTCGGCGCCGCGACGGAGCCGGTCGTGAACCTGCCGGGCCCGCCGCTCGGCATTTTCCTTGATAACTTCTTTATCTCCGAGGACCACATCGGCCCGATCGCGAATGTCACGGTCGATGATGACCCCGGCGACACCCACACATTCGACGTGTCCGACTCGCGGTTCGAGATCGTGCTAATTTCGGGCGTGTACCAACTCCGGCTGGTGGCCGGCGCCCGTCTCGACGACGCCGATGTCGGCCTGCTGTCGTTTAACGTCCGGGTGACGGACCAGCTCGGCGATTTCGGCAACTTCCCGATCGGCCTCGTGGTCTCGAACGTCAACGAGGCGCCGCAGGCCATCGTTCTGGATACAAACACGGTGGCCGAGAATGCGGTGGGCGCGGCGATCGGTACGCTGAGCGTTCTTGATCCGGATCTCGGCGACGTTCATTCGCTGTCGGTGTCGGATGCGCGCTTCGAGGTCATCGGCGGCGTACTCAGATTGAAGACTGGCGTGAGCCTCGATCACGAAACGGAGTCGAGCGTCACGCTCACGATCACGGCAACCGATCAGTTCGGACTGTCGAAGACCACGACCCTCACCATCTATGTCAGCGACGTCGCCGACACGACCGCGACCATCCCGGGAGCGACGAACGGTGCCAACACGCTGACCGGGACGGCCAGCGATGATGTCATCTCCGGTCTTGGCGGCAACGATACGCTCAGCGGCCTTGACGGCAATGACACGCTCAACGGCGGCGCTGGCCACGACAACATGACCGGCGGCAGCGGCAATGACATCTACATCGTGGACAATGCTAACGATACGGTGATTGAGGCTCTCAACGGGGGCCTCGACACGGTGCAAACGACGCTGGCCAATTACACACTGGGCGCCAATGTCGAAAACCTGGTGCACACGTCGGCATCGAACTTTATCGGGACCGGCAACGCGCTTGACAACGTCATCGTCGGCAATATCGGCAACGATACGCTCAACGGTTTTGGTGGCAATGACACGCTGATTGGTGACGCCGGCAACGATACCCTCAACGGCGGGGACGGTGATGACACTCTCGTCGGTGGGGACGGCAACGACATGCTGACCGGCGGGATCGGGGCCGATGCCCTGATGGGGGGATCCGGCATCGACACGGCGAGCTATGCGACTTCGGTCCTGGCGCTCATCGCCGATCTCGAGCGCTGGGGCAATAATACCGGTGATGCGGCGGGCGACACCTTTGTTGAGATCGAAAACCTGACCGGCGGCTCGGGCGACGATACGTTGGTCGGCGACTTCAACAACAACGTGCTCACTGGCGGCGCCGGCAATGACGTGCTCGTCGGCGGAGCGGGTGCGGATGCGCTCATCGGCGGGGCGGGGACCGATACGGCGAGCTACGCCAATGCCGCCTTTGAGGGGGTGACGGCGAATCTGGCGAACGCCGCCGCCAACACCGGCGATGCGGCAGGCGATACCTACAAGGCCATCGAGAACCTGATCGGCAGCGGCTTTGCCGACGTGCTGACCGGCAATGACGCCGCCAACATGCTCGACGGCGGCTTCGGCGACGACACGCTCAATGGCGGCCGCGGTGACGACGCGATGGCCGGCGGGTTTGGCGACGACACGCTCAATGGCGGCCGCGGTGACGACGCGATGGCCGGCGGGTTTGGCGACGACACGCTCGATGGCGGCCGCGGTGCCGACGCGATGGCCGGCGGGTTTGGCGACGACACCTATGTGGTCGACGACGCCGGCGATAGCGTCAGCGAGAACTCCGGTGAGGGCATCGATACGGTGCTGACGACCCTGGCCAGCTACACATTGGCGGACTGGCTCGAGAATCTCACCTTCACCAACGGCGGTGGCCATAGCGGGCAGGGCAACGGACACGGCAATATCATCACCGGCAACGTCGGCAACGATACGCTCACTGGTGGTGGCGGCAAGGACACGCTGATCGGCGATGCCGGCAACGATACGCTCAATGGCCTCGGCGACGACGACAGCATGTTTGGCGGCACCGGCAACGACACGTACGTTGTCGACAGCACCGGCGACGTGGTCAGCGAGAACTTCGGTGAAGGCACAGATACCGTGCGGACGACGCTCGACAGCTACACGCTGGGCGACAATGTCGAGAACCTGGTGTTCATCGGCGGCAGCGGCAGCTACTCTGGCACCGGCAACGACCTCGCCAATAGGATCACCGGCAGCTCCGGCGACGATACCCTCGATGGCGGTGCCGGGGTCGATACGCTGATTGGCGGCGGCGGCAACGACACAATCACGGGCGGGGCCGGCGACGACACGATGAATGGCGGGACCGGCAACGATACGTTCCACTTCGCGGCCGGGTTCGGCAAGGACACGATCGTGGGCTTCGACGCCTCACCCGATGCGACCGGCGGCCAGGACCTGTTGGACCTTGACTCGACGCTTGGGGTCAACGCCGCAAACTTTAACAGCATGGTCGTCATTACCGACCTCGGGGCGGACACGCAGGTTACCATCGGCGGCAACTCGATCACGTTAGTCGGCGTCAATGGAGTGACACCAAATAACATCACTGTGGACGACTTCCGCTTCCACTGATGGGGACGGGCTGCCGGGTTGCCGCCGCCAAGGTCCACGGCAACCCGGCCTCGGCCCGCATCAATGGACGGACCTGTGCTCGGTGAAATTGGAGTAGGGAGATGACCTTAGGTCAGAGAAAATCGGCGAAATCAGCTAAGCCACCGCCAGCGGTCAAGGGAGCTGACATCATGGAAACAGCAGAAAAAGTCCCGGCGCAACAAAGCCCCGAGTCGAAACCTCAACAGACGTCCGCGCCACTCGTCAACGGGAGCGGCACAGCGATCCCGGAGAAGGACCGCCGGCAGGCGCTGGCCGCGTTACGCAACTCGCTTGCCTTCACCCAGATCATCGGCGTGCTGATGCGCTCCGAGCATTACAAGCACTATACGCTCGGCGATCTGGAGTGGCTGGTGGTGCCGCCGATGCTGGCCGGGCAATACCGGATCGGCGAAGCCAAGCCGAAGACCGGGGGCAGCATTCCGGTGGCGGTGGTGTTGTGGGCGCGCGTGTCGGAGGATGTCGACAAGCGGCTGGCACAGATCGGCCGGGCACCGATCAGGCTGCGCCCCGATGAGTGGACATCCGGCGACATCCTCTGGCTGGTGCATGCAGCGGGAGCGCCGCGCTTCGTGCGGCCCGTGCTCAAGCAGCTCAGCGAGACGGTGTTCAAGGGACGCGAGGTCAAATTCCGCGGCTTCTCAAAAGACGGAAAGCCCGAGGTGCACCTGTTGTCAGCAAATCCCCGGGCATGAGCCGAAAATAGAAGCAAGGAAATCCGCGGGCTCATCGACCCGCGCGTGGTCTTTCGCGTGATCTGGAAGCGTTGGAACCCTCGACTGGCGCTGCCACCGGTTGGCATGCAAGGAGGCAGCGACTGCTATGGTTAACGCCTTGCCTGCTTCATCCCGCGCGGACTGAAGGCGCTAAGCCCGCCTTTGGCGGATGAAAAATGAACCCTCAGGACACGCCATACCCGCGATCTATTCGTGGACCCCAAGGATCAGCGTAGCAATACTACAGCAAACCCGCTACCATACCGTCAGCGCTGACCTCGATGGGAGCCGTGAGTGGACAGTTTGAACGGAAGTGACGGCCGGTTGCCGTCACTGATCGCGGCTTCTTGGTCGGTTTGTCATAGTGCGTTCGTTGCCATGGGTCATGGCGTGACGAATGTGTTGGCGCGGGCGGGCAGGGTAAGCGGAGGCGACGCGGCAGGCCGGTCGCCATCGTCGATCAAAGCGGCCTTGTCGGCCTGCCGTGGCGCGTTCGTTGCCGTGGGTCATGGCCTGATGAAAGTGTTGGCGCGGGCGGGCAGGGTAAGCGGAGGCGACGCGACGGGCCGGTCGCCATCGTCGATCAAAGCGGCCTTGTCAGCCTGCCGCGGCGCGTTCGTTGCCGTGGGTCTGTTCAGCGGCGCGATCAACGTGCTGATGCTCACCGGCTCGGTGTACATGCTCCAGATCTACGATCGGGTGCTGCCGAGCCGCAGCGTTCCGACACTTGTGACCCTCACCATCATCGTCATCTCTGTCTATGGGATATTGGGCTTCATGGACGCGATCCGCGGACGCATGCTTGTGCGTATCGGACGCTCGCTCGACGAGGCGATGGGTGCACGGGTCTACGAGGCGGTCGTCCGTCTTCCACTCAAAATGCGCAGCAGCGCGGATGGCCTTCAGCCGATCCGCGACTTGGACCAATTGCGTGCATTTTTATCCAGCCTGGGGCCGACCGCGCTGTTCGATCTCCCCTGGATGCCGCTCTATCTGGGGCTGTGCTTTGCCTTTCACTTCTGGATCGGCACCGCCGCGTTGGCGGGGGCGATCGTGCTCGTCACGCTCACGTTCGTAACTGAAATACTGGCGCGCGCTCCGGCCAAGGCCGCGACCGTGCACGGGGCTAACCGGCTGACGCTTGCCGAGACCAGCCGGCGAAATGCCGAAGCTGTTGAAGCTATGGCCATGACGCCCCGCCTGGCCGCACGTTGGGACGCCGCCAACATGGGCTACATGGATGCTCACCAACGAGCCTCCGATGTGGCTGCCACTTTGGGCGCCTTTTCGCGCGTGCTGCGCATGATGCTGCAATCGGCCGTGATGGGGGTCGGTGCCTATCTGGTTATCTATCAGGAGGCCACCCCTGGGGTGATCATCGCCGGCTCCATTCTGACCTCGCGTGCGCTGGCGCCGGTCGACCTCGCCATCGCTCATTGGAGAGGCTTTGTCGGCGCGCGCCACAGCTGGGCGAGGCTTTCGCAGCTCGTCGGGCGGCTGGCGGTCGAGCGCGAGCCGATGGCGTTGCCGGCCCCTTCCAAGAGCCTCATTGTCGAAGCGGTCAGCGTCGCGCCGCCTGGCCTGCAGAACCTGGTGGTTCGGGATGTGGCCTTTCGCGTCGAGGCCGGCCAGGCGCTTGGAGTTATCGGGCCCAGCGCGTCGGGCAAATCATCATTGGCACGCGCTCTTGTTGCGGTTTGGCAGCCGGCACGCGGCAAGGTGCGCATTGACGGTGCCGCCCTCGAACAATGGCCAGACCTCGGCAGCCACATCGGATACCTGCCGCAGGACGTTGAGCTGTTCGATGGCACGGTGGCCGAGAACATCGCCCGCTTTGAGCCGGAGCATGATCCCGCTGCCGTCATCGCTGCCGCTCAAGCCGCCGCTGTGCATGAGCTTATCGTCCGGTTCCCCGACGGTTACGACACCGCGATCGGGGAGTGCGGGATGGCATTGTCAGCCGGTCAACGCCAGCGGCTGGCTCTGGCACGAGCCCTCTACCGCGATCCGTTCCTGGTCGTGCTCGATGAGCCCAACTCGAACCTCGATGCTGAGGGCGATCAAGCCCTCACCCAGGCGATCGAGGGAGTGCGCAAGCGTGGGGGTATCCTGATTGTGATCGCGCATCGCCCGTCCGCCCGCGGTCGACCTTGTGCTCGCCATGGCGAATGGACAGGGCCGAAGGAGGAGGTGCTCCGCAAGGTGTTGCGGCCTGCTTCCAGACCCAATGCTCTCAAGGTCGTCACGGAATCTCCGGTGCCGGTGTCATGATCGAGCAGAAAGGCAGGGCCCGCCGCTCGCTACGCCGCCATATCACCTTCGGCCTGGCGGCTCTTGTCCTCGCCGCCGGCGGGGCAGGCGGCTGGGCGGCCATGTCGGAAGTGTCGGGCGCGGTCGTCGTCACTGGACTCCTCGTGGTCGACTCAAATGTCAAGAAGGTGCAGCACCCGACCGGCGGAGTTGTGAAGGAATTGCTGGTTCAGGATGGCGACCACGTACAGGCGGGGAACGTGGTGGTCCGCCTCGATGAAACGGTGACCCGCGCCAATCTGGCGATCGTTCTCAAGAGCCTCGACGAACTTGCCGCGCGTCAGGTCAGACTGGAAGCGGAGCGCGACGCAAGTGAAAGCCTCTCTTTTCCGGCCACCTTGGTACGCCGTCGCAGTGATCCCGATGTCGAGCGCGTCATCACCAGCGAGCAGAAGCTTTTCGAGTTCCGCAAGATTGCGCGGCTGGGGCAGAAGTCGCAGCTCCAGGAACGCATCGCTCAGCTAAAGGAAGAAGTCGGGGGCTTGGTTGGACAAGCGAGTGCGAAGGAGCAGGAGATCGAGTTGATCCACAAGGAACTCGCAGGCGTGCGAGAGTTGTGGAAGACCAATCTTATTTCGATTTCTCGCCTGATTGCGCTGGAACGAGAAGCGGTTCGCCTCGGTGGAGAACGCAACCATCTCATTGCATCAGCGGCACAAGCCAAGGGCAAGATTACGGAAACGGAATTGCAAATTATTCAGATTGACCAGGAGTTGCGCAGCGAAGTGTCGAAGGAGCTTCGCGAGATTCAAGGCAAGACGGCGGAATTAGTGGAACGCAAGGTCGCGGCTGAGGATCAGCTGACCCGCACCGACATTCGCTCTCCGCAAGACGGAGTTGTGCATCAGCTTTCAGTCCATACCGTTGGCGGAGTGATCACCGCCAGCGAAACGCTCATGCTCGTCGTCCCCGAGGGCGACGAACTCACCGTCGAGGCAAAGGTGCAGCCGCATGATATCGATCAGCTCAGGGTTGGGCAAAAGTGCGTCCTGCGGTTTTCCGCTTTCAACCAACGTACTACGCCCGAGATTAATGGGGTGCTGAAACGGATCTCCGCCGATACCTCGCAGGACCAAAGGACCGGCAGTTTTTACTATCTCGCGCGGATCACCATACCGGTGGAGGAAGTCAGGAAATTGGGCGGCTCCAAGCTTGTTCCGGGCATGCCGGTTGATGCGTTCATCCAGACTGATCCGCGCACGGTCGTTTCTTATCTCGTCAAGCCGCTGCGGGACCAGATTGCGAAAGCATTTCGGGAGAGGTGATCTGCTCCTGACTTGTGTTTCGTAAAACCGACCGGCTTGTCATGGCGGTTGTGCAGTGGATACGCAATGGTGTTGTCGCCGGCGCCGGCCTCTCCTCATTATTTAGACAGCTGCCGCCGTGGCCTCGTGGTGATTGTCCTGGTGATTGTCAATGATTTTATGCGAAGTCGCTTGGCATTGGCGGCCGATGGTTCGACCCGAGGCCCCGTTCCGAAGATGACATTGTACGTTACGGGGTCGTAATACGGCATGAGCCCTAGAACAAAGTCGCGTGGCTCGACCCCCAGGGCGTCAGCCCAAAGCAGGTAGCGGTCTGGCGGGATGCGACCTCGTCCGTGCTCGAGCTGCGAAATGAAGGTGTAGTATTCGGCTCCCACCATTTTGGCGAGATCACGCTGGGACAAGCCGCGTTTCTCCCGCAACTCGCGTAGCCATCGCCCTGCTTTAGTGCGCAATTGCTGCGTAAGCTTGGCCGATCGTCGTTGGGGGTGGGTGTACATCTAGCTTTCCCTGAGGCAACGCATTCGTGGCGATTGGGGGCAAGGCGCCGACCACCCCTGTGGCCACATCAAGGAGCCCGGAAGGCAGGTGTGGACCTAATCTGGGCGTCGCTGCCTCGAAGCCCTGATAATACCATAATACTCCGTGCCCCGCTTGCGCAAATGCTCAATGGTCGCGTTTTTTATAGTCGCTTTATAGTAGCGGGCATCGATCTTCTCGCGCTCTGATTTAGGTCAAAAGGGCTCGATCGATGCGCAGATTTCGCGGCTAAGAAAGAAGATCGAGATGGACCCCAAGCGTCTGAAGCTCATCAAGTCGGTGCATGGCGATGGCTGTGTCTTTACCGCGACTGTTTCGAAGTTTGTCGCGGCGAGACATTAGATCCCCGTCGTCTTTTTCGGCGCGGTAGAAATAAGATCAGAACGCTTGCCAGGCTAACGCGCGCCAGCAGCCTCGAGTATCTTTGTCATCTCGGCAAAGCCGCGTTTCTTCGCGAGCACGAGCGGCGTGTTGCCTGAACGATCGCCAAGATTGACGTTGGCGCCGGCGTCGACCAGATCCTTGAGCACGGCAGTATGACGCTTGCCGCCGTCACCAAGCACAATCGACTCGATCAACGCAGTCCAGCCAAGATTGTTGACATGATCGAGCGGTGCGCCGGCAGCGATTAGCGTTCGCACGACTTCGATGTGGCCGAGGTGCGCAGCCGCAATCAAGGCAGTGCCTTGATATGGACTGGTTATGTTGTTGGGTCGGCATCCTCCGTCAAGCGCGATCCGAAGCATCGGCACATCGTCGGCAACGGCCGCAATGGTGACGATGTCGTATTGCTGGGATTCGAGTGCGTTTTGATTGGCGCCAAGGCGCAATAAGGTGCGTGCGGCGTCCTGCTTGCGCATGACAGCGGCGACGTGAAGCGGGGTGCGGCCGTGGCTGTCGCGGGCATCGATCGTCGTGCCGGCACGCACCAAGCCTTCGATTTCGCCGGCATCGCCTCGGGCCGCCGCGGCGTGCAGGCCACGATAGGTCGCTATTTCGGCTGCGCTCGGCGGAAGTTGCGCCGCAGCGTGAGCTGTTAGAGCAAGAAGCACAATCAAACACAGCGCGGCCGCGGTAGACGTTCGAATCATGCCGTTTCAATCCGCCTTCAAATTAAGCGCCGCCACGATCGGTTTCCATTTCGCGGTCTCGCGCTGGATGTAATCAGCAAGGTCCCGTGGTGTCCCGCCCCGGGGCTGGGCGCCGAGCTTTGCCAGTGCGTCTCTCATGCTTTGACCGGTAAGCGCGGCATTTGTTGCGGCATTTAGCTTCGTGATGATTGGACGTGGCGTATCCAGAGGGGCCATCAGTGCGGTCCAAGCACCACTGGTTAGCGCCGGAAATCCGATCTCAGGCATCGCCGGCAGATCCGGCAACTCCGGTGCGCGCTTCGGACCCACGATTGCGAGCCCCCGCAATTTGCCATCCTGAATTAGCTGCAGCGAGGTGCTCACGGTGTCGAAGGTCATCTGCACCTCACCCGCTACGACGGCGGTGAGAGAGGGCCCGCCACCTTTATAAGGTACATGCAATATGTTTACCTCACTGATTGACTTGAACAATTCGGCGTTCAAATGCGGCAATGTGCCAATACCGCCCGTCGAATAATTAAGTTTGCCGGGGTTTTCCCTGGCGTAAGTGACAAGCTCTGCAACAGATTTGAAAGGCAGCTGCGGATTGATGACCAGAACCTGTGGCGTTTCAGCAATGAGCGCCACCGGTGCAAAGCTTGATGCGTCATACCCCGCGTTCTTGACGATCATCGGGCTCATGATCAGGCCGCTCGCGGCCGAAATCATCAGCGTGTACCCATCCGGGTCAGCGGCAGCAACCTGCCGCGAGCCGATCGTGTTGCCGGCACCGGGCTTGTTTTCGATGAACACGGGTTGCCCAAGGACTGCGGGCAGTGCATTGGCGAGCACGCGCGCCATCACATCGACCGGCCCGCCCGCGGGGGTTGGCACGATGATGCGGATCGACCGGCTCGGATAATCCTGAGCGACCGCGCAAGTCGCCCATAGCATTGCCGCCGCAAGGATAGCCCGTCGCATGTACTCTCCTCGGACACAATCTCAGAAGAGCCTAGCGCCGAAGCAGGGGACGGTTAAAGCCGACATTTGCTATCGGGGTGGCCGCTCGAATGAAATCAGGCGAACGCGTGGATCGCCAAATTCGGTGCCGACACAATTGAGATAGGGACAGGGACGCTGCTTGCACGTCGTGATGGCATCCGCGGCCGGAGGGAGCAGGGTGCTCGCGGCAACGTCGCCAACCGGCGCCGAGAGAATAGTGATGCCTCAGGCAACGACAGCGGCAGCCACGATGGCAGCGAAGGCTTTCAACACAACAAAAGGCCCCTCTTTCAGTTCGACCGAACGCCCTCTCAGGCGCGGCCTTGCGGGAGATAGGTCGCAGCAGCCGGGGAAAAAGTTCAAACCGCAAAGGCACGGTCTTGCGGGGGTACCGGGTGGCAGGTTAGACCCCGTTTCATGCTGAGAATTGCTCTTTATGCGGGGTCATTTGACCCGGTCACCAATGGCCATCTCGACGTGGTGCGACATGCCGTTCGGCTTGCCGACCGGCTGGTCCTTGCGATTGGGGTTCACCCTGGCAAGGCACCCCTATTTTCCGCCGATGAGCGTTTGGCGATGTTGCAGGAGATCTGCGGTCCCGTGGCGCGCGAGGCTAAATGCGAGTTGTCCTGCATTACCTTTGCGGACCTGGTGGTGAACACCGCGCGGAAGGCAGGCGCCGCCATACTGATCCGCGGCCTGCGCGATGGCACCGATCTCGATTATGAAATGCAGATGGCGGGAATGAATGCGGCCATGGCGCCGGACATCCTGACGGTTTTCCTGCCCGCATCCCCTCTTGTGCGCCCGATCACCGCCACATTGGTACGTCAGATCGCGGGGATGGGCGGCGATGTTTCCAGCTTCGTGCCGAGCCCTGTAGCCGTGCGCCTGAAGAAAAAGTTTGCGCGGTGAATGCGCCACGTCCTCAACGGGGAGAATAATGATCAGCAACCGATCAACACTCACGCTTGCGACGATTCTTGCGTTGTTGGCAACGCCCGCGGTCGCACAGTCTCCGCTCTCTAATCCAGCGTCGCTGCGAGAGCAGGCGCCAGCGACCTACAAGGTGAGGTTTGACACGACTAAGGGCCCATTTGTCGTCGAGGTCACGCGCGCCTGGGCTCCGCGTGGCGCCGACCGCTTCTACAACCTGGTGAAGAACGGTTTTTACGATAATGCGCGCTTTTTCCGCGTGATATCGGGATTCATGGTGCAGTTCGGCATCAACGGGGATCCGGCAATCATGGCGAACTGGCGTACGGCGCAGATTCCCGACGATCCCGTCACGCAAAGCAACACCCGCGGCATGATTACGTTTGCGACCGCTGGCCCTAATAGCCGCACCAGTCAGGTTTTCATCAACTTCGCCGACAATGCGCGGCTTGACCAGTCGGGCTTTGCCCCGTTCGGCAAGGTGGTGTCGGGCATGAATGTCGTGGATTCACTTAACGCCGAATATGGCGAAGGCGCTCCACGGGGGCGCGGTCCCGACCAAAGCCGTCTGCAGAGTGAAGGCAATGTCTACCTTGCAAAAGAGTTTCCGCGCATGGATTACATCAAAAAAGCAACGATCGAACGCTGAACAATTTATCGTCACCGGGCTTGTCCCGGTGACCCGCCGAGCAGGTGCAAGACGCCTTGCCCAAGCGAGGTGGCCGGAACAGGTCCGGTTACGGCACTAAACTTTGTATCGTGAGAGGATGTGTGAGATGGCGAAGCCGGAAGATACGCTGACGCTCGAGACGACCAAAGGCAAAGTGGTGATCGAGATGCGCCCAGATCTCGCGCCCGGACATGTGGCGCGGATCAAGGAACTGGTGAAGGACGGATTTTATGACGGCATCGTCTTTCATCGCGTGATCGATGGCTTCATGGCACAGACGGGGTGTCCGCACGGGACGGGCACAGGGGGATCGGGGAAAAGGCTCAAAGCCGAATTCAACCGCGAGCCGCATGTGCGCGGTACCGTGTCGATGGCGCGAGCCAGCAATCCTGATTCCGGCGACAGTCAGTTTTTCATCTGCTTCGACGATGCGCGCTTTCTCGACAACCAATACACGGTCTGGGGCAAGGTGATCGAAGGCATGGAAAACGTCGACAAGATCAAGCGCGGCGAACCGGTGAAAGACCCCGACAAGATCGTCAACGCGAGGATGGGGGCTTAACCTATATATCGAGCCAAAATTGCGTCATGGCCGGGCTTGTCCCGCCTGCGGGCCGAAGCAATCGTTACTATGCCTGACCCAGGCATCCTTCGGCGGGCGAAGGCCGGCCATCCACGTCTTTGAACATGCCAAGCAAAAGACGTGAATGCCCGGAAAGGACCGGGCATGACTTGGGAAAGGCATGAAAACCGACCTTTTCGATTTCGAGCTTCCCTCGGACCGTATCGCGCTGCGGCCAGCGGTCCCGCGCGATGCCGCGCGGCTTTTAGTTGTGAAACCGGCTGACCCGCAGGAACTGTCCGACCGCATCATCGGCGATTTGCCGGATCTCCTTCGGCCAGGCGATTGCCTGGTCGTCAATGACAGCAAGGTGATTGCGGCCCGTCTCGCTGGCCACCGTATCGGGCGCGGAAGCACGACGCCGGCTATTGAAGCAACCCTGCACAAGCGGCTGGATGGCTCGCACTGGCGCGCTTTCGTGAAACCAGCCAAGAAGCTCGAGGTCGGGGACAGGCTCCGCTTCGGCGTTGAGGGAAAAGTCTGCTTTCTCGGCGAGCTCGATGCTCAGGTTGCACAGAAAGATGAGGGAGGCGAGGTAACTCTGTCATTTTCCTTTCATGGCCCGGTTCTGGACCAGGCCATTGCCGAGCGAGGTGAGATGCCTCTGCCGCCCTACATCGCCTCCCGTCGCGAGCCGGACGAGCAAGATCGGACTGACTACCAGACGCTCTTTGCTCGCGAGGAAGGGTCCGTCGCGGCTCCGACCGCCGGTTTGCACTTTACCGAGCCCCTGCTCGGGCGGCTCGCAGAACGCGGGGTGACCCTCCAGCGGGTGATGCTGCATGTCGGCGCTGGCACTTTCCTGCCGGTTAAGGCTGACGACACGGCGGGGCACAGGATGCATTCGGAATTCGGCACTGTGTCACCCGAAACGGTGCAGGCCTTGAATACGAAAAGGGAGACGGGTGGACGCATCGTGGCAGTGGGTTCAACCGCGCTGCGGCTGTTGGAAAGCGCGGTTGACGAAAATGGTCGCCTCAGAGCCTTTTCCGGCGAAACGGCGCACTTCATCACGCCCGGCTATAAATTCCGCGCCGTCGATCTGATGCTGACGAATTTTCATTTGCCGCGCTCGACGCTGTTCATGCTGGTGGCGGCATTCAGCGGGCTTGAGACAATGAAGCGGGCCTACGCGCATGCGATTGGGGCTGGCTATCGTTTCTATTCCTATGGCGACGCCTGTTTGCTTTATCCTCAACAGTCGGCGCTGTAGTGATAGGTTTCGCTCGTCCCCGCCAAAGCGGGGACCCAGCAGTATAGTTTTCGAGAGTCGGCTCTGGATTCCCGCTCCTTGCTTCGCCAAAGCGCTTTGGCTTCGCGGCGGTGAGTGTGTGGGAATGAACGGAGCAGTCGGCATTGCGCCAGAAAGCCCGGGGCTCTGATATAAAGTTGAAAATGTCCGAACCCTTTTCCTTCCGGTTGCTCAAAACTGATGGCGCCGCGCGCCGCGGCGAAATCCTCACGCCACACGGCCGCGTGGAAACTCCGGCCTTCATGCCGGTCGGTACACAAGGGACTGTGAAAGGGCTCGCGCCGGATACGGTACGCGACACGGGCACCGATATCGTTCTCGGAAATACATACCATCTCATGTTGCGTCCTGGCGCCGAACGCATCGCCGCACTCGGTGGCTTGCACAAGTTCATGAACTGGCCGCTGCCGATCCTCACCGACTCCGGCGGCTTCCAGGTCATGTCGCTCTCCGACCTGCGCAAGATCGACGAGCGTGCAGTGATGTTTCGGTCTCATCTCGACGGCACGATGATCGAACTCACGCCCGAACGTGCGATCGAGATTCAGGCGCTGCTCGGCGCCGATATCGCCATGCAGTTGGATGAATGCCTGAAGCTGCCCGCGACACGCGAGGACATCGCCCGCGCCATGAAACTGTCGTTACGTTGGGCCGAACGCAGCAAGCGCGCTTTTGAGACCTGTGCGGCTAATAGCCACGCGCTGTTCGGTATCGTGCAGGGTGGCGACGACCTTTCCATGCGCGGGGAGAGCGCCCGCGCGCTCACAGCCATGGAGTTTCACGGGTATGCGATCGGCGGGCTAGCCGTGGGCGAGCCGCAAGAGACGATGTTGAAGATCGTTGCCGAAACGGCACCGATGCTTCCTGCAGAACGCCCGCGCTACCTGATGGGCGTCGGCACGCCGCACGACCTCGTCGAAGCAGTGGCGCGCGGCATCGACATGTTTGACTGCGTCCTTCCGACCCGCAACGGGCGCCACGGCATGGCTTTCACCCGCTGTGGAGCAATCAATCTCGCCAACGCCCGCCATGCCGCAGACTCGCGTCCACTCGATTCCGAAAGCGCCCATCCTGTCGCGCGCACATATTCGCGGGCGTACCTGCATCACCTGACCAAAGCCAACGAAATGCTGGGAGCCGTGCTGCTTTCGACCATCAATCTCGCTTACTACCAAGCACTGATGGGCGGGGTGCGCGATGCAATCGCCGCCGGACAATTTGCCGAGTTTCGCCATCATACGATGGCGCAATGGGAGCGCGGCGACTTGCCGCCGGTGTAGCGAGGGGTTGTTTCGTCAGGGGGCCTTCGTTAAAGCGAGCCTATGAATATCCAGCCTGGTTTTCTCGCGCATCGCCGTAAGCCGCGCTTCATGGTGCCGCCAAGCAGTTGTGATGCGCATTGCCATGTATTCGGGCCAGCCGCGAAATTTCCCTATGCCGCGAGCCGGCGATACACGCCGGCGGATGCACCGAAGGAAATGCTATCGGCCTTACACGCGCATCTCGGCGTCGACCGTGCCGTGATCGTGCAGGCAAGCTGCCACGGCACCGACAATGCCGCGATGCTCGATTGCATCGCTTCCGATCCCAGACGCTATCGGGGCGTCGCCATCGTCGATGACGGATTCACCGACAAAGATTTCGATGCGCTCGACCGCGGAGGCGTGCGGGGAGTGCGGTTTAATTTCGTTAGGCATCTCGGCGGCGCCCCGGACATGGAGGTGTTCAATCGCGTAGTTGACCGCATCAAGGGACGCGGTTGGCACGTCGTCTTGCACGTGGACGCCCCCGATATTATTCCGCTTTCCCCAATGATGCGGAAATTGCCACTGCCATTCATCATTGACCACATGGGCCGCGTGCCAGCGGAAGCCGGCGCCGATCAGCCGCCGCTGCGCGCCTTGATCGAGCTTTCCAAGCTGGAAAACTGCTGGATAAAGGTCTGCGGATCGGAGCGCATTTCCATGCCGCCGTATGCCGCGGCCATCCCGATAGCGCGAGCCGTCGTCGAGGCGGCGTCCACGCGCGTGTTATGGGGCACCGATTTTCCTCATCCCAACGCTACGCATGAAGCCGACGAGGCCGATCTGGTCGATTTGGTGCCCCAGTTCGCACCCGATACGCTGGCGCAGAGGCGCCTGCTGGTGGACAATCCGGCAGCGCTTTATGGTTTCGACTGACAACAATAAAAGCGAAAACACGGAGGAACGCACTATGGTGAAGGGGCCGTTTGCAATGATCTGCTGCCGGACCGTACTGCTGGCATTGGCCGCACTTGTCGTGAACCTGGCGCCGCCGGCGCAGGCAGCCTGGCCGGAAAAGCCGATAAAGCTTGTCTTGCCGTTCGGCGCCGGCGGAGTTGCCGATGTCACTGCACGGATTCTGGCCGACAAGCTTAGCCAGAAGCTCAACCAGCGCGTGGTCGTGGAGAATATGCCGGGGCCCGGCGGTATCGCTGCAGCGCGCGCAGTGACGACCGCGCCTCCCGATGGTTACACGATGGCCTATGTCACCAACGGGACCGCGATCAGTGTGGCGGCGTTCAAGAGCTTGCCATTCGATCCGGTGAAAGACTTTGACATGATTTCGATGGTTGGCACTTTCG